>Ga0190275_10003132_pt1 | contig 11764 bp, 6 predicted proteins | sample Popmic550T_FD_133745 | JGI IMG/M metagenome (GOLD analysis project Ga0190275, IMG submission 133745) | Populus adjacent soil microbial communities from riparian zone of Yellowstone River, Montana, USA - 550 T | ecosystem: Environmental > Terrestrial > Soil > Riparian zone > Trees stand | place... | reverse complement strand
TCGTAATGCCCGTGGGAACGCCAGCGGCGTTCAGTAGTTCGAGTGTTACGCCGCCGATGCCCGTTTCGGGCGAGGGGCCGTCGTGATTAAAAACACCGTCGTCACTGCGATCGTGATAGACCCAGCCAGAGAGCGTGGCCAGCGGAATTTGAGGCTTGTGGGCGACTGCGCCCGCGGTGCGATCGCTGAAATCGTGGTCGGGGGAATACTTGTCGTTCGCCAAATTGAGCGAAAGACTAGTCGCAGTTGTGGCATCGGCAAAACGCGAATCGAAGGCGTCGAAGTAGAGGCCTTCGAGCTCGAGATCGACATAGCCGGGCGCGGAAAATTCGCCAACGATGATCGAGCGTTGAAACTCGGCGCCTTCCACGAGCGGATTGACTTCAATCACCGACGGCGGGCCGGCGTCAATGAATTGGGCCTCGTCGGCATCGACGGCGAACACAAGTTTTTCACCGGCATCGAAGCCGGTGAGATTGAAAACGATTTGCGATCCGCCATCGACGACCGTCACGCTGTTGACGGTGAAGCCATTCGCGCTGCGAATCGAGAGCCCGCCGTGGTGAAACGCGCCAAGGCCCCCGGCGGCCGTGTCGAAAAGGACATCGCCTTCACTGAGTCCGTCTTTTCGTTTATCGCCGTTGATGGTCAGCCGATCGAGCTTCGTGCCGGCCGCGCCGCCGACAAACGTGACTTCAATCACGTCGGGTTGCGTGTCGTCGCCGGTCGCTTCCTCGAAATAGATCGAGCCGAGCAGGACTTCCGGCACGGCCACGTCGCCGGCCATCAATCGGCGCGGCTCGAGCGATTCGATTTGACAGCGCCGGGAGCGGCTGACTTTTGCACTGCGAGCGACGGCGACATGGTTCATCAATCGGGGTGTCGTGAAGCCGGCATCGGATGATGCGACGTTGCCAATGCAAAAGTCGAGAAGCGAGTTGAAAAATCCCACAAGGTGCCTCCATGCACTCGAACTAGATCAAAACTTGCCCATCAAACTGGTAATCGCGCTCTCTGATCCGAGGTGAAATTGTGTTATCGCGTGAGCGGGATTGTGTCGCGTTCCGCCGTAGCCTGCTGCGGGCCGGGCGCGAGGTTCCAGATTCGCACGGTCGTGTCGAAGCTGCCGGACGCGAGCACGGAACCGTTTGCCGCGGTGGACAACGAGGTGACCGTGCCCGTGTGGCCGATGAGCTCGGCCGCTTGTTGACCGCTTGTTAAATCCCAAAGCCGGATGCGATTGTCGCTGCCGGCGCTGGCAAGTTGCTGGTCGCTGGTAAACGCTAACGTGAAAACCTTTGCCGGGCGCGAATCGAGGGAATGATTCTCTTGGCCGGTGGTTGCATCGTAGACGCGGATTTTCGTGCCGTCCCCGGCGGCCGCCAGTTGGCGAGAGTTGGGCGAGAAGGAGAGCGCCCGCAGGGGCCGGCCGTCGGTGTCGATATCTCGCTCCGTCGTACCGTTCAAGGTGTTCCAGATGCGGATGCGGCCATTGCGTCCGGCGGCGGCCATCCGTGCGCCATCGGGCGAAAACACGACCGCGCGTTGATCGCCGCCTGCGCATTCGTAGGATTGCATAACCTGGCCGGACGACGCATTGACGATTTGCAACGCGTCGCCGAAACTGACGAATGCAATTTGCTGGCCGTTTCCGTGAATCGCTACGGCTGCCACGGCATTTTCACCAATCGGAAGCCGGACCACGCGCTCGTTCTGAGCGAGATCCCACAGGCAAATGGTGCGATCGTGGGCGCCGGACGCGAGTAATCGCGCATCCGGCGAGATCGCCAGCGCGCGGACACAATCGGCATGGCCGCCGATGTAGCGTTGCAATTCGCCGGTGCTCGTTTCCCAAACGGATAGAGCGTGATCGTCGGTGGCCGCGATGACGGATCGCCCGTCGGCCGTGAGGGCGACGCCGGAAACGACGGTCGGCCGCTCACTATTTGCTTGAGCGCACTGGAGCACGCGGGCGGGCTGAATTACCAGCGGATCGGCGTGCGCAGCAGCTTGCCAAAGGAGGGCAAAACTGGAGACAACGCCAAGAATGCTGCCGAGCGAATTGTGTCGAACCATCGCGAGTCTCGAATGCTAGCAACGTCGGGCGGCGCAGCGCTGCGCCTGGTAAAACCGTGCGGCAGATTTCGCCGCATCGGATGGTATCGACCGTGACGATCGATTCGTCCAAGATGAATTTCCGGGACGATTCGCGCGTGTTAAACCTTAGCGATTAGGCGGCGCGTGCGGGCGCTAGAGAGCGCGAGGGGCGCGAAATCAGACCGCCTTGCGGCAATGCTCGCGCCAGAATTGCGAGCATGAATCGCGTGCTGTCGATGGTCGGCTTCCCGACTATTGTGTTTATCGTGCAGGAGCCGGCTCGGCCGCCGGGGGCTCTTGGCGATGGCGGGCGATATCTTCCGTGAATTGTTTTTCGCTGTCGAACTTCTCGAGCGCGTCCCACAGGGGATACGAATCGCCGAGGGTTTCGCCCAGTTGATCGAGAACGTCACGATATTTTTTCGTGTAATCCACAATGTGGTCGCCGAAAACAATGTCTTCCTCGATCAATTGGGGGAATTCGTCAATGACCAGCCGCCATTTGGCAAAACCTTCTTCGTAACGGGGCTTGGCGGTGAGCAAATCGGCATTTTGGGCCGCTTTGTGCGCATTGTATAGAATTCGCCGCGCGGCTACGGCATCGTCCGTTTGTTCGTAATCGCAGCGCAGCTGCCAGAAATCGAAGTTGGATGTTTCTTTATAACTCTGGGTGTACCGCAGCACCCGCTCAGCGTCGTCAAGTTGCCGCATCAGAATCAAAATGTCCTTCGTTTTTTCCGGCTGATCACGGGCGATCCGTTCGGCGACATCCAGCTCCGTTACGATCGTTTTGGCCTCGATATCGTACCACCGAGCCGATTGCTCGGTCGTCAATTGTTCACGAGGCGTATCCAAGAGCGCTAACTCTTCTGGTTTGAGCGAATTTCGCCGTTCGGTTTTCAAGTCTTCGCGAGTTGTCGGCCCAAGCGCGTTGAGTTGCGCCGTAAGCTGCTCAACCTTTTCCTTGAGTCGCGGTTCGTCGCCGAGTATCAGCGTATCGCCAAAGGTATGTTTAAGGGGGTGGCGGCCAAAATCGCGCCACTCCTTTCCAGCGAGAACCCAGGCGCGGCGGGCTTTTTCGAACAAGCCTTCCTCCTCGATCGCTTCGGCGTAATTTATTTGCGATTTGGCTGGATCGGAATAAAACTCGCGCGGGCTTTTTTGACCAAGGCTTTTGCCTCCCACGTCGACGGCATTAATCGCGGTTAAATAGTATTGTTTGCTGACAAGCCAATTGTCGCGTTCGTCGGCGGTGCGTTCCGGGGGATGGAATTCGTCATCTTGCTTGAAGAGGCGACGATAAAGGGCCTTTTCATCGGCGCGGCCGATTTTATTTCCCGTGAACCAGCCCAAATCGGACAGCAGTAGCGGGTGGTCGCGATTGTAAGTCTCGCCTTCCTGCAAAAACTGGATGCCGCGGCGCACGTAGTAGTAACGATCGCGGTAGTCGTCAAATTCGACGGACACGTTGTACGTTAAGTTCCAGGCCTGGTATTTCCAAAACGTAATGAAGTTGGGCTGCAACTTTGCCAATTGTTCGAGCGTGGCGGTGAGATTTGTCCAGTCTTCCTTCTTTTTAAACTCGTTGGCTTTGTTCCAGAGGACGGTCACGGCGACGCCGCGCAGGCCGAGCGTGAGAAATCGCATTGTTTCGCTGGCTGGGTCGACCTCGCCCAAGTTCGACTGGCCGAGGCGAAACTCTTCGCGCATGCGGGCCAATTGACCGCCGGGCCGGTTGGCGGTGGCCGGCGTGCTAATCCAGAACATCATGATGGCGAGCACGGCGAGCGCGATCAGGTAGGCGATTTTGCGATAAAATGAAGCGCGTTCTGTCATTTGGCCACCTCGCGCGTACGCAGGAAATAGTAGCCGAACACGGCCATTCCCGCGACGTATGCCAATCCGACCGTGAGATCTTGGCAGACTTTGTTCAACGGAATGTCATAGCCTTCCGCAATGTAATCCACGGAGCTATACGACGTAAAATCGGGCAACACATAGGTCATGCAGCGCATGATGAATTGCAGCACGGAATCGATGGCCTTCATCAGGTCAACGCCGAAGCTTTCGCCCTGTTCCAGGCCTGTGGTTAGGTTCCTCTGTGTAATGATACGCACAAACGATTCAACGGGCCCGCCGCCGGACGCAGTCCCCGTTGCATAGGCCAAGAAATCCTCGCGAAAGAAGCCGAGCAGGACAAACGCGGCTGTAAAAAGCATCGCGACGGGTCCATTTACCAAGGTGCTTGCGGTTACCGCAATTGCAATGACGATGACCATTTGCATCCAAATGCTGGCCTGAGCTTTAAAAAAGTTCCACAACGGAGAACCGTCATTCAGGCGGACAAACGCATTTGCTTGCGCGAAGCCGAAGTATTGCTGCGACTCGAGACATTGCACGAGGACTTCCACTCGGCCGTCCTTGGTGACCAGGTCGTCGAGCAAGTCGATTGGTTTTTGCTGGCTATCGTCGAGCTTTTTTGGCCAGGGAAAATAATTGATCGACGGCAGCTCTTCGCCTGGCGTTCGGCTTTCGCCGTCGGCGACTCCGCCGGACGCATCCTTGGCCGTGAATGTCCAGAGCACGCTTTCCAGGCCAGTATCTGGGTTTCGCAGTCGCATGCTGCCTTGTATGCCCTGCCCGATAGTGCCCTTGTATGTGCGGAAGACGCGAACTTTCAATTCGATGGGCAGCACCAGGCCCTCGGCCGATTCGCGCAGCTTTTCCGTGTCGATGCCGCTAAAGGTCCATTTGGCGGTGTCCGTCGAGCCGCCTTCGATGAAGCTGAAATAAGTCCATTCTTTGCCAACGCTAATACCGCGGGCCTGGGGCACGCCATTGCTGACAAACTCAATTTTGCCGTAAAAGGGGACGCGGGCTTTCAAGATTTCGAGCGGACCGCTGACATCGTACGCGAATTGGCCGCCCCGCTCCGTCGCTTCGATGGAGTGCTCATGCCCGTGGGCGTAAATGGCGAGTCCGTCTCCATTGGCATTCATCTCGACGTCGTGGCGATGGGCCTGGCTGGCTGTCGTGCGGCCCTTTTTGCCAATGACCTTGCTTTCGGCATCCACGATGTCTTCCAAGGATGCGACGTCGACCTGATGCGAATGATCGAGCATCCGCCAAACGAATACGGCGTTTGCGAACGCCATCACAATGAGTACGACGGTGCCGACGAGGGTGAGTCCGAGAATTCTTCCAATTACGATATCACCAGCACGCACGGGCTTGGTGACGAGGGTAAAAATCGTCTTGGACTTGAATTCGGTCGGCAAGCTGAACGCGCTGATCAAAAGCGCCATCAACAACACGAGGTAGGTCGACGTCGTGAGGGCGAAGCCAAAAAACAATCTGCCTGGCTCGCGCACGCCCGCTTGCAAGAACCAGCCGCCGAACATCAGCACAACAAAGAAAACGATTAGCGCTACGAATACGCGGCGCCGGACGGACTCTTTGTACGCGTGCCGGGCGAGGGCCCAGACTCGCCGCCACGATGTGCGTGCCAGCTCGACCAATCCATTCGAGACAACGCGGTAGGTGATGTCGCCGCCTTTGAGCGGGCCGTGGCGAATCATGGCCACGATGAAGCCGATAAGCAGCGAAAGGACCGCCAGCACGGCGGCCACGACCAAGAACCGGACGGCGGCGCCCAGCTCGGCTCCGCCCTGCCACCAGTTGCCCAGCAGCCAAGTCCAATAGGGGAGTAGTTCTTGCTCGACAACCATGGATTGTAACGTGTGGAGATTTGAATGGGCGGACGAATCGCCGATTAGCGGGTTTGCTGGGCAGCACCATCTTGTGTCGCGGCCGGGGCGCGGCGGCCTGGTCGGGCCTCGCTGTCTCGAACGATCGACAAGAATAATTCCTCGAGGGTCGTTGTCGGATGATCCACGCCCAGCAATTCACCATGGTGGCGCTCGATGACCTGCCGAATTTCATCGATGCAGGCCGGCTCCAAACGCTTGGCGCGAATCTGCGTGATATCGGCCTGCGTGAGCAGCGAATCGACGCGGCCCAATTCCTTCAGCTCGCCTTGGTGCAAAATTGCGATGCGGTCGCAGACATCTTGGACGTCGGCCAAGAGATGGCTGCACATGACGACAGTTTTGCCTTGATCGCGCAGTCGCAGGATCATGTCCTTCATTTCGCGGGTGCCGATCGGGTCGAGACCGCTCGTGGGTTCGTCAAGCAGGACCAGATCGGGCTCGTTAATCAGGGCTTGCGCGAGGCCAATTCGCCGTGTCATGCCCTTGGAGTATTCTTTCAATTGCCGTTTGCGAGCCGGTTCGATACGCACGAGTTTGATCAGCGCGTCGATCCGCTGGCGGAGCAGATCGTGCGGGATGTCGAACAGCCGGCCGTAGAACTCAAGCGTTTCATCGGCGTTGAGAAAACGGTACAGATACGATTCCTCAGGCAGGTAACCGATGCGCTGATTCTTGGCCACGTCGGTCGCGTCTTTGCCGAAGATGAGGGCCCGGCCATCGGTTGGAAACAAGAGGCCGAGCAGCAGCTTGATAGTGGTTGTTTTTCCGGAGCCGTTTGGTCCCAGCAGGCCAAAGATTTCGCCCTGCTTAATTTCGAGATCGAGCGCTTTGAGCGCGCGGACTTTGGGTCGGCCCCAAAAGTCGCGGTAGACCTTGGACAAGGCCCGCGTTTCGATGACTGTTTCTCCCGCCATGCCGTTCCTCGTGCTGCAAAAAACGCGCACCGCCCCGTCTACTGAATACGGGCCGAATGAACCGCCGGTTCGTGCTGAACGCCACTATAGATGGCCGGCAAAACGCTGACAAGTTGCCGATGCGCGGGTGGCACCCCTGAAAGGGCGTGGCGCGCGAGGTCGGGAATTTGCCACGCCCTTTCAGGGCGTGCCACCTCAAATACTGCTTTACGATAGGGCGCTAATCTTCACTAAAGCGTAACAATGCGTAGTTCTTCTTGCCACTACGCAAGACCATGATTGTTTCGCTTGCGAGGTCGGCCTTCGTGAGGCGTGAATCGACCCCGCCAATGCGGCGATTATTGACATAGGCGCCCCCCTGCTCGACCGTGCGACGGGCGTCGCCCTTGCTTTTTGTCAGGCCGGCCGCAACCAGCGCGTCGACAATCGGGAAACCGGCATTTTCGGTGAGCAAGCGTCGGGAGAGATTTTGGCTAGGGACGTCGGCGAAGATTTCAACAAGCTGCGAGTCGGACAGATTTGCGATTTCCTCGCCGAAGAAGATTTTCGTCGCCCGCTGGGCCGTAGCCAGCCCGGCGCGCCCATGCACGAGCTGGGTGATATCCTCGGCCAAGCGGCGCTGGCTTTCGCGCTGCGCGGCGTCCTTTACGCGCGCTTCGTCGAGCGCTTCGATTTCTTCGCGAGAAAGCGAAGTCAACATGCGGAGGCAATTGCCGACGTCGGCGTCTTCGACATTAAACCAGAATTGATAGAACTGGTAGGGACTGGTTCGATCGGCCGCCAGCCAGACAGTGCCCTGCTCGGTCTTGCCCATTTTCGCGCCGTCGCTCTTGGTAAGCAGCGGGCATGTTAGGCCGTAGAGCTGCGCGCCGCGCATGCGACGGCCTAGATCGATGCCAGCGGTAATATTGCCCCATTGGTCGCTGCCGCCGATTTGCATTTCGCAGTCCAGCGAATCGAACAGGTGGACAAAATCATATGCCTGCAACAGCATGTAGCTGAACTCCGTATAACTGAGGCCGGCATCGTCGCGGGTGAGCCGGCTCTTGACCGAGTCCTTGGCCAGCATCGCGTTGACCGGAAAATTTTTGCCGACCTCGCGGAGGAAATCGAGGTACGAAAAGCGGCCCATCCAATCGAGATTGTTCACGAGCCGAGCGGCATTCGTCGGCGCGTCGAAATCGAGAAACCGGCGCATCTGTTCTTTGAGGCCGGCGACGTTGCGATCCAGCTCCTCGCGCGACAGCAAGTTGCGTTCTTGGCTCTTGCCGGTCGGGTCGCCAATCATGCCGGTGGCGCCGCCGACAAGGGCGATGGGCCAGTGCCCTGCCTTTTGAAATCTCCGCAGCAAAACTAGGGGTAACAGGCTGCCCGCGTGTAAGCTTGTGGCCGTGGGATCAAAGCCGCAATATACGGTTCGGGGCCGTTCGTCGAGCCAGCGCGCGAGGCCGTCGTCATCGGTTGTTTGATGCACCAGGCCGCGCCAGCGAAGATCTTTGAGAAACATTGCAAAGGGGAAAGGGGGAAGGCGGAACGGGGAGGGGGGAAGATGGCGCTGAAACGCCGGTCCCATGATAACGCTCGGTGCTCAGATGCGGAATCCGAATCAAACCCTACGGTCCAGCTTTTACTCCACCTTCCACACTCCCCCTTCCGGCTTTGCTATTTAGCGCCACAGGTCGTCGCCGGCGAATGGATTTTGGAAGCCTTCGAGCTTAGGCTTCGGCAGCACCTTGAGCACTTGTTCCGCAAGTTTCAAATCATCGCGCGTGGTGATCTTTAGATTGAGCGGCGAACCGGGCACGATCGTGACCGGTTTGCCCAAACGCTCGACCAGTTGCGAGTCATCGGTGACCGGTTCGCGGCCCCGTTTGGCGTAGGCCTCGATCAACAGCTCGCGACGGAACACCTGGGGCGTTTGAGCCTCCCAGAGCGAATGGCGATCGACCGTTTGCACGATGCGTTTCGGGTTGCCCTTGTCGTCGACGCGTTTGAGCGTGGCCGAGACGGGGGTCGCGAGAATCGCGGCCCCATCGCGCTCGGCGGCGGCGAACACGTCATCGATCCAAGGGTCGGCCAGGCATGGGCGGGCGGCGTCATGAATGGCGACGAAATCGATGCCATCTTTCAATCGCTCTAATGCGCGCTGGATGGAATCCGTTCGCTCCTTGCCCCCTTCGACCAATTGCAGGCCGAGAAACGCGACGTTCGAGCCGAACCGCATGTCGAACAGATCGCGATCCTCGGCGGCGATCACGATGATGAGTTGTTTTACTTCGGGCCGGTTCATGAAGCGCTCGGCCGAGTGGAGCCAAACGGCCCTTCCGCCCAACGGCGCAAACGGCTTTTTGTACGCCTTGTCGTGAAAGCGTCGGCTTTGACCAGCGGCGGGCAGGATGACGGCGAAATTCGACATGGTTGAGACAGCAGAGTCCCTATTATCGCATTGAAACATGCGGGTAGCTGGGTAGTCAGGTCAAATTGAGGATACAAGATTCAATTGCAAGACGACAGTTGGCGGAAAATTCACCATGAATTCGCAGTGTTTTGATTGTTGACACTCTGTCGCAGTGTTAGACTGCGGCCAACTTGCAGCCTATTTATGACTTCTTGTGAGGGACAAGTAGAATGTCACGACGTTCGAGGTTCAATCGGAGTTTAGCTCGCGCTCGTTCTAATTCTGTTCCAAGAAAAAACTTGGCTCGTAGAGGCTTTCGTCCGCTGCGATTTGAACGCCTGGAAGATCGACAATTGCTGTCGATCACCGTCAACACGCTCACCGACGATCTTGACGGCAGCATTGTGGATGGCGATGTGTCGCTGCGAGATGCGCTGCTGGCCGCGACGCCTTTCGAGACGATTAATTTTGATGCGTCCTTGACGAGCGGTGGACCGGCGACGCTTACGCTCACGCTGGGCGAGCTGCGAATCACCAAGGATGTCACCATCCAAGGTCCCGGCTCGAACTTGCTTACGATCGATGCGAGCGGCAACGACTTAGCGCCTAATCTCGACAACGGCGGCGGCAGCCGGGTGTTTAACATTAACAACGGCGGGCCCGCGAATCTGGATGTAAAGATCAATGGTCTGACGCTGACCGGGGGCGACGCGCAATTGGATGGCGGCGCGATCCGCAATTTCGAAAACCTCGCCGCGGCGGACCTAGTTGTGAGCAGCAACTTTTCCCACAGGGACGGAGGCGGCATTTTCTCAAGCGGCAGCCTGACACTTATCAGCAGCACGGTCAGCGGCAACTCCGCTTCGCGCGACGGCGGCGGCATCTTTAGTCCCGGACCCTATTTGTTGGTCCATAATAGTCAGGTCGATAACAATTTGGCCGGCGGGAGCGGGGGCGGTATTGCCAGCAGCGCGCCCGCAAATTATTTGACGATTGCCGGCAGCTCGGTTGGCGGCAATACTGCTGCGGGCAGCGGCGGCGGGGTACTGCATGCGCACGGCAGCGCGCGGATTACGGACAGCACGCTCAACGACAATCTCGCCCACCAGCATGGAGGCGCCATTCACAGCTCGCTTGGCAGCCTGAGCGTGACGGATGCCAATCTCGGCAACAACCGGTCCTATCAGGGTAGTGGGGGCGCGGTCTTTAGCGACACGGGCACTGCGACAATCGTGCGGACGACGATCACGGGGAATCGGGCGGCCGGCACTGGGGGCGGAATCCACAGCTCAGCTGGATCGCTCTTATTGACCGACAGCTCGGTGCGTTACAACCGGTCCTACTCGAGTGGGGGCGGAATCCGAATTCTCGATGGCACGCTTGCCATTGCAGATTGCACGATCACTGGCAATTTGGCCAGCGGCGCCGGTGGCGGCATCGACAGCGAAACAACGCAGGCCACGATCGCTCGCACAAGTATCGGATACAATCGGGCCAGCTATGGCGGCGGCGTTTGGAGCAGCAGCGGTTCGCTGACAATTACTTCGAGCACACTGTCTGGAAATTTCGCGCAATCGAACGGCGGCGGCATCTACAGCAAGAGCGCGCACCTGGACGTGCAATCGAGCACAGTTAGCGGCAATCGAGCGGTCAACGACGGCGGCGGCCTTTGGCTTCAAACCAACCCAGGGCAATTGGTGTCTCTGAAACACAGCACCGTGGCCTTTAACCAGGCCCGCACTTATTACGGCGGGTTGGGCGCCGGAGGTGGAATTATCACGAGCGGCTCGGCAATGGTGAATTTGGAGCACACGATCGTGGCCCACAATCGCCACGGCGGGACATTGGGCGACATTTTTGGGCGGGCAACGTCGTTTTTCAGTTTAATCGGTGTTGATAGCAACGCCTTGATTAACAATACGGGCGGCAGTCTGATCGGCACGGCGGCGCTGCCAATCGATCCGCTGCTTGGGTCGCTGGGCGACAACGGCGGGCCCTGCCTGACACACTCGTTGCTGTCAGGAAGTCTGGCAATCGACACTGGCAATCCGTATGCCTCGCCTGGTTACAATGTTCCCCTGTTTGATCAGCGGGGTCCGACGTTTGATCGCTTGCGCAACGGAGATGGTCATTTGGGCGCGCGAATCGATATTGGCGCATTCGAAGTGATTCCCGGCGCGATCCGCGGACAAAAATGGAACGATCTGAATAACAACGGCGAAAAGGATCCGGGCGAGCCTGGCCTCGCCGGTTGGCAAATCTTTCTCGACGAAAATGGCAACGGCGAATTTGACGTGGACTTCCCCTCCTTTGCGTCGCCGAATGCACCCATGATCGTGCCACCCTTTAACAACGGATTTTCAAGTGTTCTGGTCACGGGTCAGGGGGTCATCCAGGACGTCAATGTCACGCTCAATATCAGCCAATTGACGGCGGCGAACGCGAATGTCTATTTGATCGGGCCGAACGGCTTAAACGTGCAATTGGTTGGTTTCGTCAATGACTTTGGCAGCAATTACACGAACACGACGTTCGATGACGAGGCGACGACCCCGATTTTCTTCGGGACCGCCCCGTTCTCGGGC
>Ga0190275_10003131_pt1 | contig 11770 bp, 8 predicted proteins | sample Popmic550T_FD_133745 | JGI IMG/M metagenome (GOLD analysis project Ga0190275, IMG submission 133745) | Populus adjacent soil microbial communities from riparian zone of Yellowstone River, Montana, USA - 550 T | ecosystem: Environmental > Terrestrial > Soil > Riparian zone > Trees stand | place... | reverse complement strand
TCGCCTGCAGCTGCGACAGCTCTGCGTCGACCCATGTGTAGCGGCGATGCGGGCCGACCTTGACGTTCAGCGGGCTCGACGGCACCGGCGGCCGCCCGGCGAACGCCAGCGCTCCAGCCGCCTGCAGGCGCTCGCGCGCACCGTCTGCCAGACGGCGCGGCACGTCGAGCACGGCCTGGGCGCGGTGGGCGATCTCCTCGGGATGCGTCGCGCGTTCGATCAGCGCGTCGGACAGCAGCTGCGCGGGCGTCGGCAGCGGCCGCGCGACCCACGTGCGCTCGGCCGGCGGGGGCGGTGGCGCGGCGTCGGGCTCTGCGTCGAAGAGCACGGTCGTGATGTCGACGGCGTTGACGCCGTCGACGAGCGCGTGATGGCTCTTGGCGATCAGCGCGAAGCCGCCGGAGCCGAGGCGGTCGACGAGCCACATCTCCCACAGCGGCTTCGTGCGATCCAGCGGCTGGGCGAACAGACGCCCGGCGAGCGTGCGCAGCCCTTCCTCGCTGCCGGGGGCAGGCAGACCGGCGTGGCGCAGGTGGTAGCGCAGGTTGAAGTGCGGATCGTCGACCCACACCGGGCGGCCCTGGTCCATCGGCACCTCGGCCAGGCGCTGGCGAAAGCGCGGCACGAGGTGCAGCCGCGCCTCGACGTGCTCGCGCAGCTCGTCCCAAGACGGGGCCGGCCCCTCGAAGACCGTGACCGACGCGACGTGCAGCCGCGCGCCTGCCTTCTCGCGTGCCAGGAACGATGCGTCGATCGCGGAGATCCGCGTCCCGTGTGCCATGCGGGCGATTCTACGGCGAGACCTGTGGGCCCCGCGAGCAGCGGTCAGCCTTCGATGATCCCGCCGCCTCCGCCTCCGCCGCCGCCGCCTCCGCCGCCGCCTCCTCCGCCTCCACTCGGCGGAGCCGGAGCCGGAGCCGGAGCCGGAGCCGGGGCGGGCGCGGGTGCCGGTGCCGGGTTGGCGGCGGGGGGTGCCGCACCCGCTGCCGGGGCAGGCCGGCGCGCGACGCGCGGAGCCCGTGCAAGTGGCGGCAGCGCGACCGGGCCGGCGGCCGGCACGGCCACGGCCGGGGAGGGGAAGGACAGCTCGCGCACCGAGCTCGGATCGCTCGGCTTCTCGGCTGATGACGAGCTGACCAGATATGCGGCGGCGAACGCGAGCGCCGCGAGCGCGATCACGCCGATGGCGCGCAGCGCAGTCACTTGCAGGTCCGGCGCGGGATCGCCGATCCCGGCCGCAGGCAGCGGTTGGTGCGCTTGAAGTTCCCGCGGGTCACGGTGTAGCGGATGAAGCTGCCGATCGAGCGGCTCTTGGTGACCGTGATCTCCAGCCTCGCGCCCGCCGACAGCTGCCTGTTGGCCAGCCTGGCGAAGCGCAGCGGGCGGTTGGCGACCACCGTTCGCGTCTGCGTGAACGAGCAGCCGCGCGAGCAGCGCACCCGTATGCGCGAGCCGCGTGGCGCTTCGACGCTCAGCGACCGGACGCGGATGCCGCGGCCTGTGGGGGTCGCACGAAGCGTCGGCAGCACGCGCAGCTCGACGGGGCAGCCGTCGGCCGTTCCCGGCTGTTTGGGGCATTTGTCGAGCGGGTCGAGCTCGCCGTCGCCGTCGGTGTCGGCGAGATACTCGAACGTGAAGTCCAGATCTCCGCCGACGCCGGGCGTCGCGCCGATCTGGATGGTGTAGGACTTCCCCTTCCGGACCTTGACGAACAGCTCCTCGGTGGTTCCCGTCTCATTGGCGCAGTCCAGGCGGGACCCGATCCGCGAGCTCGCCGGGTCGAACTCGTAGACGCCGGCCATCGCGTCGTAGCCGGTCGCCTGGACCCTCACGGTGCCGTCGACGTGAGGATGAAAGTCGTACCAGACGGTCGCCCCGAAGCTCGTGCCGCGGCAGTCGGTGCGCTCCGTGCCCCCGCCTGTGCTCGGCGGCGAGAACAGGTCGGCCTGGACGGTCGCCTCGCGCGTGTCCCTGGCGTCCTTGACCTGGTCCTGGGTGAGCGTCGTGTTGCGCGCGTTGATCGAGATCGACTGCAGGTAGCCGTCGTTGCTCGGAGGGGCGGCGAGCGCCCCGGACGGCACCGCGGCGAGCGCGACGAGAGCTGCGATCACGGCGAGGCGCACAGCTTGGATCACGGCGACACCCTCCCACGAATCCCCGTGCATGGCAACCGTCCACCGTCCGCGCCAGCCGCGGCCCGCGCGGCCCGTCTAGGTCTTGACGCCGTAGCCCAGCTCCGCGAGCGAGGCGACGGCCGCGCGCAGCGTGGCGTCATTGCGTCGCAGCGCGCGCGCCTGGGGCGCGTAGCGCGCGCGGTTGCGCCGGCGCGCCGCATTGGCGATCTTCGAATAGGTCGCGCTCAGGTCGCGCAGCGCGGCGGCGATCGCGCCGTTGACGTTGCGTGCGGCCGCGGGCACGGCCAGGCCCCGTGCTCGTCGCGCAGCGGCCTCGCAGCTCGCTGCCAGCGCGCTCGCGGCTCGGCCCTGAGCCACCGACGTCTTCGCAGCGCCCAACCGGCGACGGCCGGCCGAGCGATCACGTGCAAGACCCGCGAGCAGGTCGCTGACGGCCTTGGCGTAGCGCGCGTTCGGAGCGATGTCCAGCGCGCGCGCGCCGGTCAGCTCCAGCGATCCTCCGACCTCGGCGCAGCGCGCGTCGAAGCGCGGCGACGGGACGCGCGCGAAGCAGGTGATCGCCGCTTTACCCCTGTCGGTCAGCAGCAGGTACACCGTCACGGCGCCCTCGAAGCCGCGAGGGCGCAGGCCCGCAAAGCGAAACGCGGCAGCCTGGCCGATGCGCACCGGCGTGGGCTTGGCGCTCCCCCCGGCGCTCGACGCGAGCTGCGCCGGTAGCAATGGGCCGCGAGACGACGCGATCCGGCCGGCGAGCAGCCCCTCGCGCCCGCTCGCTGCCCGCGGCCCGAGCGCGATGCGGTCTTCGAGCTGCAGCCCGGCGATCGCCGGCGGCGAGCGCAGGGTCTCCCAGTCGCCGGGAAAGCGCAGCGACATCCCGCCCGTCGCGGCGACGTTGGAGCTGCGCGGCGCGGCGTCCTCGCCGCCGCCGCCGATGAGCGTGCCCGCCACCGCGGCCGCGACGACCGCCGCGAGTGCCGCCACGGCGACGCCCGCCCAGCGGCGCCCGCCGGTCGCCGGCTCGGCGACCGGAGCCGGTGCTCGCGGCGCCGCGCCGGCAGCGGGGCCGGCGGGCGCGGCGGGCGCGGCAGGCGCCGGCGACAGGCGCGTGGCGCCCGCCGCCGCGGGTGCCCGATCGGGCGTGCTGCTGACGACCGTGCGTCCGGCGACGGTGGGGTCTGCCGCAGCCGGCGCCGTGAGCGCCGCTCGCGCCGCCGCGACCATCGCGGTACACGTCTCGTGGCGATCCTCGGGAGCCTTCGACAGCGCCTTGGCGATCACGGCGTCGATGGCATCGGGAAGGTCGCTGCGGTGGGCGGTCACCGACGGCGGGTCGTCGCTGAGGTGCGCCCACATCACGTCCAGCTCGCTGTCGCGCTCGAATGGCGGATGGCCGGTCAGACATTCGTACAGCACGCAGCCCAGCGCGTACTGGTCGGTGGCGACGCTCTGCGAGGAGCCCTCGATCTGCTCGGGGGCGACGTAGGAGATCGTGCCGACGAACTGCCCGGTCGCGGTCAGCCCCCGGTTCTGCGACGTGTCCTTGGTCAAGCCGAAGTCGGTCAGGTAGCAGTGCTCGGATGCGCCCCTGCCGGCACCCGCGTGGACGAGCACGTTGGCGGGCTTGACATCGCGGTGCACGAGCCCGCGGGCGTGCGCGGCGTCCAGCGCTCCCGCGACCTGGTCGACGATCGACAGCGCGCGCTCGGCCGTCAGCGGCGCGTCGCGCTCCAGCAGCCCCTTGAGGTCGATGCCGTCGACGTAGCGCATCGTGAGGAACAGCAGCCCCTCGGCATCGCCCGCCTCGTAGAGCGGGATGATGTGCGGGTGGTCGATCGCGGCCGCCAGCCGCGACTCGCTCTCGAAGCGCTCACGGAAGCCGTCGTTGGCGGCGAGCTCCGGTGCCAGCAGCTTGAGCGCGACCTTGCGGCCCAGCCGCAGGTGCTCGGCGCGGTACACGACGCCCATGCCACCGCGCCCGATCACCGCCTCGATGCGATATCCGCCCAGCTCCGAGCCCACGCGCGGATCGCTCATGGCGAGAAACTCGCCCCCACGGACCCGTGCGTGCGGTATAGGCTGCGAGCCATGGCAGAGCTAACCCTAGAGGTCGTGGAGGGTCCGGACGCAGGGACGACCGCTTCGCTGGCCGGCACCGTCGAGATCGGCCGCGATCCCGCGGCCGACCTGCCGCTCAGAGACGAGCAGGCGTCCCGCCATCACGCGCGGATCCGGGCGCAGGCCGACGGCGCGGTGATCGAGGATCTCGGTTCCTCCAACGGCACGTTCGTCAACCACAACGAGCTGCACGGCCCCGCGCACGTCAGCGCCGGCGATGAGGTGCTGATCGGCGTGTCGGTGATCCAGGTGCGCAGCGCCCGCCAGGTCGCGGCTCAGCGTTCGGCGGTGCGGGCGGTCCCACCGGCCCTTGCGATCTCCGAGCGGCGCCCCACGTTCACCGATCCGGTCGAGAAGAAGAAGGCTGCCGTCGTTCCCGAGCTGGACCGGCTGCGCGACGCGCGGACCAAGGCGCAGGCACGGCTCGCGCCGTTCGCGCTGGTCGTGCTCGTGGTCTTCATCGTCGCGATCTACCTCGGCTCCCAGTCGACCTGACGCCTGCGAGCCGGCGGAGGCTCGAGGCTGTCAGCGTCCGAGTCGCCGCCGCTTGCCGCCCGTCAGCGCGGCCTGCGCGGCCGACGCCAGGGCCAGGCAGCTGGCGTGGCGGTCCGGGGGATCCTTCGCCATCGCCTGCGCCACCACGGCGTCGATCGCTCGCGGCAGGTCGGGCCGGCGAGCGGTGACCGCGGGCGGGTCGCCGGACAGATGGGCCTGCATGACGTCGAGCTCGCTGGGGTGCTCGAAGGGCGGATGACCGGTCAGGCACTGGTAGAGGACGCAGCCGAGCGCGTACTGGTCGGTGGCGCCGTCCAGCGCGATGCCCTGGATCTGCTCAGGGGCCACGTAGTCGATCGTTCCGACGAACTCACCCGCGCGGGTCAGTCCGCCCGGCGCGAACGTGTCCTTGCTCAACCCGAAGTCGGTCAGGTAGCAGTGGTAGGGCGCCTGCGTCCCTGCGCCCGTGGCGACGAGCACGTTTCCCGGCTTGACGTCGCGGTGCACGAGGCCGCGTGCGTGCGCGGCGTCGAGGGCGGCACCGACCTGAGCGGCGACCGACACCGCCGCGTCCGCTGCCATCGGGCCGTCGCGCTTGAGCAGCGCGTCGAGATCGAGACCGTCGACGAGGCGCATCGTGAGGAACAGCAGCCCGTCGGCCTCGCCGGCGTCGTACAGCGGGATGATGTTGGGGTGGTCGATCGCGGCCGCCAGGCGCGACTCGGACTCGAATCGCTTACGGAAGTCCGCGTCGGCTGCCAACTCCGGTGGCAGCACCTTCAGAGCGACCTTGCGCCTGAGGCGCAGGTGCTCGGCGCGATAGACGAGGCCCATGCCGCCGCGGCCCACCACGGCCTCGAGTCGGTACCCCGCCAGCTGGGAGCCGACCCCGAGGCCCTCCGTGTGTTCGGCCGGCGCCTCCGGCGGGGGGACCTCCTCGGGCGGCGGCGGTTCGACGACCGGCACCTCTGCGCTCAGGCGTATCACCGAGGACCCGATCAGCAGCGTGTCACCCGCCGCGACATAGGTCGGGCCCGCGATCTCGTCGTCGTTGACCAGCGTGCCGTTCGACGAACCGAGGTCTTCGATCACGACGCCGTCGGTCGTCTCGCTGATCCGGGCGTGGCGCCGGGAGACGAGCTTGTCGGCCAGCATCAGGTCCGATGACGGATCGCGGCCGATCTCGAGCGTGCCGCGGAGCGCGACGCTGCGTCCCGCCTCGGGCCCTTCCAGGATCTCAAGCGTCAGCGCGACCATCGACGCGCAGCGTACCTACCCGCCCGGCCTTCCCGGGCACGATGCCGCTCGTCCGGCTGCCGGCGGCTCAGCGTCCGGCGAAGTAGGCGACGAGCGCGGCGGCCGTCGTGATGATCGTGGCGAACGACACGACCGAGGGCGCGAGCTTGCGGCTGGCGATGCCGCGACGGCGTTTCGGGGTCGGCGGTGCGAAGCTCCCGAACGGCTCTTCGGCCTTGGCGTGAGCAGGTGCCGGCGCCGGCGCCGGCACGGGGCCCTCGCGACGAGGCTTGAAGGTCGGGTGCTCGGCCAGCACGGGAGGCTCCGGCGCGGGCGCAGCGGGCTCGGGCGCGCGCGGGCGGGGGCGCATTGAGGTCGCGTCGGGGTCTGCCGGCGGCGCGGGAGCAGGACGGGCGGGCGGGCGTGCGGCGGCCGCGGGCCGGTCTCGCATCGTCGTGCGGCCGGGGTCGGCGCCCGGCTCGGGCGGCGGTGGCGGCGGCGGGGGGGCGGCGGGCCGGTCTCGCATCGTGGTGCGGTCGGGGTCGACCGGCTCGGGCGGCGGCGGGGGGGCGGTGGGCCGGTCTCGCACCGTCGTGCGGTCGGGGTCGGCGAGCGGCTCGGGGCGACTTGCGATCCGCGTGGCGCCGTGATCGTCGGCAGGCGCCGGTGGTGCCTCGATCTCGAGCTGGAAGGTCGACTGCCCGAGCCTGATCGTCTCGGTGCCCGTCAGCGGCGTGGCATCGTCGATGCGCCGGCCGTCGACGAATGTGCCGTTGGTCGAGCCGAGATCCTCGATGACCGCGCCGCCGGCAACGATGCGGATCGTGGCGTGACGCCGCGACGTCTCCTCGTCGGCCAGCGTGATCGTCGCGTTCTCGCGACCGAGGACGATCTCGTCCTCGGTCAGATCGAAGCGCTGTCCGGCGAGCGGTCCTGAGCGGGAGACGAGGACGTGCACGGCGCAAGCCTAGACAGAAGTTGCCGCTCGAAGCAACTCCGCGTATGCATGTGCCGCCTGAGGCCGCTCGGCGGGGTCCTTCGCGAGTGCGGCGTTGACGGCCGTCCCGAAGGCCGCGGGCACGTCCGGACGAGCGGCGCACGGGTTTTCGGGCTCCTCCTCGAGATGGGCGAAGGCGGCCTCCATCATGCTCTTGCCCCCGAACGGGGGCAGGCCGGCGACGCATTCGTACATCACGCAGCCGAGCCCGTAGATGTCGCTCGCGGGTGAGGCCGGCTCGCCGCGGATGCGCTCCGGCGCGAGGTAATCGATCGTTCCGACGATCTGCCCGGGCCGGGTGAGCTCCGCGTAGCCGGTGCCCTTGGCCAGGCCGAAGTCGGTGAGCGCCGCGGCATCTCCGGCATCGCTGTCGAGCAGGATGTTCGATGCCTTGATGTCGCGGTGGATGAGGCCGACGGCATGGAGCGCGTCGAGCGCGTCGCCCAGCTCCGAAGCGAGGCGCACGATCTCGTCGACCGCCATCGGCCCGTCCTGCTTGATGTGCTCCTCGAGCATGCGCCCGCGCACCAGGCGCATGGCCAGGTACTGGCGCCCCTCGATCTCGCCGGCGTCGACGACGTCGACGAGGTGGCGGTGCTGGACCTCCGCCGCCGCCCGAGCCTCGTGCAGGAAGCGCGCGCGGTAGCGCTCGTCCGCGGCAAGCTCGACGCGCACGACCTTCAGCGCGACCTGCTCGTCGCTGCCGCTGCGGCGCGCACGGAAGACGCAACCCATGGCACCCTCGCCGAGCTGCTCCACGAGCTCGTACGGGCCCAATGTGTCGCCCGTCTGCAAATCATCCTTGACGGGCTTGCCCTTCACAAGAATAGGATAGCCGTCTTGGCCGGAGCCGCCAACGGCGCATGGCGAGAAGAAGGAGAAGACCGGTGAAGATGCGCTCACAACGGCGGCTCGCGCTCTTCTACCTCGGACTCTTCGCGACGCTGGCTGCGGTCGTCGCGTTCGTCACCGCCGCCGGACCCGACAAGCGCGCCCAACCGTCGATCGCCGGCGGCTACGACGCTCGCGATGCGGGCTCCTGCTTCGGCCGGCGCTTCGACGTCAAGCAGTCGGGGCAGTTCGTGACGATCGTCGCCTCCGGCGGCGCCGGCGGAAAGCTGCGCCTGAAGGACCGGCAGGTCGCGGGCGAGGCGACCTGCGCGGACGGCGAAACTGGCCCGCTGCGGCTGCGCGTCGGCGACGGCGCGTTGACGGGCAGCGCGGGTGGCCGGCCGCTGAACGCGGACCTGCGGCGAGACCCACCGTCCCCAGGGGCGAGGGTGCATGTCCCTTCCGGCATCGAGGGCGAGTACAAGCTGGCGCCGCGCTCGGACTGCCTCGGCGGCGCCTTCGAGCTCGAGGCGCACCGCGACGCGCTGGAGTTGATCGGAACAGGCAGCACCGGCACCCTCACCTATGCCGGCGGCCGGATCAGCGGCGAGGCGGAGTGCAAGGGCGGTGGAGCGCCCGTCGCGCTGGCGGGGGAGGCGAACGGTCGCCGGCTGACGCTCACGATCGGTGACGAGCGCGCCGTCGCCGACAAGCAGCGCGAGTTCGGCCACACCCTGGCGGCGCTGTTCATCATCATCGCCGTGGTCATGCTGGCCGCGCGGCTGATGGGAGCCGCGATGGTGAGGCTCGGCCAGCCGCGCGTCATGGGCGAGGTGCTCGCGGGCATCGCGCTGGGGCCGACGCTCCTCGGCCGCCTCGCGCCCGAGCTCCAGACGGCGTTGTTTCCCTCCGACGTGATCCCGTACGTCGGTGCAGCGGCCAACCTCGGCCTGATCTTCTACATGTTCCTCATCGGCCTCGAGCTGGACTTCAGCCAGCTCAAGGGCCGGATCTCGCAGACCGCTGCGATCTCCAACGCCGGCGTGCTGCTGCCGATGGCGGTCGGCCTGCTCGTCGCGCTGCCCGTCTACGAGCTCGTCGCTCCCGACGTCGAGTTCCTCGCCTTCGCCCTGTTCATGGGAGTCGCGATGTCGATCACCGCGTTCCCCGTCCTTGCGCGCATCCTGGTCGAGCGACGCATGCTCAAGCGGCCGGTCGGCGCGATCGCGTTGGCGGCGGCCGCGATCGACGACGTGTCGGCGTGGTTTCTGATCGCGCTGGCGACGGCCGTCGCGACCGCGGGCTCGGCATCGGGCGTGGCGAGGACGGTCGCGCTGGCCTTCGTGTTCTGCCTCGTGATGGCCTTTCTCGTGCGCCCGCTGCTTGCGCGTGTGTCGGTGGCCTACGACGAGGCGGGGCGCGTGCCGGCGGCGTGGATCACCGCGATCTTCGCCGGGGTGCTGCTCGCGGCCTACGCGACCGAGACGATCGGCATCGCGCTGATCTTCGGCGCCTTCGTGATGGGAGCGATCATGCCGCGCCGTGCGGAGCTCACCGAGGACGTGACCCGCCGCATCGAGGACTTCGTCGTGATGCTGCTGCTGCCGTTGTTCTTCGCGTACACCGGTCTGCGCACCGATGTCGGGCTGCTCGAGCGCTCGGAGCTGATCGTGCTCACGCTGGTGCTGCTGGCGGTTGCGATCTTCTGCAAATTCGGCGGCGCGATGCTCGCCGCCCGCGTGACCGGCCTCGGCCTGCGCGAGTCCGCCGTCATCGGCGCGCTGATGAACACGCGCGGCCTGACGGAGCTCATCGTGCTCAACCTCGCGCTCGAGAAGGGGGTCATCTCCGAGGCCCTGTTCGCCGCGCTCGTGATCATGGCGCTGGCCACGACCTTCATGACGGGCCCCCTGCTGCGGCTGCTCGATCCTCGCAACGAGTTCGGCGCGCCGGTCAGCGACGAGCTGGAGGAGGCGCGCACGGCGTCGCTGGCCGACTCGCCGCTGCCGGCGCCCGAGCAGTCGATCCTGGTCGCGCCGCAGGCGGAGGGCGCGCTGGCGCAGCTGCTCGCCCTGGCGGAGCCGCTGGCACGGTCAGAGCCTCCGCGCGAGCTCATCCTGGCGCGGCTCGTGCAGCCGAGCGGTGCCTCCGCGGTGCGCGGCGGCCTGCAGACCCAGGGCAAGCAGCTCAACCAGGCCTTTGCGGACATGACGCGCGCGCGCGTCGACCTGCTCGAACGGCGAGTGGCCGCGCGCGCGGTCGCCTTCACGTCGGTCGACCCGGGGCGCGACCTCGCCAAGCTCGCAGGATCCGAGGAGGTCGACCTGGTGATGATGGACGGCCGCCGTCCGCTGCTCGGCGAGGGCGTGCCCCGCGGCGAGGTCGGATCGGTGCTCGCGCGCGCTCCCTGCGACGTGGCGGTGCTCGTCGCCGGTGAGGGCATCGAGATCAAGTTGGCCTCCGGGTCGCCGGTCGTCGTGCCCTTCAGCGGTGCCGAACACGATTGGGCGGCGCTGGAGCTGGGTGCGTGGATCGCCGCGGCCAACGACGTCCCGCTCAAGCTCCTGGGGGCGGCGGGCACGACCGACGAGGGGCGTGATGCGAGCCGTCTGCTCGGCAATGCCTCGCTCGTCGTGCAGCAGTTCGCGGGGATCCCGGCCGAGCCGCTGATCGCCGACGCAGGTCTGGCCGGGTTGATCTCGGCGGCCGCCGGAGCCGGGCTGCTGGTCATCGGGCTGTCTGACCGCTGGCGCAAGGAGGGGCTGGGCACGACGCGATCGGAGATCGCCCGCGCCGCCCCCGCACCGGTCCTGTTCGTGCGGCGCGGCACGCGCCCGGGTGCGCTCGCGCCGCGCGGCGACGTCACCAGCTTCACATGGTCCTCGCCCGGCCATGGCTCGGTCTTCGGCGCCGGTTGACGCTGCCGGGGCGCGGGTGGTTGCCGCGCCGGCGTCGGGCGGTTCAGCCGCGCTGGGGAGGCGGCTCAGCCGCGCTGGGGGGCGCGGTGCACGCCGGAGGGCGCGGGCAGGTTGCGCAGTTCCGCCGGAACCTGGTTGACCGACGAGAACTCGCGCACGAGGCGGCTCTCGCCCGGGTTCGGGTCGATCGCCGCAAGCACGGGTAGCAGCTCGCTCTCCGCCGGCGTCGACCACCCGGTGGTCCGGAACTCACCGCCGCTCTCGATCCAGGTCAGCTCGAGCAACGGCAGGATGACGATCTTGGTCCAGTTCGCCATCACCCAGCAGACCCAGTAGAAGACGATCGCCTCAACCGGCTTGAGGCCGACCTCGAGAGCCTGGCTGAGGACGTAGAGGATGATGAACTCGGCGACCGCCAGCAGGAACGTGAGCCACGGCGGCTGCCACTTGATGACGAGCGGGTAGACGAGGATGTCCAGGATGACGCCCATCACCAGGTAGATGCCGATGAGGACGATCCAGCCCTCGTTGCCGGTCACGAGCGAGAGGATCAGCCCGAGGATCGCCGGCCCGACGAGGATCGCGGTGCGTGTCTGCGTACGACCTAGCGGCGTCGGGCACATCAGGCGAGCTGCTCTGTCCGGCGCACCTTGCGCATCGCCTTGGCCGTGTCGGTCGCGAGCGAGATCTGCATGCCCATACGGCTGGGGAAGTGCCGGTACTTGAGATTCTCCGCGCGCGCGCAGTCGGCTACGAAGCGCCGGCCGATGTACTTCAGGCCGGCGATCGTGTCGCCGTGGGGAATGACGTTGTTGGCGGTCAGGCCCATCATGCACAGCCGCGAGTCGTCGCGGTCCAGCGGCGGCACGCCGCAGTTCGTGCGTAGGCGGATGCGCCCTTCCTCGACGGGGATCTGGTAGTGCTCGACGAGGCGGCGCATCAGCGGCAGGGTCAGCACGGACTTGTTGAAGCCGGTGCCGGCGACGACGCCGGTCACGTCGAGCCAGCCGGGATCGGCGCCGTGGCGGCTGGCGATGTGGATC
>Ga0190275_10003130_pt1 | contig 11773 bp, 9 predicted proteins | sample Popmic550T_FD_133745 | JGI IMG/M metagenome (GOLD analysis project Ga0190275, IMG submission 133745) | Populus adjacent soil microbial communities from riparian zone of Yellowstone River, Montana, USA - 550 T | ecosystem: Environmental > Terrestrial > Soil > Riparian zone > Trees stand | place... | reverse complement strand
TTATCTGCTCGCCCAGCAGCTCGATTCCCTCTTCGAGAATCGCGGAGACGTGCGAGCGCAACTCGCGCGTCTGTGGGTCAACGAGCTGAAACTCCTCTTCGATGCCGAGCGTGAATTTTTCCGGCGTCATCCCTCGAATCCTCCAGCGGCGCGCGGGTGCCGCCGCCCATGCGCGCGCTCAGCGCGAAGCGATGGCCTGCTCTAAAAAGGCGCGGTCTTCTTCCGAGAGTCCCTGAAAGTTGACCCCCACGCCGCGCCCCGGATTGCTGTAGACGACCTCGCCGTTGCAGATGAGGTCGCGCCCGGCGAGCGGCACGCGCAGCAACAGCAGAGCGCCTTCGGGAATCTCGGCCTGCGTGTTCATGTAAAGCCCGCCGGGGCTGATGTCCTGCGTGCTTGCGACGCCCGTCAGGTCGTTGCCGTCAAAGAACACGTCAATGATGAGACGCGCACGCTCGTACTGTCGTCGCTCGTCCTGCGGGTTTTCGCTATTGACGAAGTTCATCGCTTTAGCTCCTCACGTTTACGAACTGCTGACCGCTGCACGCCTATTTCTTCTCGCTGATGATGAAAGTAGGAACCATGCCGCCGCCCGACGAGACGTTGGCAAGCTCCGTGAACGACAGCCGCGTGAAGGCCGAGCCGACCTTGCCGTTGAAGAGCAGCGGGTCGAGGTCAACGAGTTGTTCGGCGAAGACGACCGAGCCGTCGTCCTGCAATGCGGGAAACGTCTCACGTGCGGTCGGCACGCGCTCCTGCGCGACGTAGTCGCCGTTTGCGACGGCGGCGCGGACGGCCTCGTCCCAGCCCGTCTGGTCGTGGCTCCAGCCGATGTAGATGCCGTGCCCGCCGTAGTCGTCGTTGGGCTTGAGGACGAGGCGGTCGCGGCTCTCGCTGATGAAAGGTATCAGATCAATCGTCGAGCCGTCCTTTACGGTTTTCCCCTCGCGCACGTTGCGCGTCCAGGGGACGTGCATGCGTATGGCCTCGCGCTCCTCCGCGTCGAAGAGGTGCGCGTAAACGTCGTTCGTCAGCACGGCGAACAGAGCCTTTTTGTGTATGAGCTTGGAGCGGAAGCTGTTCACCATGCAGAAGGCGCGCGCGCGGTAGGCTTCGAGGAGCGCGGGGGCTTCGTTAATGATGGGCAGATACTCGTTGACGAGCAGCCGCTTGTAGACGATGTCAATCACGAAGTCGCCTGAGCGCAAACGCCCGTTTGAAAATTCAAGCTCATCGGGCGAGCAGATTTTCGCGGGGTAGCCTTCGGACTCGAAGTATTCGCTGAAAAGCTCGAACTCCTTCTGCGTCGGCAGCCCCTTCAAATCAACGATGGCGATTGAGGGCTTGCGCTCCGGCTTCGCCCCTGCGAACTCTCGGTGCGAGCTGAGCAGCGTTTCGAGCATCTGCGGTCGCCCGTTGAACGTCCGAAGGTTGTAACGCTCCGCGAAGCGTCGCATGACCGGAAGGCCGGAGAAGATTTCGTATGCCGCGTCGCCGTAGGCTATGCCGGCGGGGCTTTCGCCGTTCAACTCGACGAAACTGTATGCGTCGGCGGTCAGAAACGAGTCGAGGCGCGCGGTCGGCGAGACGGCTTTATAACCGGGGTCAATGCTCACGAGGTCGCGCTCAATGTCGGTCAGCCCCAACTCGTCAACGATCCGCTCGTCCTCGACCGCGGCATCCTTAACCTTCTGTATCGCGCTCCAGACAGTCTCGCAGATGCGCGTGACGCGCGCGAAGTCGTCTTCCGTTACGAAGTGTGGGCGCAGGTATGGCGAAAGCCGACGACCGCCGAAGATGAGCTTGGCGCGCTCCAATCCCTCGTCGAGCATCTGTCGAGAAGACTCGGCTAAGTCGCTCTGTTCGAGTAACTGGTGGTAGAACTCAACGGCCTCATCCAGCATGCTTCGCTGAGAGCTTTCTTGTAATTTGATAGAGCGAGCGGCGAGACAAGATTAGCACAGATGCGCGGCGGTTTGGAAAATGTCTGCTGAGGCTTCCAATGGTCTCTATTATTAGCTTGCGGAGCAAGCGTCAGAGTAAAGCCCAGCGTGGAGCGCAGCGTAACGCTGGGTCAGTCAGCAGCACCAATTCAACATCCAAGCCCGCGTGAGCGGGCGTCAGCCCATCGGATGAGCATTCTCAACCATCTATCGCCCACTTCGTGGGCTTGCTTCTTTTTCTAACATTCTTAACCCAGCGTTACGGCCTTCGGCCTTCACGCTGGGCTTTATTCTGGCCGCCTGCTTCGCAGGCTCTAAAAAAGACTTGCCAGCAAATAGAATTTGCCTATGGCTGGACGCCCGCGGACAGCGGGAGAGAGAGGGTCAGCCTGCGTCCTTCGCGTATGACGCCGAGCGAGAGCGGCTGCGCGTCGGGGGTGAAGAGCAGACGGCTGAGATCGCGGCGCGTGAAGGCCGCGCCGTTGATCGTTTCGATCACGTCGCCCGCGCGCAGGCCGCACGCGGCGGCGGAGCTTTCAGGACGGACGGCGACGATTAGAAGTCCTCCCTTCGCGTTGAGGCGCGATGCGCTGCGGGCCGTCAGGCTGATGGCGTGAAGTCCGAGACTTTGCAGCGAGGCCGTGGCCGAAGGAACACGCCCCGGCTGAGGCGTGGTTGCGAAACCGGCGCGCTCCTCGGCAATCGCCGTCGCGAGCGCGGGGTTGCGCGCGCCCTTGAGCATGAGGGAGAACTTGAGCGGCGAAGGCTCGAATGCTCGCCAGACCGTGAAGTCAATCGTAGAGCCGACGCCCGCCTCGTTGAGCGTGAACGAGAGGTCTTCAACGCTCCGCACGTCGCGCGCGCCGACGCTCGCTATCACGTCGCCGGGGCGAAGACCGGCGAGCGCCGCGGGCGTGCCGGGCACGACCGCCGTCAGAAAAACGCCTTGCCCGTTCTGTATGTGCGGCAGCGCCAGCTCGGGCTTCCAGCCGAGGCTTACCCATTTGTCGAGCTTGAGATGGAACGAAGCATCGCCGCGTATGCCGAGCCACGGTTGCGGCGCGCTCCCACGGAGCTTCAACACGCGCTCGCGCGCGCCCAGCATCGTCGCGACGGGCACGATCTGCGTCTCGCCCGAACCGCTGTGCGACACGATGCCGACGACTTCGCCAAGCTCGTTCGCCGCGACCGCGCCCGTCCACTCCGGCGTGACGTTTGCGCGCGCAACGACGCGCACGGCCTTGCCCGAAGGGCCGCGCCTGACCTCGGTCAGACGGCCCTCCTTCTGGTCAATGCTCAGATAGATGTAGCCGACGCCGGCCTGCGTCGCGGGCTTGGCGACGGGAGCGGGCGCGTAGAGGCGCACGCGCTGCCCGACGGTCGGGTCTTCCGTGTCGCCTTGCTCGACAACTGCCGGGCCGGACAACAACGGCTCGGAGGCTTCGAGCAGCGACAGCCCTGTTAGAGAGTCGAGTCCGACGAACTTCGCGCCGACGCGTCTGTCGTCCGACAAGACGAGCGTGAACTCGGCCTCGACGCTTTCCGCGCCGCCTGTCGTCGGAAAGAATCCGTGCGGCAGCGACGGAACCGGAAAGGATTCAAGCTCGGCCTCGGCCTGCGGCAAACGCGCGATGACCGTGCGACCGTCGTTTGAGACGTAACCGGCGACGATGTTTGTGTGCGTGTCCGACGTTGAGGGCAGCTCGTCAAGCTCAGCGCCGGGCGGGCCGCTGGCCGCGAGCCACGCGAGCAATTTCCAACCGCGCAGGCGATGTACGACCGTCACGACCTGTTGCGGCGGCAAAGGGGCGAGCGGCGCTTGCGGGGCAACGCCCGGCACGGGTTGCGCGGGGCGGGCCTGCGGCACGCCGGGCGTGGAAGCCGCGGGCGCATGCGGCGCGGCCCTCGGCGCGCGCGGCGTCGGAGTCGTCGTGGAGCGAACCGCTCCGGGGCGCGGTGGCTTCGGCGGCGGAGTTTGCGCCTGCGGAGCAGCAGCAACAGGCGCGGTCGCTTCCTGTGCTTCCACTTCGGTCGGACAGAGCAAGAGAAGGCAGACAAGCACAGGCGCGACGCCGAGCCAAAGCGCCCGCACTCGATCATACAAAAATCCGCCTTGCAATCTGATCATTAATTGTTTACCAGACTCCGCCCTTGTCGTTTGCAGCCATGCGAGTTTGCGTGCTTGCGCCGGCTACCAACTCTTGCGAGCCGAAGCTCACCGTCCGCATAGGCACGGGGCGCGTGTTGCCGCGCTCGTCCCTCACGACGAATCGCAGCGACTCAGGCGACGCGCTGAACGGAATTTTCACACGCAGGATTTTCGCGCCCGTCACGCTGAACTCCGAAGAGCCGCCGGACGGGGCTGCTACCTTCGACTCCATCCGCGAAGCATCTCTTAAACGCCGTCGCGAGATAATCCGTCGCGGTTTATCACTAACCTTGACCAGCGCGACTGCATCAAACGGGACGGCATCCTGCTTCACATCTTTTATCGCGGGACTATTTTCAGCGCTTCCCTTATCTCCAACGACTCCCGTTGCGTTCTTCAAGGGCTTGCTGTCGCGGCTCGCCTGCTGCGAGCCGATGGGACTTCTTTGCTGCTGCCAAACGTAGAGCGAGGCAGAGACAACGAGGAAGCTAACGGCTGCCGCCCAAGCGAGGCCGGGCGCGAGCCTCAGACCTAGAAAGTTGTATTTCCCGCCGCCCCCCTTCAACGTCTTCATGCGCGCGCGCAGGCGAAACTCGAAGTCTGCGGGCGCTTCGACTTTCCCCAGACCGCCGACGAGACGACGCAGCGCGTCGCGCTCGCGCCCGAACTCGCCGCACGAGGGGCACGCGCCCGCGTGCGAGCGGGCTTCGATGCTCAGGCCCTCGACGCCGACCGATTCTTCTACCTCTTCACGAAACGCTTTGCAGTCTGCCATTGCCCACTTCCTTTACAAGTAAGCCTTCAACTTGTCGCGCAGGAATGCGCGCGCGCGGTTGATGCGCGACTTCACTGTGCCCTCGTTCATCTGGAGTATGGCGGCTATCTCGTCGTAGCTTCGCTCCTCAACGTCGCGCAGCACGAGCGGGGCGCGGTATTTTTCGGGGAGCGTCGCAATCGCGCGCGCCACAGCCGCGCGCCGCTCGTCCTCGACGAACGTAATGTCTTGGAGCGGCCTCGCGTCCGGCATCTCAAGCTCGAACGAGTCGGAGGGTGATTCGCGCTCCTGAAAAAAGCTTGTGAGCGAGATGAGGCGGCGGCGTTTGCGGCGGCGAAGCTCGCTAATGGCGAGATTCGTCGCGATGCGGTAGATGTAGGTCGAGAACGCGAAACTCGTCTGGTAGCGATCCGCCGCCGCGTAGACTCGCATGAAAGTCTCCTGCGCGAGGTCAACGCCGAGGTCGTAGTCGTTCGTCATGCGGTAGACGTAGTTCGTTATCTGATTGCGGTAGCGGCGAACCAACTCGGCGAAGGCGGCCTCGTTGCCCGCCTTGGTCGCTTCGAGCAGACGATGATCGCTGAGCGCCTCAACACGTTCCCCTAACTCAAGCGCGGGCGTTCCCGACGCGACGGAGTAGAGAAGATCGTTCGTGGTTGCAATCGCGCTCATCTGGGACAGGCTGGGTCTCTTCCGGTTTTACACCACAGAACTCAGATAATCTATCGCATCCGGCAACAGAACATGTGCTTTGCGGCGGGACGCGACGAAATTATACACTTCCCCGCCATTTTCCGCCTTGGGTACACGCCCGGACGCCCCTCCCGGTTCCCGAAAAATATCTGCTTTTCAACTCGCAACTCGGTGCTATAATGCCCCCTCATTTCGTAAGTCGTCACGTCTTTCGCCGCCTCCACGCGAGGCTCTGAAGCTCCAAACAGATTCTTCTCAAGCGCAAGAGACCATGCCCAAAGAGATTAAGAAGCACCAGACCGTGCTTGACGCCATACGCGGCGTTGACATCATCTCCGACCTGCTCGACAAGCACGACGGCCACTTCGAGCACGAGTTAGACCTTGAAGTCATCGCCTACGGTCGCAACTACAACGGCAAGAAGGTCGGCCCTTACGTCCACCTCTATGAATTCGACGCGGGCGAAGAGGTCATACGCGAGGGCGACTGGGGCGGCAACACCTTCTACATCATCGTTGACGGCAAGCTCGACGTGTACATCCGCGACAAAAAGACCGATGAGAATCGGAAGGTTGGCGAAATGTCGCAGGGCATTAGCTTCGGCGAGATGTCCATCCTCGCGGGCGTGCCGCGCGCCGCAACTATCCGCGTCCCGCCCAACTCGAAGACGCAGGTGCTGGAGATCACGCGCCCCGCGCTCCGGCTGCTTCGCAAGCTTCCGCAGTTCGGGCAGTTACTCGACGCAAACTATCGCAAGCACGGCTTGGGCCGCACCCTCTTTGACGTGAGGCAGGCGACGGGCGAGGCGTTCAAGCAGGAACTGATTGACAAGCTCGGCAAGTCGGCCCGCTTCATGGTCTACGCCAAGCACCACGTGCTTTTCCGCGAGGGCGACCTGATTGACCGCGTCATCTTCATGAAGACGGGTTGGGTTCGGCGCGTTCGCGGACTCGGCCACGGCGCTATTATGGGCGACCTTCTGGTCGAGGGCCTGACGGACGACGTGGGCGTTGACTTCCTCGGCGCAGGCAACTGCCTCGGACTCGAAGGCGTGGATAAGGACGCACGCTGGGCTTACACGGCGGTCGTCCTCCAGCGCACCGAGGTTCTCGAAATCGCCATGCCCCCGCTCCGCGCCGACAAGGAGTTGGGCAACACCGTCTTCCGAACCTTCTCAGACTTTTCGACGGCGGACGACGACGTGCAGGTCTCGACGAGTCTCAACAAGGAACTCGTCTCCGCGACCGAGCGCGAGATCGCGACCGGGGTTGTGGACGGCACGAACCTGCTCGTGATGGACATGGACAAGTGCGTTCGCTGCGGCAACTGCTCGATGGCTTGTCATCAAGTCCACGGGCAGTCGCGGCTTCTGCGACGCGGCATACACATCGAGCGACCGAAGAACTACGGCGGCGTTTCAAGCGAGCAGATTCTCGTCCCTTCGGTCTGCATGCACTGCCAAGACCCTGAATGCCTGACGGGCTGCCCGACGGGCGCAATCGGACGCTTCGAGAACGGGCAGATAGACATTGACCCGAAGACATGCATCGGCTGCGGCGACTGCGCGACACAGTGCCCCTACAACGCGATCACGATGATCCCGCGCAAGCCGGAAGTTCCAAAGCCCCTGACGCGTGGAGAAAAGATACGCGGTTGGATAACGCTCGCGCCACAAACCCCGCCGCAACCAGTCACAGCCACCGACAGCCTGCTCGCGACCAAGTGCAACCTCTGCGCGGGGACGCAGCTCAACCCGCCCGGGGTGGAGACGCAGGCCTTCTCCTGTCAGGAGAACTGCCCCACGGGCGCGCTCGTGCGCGTCAACCCGCGCGAGTATTTCACAGAGGTCAACACGCGGCTCGGCCTCGTCTACCGCGACCAGACGCACGCCATCGGTCGCAACATACACAAGCGCGACGGCGTGGCGCGCTTCTGGCACATCCTCGGCGTTCTTCTGGTGATAGGCATCACTGGAGGGATAATCTGGGGGCTTCAAAAATTCGGCATTGACACGCGCATCGGCAACTCGTGGCTGACAGTCCGATGGATATCCGGTCTGATAGGGTTGGGCGGCATCGCCGCGGTGATGACCTACCCGATGCGTAAACAGATTTACAGGCGTCGCGCGGGCGCGCTGCGCTACTGGATGCTGATGCACGTCTACCTCGGACTCGTCGCGGGCATCGCGCTGCTGCTGCACGGGGGAAAGACGACCGGAGGCTTGCTGACATCGCTGCTGATGATCTCGTTCGACGCGGTCATCGTCACGGGCATCTTCGGCATCATCGTCTACCTCATCGTGCCGCGCATCATGACGAGCATCGAGGGCGAGCCGCTGCTCGTCGAAGATTTGCGCGCGCGCGGGGATGAACTGCGTGAGGTACTGGCGGACATCGGTCAGCGCAGCAACGAGGCGCTTCGCGATTTCATTCGCCGTAAAGTGCGCGGCAAGATATTCTCTTTCCGCTATCTGATACGCCAGTACATGAAGCGTGAGGAGCTGACCGAGCTGCTGGCCGCGGCGCGTGAAGAGTACGAGACCGAAGCGCGCAACCTCGACCCCGAATCGAGGCAACTGCTTCTGGAAGCCATCGAGGCGACCGTTACGCTCAGGCGCGTGGACTCGCTGATTTACCTGCACCAGCTCCTAAAGCTCTGGCTCGCCCCGCACGTTGTGGCGACATCACTGATGCTCGCGCTGATGTTCGTGCACGTCGTGCAGGTAGTCTTCTTCGCCGTGCGCTGAAGAATTAACTGCTCCGCCGGCTTTTCAAAAACGAAGTTGGTTAACGTATGCAGACTGAGACCAGCAAATTCGTCATCTCCCGCGAGGACTTGAACGTTGACCCGGTGACGCTCGTCACCGACGGCCTGAAGATCGGTCGCCTGCCGAGCTGCGAGCTGGTGCTGAACCACCCGACCGTCTCGCGCCTTCACGCCGGCATCAACGAAGCCGAAGGGCGCTTCTACCTCTACAACTTCAGCCATTCGAGCGGCACGACCCTGAACGGTCGCATCGTCGCCATCGAGTCGGCGGAGGTCATCGCCGACGGCGACGTTATCCAGATCGGGCCGTTCTTCCTGTACCTCGACCGCGCGGAGGACGAGCTGAACATCCGCGTCACAATCGAAGTGGGGATGAACGTCGCCGACTCCGTGGGGCGCGTCGAGATTCCGCAGGCCGACGCGCCCGAAGCCGTCGCCGCGCAGCAGGCGAGCAACGAGGCCGGCGAAGTGCCGCAGGCGCTCAGCGTCTTTTGGGAGAAGCGCAAACGCGAGGCCGGGAAGATGCAACGCATCTCGCCCCTGCGACTTCAGAAGCCGGGGCGCGTTTTAGGTAAGGCGCGCTTTAACTGGACTCCGACGCGCGACCTCGTCCGACCGTGGCCGTTCTCGATCTTCCTCTGGGGCTTCGCGGCGGTCGCCGTCTTCGCGGTCGTCGCGGCGGTCGTCTACGCGCACGCATTCACGCCCGCGCCCATCTCTTCGGCTCACGCCAGCGCGTCGCTCCGAACGCAGCCTCCGATTGCGAAGCAGGCGAACGCGAGCACATGCACCGCGTGCCACACGCTGACGGCCAGCATGGATTCCAACTGCGCCTCGTGCCATCAGGCCGCGGGCTTTACGGCGACGATTACGGAGGCGCACAAAAAGGCCGGACTCGGCTGCACGAGTTGCCACGTCGAGCATCAGGGCACGGAGTTCCGCCCCGCGGTCGCGAGCCTACAGACGTGCCTTAGCTGCCACAACGACGCGAACACGAAGACCTTCAACGGCGCGACCCCGAAAACGCCGCACGCGGGCACGTTCGGCTACCCCGTAGTGGGCGGCAAGTGGAAGTGGGCGGGCATTCCGAAGGAAGAGTGGCAGCAGAAGTCGCAGGAAGTTCAAGCCGCGGTCGCGCGCAACGAAGAAGGCTTGAAGAGACTTCCCGCGGGGAGCGACGCCGAGAACACGCGCCGCAGCATGGAGTTTCACACGCTGCACCTGTACCGCATCAAAGCCCCCGCGGGCGTAGCCGCTAACAGCGAGGGCGAGATATCCTGCTCGTCCTGCCACAAGTCGTTCTCGCCGATTGACCGCTCGACTCCGGTCTCGACCTGCGCCTCGTGCCACAACGGCGACCGCGGCGGTAAGTTCGAGAAGGTCTTGTCTTCGGATCAACCGAACTGCATCTCGTGCCACGTCCAGCACACGCAGGGCCGTCGCGAGTGGGGCGCTTCGCTTCTCGCAGGCTCTGAAAACGCGACGACCGAGCGGGGCGCGACCCCATAAGCTCCGACACTAAACAACCGAGCCAACCGCGTCCCCATTTCGCCGCGGCGCTCACTCTCTAAAATCATGAAGAAAGCACAGCTACTCGTCATACTCGCGCTTCTGGCCTTGCTCGTGGCGGTCAACCTGAGCACGAAAGACCCCAGCAAGAGCTTCTTCGGCGGACTGCCGTGGTGGGGCTGGGCGGCCATCGCGCTGTTCCTCCTCGTAACGGGACTCTCATTCGCGTTCCGCGATTCAGCGCGCGCGCGCAAGCTGCTCGAAGACCCGCTGCCCGCCAAGCCCGAAGTTGACGACGGAAGAATCAAGCTCACCAAAGAGCAGTTGGAGAAGTACGACCCCGACGGCCCGAACTACCCGCACCCGGTCGTCATAACGGAGCGCTGCATCGGCTGTCACGCATGCGTTGACGCATGCCCGCACGACGTGCTTGCAATCGTCAACGGCGTCTCAACGCCCATCGCGCGCGACCAGTGCATGGAAGACACCGCGTGTCAGGTCGAGTGCCCCGTCAACCCGAAGGCGTGCATCGTCGTCAACACGAACAAGAAGATTCCGCCGCGCAAAGTTCCGAACCGCGACGCGCGCTTTATGACGGACGTGCCCGGCTGCTTCATCATCGGCGACGTGTCGGGCACGCCGCTCATCAAGAACGCGACGAACGAAGGCACGGACTGCATCAAGGCCATCGCCGAAGAGCTTCATAACGGCACGGCCCCCGAACCCAAAGCGACCACCGAGGTCGCAATCATCGGCATCGGCCCGGCTGGACTGTCCGCCGCAATCACGGCGAAGCAGCTCGGCCTCTCTTACGTCGGCATCGAGCAGGACAAGGTGCTTGCGACAATCGAGGCCTACCCCGCCAACAAGTACGTCTTCTTCAAGCCGGAGACGATGGAGCCGCGCGGCGGCGTCCGTCCCGAAGGCATGGGCGCGCAGCGCGAGGCGATTCTCGAAGAGTGGACGCGCATCATGAAAGAGACCGGCGTTCAGATCAACGAGATGGAGAGCTGCAAGTCCGTGAAGAAGGCCGAGGACGGCGACTACTTCGTCGTACAGACCGAGCAGGGCACGGAGAAAAAGAAGGTCACATACAACGCGCGTCGAGTCGTCCTCGCCTTGGGCAATCGCGGCACGCCGATGAAGCTCAGGGTAGACGGCGAGGAGATGAAGGTCACGCGCGACGGCGTGACCGAGGACAAGGTCAAGTACAAGCTTACAGACCCGGAGGCCTACAAGCGCAAGCGCGTCATCATCGTCGGCGCGGGCAACTCGGCCATCGAGGCCGCAGTTGATCTGGTCGCCACGCGGCAGGGCGACAAGATAACCTTCCGCCCGCCCGAAGAGATCAACGACGTGACGCTCGTCATACGCTCCGACCTGAAGAACGACCTCAAGTTCGGCAACAAGCTACAGGTCTACGACTGCATTGACGAAGGCAAGATAAAAGTCTTCTTCGGCACGTCCATCAAGGAGATTCACGACGACTCGGTCGTGCTTCAAAACGCCCGCACCGAAGAGGTCAAGGCAACAGTCCTGAACGATTACATCTTCGCGATGATCGGCGGCGACCGCCCGACCAAGTTCCTCGAAGCAATCGGCGTCAAGATCGGCTAAATTAAAGTCAGAAGTCAGAACGCTGAACGCTGAACTGAAACGACTTGTCTCTCAGTTCAGCGTTCAGCGTTCTGACTTCTGACTTTAATTAATTCTCCAAGCCGTTATCGGGCACGGGACGGCCCAGCGACTTGTATATGCTTACAATCTCTTCCATCTTCTCGCGCGCTTCCTCGTTCGACGGGTCGAGGCGCAGCCCGTGCCTGTAATCCCCAAGCGCGAACTTGTAGAGAGCGGGCATACCCTTGTCCCTGTAGAAATTCGCGCGCTCGAAGTAAGCATCGGCGGCGGCTTTCTTGTCGGGGGCGTCTACTGGTTCGT
>Ga0190275_10003129_pt1 | contig 11774 bp, 11 predicted proteins | sample Popmic550T_FD_133745 | JGI IMG/M metagenome (GOLD analysis project Ga0190275, IMG submission 133745) | Populus adjacent soil microbial communities from riparian zone of Yellowstone River, Montana, USA - 550 T | ecosystem: Environmental > Terrestrial > Soil > Riparian zone > Trees stand | place... | reverse complement strand
CACGATAAGGGTGGTAGTCGCGAAGGTCGGCCTCGACGGCCACGACAGGGGGGCCAAGATCATCGCCCGCGCCCTGCGCGACGCCGGGATGGAGGTGATCTACACCGGCCTCCACCAGACCCCCGAACAGGTGGTCGAGGCGGCCATACAGGAGGATGTCGACGCCATAGGCATCTCGATCCTCTCCGGTGCCCACATGACGCTGGTGCCCCGCATCATCGAGCTCCTGCAAGAGGAAGAGGCCGAAGACATCCTCGTCTTCGTGGGAGGCACCATCCCCAGAGTAGACATCACGCGGCTCAAGGAACTGGGCGTGGGAGAAGTCTTCACCCCAGGAACACCGACCAGGAAAGCTGTAGAGTACGTCCAGCAGGCCGTTGATTAGGCTACAGGAAAATTACCCGTAGCCTGCAGCCTGATGCCTGATACCTGCCGACCAGATGGAGGCATATGGACTACGTAAGGGTAGAGCGTGAGGACGACATCGCCGTCCTCACCGTCGACCGTCAGGACAAGTTGAACGCCCTGGACGGGCAGGTGATAGAGGAGATCGGGCAGGCGCTCCTGGAGCTGGAGGTGGAGGCGCCGCGGGCACTCATCGTGACGGGGGCCGGCGAGCGGGCCTTCATCGCGGGGGCGGATATCCGGGCGATGAGCGTTATGGACCCCATCGAGGCCAAGCGCTTCTCGGAGATCGGGCACGCCGCCATGGCCCTGCTGGACAGGAGCCCCGTCCCCACGATCGCCGCCGTCAACGGCTACGCCCTCGGCGGGGGCTGCGAGGTGGCGCTCGCCTGCGACATACGCATCGCCGCCGAGAACGCCACGTTCGGCTTTCCCGAGGTCAGCCTCGGCATCCTGCCCGGCCTCGGCGGCACGCAGCGGCTTCCGCGCCTGATCGGGCCCGCCCTGGCCAAGGAGCTGATCTTTACCGGCCGCCGCATCGGGGCCGAAGAGGCGCGGGAGATCGGGCTCGCCAACCGCGTCGTGGGCAGGGGCGAGGCGCTCGGCGCCGCCAGGGAACTGGCCGCGGAGATCTCGCGCAATGCCCCCCTCGCCGTCAGGCACGCCAAGACCGCCGCGAACCGGGCCCTCGACGTGGATCTCGTGAGCGGCCTGGAATACGAGACGGACCAGTTCGCCCTGCTCTTCGCCACGGAGGACGCCCTGGAAGGCATGAACGCCTTCGGTGAGAAGCGCGAGCCGAAGTTCGAGGGAAGATAGTCGACGAGACCAAAATACGGGTCCGCTACGCCGAGATCGACGCCCAGGGCCACGTCAACAACGCGACCTACCTCTCCTACTTCGAAGTAGGTCGCGTGGAATGGCTGCGCTCCACGGGCCAATCCTACAGGGAGATGGAGGGACGGGGCCGCGGCCTCGTCGTGGTCGAAGCGCTCCTCAACTACCGCCGCCCCGCCTTCTTCGACGACGAGCTGACGCTCCGCACCACGCTCGCCGAGCTGGGCAGGGTCTCGCTCCGCTTCGATTACGAGGTGCTGCGCGAGGAAGAGTCGCTCGTCACGGGCCACACCCGCCACGCCTGCATCGACCTCGCAACGGGCAAACCCGTCAGGATGCCCGCCGAGCTGTTCGAGCTCGCGCCGGACTTACACTAGATCGATCTGCGAAGAGCAAACCCGAGAAGAGGTAACAGGTATCAGGTGATTTTTCTGAAGCCTGAAACCCGTAGCCTGTAGCCTTCTCAAAAACCTCTCAGGTGCGGCCGACCGGTCGTAAGCGGACGGCGAGTTTGCGCTCGACGCTCTGTTACACTCTGGCCCCGTGAACCCTCTTGCCGCACAACACGCCGAACGACTGCTCGAGGCTGGTGTAGCCGGCACGTGCACCTCCCACGGTGCCGAGAACAACCTCTACAAGATGGGCCTGCTCCTGGAGCACGACGAGAACAACACGTTCGGCATGGAGGATCTTCTTACGGCGGTAACTTTCGAGGAAGCCTACGAGGCCGTTACGCACCAGCTCGGCAACCCGCCGGACAGCGAAGAGACCCCGGGACGCGGATGCATAGACCCGGAGCGCACGGCCACGGGCCTCCTCGAAGCGGGAGAGCGCATAGGGAACGTCGCCAGGTCGGGTGGACGGCTCGTCTTCGCCACGGGCCATCCAGGGGCCATGATCCTGTACTACCTCGGGCTCGCCGGGTGGGCCGAAGAGCTCGGCGGCACGGCCGTAACCGCCGAAACGCGCGGGCGCTACCAGAGGGGAACATCCCTGGACTGGGCCGGTCGGGTGGGAACCCTCGGGGACGGGGCCAGCCTGTTTCACACCCACGATGCCGAACCCATGCGCGACGTGCTCGGCCAGGCTGGACCCGTCGACCTCGTGATAGCCGACCACGGTTTCGCGGGGGCGGCCATCTCCGCCGGCGTCCCGACGGTCGTGGTGATGGACACCAACGACCCGGCCTTCGCCGTGGTCGCCACCCGCGGCGCCGACGTGACGGTAGTGCCCATGGACGACAACCGCCCGCTGAACTCCTACGCCACGGCCCTCGAAGTGCTAAAGGGCGGCGCATAACCCGGGTCAGCCAACACTACTGCAACACTTTGCAGGGGGATCCACCCTCTCCGAAGGTAGCCATCAGCCACCGCCTCGCAAGCCGCCCTGGAGCGGGTTTGCGGGTGGCCCTAGCCTGATACGGGTGGTTCCAGGGCGCTGTCTCTCTCCAGGGCGTAGCCCAGGGCCTCCTCGATGGGCATCGCCCGGCCTTCTTCGGTTGCCTCTTCCCACCCCTGTTCCCCGAGGTTTCGGCGGACGGCGGCAGACTGCCGGTCGTAGAGCGTGCGGTCTGCCGCGTGCGGGTAGGCAACAACGTCTATCGTTTCGAGGATGGCCGCCGCCGCGCCCCACAGCCTGGCCGCCCTGAGGGGGTTCTTCTCTTCGGCGGAGATCTCCGCCAGGGCCTCCAGGTAGTAGGCGACGTTGGACCTGTCCCAGATCTCGGCGGATAGAACGAGGCCCTCTCCGAAAAGCCGCGCCGCGAGATCGAGGTCGCCATCGGACCTTGCCGTCGTCGCCAGCGCCGGGAGCGCCCCGGTGACGAGCTCCCTGGCCCCCATCTCCCTGGCCAGCGAGAGAGCCCGCTCCGCCAGGCGACGGGCACGGGCGCCCTGGCCAAGCCCCAGCGCCGCCGTGGCCGAGAAACCGAACATGGCGCTGGCGGCCCATTTGTCGCCGAAAAGCTCTAGCCTGCGCTCCGCCGAGCTCTCCATCAGCGAAAGCCCTTCCTCGGGTCGTCCCTGGCCGAGGGCGATGAGCCCGGCGGTACCCATGGCGAAGTACAATCCGTCCTCGTCACCCACTTTCCTGAACAACTCCATGCTCAGTTCGTTGTCTTGCCTGGACGATTCCAGGTCGCCCGCGCCCTGCCCGAGCGTAGCAGAGAGGGTGAGGAGCCTGGCCCTCGGGGTGGTGGCGAGCTCCGGGTCGCTGGCCAGCGCCTCCAGCATCAGACGCTGGCCCTCCACCATGCGGCCGCCGAGCCACCAGTAGGTCCACCACTCCCAGATCGAGTCGGAGACCTCCTGCGCCTCTCCCCGTTCGACGGACCACGAGATGGCCGCGCGCAAGTTGCCCAGATCGGTCTCGAACCGCTCGAGGAAGATGGGCTGGTCTCGCCCCTTGAGCCCGGGACCGATCCCCCTGGCCATGCCCAGGTAGAACGCTGCGTGACGTCGCCTCGTATCCTCACTCTCCCCGCCCTCCTGCAACCTCTCCAGGGCGTACTGCCGCACCGGCTCGAGCATGCCGTAGCGTACGGTCCCGTCGGCCATCCCCTCCGCCTCGACCAGCGATTGCTCGACCAGGTTGCTGAGAAGGGCGAACACGTCCTCCGCCTCCACAGAACCGGCCGCCCCCACGCTCTCGGCCGCCTCCAGCGTCCATCCCCCCGCGAAGACCGAAAGCCTCCCGAAAAGCTCCTTCTCGGGGTGGTGCAGCAGGTCGTGGCTCCAATCGAGGGTGCTCCGCATGGTGCGCTGGCGCTCCGGAAGGTCTCTCGCCCCCCCCGCCTCCAGCGCCCTGTCCAGCCTGGAGAGAAGCGCCGTCGGCCCCAGATACCTGACCCTCGCCGCCGCGAGCTCCAACGCCAGCGGCAGGCCGTTGAGGCGCCAGCAGATGGCCGCTACGGCTGCGGCGTTGGCCTCCGTCAGGTCGAACGTGGGGGCCGCGGCTTTCGCCCGACCGACGAAGAGCCCGACCGCGGGAGTACCCGCGATCGTCTCCGCCCGCGGTGCCCTCGTCGGGTCGGGCGTCCCGAGCGGGCCGACGGGGTACTCCTGCTCCCCCCTGACCCTAAGGGCCGCCCGGCTCGTGGCGAGCACCGTGAGGCCGGGGCAGGCCTCGACGAGGGCCACGATCTCCGGTACGACCTCCAGCAGGTGCTCGAGGTTGTCGAGCACGAGTAGAAACCGTTTCTCCCTCAGGTGGGCGTGGAGCGCCTCGCGCGTACTCCTGCCCTCCGTTTCCTTCAACCCGAGGGTTTGCGCCACGGTCGGCACCACCAGGGCGGCGTCGCCCAGGGGGGCGAGGCCGGCGAAGGCCACGCCGTCGGAAAAGAGGCCCTCCGCCCGCCTGGCTGCCTCGAGCGCCAACCGGGTCTTGCCCACCCCGCCCGGGCCCGTCAACGTCAGCAACCTGACGCCGCCGAGGAAGTCCCGGATCTCCGAGAGCTCCCGCCCGCGCCCGAGGAGCGGCGTGTGCGTGGCAGGCAGCACCGTGGTCTGCTCCTTGACGGCGGATACCTCGGCGTTGCGACCGGGCACGCTGGAGAGGAGGGAAGTGCGATCCCGCTCGGAGAGCCCCAGGGCCTCGGCCAGCGCCCTCACGGTGTGGGGGTAGGGCCGCTTTCTCTCACCGCGCTCCAGGGCGCTCACGGCCTTGGCAGTAAGACCGGCCCTCGAAGCAAGCTCCTCTTGCGTGAGCCCGGCTGCGGCGCGAAGTTCCCTGAGCATCGTCCCGAACGAGGGACCATTCTCTTTGTTCTCTTTGCTAACGGTGCGTCCGCCGCGCTGTTCTGCGCCGCCTTCTCTCTTCATAGCTTGCAAGCTTACCAGCATCCGAAATCACGGTACACATACGGACCGACCAGCCTCCCCCGGGCTTCCTCCCACACCTCGATTGTGGGGGAAGTGTGGGGGCTTTGTGGATGGCCGAAGGCCAGCCCTCGCAGCAATAATGCAGGCAGACGAAGCGAGGGTGAGAGGAGAAGGCAATGCGCGGTATCACCGAACAACGCGGGTGGCTGGACGGGTTAGAGATCGGGCCGCTCGACCCCTCAGGCATCGAGGAGGTCGTCGGCGTCCTCGCGCGCGGGATGCTAGATAATCCCGTACACGTCGCCGCCTTCGGGGAGGACCAGGAGGCCAGGCAGCAGAGGCTTCGTGTCCTGATGTCGGCGGCGTTCCGTGCCAGGGACCTCTCCCACGCTATCGTGGCGCGCGACGAAGAGGGCGCCATAGTCGGGGTATGCGGCATGATGTCCCCCGGAGGGTGCCGGCCCAACCTCAGTCAGCAGTTGTTGCTGCTGCCCACCCTGCTCCGCCTGGGCCCCCGCCCCGCTGCTCGCGTGATGAGTTGGCTCGGCGTGTGGGGCGAGCACGATCCCGAGGAACGCCACTGGCACCTCGGGCCGCTGGCCGTCGACGCGCACCTGCAGGGCATGGGCGTGGGGGGACGCCTCATGCAGGTCTTCTGCGCCCAGATGGACGCCGCGCGCGACGACGCGTACCTGGAGACGGACAAGCCTATCAACGTCCGCTTCTACGAGCGCTTCGGTTTCAGGGTGGTCGGAGAAGATAACGTGCTCGGCGTGAAAAACTACTTCATGCACAGGACTGGGGTGAGATAGATGCGAGAGACGAGCAAACCGGAGGAGAGGAGATGCTCGATGCCCGGGCAGAGAGAAGAAGGTGCACACGACGTGGCGCCGCCCCACGGCAGGTTCGCCCTGTCGCCGGAGGTGGAGGAGGTTTTCAGGGAGTTTCGCACCTGCGAGTTCTCCACGCTCGCCCGTGACGGCACGCCGATAACCTGGCCCCTCATAACGCTGTGGCAGCCGGAGGAGCAGCGGTTCATGCTGACCACTTCGATCGGCCTGCCGAACAAGGCCTTCAACGCGCGGCGCGACGGCAGCGTCTCGCTGCTGTTCTCCGATCCCACCGCGAGCGGGCTCGACAACCCCCCGGCGGTGCTCGTACAAGGCGATGCGGTGGTGCCCGAGGTGATCCACACGAGCCCGAACGACATGGGAGAGTACTGGAAGAGGACCTGGAGGCTTCAGCCCGCCGGCAAGGCGTACGGTTCCAACTTCCTTACGCGTTCTCCCATGGACTGGTACTACATGAGGCTCTACGTCTACGTGAGGCCGCGCCGGATACTCGTCTGGCCGCACGGCGACTTCGCGAAGACACCAGAGGAGGTCGACCATGTGGGCTGAGATCGAGAAGTACCTCCCGCTGTTCGAGAGCGCCGTCCTGAACGCCAGGGACGGTGAAGGGTATCCCTACAGCGTCCGCTGTCATCCCGAGCAGGATCGCCCGGCAGAGAACTTCAGGATCGACCTCTCGGAGGAAACGGACGTTCAGGCCGGGCCGGCCAGCCTGCTCTTCCACAGCCACGACGAGAAACTGTGGAACCAGAAGATCTTCCTGCTAAGGGGGAGGCTCGAAGAGGCGGACGACGGCCACGTTTTCAGACCCGAGAAGTTCGTCCCGAGCATCGGGACGGGGGGACCACTCGGCACGGTGCGCATGATCCTCGGCGTGCGCAAGGCGGCAGCGGCCTACCTGAACAGGCGCAACCTGGTGCGTCCGAAGATCCCGTGGGCCGAGGTCGAAGCCGCAAAGAAGGAGGCGTGACCACCGGGTAGGCACACCTCCTCCAGGGGTCCTGCAAAATAGGACCTTCACCGACCGACCTTTCGGCAAGACGCAACCGCCTTCTTGCAGAAGGTCGAACCGGAACCACGAGAACGCCCGTAAAATACGCCGGAGCAGTCGGCTTACTTCTGCTGATAGCTGATAGCTGATGGCTAACTGCTGACAGCTCCAAAAACAGAAAGGTGGGGGCATGGCGCTGAGCGGCGAGGTGCTCGAAAACCCTATAACCGGGCAGCGGATCATCTTCCGCAGGACCTCCGGGGACACGGCAGGCGAGTTGCTGGAGGTCGAGTCGGTCTACACCAGCTCGACGCCTTCCAGGCCGCCCACCCACTACCATGCCTCGCAGGAGGAGATCTTCCGGGTTCTGGCCGGAGAGCTGCACGTGGTTACCAACGGTAGGCAAAGGGTCCTGAAAAAGGGTGAGACGCTCGTCATCGTGGAAGGCGCCAGGCACCAGATGTGGGCCGAAGAGGCGGGCGTGCGCGTCAACTGGCAGACCCGACCCGCGCTGGAAACAGAGGCCTTCTTCGAAACCGTGTTCGGCCTCGCATCGGAGGGAAAGACCAACGAGAAGGGGACCCCACATCTCTTGCAGGCAGCGGTGATCGCCCGGGCTTACTCGGATGAGTTCCGTCTTGCGAGCCCGCCGTGGGCGGTGCAACGCCTCCTCTTCGCCGTCCTCGCCCCGTTAGGCAGACGTCTGGGCTACAGGGCCTAAAGCGGATCTTCGGGGAGAGCCAACCCGGGATAATCAAAGGCAACAGGCATCAAGACCAGGGTTTTCCCGAAGCCTGAAACCTGATGCCTACTTTGGGGCCATCCGTATCGCGCCGTCGAGCCTGATCACCTCTCCGTTCAACATCTCGTTCTCCACGATGTGCCTGACGAGACCCGCGTACTCCTCCGGCTTCCCCAGGCGCGACGGGAAGGGCACCTGTTCACCCAGTGAGACCCTGGCGTTTTCGGGGAGGCCGGCCATCATGGGGGTGTCGAAGATGCCCGGTGCTATGGTCATCACGCGGATGCCGCTGCCGGCGAGCTCGCGGGCCACGGGCAGCGTAAGGGAGACCACGCCCCCCTTGGACGCGGCGTAGGCGACCTGCCCTATCTGGCCGTCGAACGCCGCCACGCTGGCCGTGTTGACGATGACGCCCCGCTCTCCGCCCTCCAGGGCCTCGGTTTGCGAGATCGCCTCCGCCGCGAGCCTGATGACGTTGAAGGTTCCGATGAGGTTGACCTGCACGACCTTCGAGAACGAGTCGAGCGAGTGCGGCCCTTCCCTCCCGAGCACCTTCTCGGCGCTGGCGACCCCGGCGCAGTTTACGGCGCCACGGAGTTCTCCCAGCCCCCGAGCCTCCTCGACGGCCGACCTCACGCTTTCTTCATCGGTAACATCGGTCTCGACGAAGCGGCCGTTCTCTGGGGCCTCACCCTTCAGGTCGGCGACGAGCACGCGGGCCCCCGAAGCCGCGAGCATGTTCGTCGTCGCGGCGCCGAGGCCCGAGCCGCCCCCGGCCACGAGGAACGTTGTTCCCTCTATTTGCACCTGCTACCTCCCTGGTTGAGGATAGGTCGTCTTTAGAGCGGCGTCCCAAGCGCCGTCGGGCAGGAGACGTCTGAGCCCCATGAGCAGGTGCGCGGACGGCGTTACAGCGTAGCGGCTACGGGGTTTGCTGGCAGAGATTGCTTGCTCCACGGCCTCGGCGACCGCTTCGGGCTCACCGGCCAGCCTGGAGATGGGGCCGCGCTCGTAGCTCACCTCCGTCACCCTCGCGACGGCCTCTTCGAAGCCGGCGTAGGGACCATCGTCCTGTCCGTCTATCGAGCCCGCGGCGGTGTTCGCGAAACCGGTCCGGATCAGGCCCGGTTCGATCACGGAGACCCTTATGCCGAACCCCGCCACTTCGTAGCGCAAGGCGTCGCTTACGGCCTCCACAGCGTACTTGGAGGCGTGGTAGAAGCCGGCGCCGGGGAGGGTGAGTTTGCCACCCATGGAGGAGAGGTTGACGATCCTGCCGTACCCCTGCCTCCGCATCCCCGGCAGCGCGAGCTGGCACATGCGCACCAGACCAAACACGTTGGTCTCGAACTGCCTGCGGACCTTCTCCATGGGCACGGCCTCGACGGCACCGGATTGGCTGTAGCCGGCGTTGTTGACGAGCACGCCGACGGCCCCTTCTTCCCGCTCTACCTCCTCGACGGCCGAAGCCATCGAGTCCTCGTCGGTTACGTCGAGGGCCAGGAGCCTGCAGCCGCTCTTCTTCAGCGGGGCTATCTTCTCCACGTCGCGGGCCGTGGCGTAGACCCTCCAGCCCACGTCCGAGAGGCGTTTTGCCGTGGCCCATCCTATGCCGGAGGAACAGCCGGTGATCAGGACCGCTTTCGAGACGTTCATCTTCTACCCTTCTACGGTGGTCAACGTGATCCTGCTCGGCCGTCCCGCATCGTGAAATATGGTCTGGTGCGCCACCACGGTGCGCGAGGAGTCGAAAGCCCCCTCTCCGGTGTTGAGGTTGCGCTCCCAGCGGGGATGGGAGCTGGAGGTGATCTCCACCCTTATCCTGTGCCCGGGGAGGAACGTGATGCCCGTCCCCCAGAGGTCTATGACGTACTCGTAGACCCGCCCAGGCTCGATGGGCGAAGGCGCCACGGGCCTGACCATTCCGGGTGCCGGATAACTCTCCCTGGCGCTCGCGCGCAAGATGCCGTCACAGACCCCGATGGCCCGCCCGTCGGGATGGACGTCCACGAGCCGGGCCACGAAGTCCGTGTCCGGCGCCGAAGAGGCTGCGAACAGCGTGACGTATACGGAACCGAGAACGGTGTACGGGCTCTCCAGGGCCGGGCCCGTGTAGCAGAGCACGTCGGGACGGGCTTCTATCTCCCGCTGGTCCCGCGGCCCGGGACGGTGGATGTCGGCCAGGAGGACGGCGCCACCCACCGTGGGGACGGGATCTTCGGGGTCGTAATCGTAGCCGGCCGGCTCATCGTCGAGCCCGCCGGGTTCGCGGCGCAGCGAGCCGCCGGAGATCATGAACCAATCTTCTTCGCGCGATCGCCGGGGAGGCCACTCCTCGTAGCCCCGCCAGCGGTTCTCCCCCATGACAAACACCTTCACGGGGGGCGTGCCCTCCAGCGCGTCCTCCTCGCCCTTCAGCGTGGCATCGAACCACCGCAGGTGGGCGTCCGTCAGGTCGCCCCTGTAGTCGAGGAACACTTCGGAACTCCCGATGCCGAAGTCGAGGTCGCCCTGCGTGCTACCGAAGTCGCCGTGCGTCCAGGGGCCGACCATCAGGCACGGGGAACGCGTTCCCTGCTCGTCGGCGAGCCTTTTCATCACCTCGTACTGTTTCAGCGTCTCGCCTATGAAGCAGTCGTACCAGCCGCCGATGTGGAAAGTGGGCTCCTCCACGGCCTCGTACCGGCCGTCGATGTTGACGTAGTCCCAGGCCTCGTCGTCGACGCCGCGCCCGAAGCCGCCCTCGACGAAGGGAACCAGATCGTCGGGGTTGGGAAGGCCCTTGAGCGGCAGGGCCTCGTAGCCGCCCCCGGCCAGCAGCTCGTCGATGGTGGAGATCAGGTGCGGAAGCTTCTCCCCGATCTTCTGCCTGTCCCCGGCGTACTTGCGGAAGAGGAGGTCGATGGCGATCGATGCCTGGGCCCAGAGCTGTATGAGGCCGAGCTCCTGGACGCCGCCCCGCATCTGGGCGCCGTTGAGGTGGTTGCCCCATGTCTGCGCCGGTGCCATGCTCCGGAGCGACGGCGGCCGCATCGCAGCGGCGTGCCACTGGGTCTTGCCGAAGTACGAGAGACCGTGCATGCCGACCGATCCGTCGGAGCCGGGGAGCGAGGCCGCCCACTCGACGGTGTCGTAGCCGTCCTCGTACTCGCTGACGAAGGAGACGAACCGACCCCCCGAACGGTAGCGCCCGCGCACGTCCTGCACCACGACGATGTAGCCAGCCTTCGCAGCCTTTATAGGGTCGAGCATCGAGGTGCCGGACGAGATGTCCTTGCCGTAAGGGTGCCTGGCGAGGAGGACGGGGTAGGGGCCCCCTCCGGCCGGCCCGTACACATTGGACATCAGGACCGTGCCGTCGCGCATCGTGGCGGGCACGTCGCCCTGGATCACTACTTCCCACTTCTCCGCCAAGATAACCCCCCTGGGATCGGATTCCGCCCCTCCCCGAGTCTAACCTATGGCGCCGGGCGTAGATGGATGGCCCTTGATTCCGTGATGAGGTAACTGCCGTCAGCGCGGAGAAGGCGAGTGCTGGTGGCCGACCGCCGCAACGAGATACGGCACGGGCTAATTTGACCGATCGTTCCAGATACGGTAGGGTGCGGGGCATGACGCTGGTTCGAGGAGGTTGTTAGCTTGGAAGTCGGGCGGGTAGGGTGGTGGAGGTCCACGGTCTTCGTCGTGGGGTGTGGGTGTTTGATCGCCCTGATCACCTACGGTTTGAGGACCGGTTTCGGGCTGTTCGCTACCCCCATCGGCGAAGGTAGGGGATGGTCGCCTGAGGTCTTCGCGCTGGCCATAGCGATACAGAACCTCGTATGGGGCCTAGGGCAGCCGTTCGCAGGGAGCGTGGCCGACCGTTACGGGTCGGCGCGGGTGCTCGCCGCGGGAGGCGTCGTCTATGGTGCTGGTGTAGCGCTCATGGCGGTGAGCCCCACCCCGCTCGCTTTCAACCTCACGGGCGGCGTGCTCGTCGGGCTCGGGCTCTCCGGCGCCTCCTTCACCATCGTTATCGCCGCCCTGGGGAGGCTCGTTCCCGAGGAGAGGAGCTCGCAGGCCATGGGCCTCGCGACCGCCGCCGGCTCGCTCGGGCAGTTCGTGTTCGCGCCGCTGGGCCAGGCTTTCCT
>Ga0190275_10003128_pt1 | contig 11774 bp, 7 predicted proteins | sample Popmic550T_FD_133745 | JGI IMG/M metagenome (GOLD analysis project Ga0190275, IMG submission 133745) | Populus adjacent soil microbial communities from riparian zone of Yellowstone River, Montana, USA - 550 T | ecosystem: Environmental > Terrestrial > Soil > Riparian zone > Trees stand | place... | reverse complement strand
CCGATGCACAACCGGTACGCCGTCTCGCACGACTTCCTGGGGCCGGAGGCCGGTCGGCAGTGCCTCGCCATCAGCCGGGTCGTCAACGCCTTCTTCCGCTGGGAATTCAACTCGGCGGAGATGCTGGTGAACGGCGACGAGGTCTACCCGATCGACTACGCCAATGCGTGTCCGGATGTCGCCGTGACCTCGTTGCACTACTACTTCCCGTGGGCGATCACCGCGCTGGTGCGGTGGGCCGTCTACTGCCTGGTGACCGGTCGGGCGGCGAAAGTCGATCTGCAGACCCAGCGCTACTTCGAGATCGCTGACGACGACAGCCTGGACTACGACGCCAAGCTGGCGGCCTACCTGCGGCTGGCGGACGAGCACTTCGAGACGGAGCGCTACTGGGAGTGGACCGCCAAGCACCTGGGCCATCTACCGGAGGTGGTCCTCGACTGGGTGAACAGTCCCGACTTCGACCAGCTGCTCGTCGACACGGTGCGATCGACGTATCCGCCCCACGAGCACGAGGAGTTCCTCGCCCACTTCCGCGGCCTGGTGGGGATGTGGGCCACCGACCAGGCACACGCGCTCGGCGCCCGCGGCTGACCCGCGGCACGTCAGGACGGCGCAGGAATGCCGTTGACCAGGGTCATCTCGCCAGGCAGGCTGTGTACCGCCATGAAGAACTGACGACCCTCCGCTGCCCGCGCGCGGCGCTCTGCGCCCGGCGGGTCCCCTTGCTTCTCCGGTGGTGGTCGGTCATGCAGTCCCTCCAGGCTCGCGGCCTCGTCTACCGCCGCGGCGATCGTGCGGTGCTCGACGGGATCGATCTCGTCGCCTCCCGCGGACAGCGCATCGGGCTCATCGGCGAGAACGGCGCGGGCAAGTCGACGATGCTTCGCCTGCTGGCCGGTGTGGACCGGCCGGATGCGGGATCGGTCGACCGCCCCGGCGATCTCGTGTACCTCCCCCAGGACCCCGTGTTCCCGCCAGGGATGACGGTGGGCGGCGTGCTCGCGGACGCGCTGGCACCGCTGCACGCGGCAGTGGATCACCTCGAACGACTCGCAGACGCGCTCGGCGACTCCCCCGAACTGGCCGCGCCGTACGCGCAGGCGCTGGACTGGGCGCAGCAGCACGATGCCTGGGGCGCTGACCGGCGCGCGGAGCTGACCGGCCAGCAGTTGGGGCTCGCGGCGATCGACGCCCAGCATCCGGTCGACGCGCTCTCGGGGGGCGAGCGTTCCCGCCTGCGCCTTGCTGCTCTGATCACCCGGCAGCCGGAGTGCGTCCTGCTCGACGAACCCACCAACCATCTGGACGACGATGCCATGGCGAAGCTCGAGGACTTCCTGGTGTCGACACCAGGCGTCGTCGTGGCGGCGAGTCACGATCGCACCTTCCTCGATCGCGTGTGCACCCACCTGGTGGACCTCGACCCACCCGGGCTCGGCACCGATGGGCACGGCGGCCGGCGCTTCGGAGGCGGGTGGAGCGCGTACGAACAGCACCGCGCGGAGGCGCGCCGCAGGTGGGAGCAGGCGTACGCCGAGCAACAGGACGAGCTGGGGCGCCTACGGCGCGAGTCGACCGGGACGGCCAGGCAGGTGGCGCACAACCGGGCGCCGCGCGACAACGACAAGTTCAGCACCCCCTTCAAGGGGGCGGGCGTGCAGCGCACGGTGGCTCGTCGGGTACGCAACGTCGAACGTCGGCTGGACGCGGCCGAACGGGCCCAGGTACGCAAGCCGCGCGAGCCGCTGCGCCTGCACGCCGAGACCGTCGCGACCTCGACAGCCGCAGGCGGAGTCGCTGTCTCGGTACGGCACCTGCGGGTGCCCGGCCGTGTTGCACTGGATGCCCTGGAGGTAATGACAGGTGAGCACCTGCTGGTCAGCGGCGACAACGGCAGTGGGAAGTCCAGCCTGCTCCGGGTCCTGGCCGGCGAGCTCGCCCCGGCAGTGGGAACGGTCCACGTGCGTGCCCGCCGCCTCGCGATCCTCGGCCAGGACACCACGTTCACCGACGAGGCCGTCACGGCCGGACTGACCTACGCCGCACACGTAGCGACACTGCAGCCGACCCCCCCGACCCTCAGGTCGCTCGGCCTCCTGCACCCACGTGACATCGGTCGACCCGTCGGGGCGCTGAGCACCGGACAGCGCAGACGCCTCGGGCTCGCGATGGTGCTCGCGCACAGTCCCGATCTGCTGCTGCTCGACGAGCCCACCAACCATCTCTCCCCGACGCTCGTCACCGAGCTGACGGAGGCGCTGACGACCGCTGCGGGCACCGTGGTGGTCGCGAGCCACGACCGTTGGCTGCGCCGGTGCTGGCCGGGTCCGGAGGTGCGACTCAGCCCTTACGCGCCTTGATGGCCTCGGACACCTGCGGCAGCACGGTCGTGAGGTCTCCCACGACGCCGAAGTCGACGAGCTCGAAGATGGGCGCCTCTGCGTCCTTGTTCACCGCCACGATCGCCTTCGACGTCTGCATCCCGGCCCGGTGCTGGATCGCCCCCGAGATGCCGCACGCGACGTACAGCTGCGGCGACACCGTCTTGCCGGTCTGGCCGACCTGGTAGCTGTGCGGGTACCAGCCGGAGTCGACAGCGGCGCGCGAGGCCCCGACCGCAGCGCCCAAGGCGTCCGCGAGATCCTCGACGGGGCCGAAGTCGCCGCCCGTGCCCCGTCCGCCGGAGACGACGATGGAGGCCTCTGTCAGCTCCGGGCGGCCCGAGCTCGTACGCGCCTCACGGCCGGTGACCCGGGCCGCTTTGGCGCCGTCGGACACGGTCATCTGGACCGGCTCCTCGACGCCTGGCCCCGCGGTCTCGTCCGGTGTCGCGGAGTTCGGTTTCACCGTGATCACCGGCGTCCCGGACGTGACTCGCGCCTGCACGCTGAAGCCACCGGCGAACACCGACTGGGTGGTCACCGGTCCAGCTGCTGCGTCGGCGTCGGTTGCGGCGCGGACGTCGACGGCGTCCGTGATCAACCCGGACCCGGTCCGCACCGCCAGCCGGGCCGCGATCTCCTTGCCTTCGGGATTCGACGGCAGCAGCACGGCTGCCGGTGACGTCCGCTGGACCAGGTGCTCCAGCACCTCGACCTGCGGGACCACCAGGTAGTCGGTCACGTCAGCCGAGTCGCACACATAGACCTTGGCCGCGCCGTACGCCCTCAGCTGCTCGCGAGCGGCGTCGATGCCCGGACCCAGGAAGACCGCCGAGGGCTCGCCCAGCCGAGCAGCGATCGTCAGCAGCTCACCGGTCGTTCGGCGAACGGAGCCGTCGGCGTGGTCGACGAGCACCAGCACCTCACGCGTCCCGGTCATGCAGGCCTCCTCAGACGAACTTCTTCTCCACCAGGTACTCCGCGAGCCGGGTGCCGCCGTCCCCCTCGTCGGTCACGACCGTCCCGGCGCTGCGCGGCGGCCGCGCCTCGGCCGACACCACAGCGGTCCAGGCCGCGGACAGTCCGACCTCCGCCGGGTCGACGCCGACGTCCGACAGCGACCAGGTCTGCACCGGCTTCTTCTTCGCGGCCATGATCCCCTTGAACGACGGGTACCGCGGTTCGTTGATCTGGTCCGTCACGCTCACCACGACCGGTGCGGCGGCCTCCACTGTCTCGGTCGCCAGGTCGCTGTCCCGGCGGACCTGGACGCGGTAGGCGCCGTTGGAGTCGTCGACGGTCACCTGGTTGGCATAGGTGAGCTGCGGGAGGCCCAGCCGTTCGGCCAGCATGGCGGGCACCACCCCCATGGTGCCGTCGGTCGACGCCATTCCACAGACCACCAGGTCGACCGGTCCGGTGTCGGCGCCGAGCTTCCGCAAGGTGGCGGCCAGCACCAGTGACGTTGCGGGGGCGTCGGAACCGGCGATGGCCTCGTCGAGCACGTGGACCCCGGAGTCGGCGCCCATCTGGAGCGACTTGCGCACGGCGTCGGCCGCGGCCTGGGGCCCCATCGTCACCGCGACCACCTCGCCGTCCTCCGACGCGGCGTCGCGGATCCTCAGCGCCTCCTCGACGGCGTACTCGTCGAGCTCGGACAGCAGCCCGTCGACCGAGACCCGGTCCACCGTGTGGTCCGGCTCGAAGGAACGGCTCGCGGTCGCGTCGGGCACGAGCTTGACGCACACGACGATCCTCATGACCTGCTCCTCATCTGTGGGCTCGCATCCACGTCAGCGTCCCGCGAACCGGGCCTTGCCCGGCCCTTCCTCGATGAACGATCGCATCCCCGTCGCCCGGTCCTCGGTCGCGAACAACCCGGCGAAACCCTGGCGCTCGAGCTCCAGCCCGGTTCCCAGGTCGGCGTCGAGACCCCGGTCGATCGCCTCCTTGGCCGCGCGGAGCGCATACGCGGGGCCGCCGGCGAACTGCGCCGCCCACGCGTGCGCTGCGTCGTACACCTCGGCTGCGGGGAGCAGCCGGTCGACCAGCCCGATCTGCAGCGCCTCGGCTGCCTCGACGAACCGGCCCGTGAAGATGATGTCCTTGGCCCTGCTCGGCCCCACCAGCCGGGGCAGTCGCTGCGTGCCGCCGGCGCCGGGCATGATGCCGAGGAGGATCTCCGGCTGGCCGAGCCTGGCGTCGTCGGCGCAGAACCGCACGTCCGCGCACAGCGCCAGCTCCAGCCCCCCGCCGAGGGCGTAACCCGTGATGGCAGCGACCACCGGCTTGGGGATACGGGCGACAGCGGAGACCGACGACTGCAGCGCTCCTGCGCGGCCCACCATGTCGGTGTAGGACATGTCCGCCATCTCCACGATGTCGGCGCCGGCGGCGAACACCCGCTCGCCGCCGTACACGACCACCGAACGGACGTCGTGGCGCTCGGCGGCCTCGGCGGCGGCGGACCGGATCTCCTCCTGCATCGCCGCGTCGAGGGCATTCATCTTGGGCCGGTCGAGCCGGATCGTGCCCACGCCGTCCGACACCTCGAGCCGTACGAACTCGCCCACGCTCGCTGCTCCTCTCCCGGCGCGCGCACCCGGGCACGCCGAGTCACACAGCACCACACTCGCATTCGCCGAACGCGGGGAGCCTAGTGCAGGCAGGATGAGCGCTCGTGAGCGCGACGGTGTGGCCAGGGACGCACGAGCGGCTGGGTGCGACGCCGGCCGAGCAGGGCACCACCTTCGCCGTCTGGGCACCCGAGGCTTCCCACGTCGACGTCTGCCTGTTCGACGAGTCGGGAGCCGAGACCAGGCTCGCTCTGCCCGAGCACACGCTGGGCGTGTGGCACGGCACCGTCCCCGATGTCGGCGCCGGTCAGCGTTACGGCTACCGCGCCAGCGGTGCCTACGATCCGGCGCACGGGCGGCGCTTCAACCCGCACCGGCTGCTGCTCGACCCGTACGCCCGGGCGGTGAGTGGCGATCTCGACCCTCGCGGCCCGGTGTACGACGGCCTCGACCGCTGGGGGTCGGACTCCGCGCGACACGTGCCGAAGGGTGTCGTCGTCGAGGACGGGTTCGACTGGGGCGACGACCGGCCACCCCGCACCTCCTGGGCGGAGACCGTCGTGTACGAGGCACACCTTCGTGGCCTGACCATGCGGCACCCGGACGTCCCGCCACAGCTGCGCGGCACCTATGCCGGGCTGGCGCACCCCGCCGTCGTCGACGAGCTGGTGCGACTCGGGGTGACAGCGGTGGAGCTGTTACCGGTACAACAGTTCGCCAGCGAGCCGGCCGTGTCGGCGCGCGGCCTGACCAACTACTGGGGCTACAACACGCTCGGGTTCTTCGCCCCGCACGCTGCCTACTCGTCGGCCGGCGACCGCGGCGGCCAGGTGACCGAGTTCAAGCAGCTGGTCCGCGCTCTGCACGCCGCGGGGCTCGAGGTCCTGCTGGACGTCGTCTACAACCACACGGCGGAGGGGCCGCCGGGTGGCCCGACGCTGTCCCTGCGCGGGCTCGGGGACGGCGCCTACTACCGGCAGCACCGCGGCGGGGTCTACGACGACCTCACCGGGTGCGGCAACACGCTCGCCGTGTCCCACCCGGCCGCGCTACGGCTGGTGATGGACTCGCTGCGCTACTGGGTCGCCGACATGCACGTGGACGGGTTCCGTTTCGATCTGGCCTCGGCGCTGGCACGCACCGACCAGGGGGTGGACCTGAACGCCCCCCTGCTCACGGCCATCGGCCAGGACCCGGTGCTACGTGAGGTCAAGCTGGTGGCCGAGCCGTGGGACGCCACCCCTGAGGGGTACCTGGTGGGCCGCTTCCCGCCGCCATGGTGCGAGTGGAACGACAAGTACCGCGACGCCGTCCGCGACTTCTGGCGCGGTCGCGCCGACGGGGTGCGGGACCTCGCGTCCCGCCTGAGCGGGTCGAGCGACCTTTACGCCGACGACGGGCGGCTGCCCTTCAGCTCGGTCAACTTCGTGACTGCCCACGACGGCTTCACCCTGCGCGACCTTGTGTCGTACGACGAGCGGCACAACGAGTCGAACGGGGAGCACGGCCGCGACGGCAACCCCGACAACCGGTCGTGGAACTGCGGGGTCGAGGGCGACACCGACGATCCCGGGACCGTGGCGCTCCGGCAGCGTCAGGCTGCCAACCTGCTGGCCACCCTGCTGCTGTCGACCGGGGTGCCGATGATCACGGCCGGGGACGAGCGCGGCCGGACCCAGCGAGGCAACAACAACGCTTACTGCCACGACTCGGCGCTGAGCTGGGTGGACTGGTCGCCGGATCCGCGCTGGAGCCACCTCACCGGTCTCACTCGCGAGCTGCTGGCGCTGCGGCGCCGGCACGCGGTGCTGCGCCAACGGCACTTCTTCGCCGGACACCCGGTGGCCGAGGGTGGCCGCAAGGACGTGGCGTGGTTCCACCCGGACGGGGTGGAGATGGCGACCGGGCACTGGCACGAGCCCGGCCTCGCCACCCTCGGGTGGCTGCTGAACGGTGAGCGGTTGCGCGGCCAGGGCCCCCAGGGTGAGCACGTGTCCGACCGGTCGTTCCTGGTGTGGATGCATGCCGGCGCCGGCGCTGTCGAGGTGACGGCGCCGTGCGACGGCTGGCCGGAGGCGTGGGAGGTGCTGCTCGACACCAGCGGCCGCGCGAGCCGGGCCGGTCACCCGATCGGTGGGTCACGCGGTGGACGCGTGCACAGCAGCGACACGATCGCGCTGCCCCCGCACACGCTGCTGCTGCTGGGGTCAGTGGACCCTGGACCGCAACCGACCGGGGCTAGCCGTTGAGGACGGCCCAGACCTCCCGCCCGCCTCCCGGAGCGGGCAAGGTTCCCCAGGCCCGGGAGAAGCCGGCGACCAGGACGTAGCGGCGGCGCAGCCACTCGTCGTCACCCTCGGCGAGAAGGTGTCCTTCGTGGTCGCGAACCGACAGCCGGAGCAGCTCGTCGTGCCTGGAGACTGCGACCTCGACACGCTGGCTGGTGCGCGCGATCGAGTTGCTGACCAGCTCGCCGGCGACCAGGCACGCTCCCGCGAGTCCGGAGGTCAGTGACCAGTCCAGGCAGCTGCGTGCGACGAAGATGCGCGCGGCGCGTGGGGCGGTGGGGTGGGGATACAACTGCAGGGTCGAGACAGCGTCTCCGGGGCCGACTGGGAGGTCCGGGATGACGTCGTCGACACATGCGCCGACCATGAGATGCCGGCCGACGGGATCTTCGAGAAGCCCCGCGCGGACCCGTTCGTCCCGAGTCGTCAGCGCGATCGGGACCGCCGGCCAGTCGCGCGGGTAGGCCCCGAGCCCAGCCAGCGCCCGCAGCGACGTCGGGTCCGGGCCACTGGTCACCCGCGTCAGGTCGCACACGACCGCATGCGGCGCACTGGCCAGAGCCCTGAATACCTGCTGCTCGAGCTCTCCTACCGTTGCGCGCAGACTTCCACAGACCTCGATCACCACGATGTCGAGCCCACCGCCAGGGTGGACCACCACAGCGCGGCGCCGACCTACTTGGGACGGCAGTGCGCTCTGCGTGATCGGCTCGTTGACCGGCTCACGCTGGTGCGGGACGAGCGGGTTAGCGCCGGAGTTGGGCGGCATGCTGAGAACCCCGTCATGGATCGCCTGGTGCTCGGCAGGCGCCGGGGTCCGGGGCGCCATGTGGGTGGCCAGACTATCCACTCGGGGGCGGCGGCGGCCAGTCGTGGTTCTTCGGGCGATGTCAGGCGGCCCCGGGTGGAACCGGGTCCTCCGGCCAGGCCACCAGCCCCATCTCGGCCGGGTCCGCCATCAGCTCATGGGCGGGGAGCACGCGCACGGTGTAGCCGAACGGTCCGGTCGTCTCCAGCTTCACCTCGCCCGTGAACCGGTGCCTGCCGCCCTCGTACTCCTCCGCGTGGGACAGCGGCGCCGCCCGCACGCGCTCGAGGGTGTCGTCGTCCCGAACCGTGCCGTACACCACCTCGGCCTGCACGTCGTCGGCGCTGAGCCCCTCCATCGCCGCGAACATCTGTACGTACAGGGTCGAGCCGACCTCGGGTGAGTCGCCGATCCCGGCTGCCTCGATGTGCTCGATCCGCACGGATCGCCAGCTGTTGCGGACCCGACGCTTCCAGGCCGCCAGGTCACCGGCCCGGGCGTGGCCATCGCGCAGCACTCTGGCCGTGGCCGCCGCCGGGGCGTACAGCTCCAGCACGTAGTCGCGGACCATACGGGTCGCGAGCACCTTGGGTCCCAGCGACTTGAGCGTGTGCCGCACCATCTCCAGCCACCGGACGGGCAGACCCGAGTCGTCCCGGTCGTAGAACCGGGCGGCGACCTCGTTCTCGACCAGGTCGTACAGCGCGTGCGACTCGATGTCGTCGCGGCGGACGGGATCGTCGACGCCGTCCGCCGACGGGATCGCCCACCCGTTGGAACCGTCGAACCACTCGTCCCACCAGCCGTCCAGGATGGACAGGTTCAGGCCCCCGTTGAGGGCGGCCTTCATGCCCGACGTCCCACACGCCTCGTACGGGCGGAGCGGGTTGTTGAGCCACACGTCACAGCCGGGGTAGAGGGACTGAGCCATGCCGATGTCGTAGTCGGGCAGGAACACGATGCGATGGCGCACGGCCGGGTCGTCGGCGAAGCGGACGATCTCCTGGATCAGCCGCTTGCCGCCCTCGTCGGCAGGGTGCGACTTGCCTGCGATCACCAGCTGGACCGGCCGTTGCGGGTGCAGGAGCAGCGACCTGAGGCGGTCGGGGTCGCGCAGCATCAGCGTGAGCCGCTTGTACGAGGGCACGCGGCGGGCGAAGCCGATCGTGAGCACGTCCGGGTCGAGCACGCCCTGCACCCAGCCGAGCTCGGCCGGCGTGTGCCCGCGCTGCAGCATCGACGCACGAAGCCGGCGCCGCACGTCTTCGACCAGGCGTTCGCGCAGGACACGCTTGGTCGACCAGATGACCTCCGCGGGGAGCGTGTCGACCACGTCGAAGGCGTCCACACCGTCACCGGTGGCGAGCTCGCGCACCTCACGCGCCAGCCAGGTCGGGGCGTGCACACCGTTGGTGATGGAGGCGATGGGCACGTCCCGGGGGTCGAACCCCGGCCAGAGGCCGGCGAACATCGAGCGGCTGACGGCACCGTGCAGGACGCTCACCCCGTTCACCCGCTGGGCCAGCCGAAGGCCCATCACCGCCATGTTGAAGACCCCCCCGTCGCCGCCGGGATAGCTCTCGGCGCCCAGCTCGAGGATGCGTCTCACCGGAGCCTGGTGGTGGGCGTTGTCGCCACCGAAGTGCTGCTTGATGAGCTCGACGGGGAACCTGTCGATGCCGGCCGGCACCGGCGTGTGGGTCGTGAAGACCGTGCCCGACCGCGTGATCTCGAGCGCAGCGTCGAAGTCCAGGCCGTCATGGACCATGTGCTCCCGGATCCGCTCGAGTCCGAGGAACCCGGCGTGACCCTCGTTGCTGTGGAAGACCTCCGGCTCGGCCGCTCCGGTGATGCGGCAGTACAGGCGCAATGCACGGACGCCGCCGATTCCCAGCAGCATCTCCTGCAGCAGCCGGTGCTCCTCTCCACCCCCGTAGAGGCGGTCCGTCACGTCGACGCCGAGGCCCACGTTGAGGGCGGCGTCGGAGTCCAGCAGCAGCAGCGGCACCCGACCGACCTGGGCGATCCATACCCGGGCCGCGAGCGTCTTGCCACCGGGCAGGCCGACGGTGACGTGCGGAACCGTGCCGTCGTCCTCTCGCAGCAGCGTCAGGGGCAGGCCGTCCGGGTCGTTGACCGGGTAGGTCTCCTGCTGCCAGCCCTCGCGCGACAGCGACTGGCGGAAGTACCCGTGTCGGTACAGCAGTCCGACGGCGATCATCGGCACGCCCATGTCGCTGGCGGCCTTGAGGTGGTCGCCGGCGAGGATGCCGAGCCCCCCCGAGTACTGCGGGAGTACGGCGGTGATGCCGAACTCCGGCGAGAAGTAGGCGATCGCCCTCGGCACGGCCACCCGCGCCGCCGCCGACTCCTGGTACCAGCGGGGTCCCTGCAGGTAGTCCTCGAGGTCCTGATGGGCGGCCGCGAGCCGCGTCAGGAACTGCTGGTCGGTGGCAAGCCGGTCGAGGCGGTCGATCGACAGCGCACCCAGCAGTCGCACGGGGTCGTGCCCGGCCGTCGCCCACAGGTCGGGGTCGATCGCGGCGAAGAGGTCCTGGGTCTCCAGGTGCCATGACCAGCGCAGGTTGGTGGCGAGCTCCTCCAGCGGGGCCAACGCCGCCGGGAGGGCGGGCCGGACCGTGAAACGACGAATGGCGCGCATCCGCCCCACGCTAGCGCCGGCGACAACCCGGGCCACGACCCGGGCGACACGCAGAACCCGGCACTTTCTCGGCTATGTCGCCCAACTTTATGGACATACCTGCTTTACTGCTTTTTGCCAGTGCTACCCGCCATCATCACTCACATCCTCAGGAGCTCCCGTGTCCCGCACTACCCCCGCATCCAGCCTGGGACGTCACCGCCGGCTCTCAGCGGGCCTCGCCGCCCTCGCTCTCACCGCAGTCGGCCTCGCCGGGTGCGCCGACGACTCCGCCGATGCCTCCAGCGATGGTGGCGGCGGCGTCGAGGTGAACCTCGGGTACTTCCCCAACCTCACCCATGCCCCGGCTCTCATCGCCGAGCACGAGGGCCTCTTCGACGACGAGCTGGACAAGATCGGCTCGACCGTCCAGACGCAGACCTTCGACTCCGGATCCGACACCATCGAACAGCTGCTGGGCGGCAGCCTCGACGTGACCTACATCGGCCCCTCGCCCACCCTCACCGCCTACGCCCAGTCGAACGGTGAGGCCGTCCGCGTGATCTCGGGCGTCACATCCGGAGGCGCTTCCCTGGTCGCCCAGCCCGAGATCAAGTCGGTCGACGACCTCGAAGGCCGAACCGTCGCAACGCCCGGACTCGCCAACACCCAGGACATCGCGGCCCGCGCCTACTTCAAGGAGCAGGGCTTCACCACCGACGTCGAGGGAGGTGGCGACATCTCCGTGGTGCCGCAGGACAACAGCATCACCGTGCAGCAGTTCCAGCAGGGCAAGCTCGACGCCGCCTGGGTGCCCGAGCCGTACGCCAGCATCCTGGTCGAGGCCGGCGGCAAGGTCCTGCTCGACGAGGCCGAGCTGTGGCCCGACGGACAGTTCGTCACCACCCAGATCCTGGTGCGCACCGACTTCCTCGAGGAGAACCCCGAGGAGGTCAAGGCGCTGCTCACCGCCAACGACGCGGCGATCACGATGACCGAGGAGGACGCGGCCAACGCCAAGTCCATCGCGTCCGACCAGCTCGAGGAGCTGACCAGCGCCGCGCTGCCACCGGCCGT
>Ga0190275_10003127_pt1 | contig 11776 bp, 12 predicted proteins | sample Popmic550T_FD_133745 | JGI IMG/M metagenome (GOLD analysis project Ga0190275, IMG submission 133745) | Populus adjacent soil microbial communities from riparian zone of Yellowstone River, Montana, USA - 550 T | ecosystem: Environmental > Terrestrial > Soil > Riparian zone > Trees stand | place... | reverse complement strand
GTTACACCTTTCGTGGGTCGGTGGAATACCACCGACTTGCAGGGCGGACAGGACTTGAACCTGCAACCTGCGGTTTTGGAGACCGCTGCTCTACCAATTGAGCCACCGCCCTATGCAGTGAATGCCGCACTTTTCCACACGTGTTCCGATTGCATCCGGGGGATTCAGCCAAAAATAGGCGCAAAAAAGCTTGGCAGACTTCATCTACCTCGATCAAGTGTAGGTTACCCGGCGACCACTGTAAAGCTGGGGGCGAGCTGCCGGGCCGGGTGCTGGAGGCACCCGCTGCTGCACTCCCTTAAGAGTAACCGCACTCCCGCCGATCTCGCACTCGCCCGTATGCTCATACCGTGGCACACGAACGCACGCGCATCTCATCCAGAGTCGGATCCATTGCGGAGTCGGCAACCCTCAAAGTCGACGGCAAGGCAAAGTCGCTCCAGGCGGCCGGCCGGCCGGTGATCAGTTACGCCGCCGGGGAGCCCGACTTCCCGACGCCGGAACACATCGTGGAGGCAGCGCTGGCGGCTGTCCGGGACCCGCGGAACCACCGCTACACCCCCGCTGCCGGCCTGCCGGAACTGCGTGAGGCCGTTGCGGCCAAAACCCTCCGGGACAGCGGCCTCGAGGTATCGCCCGGCCAGGTCGTCATCACAAACGGTGGCAAGCAGGCCGTGTACCAGGCGTTCGCGACCCTGCTCGACCCGGGAGACGAGGTTCTCGTCCCCACTCCGTACTGGACCACGTATCCCGAGGCCATCCGACTGGCCGGCGGCATCCAGGTCGACGTCTTCGCGGGGAGCGACCAGGGCTACCTCGTCACCGTCGAGCAGCTTGAGGCGGCGCGCACCGAACGCACCAAGGTGCTGCTGTTCGTCTCTCCCTCCAACCCGACCGGCGCCGTCTACTCCCCGGAGCAGACGCGCGAAATCGGCGAGTGGGCCGATTCCCACGGTCTGTGGGTGATTTCCGACGAGATCTACCAGAACCTCACCTATGACGGCGTCCGTGCGGTCTCGATCGTGGAGGCGGTGCCGGCGCTTGCCGACCGCACCATCCTGGTCAACGGCGTTGCCAAGACCTACGCCATGACCGGATGGCGACTGGGCTGGATGGTCGGCCCGGCCGACGCCATCAAGGCTGCCGCGAACCTCCAGTCGCATCTCTCATCGAACGTGTCCAACATCTCCCAGCGCGCCGGAATTGCGGCGCTGAACGGACCGCAGGATGCCCCTGCCGCGATGCGCGAGGCGTTCGATCGCCGCCGGGGCGTGATTGTCAGGGAACTCAACGCCATCCCGGGAATGGTCACGCCCACTCCGCAGGGCGCGTTCTACGTGTACCCGGATGTGACTGGCCTCCTTGGTCGCACCTGGGGCGGCGTCACGCCGACGACCTCGCTCGAACTGGCCGACCTCATCCTCGACCAGGCTGAAGTCGCCGTCGTGCCGGGGGAGGCGTTCGGGCCGAGTGGCTTCCTCCGCCTGTCCTATGCGCTCGGCGATGCCCCTCTCCTCGAGGGCATCCAGCGCCTCCAGCGCCTCTTCGCCTAGTCCCCCCTTCCCCCTCCCCCCTCCCCCCCATTCCCGTGAGGGGTCACCTTTTGCTAGTGCGAGAGCCTCTCAACTAGGTAAACGTGACCCCTCACGGGGTGGACGAGGGGCTCTGTGGACAATTTGCGCGGGACCGGCGGGGATCGGGCATTGTGCGAGGGTGAGCGCTCGAGTTCCTCTGCCCGAAAGTCTGCCGCCGAATGGGTTCACCGTCGCGGCCGCGCGATCAGCAGGCGTGCACCCCAACCGGCTGAATGCTGCTGATCTGGATAAGCCACATTGGGGCGTGCGGATGCCTGCGTCAGGGTCTCCGGACTTTCCTGGCCGCTGTACGGCATTGGCATCCGCTCTCCCGCCACACGTCTTCTTCAGCGGAGTCAGCGCCGCCGCACTGATCCGCATCCCTGTGCCGCTACGGTTCGAGCCCGCAACGGATCCGCTCATCGAAGTGAGCGTGGCAGAACCGGCCCGAGCCATCCGTCGGCCAGGAGTTCGCGGCAGGAAGCTCGGGGTGACCGCGACCGATATCGAATTTCGGGATGGCATCCGCATGACGACCCCTGCGCGCACATGGTGCGATCTAGCGCCCCTCCTGACACTCGCCGAACTCGTGGCCGCGGGAGACTATCTCGTCTTCCACGAACGCCGGATGGAGACAAGAGAAACGCTGGCGGCTGCGGTAGCTGCCCATCCGGGCCGACGGTGGCGCCCGAAATTGAAGCGTGCACTTGCCCTGTTGAGCGACCATTCAGAGTCTCCGAAAGAGTCGGAGTTGCGGGTGGTCGTCGTGACACATGGTCTCCCTGTCCCACTGATCAACGTGAGCATCTACACCGACTCGGGGCGTTTCGTGGCCCGGGTCGATGTCCTCTTCGAGGACTTTGGGGAGATCCTCGAGTACCAGGGCGACCACCACCGCACCGATGTCCGGCAGTGGCGCCGCGATCGCATTCGCGAATCCGAGCTGGAATCCATGGGTTACCACGTGACCGAAGTCGTTGCAGAAGACCTGGCAGATCCCGCCAAGCTCATCCGTCGTATCGCAGCCAACCTCCGCCGTCGTGGCTGGACGGGCCACCCCTCCTTTCCGGCGTGAGGTGCCACGAATGCCTAGTTGAGGGGCTCCCGCACTAGGCAAAGGTGACCCCTCACGGGATGGGGGAAGGGGGGAAAGGGGGGTGCCGCTGGGCGGGCGGGGCTGGAAGGCTGTAGGGATGAGCGATTCAGACCCGGTTGTGCGCGTCCGGGACCTCCACAAGTCGTATGGCTCGGCGGAGGCGGTGGCTGGTGTCAGCTTCGACATCGAGCGTGGCGAGACCTTTGCACTTCTCGGCCCGAACGGTGCGGGCAAGAGCACGACCATCGAGATTCTCGAGGGCTACCGGTATCGAACATCGGGCGAGGTCAGTGTGCTCGGCGTCGACCCGCATCACGGCGGTCTGGGTTGGAAGGCTCGCCTGGGTATCGTGCTGCAGTCGACCGGTGAGAGCGGCGCCGTCACGGTTGCCGAGCAACTCACGCACTTCGCCGGCTTCTATCCGAACCCCCGCAAGGTGGGCGATGTCCTCGACGCGGTGGGGTTGCGAGAACAGGCAGCGACACGGATCAACAAGCTCTCCGGCGGACAACGTCGACGAGTGGATGTCGCGCTCGGAATTATCGGCCGCCCCGAGTTACTCTTCCTCGACGAGCCGACCACCGGCTTCGACCCCCAAGCCCGGCGCGCGTTCTGGGACCTCATCCGCATGCTCAAGTCCGAGGGGACGACGATCCTGCTCACGACCCACTACCTCGATGAAGCTGCTCAGCTCAGCGACCGGGCCGGCGTCATCGCCCGCGGACGCCTGATCGACATTGGTGCGATCGATCAGATCGGCGGTGCGGATGCGCGGATCCCACTCGTGCGCTGGCGTGACGCATCCGGAATTGAGCGCGAAGTGCGTACGGAAACGCCTGCAGCCGTCGTCACGAGCCTCGTCGACCAGTTTCACGGTGAGCCCGTCGACTTGGAGGTCATCCGACCCAGCCTTGAGGATGTCTACCTCGAACTCGTGCGGGCTGCAGGCGGAGAAGAACCGGAGCGGACCGTCGACGCGATTGCTCAGGCTGCTGCGGAGGCAAGCGCATGAGCATGGTCAACCTCGGCGCCTCCCGCGTGACGTACGAGACAAAGGTCTACTTCCGCTCCTTCGACACCTTGTTCTTCACCTTCCTGTTCCCCTTCATCATGCTCGGGATCTTCACGACTGCGTTCAGCGCATCCGGCAACATCGGAGCCGCCCCGGACGGCACCGGAGGCATTTCGGTCGGCGCCTACTACCTGCCCGGCATGCTCGCCGCAGGGATGCTGCTCTCCGGAGTGCAGAACCTGGCCGTCGACATCGCGACTGAAAAGGGCGACGGAACGCTGAAGCGCCTGGGGGGCACACCACTGTCGCCGATCAGCTACTTCATCGGCAAGATTGGGCAGGTCTTCGTCACCGGAATCCTGCAGGCGGCTTTGCTGCTGGTGTTCGCCGGTCTCGTACTCGGGATCGCGTTACCGACCGATCCTGAGAAGTGGGCAACCTTCGCGTGGGTGTTCGTGCTCGGTGTGGTCACCAGCGCGTTCCTCGGCATCGCCCTGTCGGCACTTCCGCGCTCGGGAAAGAGCGCGACGGCGGTCGTCATCCCGATCGTGCTCATCCTGCAGTTCATCTCCGGCGTCTACCTCCGGTTCGATGGGCTTCCCGAGTGGATGCAGAACCTCGCGAGCATCTTTCCTCTGAAGTGGATGGCGCAGGGCATGCGGTCCGTCTTCCTGCCGGAGAGCTTCGCGGCGCTCGAGCAGAATGGCAGCTGGGACTTGGGCTTGGTCGCCATCGCACTTTCAGTGTGGCTGGTTGTCGGGCTCGTCCTCAGCCGGATCACCTTCCGCTGGATCCGTCGAGACACCTGAAACGCCCGTTCCCCCCACGGCGAACTGTGACTTAAGCAGGGTGTTCGCGTGCGAACACCCTGCTTAAGTCACAGTTCGGCGAAGGTGGCGAGGATGCCGAGGGCTAGAGGAGCTTGCGAGCGAGCGCCCAGGCGGTGAGCTCGTGCCGCGAGGACAGCTGCAACTTGCGGAGCACCGCTGACACGTGGGTTTCGACGGTCTTCGTGGAGATGAACAGGGAGCCGGCGACCTCTTTGTAGGTGTACCCCCGGGCGATGAGCCGCATCACCTCCTGCTCGCGGACGGAGAGGCGGTCGAGCTCGTCGGTGCTCTCCGCGGTCTCCCCCGACACTGCTCCGAAGGCGTCGAGCACGAACCCGGCGAGCTTGGGTGAGAACACGGCGTCACCGTCGGCGACCCGGCGCGCGGCATCCGACACTTCAGCGCCGGATGCGCTCTTGGTGATGTAGCCGCGGGCTCCCGCACGGATGACCCGCACGACGTCGTCGGCGGCATCCGAGACGGATAACGCCAGGAACAGGGTTCCCGGAGCCTGCGGCGCAGCCATGCGGATGACCTCGGCCCCGCCGCCGCCCTGGCCACCGGGCAGGTGCACGTCGAGGAGCACGACCCGCGGCTGCTGTGCGACGACGAGCGCCACCGCTTCGTCGACGGATGCCGCTTCTCCGAGTACGCGGATGCCGGCGTCGAGTTCGGTGCGCAGGCCGGAGCGGAAGATCGAGTGGTCGTCGACAATAACGACCGGAAGGGCGTGTTGCTCTGCGGCGCGTGCGTCGGTCATGGTGTCGTCTCCCCGTGCGTAGGTTCTGGACCGCGAGTGTGTCCATTCCGGTCGAGAGTGACCGGCGGAACGGGCGCGCTCGACCGGAAAGGTAACTCTCGAGGTGCGGGGACGGGCGGGGGCGGGGGCGGCGGCGCGGTCGACGACGGGACCGCTGGGAGGGTCAGCAGGATCTCGGTACCCTGACCGCCCGGGCCCGGGCGTACCGCCGCGGATCCACCGACCCGGCGCATCCGCCCGAGGATCGACTCCCGGATGCCCATGCGGTCTTCCGGGATGTCGGCCAGGCTGAATCCCGGCCCGCGGTCCGTGATGCTCAGTTCGGTACCGGTCGGGCTGCTCTCGAGGTAAACCGAAACAGAGCCGCCCGCGTGCCTCGCCGCGTTGAGCATCGCCTCGCGCGCGGCCGCGACGAATCCTTCTGGCACATCCTGGGTGCTTGCGCCGACCGTGACGACCTCGAAGTGCACCGCAAAGTCCTCTTCGATGACGCCGGCTATCCTCCGCAACTCGGCCGCGAGATCCACGGGCGCGCTCCCCGCGCCCGTGAACAGCCATTCCCGCAACTCGCGTTCCTGCGCCCGTGCGAGGCGCGCGGCATCGCTCTGGGGGCCAGCTTTCTGCTGGATGAGGGCGAGGGTCTGGAGCACGGAGTCGTGCAGGTGCGCGGCAATCTCGGCTCGCTCCGATTCCCGCACCCTGGCTTCGCGTTCTTCGACGAGGTCGCCGGAGAGCCGGATGAACCAGGGAGCCAGGACGACGGCCATTCCGAGCAGAACCGACACGGCCGCGATCACGACGGTCCACACATCGGGTTCTTCCCCGGTGACGAAGAAGAGCAGGATGCCCACAGCCACGAGAACAAGTGCGCCGAGCGTGCGCATCAAGAGTGCCGAGGAACGTTTTGCTGCACCACTGCGGATGTCGGCGAATTGGCGCCACGCGAGGGAAATCCCCGCCAACACGACGATCGCGGGGATGACCACCGCCAGGGGGATGTCGGCACCCAGGCGGCCGGCGATCAGCGCCACACCGGCCGCGAGGAGCGCGACGCCGAGCAGGATCTCTGACACCGGCGCTGAGCGAGCGGATGCGGCATCCACTGTCGTGGAGTTCGTGTGGTTCCCGGGCACGACCTCCGGAGCGGACCCCTGAGACGCAGGCGAGCGGGTTTCCGTGGCCAGGACCAGGCGGCTCTTCGGCAGCGCCTGCTCGCCCACCGGTCCTGAGTCGGCCGATGGGACTGTCGCCCACAGCCACGCGTAGAGCAAAACCCCGAAACCGCCGCAGAACGTGAGGATCAGGGTGGCCGTTCGCACCGCGCTGACCGGGACGCCGGTGTGCTCGGCGAATCCGGCGCAGACGCCGCCGACCAGCCGAAGCTTCGGCCGCGTCATTCGCTCAGTTCTCACCTATGCATCAAAGCACGCCGCCTGCTTCCGCCGCGTCCATCGGGTTGCATCTCAGGGTCGAATCAGGGTGTTACCCCATGGCGACGGATGCCGGGCGGCCAGCACACTCGGAACATGACCGATGCACCACACTCTTCCCCTCAGCCGCCGCGCACCGCCGGCGGGAACGACGGGCAGCAACAACTCACCCGTTTCTTCGACTGGATCCGTTCGTCCGGGATGCTCCGCGGCGACGAGCGCTGGTTCGCCGGTGTCTGTGGAGCAGTCGCCGGCCGCACCGGCCTCGACCCCCTGATCGTCCGCGGCATCGCTGTCGTGGTGGCGATCCTCGGCGGTCCGGTGCTGTTCGCCTACGCGGTTGGTTGGGCCCTGCTGCCCAATGCCCGCGGCGAAATCCATACCGAGCAGGCGTTCCGGGGAGTGTTCGAACCAGCGATGGTCGCCATAGCCGCCCTGCTGGTGTTCACTTTCGTTCCGTTCACCCGTGGCGTGTGGTGGGAAGGGGCTCCGCTCGGGTGGGGCATGCCGGAGTGGTTGGCTATAACACTTTCCGTCGGCTGGGGCATCGCGGTGACGGTTGGAATCGTCTGGGTCGTGGTCTTCCTGCTGACCCGCAAGCCCAGTACGGGAAAGCCGGGCGGATCCCCGAGCTACGGCTCACATGACGGCTACGGCAGCGGCGGCAGCGCCCCGGGCACCACTAACTTCGCCGAAGCAACGGCCCCGGTGGGCGCGGCGGCTACCGGGCCTTTCTCAAGCGCGACAATCCCGTATGCCTTCCCGCCGGCTCCTCCGGTTCCACCCGCGCCGGATGCTGACGCTCCGCGCAGTGCGTGGGACGAGTTCGAAGAGCAGAACCGAGCGTGGCAGGAACAGAACCGGCAGTGGAAGCAGGAGCGTTCCGCGTGGCGCGCCCTTTCACACCAGTGGATGCGTCACCGTCATCCCGGCGCCGGCTTCACCGCGATCCTCCTCGGTCTCGCCCTCGTGACCGGCGCCATCGCGGCGGGCATCCTCCTCACCGCGGGTTCGTTTGCGGACGCCCTGCTCGTCGGCCTGGCCGTCACCCTGGGAGTGCTGGCACTCGGCATCATCGTCGCGGGTATCCGTGGACGGGACAGCGGCGCCCTGGGCGGGTTCGCCTTTCTCGCCGTGCTGGGCCTCGTATTCCTCGGCGTGTTCCCGCAGGGAACCCAGTTCACTCCCTTCGGTTCGCCGAACTGGGCGACGAGCTCGAGCAGCGCCGATGCCGACCCGGGCTACGCAATAATCGCCGGCCGCCCAACGATCGACCTGACCGCCCTCGACAACGCCCGGTCCGGCGATGCGCGTGTGATCGACGTCTGGCTGGGTTTCGGCCGGACGGACTTGATCCTGCCTGAGGACCGCGCCGTCCGGATTGAATCGAACACATTCATCGGATCGGTCGACTACGACGACGAGGCACGCACGCGCGGTGGAATGTTCTTCCACGATTCCCGGACCCCCAACGGCGGCAGCAACCGCGACATCCCTGAGATTCGCGTCTGGACCTTCATCGGCCAGGTCACCGTCATCGACCCCACCCGTTAGGACGACACCATGTCAGACGCAACTCCCGACCTGAACCCGGCGAACGAGCCCGCAACAGCGGCACCAGCGGCACCTACCGGATCCGGCGCGACGGCCGTGGCACCGTCCCGCACCAGTCGTCCGCTTTTCGGCACCATCTTCTGGGGCATAGTCCTGCTTACCTTCGCCGCGTTCATGGTGATCACCACGCTGTTCCCGGTGAACCTCGACCCCACGCTGTGGCTCGTCGGCAGCGTCATCGTGATCGGGCTGCTGCTCGTGGTTGCCGGCATTGCGGCGGCTTCCCGGCGCGCCGGATAGCCGGTGTCTGCTAGAGCGTGACGCCGACCAGCACCGGCTCCGGCTGCAGGAAGATGCCGAACTCGGATGCCACGCGGCCCTGCACATAGCGAGCCAGCTGGGCGATCTCATCCGCGCTCGAGCCGCCGGTGTTGGTCAGGGCCAGCGTGTGTTTGCTGGAAATCGCGGCGCGGGAGCCGGGCAGCCTGAACCCCTTGCGGACTCCAGAGTTCTCGATCAACCACGCAGCACTCAGCTTCACGGTTCGAACGGGTTCGACACCGGGGATGGGTCCCACTCCCGCGTACTCCTCGAGCGGGATGACACGATCCGGCAGGTCTTCAGCAAGAAGCCAGCGCGGCGCCGAGTCCGGCAGCGACCGCGCGAAGTTCTCGGTGACGATCGGGTTGGTGAAGAACGACCCGGCACTGTTGGTATCGGGGTCGCTCGGATTGAGGACCATCCCTTTCGATGCCCGCAGGGCCAGGACCGTGTCCCGCAGCCGGCCGATCGGGACTCGGTCACCGAGTTGCACGCCCAAAGCGCCGGCAAGCTGTCCGTACGCAACGGGCTGGCTCAGGTGATCACCCAGAACGGATGCTTCCGCCGCCGAGTCGTGCAACTCGAGTTCGACGGACAACACGATGCCGCGCAGTCCGCGCTTCAACACCGAGGTGCGATACCCGAGTTCGAGCTCGGCCGCCGGCATCCGCCGCACGTCACCGCTTTCGTAGTCGAGGAAGTCGATGGCGACGAGGCTGGACGCGAGTTCCTGCCCATATGCGCCGATGTTCTGCACGGGTGCGGCGCCCGTGGATCCGGGAATTCCGGACAGCGCTTCGATCCCCGAGAGGCCTCGCTCGACGGTGAAGGCAACCAGCTCGTCCCACGGTTCCCCGGCCTGCACGCGCAGACGAACGCGGGCTTCCCCGGGTGTGCCGCTGTCCCCCGCCGGCACCACTTCGACCCCGCGGGTAAGGATGCGAATGACCGTCCCGTCGAAGCCCTCGTCTGCCGGGAGGGTGTTCGAGCCTCCGCCGAGCAGCATCCAGCTGTCGCCATCGCCCCACACCTCGAGTGCCGTCTCGATGAGTTCCTGCTCGGTCGTGGGAGCAACCATGCGTGCGGGTGTACCGCCGACCTTGAATGTGGTCAGCTCGCTCAGCGCTACCGGCTGCGTGTGGATGTCGGTCAGGGGGATGCCGTCCCCGATATCTGTCATGGGAAGCGAATTCAGGCGAGGTCGACGCGAGTCTGCGCTTTGCCGAGAACGGTCTGGCCGTCGAAGGTGACGGTGAGGTCGATGCGCGCGGTGGCGGCATCCGCGTCGATGGCTCCTACCTTGGCGACGACCGTCACGATCGCACCATCGACGGGGTCGACCAGCACCGGGCGGGTGAAGCGCACCTGGTAGTCGGTGATCCGGCCGGGGTCGCCGACCCAGTCGACGACCGGTTGGACGGCGAAGCCCATGGTCAGCATCCCATGCGCGAGGACACCAGGGAGGCCAACGGAGAGCGCAACATCGTCACGGTAGTGGATGGGATTGAAGTCACCGGATGCGCCGGCGTACCGCACCAGCGAGTCGCGGGACAGGGTGAATGTCTTCCCTGCCACGACATCGCCGACGCGGAGGGTGGCGAGTTCGGGGGCGGGGGCGGATGCCGGCGTCAGTGTCATTCGTCTCCCCGAACCACGAGCGTAGAAATGGCGGTCACGACATGGGCTCCGTCGGCATCGACGATGGTCGATTCCGACGTCACCATCGAGTGGCCGCCGAGTGTCTTCACACCCGTGACCGACAGGGTCGCCGTCAGCTCATCGCCGGCAACGATCGGGCGACTGTAGGTGAAGCGCTGGTCGCCGTGGACGACGCGGGTGAAGTCGATTCCGGCGTCAGGCTGCGCGAGCAACTGGGCGAGAGTTGCCTCCTGGACCACGATGGGAAAGGTGGGCGGGGCGACGACGTCGGCATAACCGGCCGCGCGAGCGGCTTCAGCGTCGTGGTTGATCGGATGCGTCGCGAACACGGCGCGAGCGAACTCGCGCACCTTCTCGCGGCCGACCAGATACGGCGGAACCGGCGGGAAGACCCGCCCCTGCAGATCGGGATTCACTGGCACCCCACCAGTGTACGGGTAGGCCTTTCCCAGCTCTTCATGGGCAATCGCCCAGCCGCCGGATGGCAGACTAGTACGAGTGAAAAGCGCGCGCGTCCTCCTGACCGATCCTGAGGTCACCCCCCTCCTCGAGGCAGTGATGCAGGAGTACCGCGAGCGGTACGGTCCGCTTTCCGATGAGGTACTTCCAACCGCCGAGTTCGATGCTCCGGATGGCGCGTTCATCGTGTTGCTTAACGACCAGGGTGAGACCGTCGCGGGCGGCGGCATCCGCCGCTACAACGCGGACAGCTGCGAGGTGAAGCGTGTGTGGACGCACGCGCACTACCGCCGTCAGGGACTCGCCATCCGCGTTCTCACCGAGCTGGAGGATGCCGCGCGCGAGCTCGGCTATGAGCGGGTTCGGCTCGAGACCGGTCCTGCACAGCCGGAGGCACATGCGCTCTATCGCCGACTGGGATACCAGAAGATTGAAACGTACGGGCACTATCCCCAGGCCACCGGGTTCGAGCGCGTGCTCTCCGAACCTGCTGCGTAACCAGCGCCGGACAGCTCGCGCATGTAACCACGAACTCCAGCGCGGCCAGGAGCGCTATGAGTCTGGCAAGGCCCTGCGAGGGTGTCCCTCGCTGTTGACTGCGTTGGACGGTCGCGCAGACTGGGGACATGAGAGTTGTCCGGCCCAGCGTGATGAGAAGGCGAGTGCTGACCATGCTGTCCGGGGTGCCGGATGGAAGGCCCGCATGGATGACCGCACTCGAGGATGGGCGCGACGCCGGCCTGTTCGGCCCCGGAAGCGCCGTCTGGGCTGTCAACGGTGCCACACCGACCCTCATCGCGGGCATCCGAGCACTGCTCATCCAGACACTCCATCCAGGGGCCATGGCCGGCGTTCACGATTGGTCCCGGTTTCGGGAAGACCCGATGGGCCGCCTCTCGGGAACCGTCCGGTGGGTCTTGACGGTGACGTATGGCGACACCGAGCAGGCTCAGGATGCGTGCAACCGGGTCGGCCGGATCCACCAACGGGTTGAGGGGAATTACCAGGATGCCCAAGGTGCCGAGAAACCGTACAGCGCGAACGACCGGGATCTGCTGAGCTGGGTCCACCTTGCTTTCAC
>Ga0190275_10003126_pt1 | contig 11777 bp, 9 predicted proteins | sample Popmic550T_FD_133745 | JGI IMG/M metagenome (GOLD analysis project Ga0190275, IMG submission 133745) | Populus adjacent soil microbial communities from riparian zone of Yellowstone River, Montana, USA - 550 T | ecosystem: Environmental > Terrestrial > Soil > Riparian zone > Trees stand | place... | reverse complement strand
TCGATCCGCGCGGTCGCCGACAGCCCGACGCGATCGCTGACGCGCACCAGCACGGCGTGGGTGCCCGGCTCGATGAACGTGCGCGTGGCAGTCCGGCCGGCGCCCATATCGGTCTCAAACGCGCCGTCGCCGTCGAGATCCCATTCGACGCGAACGATGCCCGAGCCCGAGTCGCTCGAGCCACCGGCGTCGAACGTGATGCTGCGGCCCGCCAGCGCGGGGTTCGGCGCCGCGGTGAACGCCGCCACCGGCGCCGTCGTGTCGACGGTGAAGCGCCGTGTGTCGCTGGCGCGCTCGTTGCCGTAGGCATCACGGGCCACGACATGCCAGCGGTGCACGCCCTCGGCGAGGTCGCCGCCCGGCGTGAAGCTCGTCGCGCCCGCCCCCAGGCCGCTTGCGGCAACCTGGTCGTCGAGGACGACGTCGTAGCTGCTCAGCCCGATTCCGCCGTCGACCGCGGCCTGCCACGACAGCTCAGGGCGCCGGCTCGTGGTCGCCGCGTCGTCCGCCGGGCTCGTCAGCGCGAACGACCCCGGTGGCGCGGCGTCGACGCTGAAGGGGCGCGAACCGCTCACCGCGACGTTGCCCGCCCCATCGACCGCATGGACCTGCCAGCTGTGCGCCCCGTCGGCGAGCGGCTCAGGCGTCGCAGAGCACGATGCCCCGCACGACGCGGCCGGCACCGTGCGGCTCAGAACGGCGTCGACCCACAGCTCATAGCGGTCCACGCCGGTCAGGTTGTCGGTCGTCGGCGACCACGCGAACAGCGGCGAGGCGGGCAGGTGGGAGGCCCCGCTCGCCGGCTGCGCAAGCGCGGCATCCAGCGGCGCGGTGACGTCGACTGTCCACGAGCGCGATGCCGGTGACGGCTCGACGCTGCCCAGCAGATCGGTGGCCCGCACCGCGAACGTATGAGGTCCCTCGGCAAGGCCCGCGAGCGCCTGCGACTCAGGCGTCGCACAGGGCGCGAAGGACGCCGAGTCCAGCCGGCACTCGAGCGTCGACGGGTAGTTCGCCTCGAACTCGAACGCCGCGCTCGTCGAGGCCGTCATCTCAGGCGGCGCCGAGGTGATCGCCACATCCAATATCGGTGGCGCCAGCGGATAGACCGACACGCCCGATCCGTCGGCCGCGGCCAGGAGCGTGCCGGCGGGATTGAAGACCACCGGCGAGCCCGAGTCGTAGCTGAAATGCGTGCGCGAGCCGACTGGCGCGAGCGCCCCGGTCGCCGACACCTCGAACAGCCACAGAGACTCCGCGCCTGTTGCCACGAGCAGCCCGCCACGCGGGCTGAACGCCACCTTCTTATATTCGTCGCCGAGGACCGGCCCGGTCTCGACGAGGGTCAGGTCGCCCGCGGCCGATACCGAGAACACGAGGATCGCCGTTCCGGCCGTCGCCGCGAGCAGTCCGCCTGTCGGGCTGAACGCCAGCCACGAAGGCCCCTGGTCGCCCGCCGATGTCGGCGGGCCGACCGCTGCGAGGGCACCGCCTGCGGACACCGAGAACAGCGACACGCCCTCGTGCCCCGTGACCGCGAGCAGGTCCCCGTCGGGACGAAACGCCAGGCTCCCGGGGTGGTCGCCCGTCGAAGCCGAGTCGACGGCTGTCAGCGTGCCGCCCGCCGAGACCGAGAACGTCGACAGCGAGCCGCCTGCATCATCTTTGTGCGTGATCGCGAGCAGGCTCCCGTCAGGGCTGAACGCGACCGCGAGCGCCCGCGCGCCGTCCCCGCCGCCGAGCGGCGTGACGCCGACTGCTGTCAGCACGCCGGCGGGCGAGACCGAGAAGACCGAGACCGCGTCGAGGTCGCCGTCGGCAGTCGCGAGCAGCTTGCCGTCGGGGCTGAACGCCAGCGAGCACGGACGGCCGCCGACGGGTGCCGGAGAGCCGGTCGAGGCCAGGCGTCCGTCCGCCGCCACGGAGAACACCGACAGGCTTGCGCCGTTCGCAGGGTCGGCGCCGGTGTTCGCGGTCGCAAGCAACTCGCCGCCCGGGCTGAAGCGCACGTCGCACGGGAAGGCGCCCGTCGGTGTCGGGGCGCCGATCGCGGTCAGCACACCACCGGCGGAGACCGAGAACATCGACACGGAGTCGTCCCCGTAGTTCGCCGTCGCGAGGAAGCCACCATGCGGGTCGAATGCCACGGAAAGCGGCCCGGATTCCACGGTGGCGACCCCTACCTCGGTGAGGTCGCCGTCTCCTGACACGGAATACATCGCGACTTTGAGGTCCTCGTAGCTCGTGACCGCGAGAAACCGGCCGTCGGGGCTGAACGCGACCCCGCCGGCCATGAAGTCCGTCAGCATCGGCGTACCGACCGCGGTCAGTCCGCCGGCCGCCGAGACCGCAAACAGCGAAACCGATGTCGCCGGGTCGAGATCCGTCCCGATGTTGACCGCGGTCAGCATCCGGCCGTCCGGGCTGAACGCCACCTCGATCGGATGACCGCGGGCCGGAGTGGTGTCGATCGCAGTGAGCACGCCGTCCGTCGTCACCGAGAACGTCGACAGGGACCCGCCTTTGCGGTCGGAGGTCACGAGCAGCCCGCCCCGTGGGCTGAACGCCACGCTGTCCGCGGGCTCCTCGGTGAGGATCGGGGCGCTGACAGCCGTCAGCGTGCCGACCGCCGACACCTTGAACAGCGACAACGAGCCGGCCGCCGAGTTCGCGACCGCGAGCAGCCGCCCGTCCGGACTGAACGCGACCGACGCCGGCGCATCGCCGGTCGGCTCGGGGTCGCCGATCGGTGTCACGCCTCCGTCCCCCGTCGAGAACATCGACACCGAGTCGCCCAGGGCGTTGGCCACCGCGAGCAGCCGCCCATCTGGACTGAACGCCAGCGCCCCCGGGTGCGCACCCGTTGCGACGGGGCCGAACGAGCCCAGCCGGCCGCTTTCGGACACGGAGAACACCGACAGCGAATCGTCTTCGGCGTTGGTGGTCACAAGCAGGTGCTGATCCACATCCGGACTGAAGGCGACCGACACGGGCCGCTCACCCGTGGTGAACGGTGGGCCCAGGGGTGTCAGGGTCGGCCCCGCCAGGGCCCCTGGCGCATGCGCGGCGGACAACGCCAACGCCAGCACGAACGCGATACAAAAACGCGGTCCTCGGGGCTTCGTCAAGCCCAGCGCCTCAACTCGGATGCTCACGTAAGGCTGCTTCTTGGCATTTCCCCGGTTTGTGCATTTGGTGGCCGAACTTACTCAGATAGCGCGATGCTGTCTACGCATCATCGGTGCGTGCGTGACGCACGTCACGCTGGTCGCAGCGGCAAGCGCGAATGTCGGGTGTCGACAATAATGTCGCCCTCAGGCAGCCAGCCCGCGCATGTCGCACTGAAAGGCGCGGCAGGCGTCACAACCGCCGACGTGACGCACCGCATGCTCTGTCGGGCGTACCCCGCGCGCGTGCGCGTCGAGCAGCAGCGCCACGATCAGCCGGCAATCCGTGTCACGGGCGTCGCGGGTCTTGACGAGGTTCGCCCGCGCGCGCGCCACGAGCTTCTGCGCCGCCATGACGCTGACGCCCAGTTGCTCGGCGACCTGGCCGGGGCTGCGACCTTCGAGCTCGCGCGCGAGCAGCGCATCGCGCTGGCGCTGCGGCAGGCCGGCGAGATCCTCGACCAGGTGGTGCAGGCTCTCCTTGCGGACGAGGATGCTGGCCGGATCCTCACGGCGGTCATCGCCGAGACAATCGTCGTCACCGAGGCTTCCGACCCCCCACCGCGAGCGACGCAGCTCGTCGATCGCGCGGTTGCGAGTCATCCGGTACAGCCATGGCCGCAGCTCGTCGGGGCCCTGGCCGCAGCGCAGGGCGTGATGAGCGCGAATCAGCACGTCCTGCACGACGTCGTCGGCATCATGCCGGGAGCGCAACAGGCTGCCGGCGTACCGGGTCAGCGCGGCACGGTGGCGCGCGTCGAGGTCTGCGAACGCGCCGTCGTCACCGCTGCTGACGCGCTGCACGAGCTCGGCGTCTGAGACTGCTGTACCTGCCAATCGGCATCGAGTGGACATGGCGCCAGCATCTGCGCCGCCCGGCGCGCCGACCATCGATCTGAGTCGTCATCTCACCGACACGCGCTTGCTCTGTGACCGCGAGGTCGTGACGATGACGCTCATGCGCGTACGCGTGACGACCCTGCTGGCGTTCGCGCTCGTGCTAGGAGCACAGACGACCGCGCGCGCTGAATTTCGCTTCGTCACGTCGTGGGGCTCGGCCGGGCCGGGTGCCGGACAGTTCGCGTCACCGCTTGGCATCGCAAGCAGCGGTACGGGGCATGTGTATGTCGCCGACGCGGTCGCAAACCGCGTGCAGCGCTTCAATCCCGACGGCGCGTTCGTCGGCGCCTTCGGGTCACCCGGCGCCGGCCCGGGTCAGTTCACCGCGGCCGGTCATGTCGCCGCAGATGTGTTCGGCTCGGTCTACGTCACCGATCCTCAGAACGCGCGCGTACAGCGATTCACTTCCGACGGCGCCCTCGTGCAGGCATGGGGTACGCGCGGCGTGGGCGACGGCCAGTTCCTGTCGGCGGCGGGGATCGCAATCGACACGATCGGCAACGTCTACGTCGTCGACTCGCAGACCAACCGCGTCCAGCGCTTCACATCCGACGGCGCGTTCGACCTCGCCTGGGGCTCGACGGGCAGCGGCCCAGGCCAGTTCGTCGCGGCGCAGGATGTCGCCGTCGACGTCTTCGGCGACGTCTACGTCGTCGACGGCGGGGCGAACCGCGTCCAGAAGTTCACCAGCGACGGTGCGTTGCTGTTCGGGTGGGGCAGCGGCGGGACGGGCGACGGGCAGTTCGATGCGCCCGCGGGGATCGCAACCGACGGCGCGGGGAATGTCTACGTCGCAGACACGGGCAACCAGCGCATCCAGGTGTTCAACTCCGACGGCGCGTTCCTCGAGCGCTTCGGAGGTCCGGGCTCTGGCCCCGGGCAGTTCAGCTCACCGGTCGACGTCGCCTCGGATGCGAGCGGGGACGTCTACGTCGCCGATCGAGGCAACGCGCGGGTGCAGAAGTTCGCCGAGCCGGCGACGCCCCTGCCGCCACCGATCGCCGGCAGGACCGCGAACGTCGAGTCGCTGTCGGGAGCGGTGCTCGTCCGGCGCCCCGGCACCCGCCGATTCGTGCGGCTCGCGCGCGCGCAGCAGATCCCGATCGGCTCGCTCGTCGACACGACCCGCGGCGTCGTGCGGCTGACGACGGCCAGCGACCTGCGCGGCGGTCAGCAACGAGCGCGCTTCTACGCCGGGCGCTTCCGGTTGGTCCAGCGCCGCATCCAGCGTCCGGTGACGGAGCTTGATCTCGCCGGCGGCGACTTCGGTGTCTGCCGGCCCGGCCCCATGGGAGGCGGCGTGCGAGCGGCGGCGACGAAGAGGCGCAAGCGCTCCAAGCGCAGCGTGCGGCGCCTGTGGAGCGACGGCAAGGGCCGCTTTCGCACGGACGGGCGCTACGGGTCTGCCGGCGCTCGCGGCACGATCTGGCTGACCGAGGACCGCTGCGACGGCACGCTCGTGCGCGTCCGGCGGGGCAGGGTCGAGGTGCGCGACTTCGCCCGCCGGCGCACCGTCACGCTGACCATCGGGCGGTCCTACCTCGCCCAGGCGCCGTAGCCGCGCTAGATGAAGTCCTCTGGCCGCACGGTGCCCTCGCGGATCGCCAGGCGCACCAGTTCCGAGCGCTGCTCGGACGTTCCGCGCACGAGCTTCGCCTGGCGGTACAGGTCGCTGATCGCGTCGCGGATCGTCGCCACCTGATAGCCGAGCGTCTCGGCGATCGCGCCGTTGGTGGGCGTCGCCGGGATCTCCTGGTTGCGCGCCATGAACGGCCGCGCCAGCTCGACGAGCACCTTGCGCTGTGTCGCATTCGGATGCAGCCGCCGCTGGGTCGGTGAGTCGGGCAGGGTCGGTATCGCCGGCGTGGTCTTCTGGGGGTGGAACGACAGGACCGTCCTGCCGAGCATGATCCGCGAGCCGTCGACGAGGATCCGCTCGCCGACGGTCGGCTTTCCGTCGACGTAGGTCCCGTTGCGCGACGGCCCGTCCTCGATCGACCACTGACCGGCGCCGAAGATGAGCCGTGCGTGCCGCCGCGAAACGCGCTCGTCGTGGCAGATCTCGACCGCGCAGCCCTCGTCGCGGCCGATGTACAGCGGCGACGGTGCGGGCACGAGTGACACCACACGGAAGCTGTTGCCGTCGCGGTAGCGCACGTAGGCATGTCCCGTGGCGCGCGCCGTCTCCTCGAGCCGGAACTCGTGCGTCGCGCGCGGCTTGGAGATGTCGATCGCCTGGTCGCTCATCGGCTGCATGGTGACGTTTTTTTCAGTCCGTACCCGGCGCGGTAGGGTCGCTGCACGTGCAGGGGCAACGATGGATTGCGGTATGCCTGGCGCTCGGCCTGGCATTGGGGTTACACGCATCGGGGGTCCTCGCCGGCCTCGAGGACGCGAGCGTCGACCAGCGCCTGCGCCTGCGACCGGCCGCTGCGCCGGCCGACGTCGTCGTCGTCGCGCTGGACAGGCGCAGCTTCGACCTGCTCGGCGAGCGCCCGCCCCTCCCGCGCTCGCTTCACGCGCGGCTGCTCGATCGGTTGCGGCGCTTGCAGCCGCGCGTGATCGCCTACGACGTCCAGTTCACCGAACAGACGGAGAACGCGGAGGACAACGCGCTCTACCACGCGGTGTCGCGGGCGCGGCCGGTCGTGCTGGCGACCTCCGACGTCACGCTCGATGGAGACACCCGCGTGCTCGGCTCGACCGCGAACGTCGAGGCGGCCGGAGGCTTCGTCGCGAGCTCGCGACTGCCGCTGTCGCGCGGCGGCGTGTACCGGCGCGTCGAGCGGCGAGTCGCGGGCCTGGAGAGCTTTGCGTTCGTGGCCGCGCGCGCGGCGGGCCGCCCGCCCGCGGCCGGCATCGGGCCGGAAGGCCTGCTGATCGACTACGCCGGGCCGCGCGGGACCGTTCGGACCGTGTCGTTCGCCGACGTGCTCGGCGGCCGCGTGCCGGGATCGGTGTTCCGCGCCAAGGCGGTCGTCGTCGGAGTGACAGCCGAGACCGAGGGCGACGTGCACCGCACGCCGATGGCGAGCCACGAGCTGATGACAGGCGCCGAGATCCAGGCCAATGCCCTGTCGACGGTCATGCGCGGCATGCCGCTGCGCGACGCTCCGGCATGGGTGGCGGCGGCGCTCGCCGCGATCTTCGCCGTCCTCGGTCACATGCTCGCCAGCCGCCTGAGCCCCGCATGGCTTGCCGCGGCGACGATCGCGACGCTTGCCGTGACCGCCGCCGTCTCATACGCCGTGCTCCTGTCGGGCGTCGTCATGCAGATCGCGTCGGCCGCCGTCGCGTTGCTGATCGGCGCGTGCGTCGGGTGGGCCGCGCGCCAGCTGCGCGTACGCCGCAGCGAGCGTGAGCTGCGCGCGGTGCTGGTGCGGCTGGCCGGCACCGGCGACGTCGACGAGCTGCTGGCGCGCGTTCGCGCCGACGAGCTCGTGCTGCTGGCCGAGGGGGCGCGCTTCGGCGACTACGAGGTCCGGCGCGCGCTCGGCATCGGCGGCATGGGCGTCGTCCACCTCGCGCGCCACGTTCCCAGCGACCGCCTCGTCGCGCTGAAGGTGCTGTCCGCGCGCCTCAGCGACCGGCCCGACATGCGCGACCGCTTCATCCGCGAGGCGCAGGCCGCCAACGCGCTCGACCACGACGCCGTCGTGTCGGTCATCGACGCAGGCGAGATCGCGGGCAGGCCCTTCATCGCGATGCAATACGTCGAAGGCGGCACCCTCGCCGACCTCCTGCGGACCCCGGGCCTGACGCCCCGGCGGACGGTGGAGCTCCTGGCCCCGATCGCCGACGCGCTCGACCACGCCCACGGCTGCGGCGTGATCCACCGCGACGTCAAGCCGAGCAACGTGCTCGTCGACGGCGACGGGAGCGCCTATCTCGCGGACTTCGGGATCGCGCACGTGCTCGACGCGACCCGCATGACGACCGACTTCGTCGGCACACCCGCGTACACGGCGCCCGAGCAGATCAACGCCGAGCCGCTCACCGGCGCTTGCGACCAGTACGCGCTCGGCTGCATGCTGTTCGAGTGCCTGACGGGGCGCCTGCCGTTCCCCGATCCGACGTTCGCGGGCGTCATGCGCGCGCACGTCGTCCAGCCACCGCCGCCCGCGAGCTCGTTCGAGCCGGCGCTCGGCGACGCCATCGACGCGGTGCTCGGCCGCGCGCTGGCCAAGCGCCCGGACGAACGCCACCGGTCGTGCGCCGCGTTCATCGCCGCCGTGTCGGGCGCGCTCGGGCGAGCGGCGACGCCTGCCGCAAGCGGGCGGGCCGCGACGGCGACGGCGGACCGCACCGCGCCCGCGGCGGACGACTGATCAGCACGACTGCATGATCGAGCGCGCACGGGCGACCTGATCGATCAACGCGCCGACGTCGTCGGGGAAGCCGGCGTCGTGCTCGATGATCGAGGCGCGAACGTTGGTCCGGGCAACCAGCGCGTAGAACAGTTGCCAGCTCTCCTGCTGGACGAGTGCGGAGTGGCTGTCGACCAGCACGTCGCGCGCCCAATGCCCGCCGGCCAGGTGAACCTGGACCACGCTGTCGAGCGGTAGCGACAAGAGGAACTCCAGCGCGTCGAAGCTGTGGTTCGTGGCATTGATGAAGACGTTCGTGATGTCGAGCAGCACGCCGCAGCCGGTGGACTCGACGAGCCGGGCGAAGAACTCCGGTTGTGTCATCTCCTCGCCCGGAATCGAGAACAGGTAGGTCACGTTCTCGAGGACCAGCGGCTTCTCCAGCGCCTCTTGCACGACGCGTACGTTGTCGATCGCGCGCCGCAGGACGTCCTCCGTCAGGGCGAGCGGTGAAAGGTGCCCGATCTCGAGTCCGGGCGCGCTCGTCATGCAGAGGTGCTCGCTGTAGTACGGAGAGCCGCTGACGTCGCTGATCCGCTTGATCTTCGAGAGGTACTCGTGTCTGACCCCGCTCGCCGACCCGATCGACAGGCCGAGCCCGTGGGGGATGACCGGGTAGACGTCGCAGATCCGGCGAAGCTCGTCGAGCCCCCGGGGGCTCTCGAGGAACTGCTCGGCGACGACCTCGAGGAAGTCGATCACGTCGCGGGCGGCGAAGATCGCGTCCTTGAGCTCCTCGCGATAGCCGAGCCCCGAGCCGAGGTACGGCAGTCCGGCCACGCCGGACGTCGGCGTCGTCATGAACGCTGCTCGTCGTTCGCCGGGACCGGCTGCAAGCGCTCGTGTGCGACCAGCCGCAGCAGGGTGCAGTGCTCGCACAGGTCGCAGCCGCTGAGGCGGCGCGGCTGAGCGGGCGCCGCCAGCTCCTCGATCCAGACCGGCGGGTCAGGCGACGGCGCCATCAGCCACCTCCAGGATCTGCGCATGGGCGAGCCGGCGGATGATGTCGTCGACGCTGCCGCCCAGGCCCTGCTCGGCGAAATGCGCCTCGATTGCGGCCCCGACATCGGCCGCCGAGCGCTCCCCGTCGCAGAGCTCCACTACGAGCGCGACGGCAGCGCTCACGCGCAGGATGCGCGGAGCCCACTCGCCGTCACGAACGCCGCAGACGATGAACTCCTCCTCGTGGCGCACGTCCGGGGTGAGCCCCTGACGCAGCGCGTCGCCGATCTCGCTGACATTGCAGTGAAACCGCGCGACCGTCACGCCGTCGCAGCGCCGCGGTCGGTCCCCTGCGTCGCGCGTCGCCGGCTGACCGCGCCCGTCGGCGTGCTGATCGGCGCCGGAGGCACGCTGGCGCAGCGCATACATCAAGCGCTCGAAGCGGGCGAGGTCGGCCGCATGCCTCGCAAACGGCTCGCCACCGGCCAGGGTCTGCTCGGCGAACATCCCGAACTGCGTCACGTCGGTGTCGACAGGTTCGTCCGGCCGGCGCGGATAGAGCTCGTGATAGCGGCGACACAGGGTCTCGAGGACCGCCGGGTCCAGCGCGAACAGCGCTGGATACGCGCGCTCGAGCCGCCGCCGCCGCTTCACCTCCAGCGACTGAGCGAACCGCTCGAGCGCATCCGCATCGATCGTCGTGATCGACAGGCGTTCCGCCGCAGTCAGGAAGTAGCCGTCGAGGGCACGCTCCGGCTCCAGCGCCACCAGGCGCCGAAACGAGGCGCTCGTGTACAGGTGGGCAAGACAGGCCTGCGACTCGCTCGCGCTCACGACGATTCCTCGGCCTGTCTAGGACGACTGCCCGCAGCGGATGTGGATGGCGCAGCAGTGGTTGCTCACCGACTGGGCCTTGATGACGAGCTCGTCGATCGTGAACTTCACGTCGCCGCGATCGTCGGGCTGCATCGCCGCGCTCTGCGTGGTCGTTGTGTACGGCATGCCTGCTCCTTGCGGTTGGTGGTTGGACGCTGCAACCGGACCACGTCGAGCGGCGCGAAAACGGCCGGATGTTCACCGCCGCAACGGAGGCGCCGCCGCATGTGCCGCGGCGACGCCTCCTGTACAGCGGGCCTACCAGTTGGCGGGCTTGCCCGGCACGTTCGCCGGCAGCGGTTCATCAGGTGACCGTTGGTCGAGTAGCCGGCGCCGTCAAGCTCGCTGGACTTGAACGACACCGACACCGTCAGCGGGATGCCGGCCGCGATGAAGCGCTTTCGGCCAGCGAGCGCAACTGCGTGACGAAGGCGTGAAGCCCGTACGTCGCCGCGTACGCCGTGTTGAACGGCCAGTTGCCGCTGCCTCGTAGTGGTAGTCGTAGGTGAAGCGCGCCGCATGGTCGACGCTGGGGCTGTCGTGCGGCTGAGGCGCCACCCAGCTGACATCGGCCGAATGGCGTCCGTAGTACTCGACGATCATCTCGGTCGAGGTCGGGCTGACCACTGCGAGCCGGCCGCGGTGCCGAACGCCAGCTCGTCGCCGGAAGTCAGCACGCCGCTCGAGCTCCCGCCGGCGAAGTCGCCGCTCGTCGTCCAGTCGTGGTAGGCGATGTTGCCGTGGTCCGGCGCGCCCTTGGCGGCGAGGCCGGCGACGGCAGGACGGCCGCCGACAGCGCGAGCAGCGTACGACGACGTTGCGGACCTGCCTGGCGGAGATCATGCCGGAGGCCGTCATGCGACCGTCACCCCAAACAGGTAGCCCGTGCTGACAACGTAGCCGCCGGCGAAGCGCACGCCTGCCCTCACGGCCAGAGGCAGTGTTCCGGCGGGCCAGTCCTCGTCCACCGGCCAGTCTCCGACCGCGGGCAGCCCGGCCGTCGGCGCCCTGCCCGTGATGGTGAGATAGAGATCGGCGGACGTGTCGTGGGCATGCGCCGGGGATCCGTCGAAGCGCACCCCACGGCCGGGGAAGTAGGCATCCGACAGCGCGATCGCCATCGCGAACGGCTCGCTGCTCTCGACATGCACGCCGATGACCGCGGTCTCGCCGACCGCGAGCGTCGTCGGAAGCGGCGTCAGCAGCGTGAACGTCACCTCGGGCTGCGTCGCGGCGATCGCCGGCGTCCCGGCCGGCACGACGAGCACGGCGGCGAGTCCGCAGGCCGCGAGCACGCCCAGCCGCCGGGCAGTGCTGCGCGATGTGCGACGGACAGACCCAGACACCCCTCGGGGCCTGCGCCGGTGAAGGGATGAGATCGGTGACGGCCTCGTGCGCATGCTTCTCCTCCTCGTGGTGCGAGTGGGTGCTCAGCAGACCCACCACGCGCGAGGCGTCTCGGACGGACGGACCTTCCCCTGCCTCGTCGAGAAGATCCGGCAGTCAGCGAGGCGTCGCGCGTCGT
>Ga0190275_10003125_pt1 | contig 11777 bp, 8 predicted proteins | sample Popmic550T_FD_133745 | JGI IMG/M metagenome (GOLD analysis project Ga0190275, IMG submission 133745) | Populus adjacent soil microbial communities from riparian zone of Yellowstone River, Montana, USA - 550 T | ecosystem: Environmental > Terrestrial > Soil > Riparian zone > Trees stand | place... | reverse complement strand
GTCACGGGCGGCCGGTACGCGCGCTACAGCGGTACGTCGATGGCGTCGCCGCACGTCGCCGGCGTGGTTGCGCTGCTGGCCGGCGTCCACCCCGAGTGGACTCCCGAGCAGCTCGCCGATGCGGTCCGTGAGCAGGCGGACGAGAAGCCCTGCCGGCCGGCGGAGTGGGACGGGGTCGTCGCGTGCGTGGGCACCGACGAGGACAACAGCTACGCCGGCGCGGGCATGCTCGACGCGCTGCAGGCGGTCACACCCTGACTCGACCTGACGGCAGAGCGCGAGTGAAGCATCAGGGGAGCGTCAGCACCTCGGCGCCGGTCGGCGTCACGACCAAGGTGTGCTCGAACTGGGCGCTACGTCGTCGGTCCTTGGTGACGACCGTCCACTCGTCGTCCCACATGTCCCACTCGTGCGTGCCGAGGTTGAGCATCGGCTCGATCGTGAAGGTCATCCCGACCTCCATGACGTCGTCGAACTGTGGCTCGTCGTAGTGGGGGATGATCAGACCGCTGTGGAACGCGGTGCCGATCCCGTGCCCGGTGAACTCGCGGACCACGCCGTACCCGAACCGGCGGGCATAGCTCTCGATGACGCGGCCGATGACGTTGACCTCCCGGCCCGGTCGCACCGCCTTGATGCCGCGCTCGAGGGCCTCGCGGGTCCGCTCGACCAGCAGCCGCGACTCCTCGTCGACGTCGCCGGCGAGGAACGTCGCGTTGGTGTCGCCGTGGACCCCGTCGAGGTACGCCGTGATGTCGATGTTGACCAGGTCGCCGTCCTCGACCGGCCGGTCGTCGGGGATGCCGTGGCAGACCACCTCGTTGACGCTCGAGCACAGGCTCTTCGGGAAGCCCTTGTAGCCCAGGGTGGAGGGGTAGGCGCCGTGGTCGCACAGGAACTCGTGGCCGAGCCGGTCGAGCTCGTCGGTGGTGACGCCGGGCGCGACATGGGAGCCGACGAGGTCGCGGGCCTGTGCCGCGAGGCGGCCGGCGACCCGCATCCGTTCGATCGTCTCCGCGTCCTTGACCTCGCTGCCCGTGAACGGCTCCGGCCGGGGCTGGTCGACGTAGTCCGGCCGCGGGATGTGGACGGGCACGGAGCGGCGCGGGGAGATCACGCCGGGAGCGAGCGGGGCTGCGACAGGCATGGAGCGAGTGTAGTTTCCGACTCATGAGCGAGACGTCGTACTGGTTCTGCGTCAAGCACCACACCGTCGAGACCCCGCCGGACCTGTGCCCGCCGATCGACCGGCTCGGGCCCTACGCCACCCGCGAGGAAGCGTCCCGGGCGCTCGAGAAGGCCGAGGAGCGCAACCAGGAGTGGGACAACGACCCGCTCTGGAACGACGAGCTCGAGGACTGAGCCGCCGGTGACCGCGCTTCCGCCCCCGCCGGGGCGGCGGCACCAGGCGTCGCCCTGGCCGTTCGTCGGGATGGCCGGGATGGCGTGTGTGCTGTTCCTGATCGGCGCCAGCCTGCTGACGGTGCCGTGGTACGTCGTGCTCGGGCTCGCCCTGGTGTGGGTGGGTGTCCTCGTGGTCGCGCTGCGCTGGTGGACACCCCATCCCCGCCGGCTCCCGTGGCTGCCGGTCGGGATGGCGGTCCTGTGGTTCGCCACCGTCGCCGGCGGCGCCGCCCTGTTCGAGTGGGGCGCGTGAGAGCGCCCGGACCCGGCGCCGGCCAGGTCTGCCGCTAGCGCCGCGGAGCGACCCGCAGGATCGCGTCCTCCCCGCCGTCGTTGTCGGTCGTGACCAGCAACGCCCCGGACGGGGTGAGGGTGACCGAGCGGAGCCGGCCGAGCTGGCGCAGCCTCCGGGGCGCGACGGTCCACCTGAGCCGGCCGTCACGGTTGAACTTCATGAAGATCACGCGATTGGCCTTGAGGGCAGCGACGGCGAGGGTGCCGCGGAGCCGCCCCCAGCCCTCGCCGTACACCCATGCCGCACCCGAGGTGGCGACCGTCGGGTTGCCGGAGCTCCAACGGGCGTTGACCTGCCTGCCGGGCAACGACTGGTCGGTCATCGGGACCGACTCGTTGTAGCCCGGGACGGGGTGCCAGCCGTAGTCACCTCTCTCGCGCAGTCGGTTGACCTCGTCGTCGCGGAAGGAGCCGTGCTCCACCGACCACACGCTGCCGTCGCGGCGCTGAGCGAGGCCCTGCACGTTGCGGTGACCGTAGGTGAAGACGTAGCGCTTCTTCTTGTTCCGGGCGTTGCGGAACGGGTTGCCCGGCCACGGCTTCCCGGTGGCCGGGTCGAGCCGCAGCGTCTTGCCACCCAGCGACGTCAGGTTGCGCGGGTTGGTGCCGACCGCAGCGTCGCCGGTACCGACCCACATCGCCCCGGACCGGGAGATCAGCAGCCGGCAGCCCCCGTGCCGACCACTCGTCGTCGGGAAGCCCGAGACCAGGGTGTCGACGCGCCGGGCGCGGTTGGCGCCGGGCGAGAGCCGCCACGCGGTCACCCGCACATCGTGCCCGCCGCCTCGCTTGTTCCAGCCGGAACAGGTGTAGAAGCGCCGGTTGTCGGTGAAGTTTCGGTCGATCTCCAAGGACATCAGGCCGGTCTCGCCGGAGACCCAGATCCGGTTGCCAGGGAACCTGACGGTCGACCGCTGCCCGTCGGCGTACGCCGAGAGCCGGGCCCGGTCCCGCTCGGTGACCAGGAGCGTGCCACTCGGGAGCCGCTTGACGTCCCACGGGTTGTCGAGCCCCCTCACGACCCGTCGCACGCGCAGCCCCGGCAGGGCGGCGCGCAGCGACTCGTTCGGATTCGAGGCGGTCGGTGCGGCGGAGTCGGTGGCCCCGCTGGGGGCACTCCCGGTGTCATCACGGGGAGACGTGGGAGCTGCAGCCGGCGGTCCGGTGTCGTCGGCCGCGCAGGCAGGCGCGGCCGTGACGGAGAGGGCGAGGGCGAGGACCGGGATCAGGGGGCGCATGTCGGCCACGGTAACGCGACCGGGACCGGGGATCACCCCGCCCGAGGGCCGCCGCCACTCGCACGCTCGTGGCGCCGACTGGGCTCAGGTTTCGAGACGCCCGGCGGGCAGCCGCTCGCTCCGCTCGCGCCTACCCCGTGCCCTCAACCTCTTCGCCCGACGCCGCCGCCACTCGCACGCTCGTGGCGCCCGACTGGGCTCAGAATGTGTGCTCGGGGCCTGGGAAGGTGCCGGCTCGCACGTCGTCGGCGTAGGCCTGTGCCGCCTCGAGGAGCACGGTGTGCACGTCGGCGTACTGCTTCACGAAGCGCGCCATCTTGCCGGTGCGCAGCCCGAACGCGTCCTGCCAGACGAGGACCTGGCCGTCGCACCCGATGCCGGCCCCGATCCCGATGGTGGGGATCTCCAGCTCCTTGGTCACCTGGGTGGCGACGTCGCCGGGGACCATCTCCATCACGACCGCAAACGCGCCGGCGCCCTGCACGGCGTGCGCGTCGGACAGCAGCCGGTCGGCGGTGTCGCCGCGGCCCTGGACCCGGTAGCCGCCCAATGAGTGCTCGCTCTGCGGGGTGAATCCGATGTGAGCCATCACGGGGATGCCGCCATGCGTCAGCCGCTCGATCTGCGGCACCATCTCGGTGCCGCCCTCCAGCTTCACGCAGTGGGCGCCGCCCTCCTTCATGAAGCGGGTCGCCGTGAGGTAGGCCTGCTCCGGCGAGGCTTGGTAGGAGCCGAACGGCAGGTCGCCGACCACGAGGCTGCGCGTCACGGACCGGGAGACCGCCCGGGTGAGCGGGATCAGCTCGTCGACCGTGACCGGCAGCGATGTCTCGTTGCCGAACACGTTGTTGCTCGCGCTGTCGCCGACCAGCAGCACCTCGATGCCCGCCTCGTCGAACGTCGCCGCGGCGTACTGCTCGTAGGCGGTGAGCATCGTGAACTTCTCGCCGCGCTCCTTGAAGTCCCTCAGGTGATGGGTCCGGACCCGCTTGACCGGCTGCCCCGGGGACGACTGCTGGGGGCCGCTTCCGTAGGGGGCGGGCTGCTCGTCGCTCATCCGTTCAGGCTAGCCCGGTGGGGCCTCGGCGGGCTGTGGCGTCGATCACCAGCCCGCGTGCGGGGTCGTGCCGACCGAGATTGCAGAGATTGGGTGGACCGCGGGGTCGAGTGTCAGCCGGGGCTTTGACAGAATCACCTCCATGGAGCGCGCACCTCAGCCTGATCCGGTCGCGGCAGCCCTCGAGCAGGCGCAGCGGATCGCCGATGAGCTCCTGCGCGACTCCAGGGCCGAGGCCGAGGAGCTGACGGCGAAGGTCCGCGAGAACGAGCAGCGTACGGCGGCGGCCCGGGCCGGAGCGGAGAAGGCGCTGGCCGAGACCGAGCGCGCGAAGGAGCAGGCCGCGATCCGGCTCTCCCGCGCGTCGGAGCAGAGCCAGGAGCTGGTCCGTGATGCCGGCGAACAGGCGATGCTGATCATGCAGACGGCGGGCCGCGACCGTGACCAGCTGCTCGCCGACGCGCGCGCCGCCGCGGCCGAGGAGACCGGGGCCGCCCGCCGGGAGCGAGAGTCGGTGGAGGCCGAGACCGGCCGGATCCGGGAAGAGTCACAGACTCAGGTCGCCGCGCTGCTCGCCTCGACCGAGGAACAGGTCGCCGCGCGGTTCGCCGAGGTGGAGCGGCACGAGCAGACCCGGCGGGCCGAGCTGGCGCGCGTCGTCCAGGGCCTCGAGGCAGAGGCGACCGCCAGTGCGAACCAGGCCCGCGCCGACGCGGAGGCCGCGGCCGCCGCTCTCCGAGAAGCTGCCCACACCGAGGCGGCCGAGCTCAAGGAGCGGGCCCAGCAGCAGCACGATGCGCTGCTCGCCGAGGCCGAGGCCCGGGTCAAGTCCGCCAGCGAGGAGGCCGAGCAGCGGTTCGCAGAGGCCGCCGAGCAGTCCGCCTGGGCCGACCGGACCGTCCAGGAGCTGCTCAGCACCGCCGAGCAGGAGGTCGAGCGCAAACGGGGGGAGGCCCACGAGGCGCTCGACGAGGAGCTGGCGCAACGACGCGACGAGCAGGAACGCGCCGAGGCCGCCCACCAGGAGGAGCTCGACCGGCTCGCGGCGGCTGCGGCCGAGGAGCGCGACCGGCTCGGCACCGCCGCCCTGGAAGAGCTCGAGGGAGCACGCTCAGACGCAGAGCAGATCCGGGCGGATGCGCTCGCCGATGCCGAGGCGCAGCGAGCGGCCGCTGCCGACGTGCTGGCCGACGCCGAGGACCAGGCTGCGTTCCGGCTCAGCGAGGCCGAGTCGAGTGCCAGGACCCTGCGTGAGCAGGTGGCAGCCGACTTCGCCCGATCCCGGCAGCAGGCGCAGGAGATCCTGAGCGAGGCTCGGCAGGAGGCGGCTGCGACGATCCTTGAGGCCCGCCAGGAACGGGACACGCTGGTGCACGAGTCCGAGCAGCGGCTGGCCGCGGTCCGGGCCGAGATCGCCGACCTCGACCGGCGCCGGGCAGACATCGTCGGAGAGCTGGGCGGGCTCTCCGGTGTGATCCAGGCGCTCGCCGTACCGGAGCCTGGCGAGCCTCCGGACGAGTCGCAGCAGGACGGCCACCACCAGGTCGACGAGCACGACGATCACGACCATCACGACGACTACGACGAGCACGACCGGTCCGAGCAGGTGCCCGAGACCGTCCCCCCCACCCCCGATCCCCGACCCAGCAACAGCGAGGACTGACATGTCAGACCAGAACACCCAGCCTTCCTTCCGGATCGTTCGGCGTGGTTACGAGCCCACGGATGTCAACCGGCACATTGCCGAGCTGCTCAAGGAGACGGGGGAGCACCAGCAGCGGATCGCGGAGCTGACCGGCAAGGTGCGCGAGCTGGACGCCGCACGACAGCTCGCGCAGGAGCACACGGACACGGCGCCGACGTTCGCCGACTTCGGCAAGCGGGTCGGCGACATCTTGGCGCTGGCGGAGGAAGAGGCCAACGACATCCGGGGGCGGGCCGAGAGCGACGTCGACACGATCCGCCGGACGGCGCAGGCAGAGGCCGAGCGGATCCGCACCGAGGCAGACCAGTACTCCAGCATCCGTCGCGCGGAGGCGGACGAGGAGGCCGAGTCGGTCGTCGCAGCGGCCCACAAGCGGGCCGATGAGCTCGCAGACGAGACCCAGCGTGAGTCCGCGGCCAGGCGGCAGGAGGCCGATGCGCTGTTCGAGTCGCAGCAGGCTGCCGCGGCTCATGCCGCCGCCGACTTCGAGACCACACTGGCCGAGCGCCGTGACAACGCCGAGCGTGAGTTCGCCGCGCAGTTCGACACCGCGAAGACCCAGCTCGAGGAGGCGCAGGCGCACCTCGACCGCACCCGCGCGGACGCTCAGCGGATCCGGGCCGAAGCCGACACCAACGCCCGCCGGATGGTCGAGGACTCCCAGAAGGAGGCCGAGTCGATCGTCAGCCAGGCCCGCACACACGCCGACCGCATCCGCGAGGAGTCCGACCGCGAGCTGGTCGCCGCGAGCCAGCGGCGCGACAGCATCAACGCCCAGCTGACCAACGTCCGCCAGATGCTGGCCACCCTCACCAGCGCCGCGCCGGCGGCGCTGTTCGCCGACCCGGCCGACGACGCTCCGGAAGCAGTCCCGACCTCCGACGCGATCCTCGAGTCCGATCTGGCTGAGATCGAGGTCGACATCGACGAGGACGGCCAGGAGCACCTGTCGCCCGACGCGGTCCAGGCCGAGGAGGACGTCGCCGACGACGAGGCTGAGGACGTGGCAGATGAGGACGCGGACGTCGAGGACGACGCCGAGCCCGAGCTCGAGGACGCTCTCGAGGACGCCGACGAGGACGACGACGACCCGGACGACGACGAGGACGACGCCAAGGCCTGACCTAGGGGTCAGCCGGGCCGCTCCAGCTCGTGGAGCAGGCCCGCGAGGGCGACCCGGTCGCTCTCGGTACCCTCGTGCGGCGCGTGGAACCACTCCGCGTACTGCGCGACCTCGTCGAGCCGCCACTCCAGGTCGAACATCTCGACCAGGTCCGGGTCGGCCCGGCACCGGGCTCCGTGGCCCTGGTCGACCAGGTAGCGAAGATCGCGCTCGCGTGGACCCAGCTTGAGGGACTCCCAGTCGACGAGCAGCGTCCGACCGTCGCTCGCCTGGAGCTGGTTGCGCGTGTGTGGCTCGCCATGGGTCGCCACCCAGTGCGCCGGGTCGGTGCGTCCGGCCAGGTCGAGGTAGCGGCGGACCCACCGGTCGAGGTCGGCCAGCCGCCGTTCGAGCGCGGCCCGCGCCCGCTCGGCGTACGGCCCGGACTCCCAGGCCGACCGCACGCGATCGCCGATCAGGTCCGGCAGGTCGTCGCCGACCAGCGGAGACCACTGCGGGAGCCTGGTCGGTGCCGGCACCGAGTGCAGCGCGTCGAGCATGCGGGCGGTACGACGGGCCTCAGCCGGGCCGCGGAGATCGCCGTCCCCGCTCGTGCCGTCGACCCAGGGGGTCACGCTCAACCGGTCGGCCTCCAGGGCCACGGTCACCGCGCCGTCGACCGTGGGTGAGGGCGCGAGCACGAAGTCCAGCCCTGCGGACGCGAGTGTCGCGGCGCCCCGGTACGCCGCATCGAGGCTGTCGTCCGTGTGTCGTGCACCGAGCCGGTCCAGGGTGACGAAGAGGGTCCCTCGGCCGGCGACGGTCGCGCGCCAGTGCCACGCGCCGAACCCGACCGGGAGGTGCTCGACCGCGTCGACCTCGGGCAGCCAGCGGTCGCGCACCGCCGCGAGCACCGCCGCCTCGGACACATGTGGGGGAGGTTCGCGCACGGCTGGAGCCCCCTTCCCGGACCGGTCCGCGGTCGGCCCCGGTCTACCACGCCGGCGCCGGACGCGACGAGACCCCGACCGTCACCGGTCGGGGTCCCGCCGTCGTGCGTAGGGCGCAGTTCAGCCGGTCGTCAGCACCCGGCTCGACGGAGCGTGAAGTTGCCCTGCACCGTCTGGCCCTTCTTGAGGCGGACCTTCTTCACCTGCGGCTGGTAGCCGTCCTTGGCGGCGATCAGCTGCAGCGGGTTCGCACCGGCGTTGAACCAGTACGCGTAGCTGCCGTCCGTCTCCGTCTCGAACGTCCACGAGCCGGCCCACGAGTCGACCTGCACCGTGGCTCCCGGAAGCGGTGCGACGTCGCCCTGGCAGGAGCGGCCGTTCACCGTCCCGGCGAGCTTGCCCCAGGCAGCCGGCGGGGTCACGTTCATCGTGACTCCCACCGGGTCGAGCGACCCGGGGGTGTTCTCGACGATCCCGACCCCGGCGGTGTACGTGCCGGGCTGTGCGACGTTCGGGTCCATCGTCACGGTGACCGTGACCGACTGCCCGGGCGCCACCGTCGCACTCGCCGGCGACACCGTCATCCACTCCACGTCGGCGGCAGCCTCGCCGCAGTCCTCCATTCCCGGAAGGACCTCGACGTCGCTCACCGGCGAGAAGCCACCGGTCGATCCGCCGACCTTGTAGAGGCCGCACGCACTCGCACCCCGGTAGAGGGTGTTGTTCGAGTTCGGCAGCTCCGACCAGGAGTCAGAGTCCGGGTCGTAGGCGAAGCCCTGGTTGGTCAACGTCGCGAACCCGTCGGTGACACCACCTGACACCAACAGCTGACCGTTCGCGGCGGTGTAGCCCATGGCCCAGAGGTCGATGGGCAGATCCGCCACTGGCGACCAGGTGTCAGCACCCGGGTCGTAGACGTAGCTGTGCTTCGTCGATGCGCCAGCCGAACCGCCTGCGCAGTAGAGCTGTCCATCGATCGCCCCACACGCTACGTGCGAGATGGCCTCCGGGTAGTCCGCCACCTGTGTCCACGAGTCGGCGGCAGGGTCGTAGACCTGCACGTCCGTCATGCCACAGGCGTCCTGGCAGCCTCCGACCAGATACATCTGGCCGTCGAGCACCGCCCGTCCTGGTGCAGCGACACCGACCGGCTGGTCGGCCACCTCGGTGTAGCTGTCGGCGGCCGGGTCATAGGCGACCGTCGACGTAGCAGGCGTCCCATCGGGCAGCCAGCCACCGGTGATGTACACGAGACCGTCGACAGCGGCAACTGCCGGGTTCTCCCGCCCGTCGGGCAGTGACGCGATCGGGGACCACGCCAAGCTGGCCGGGTCGTAGACGAACGCTTCACCGGTGATCTCGGCACCGTCGTACCCGCCGAACGAGTACAGCAGACCGTCGACGGTGGTCGCCCCGGCGTCCATCGAGTTTGCCGGGTAGTCAGCGACCGTGGTCCACGGGTCCTCGTGCGGCCCGGCCTCGTCAGGAGCCACCTTCGGCGCCTTCCCACCGGCCGCCACCTGGGACAGCGGGGAGAACGTGCCGCGCACCAGCTTGAGCGGGGCACCCTCCTCGGCCAGCATCGACTTGCGGCTCGTCGTGCTGCCGTCAGCCTTGAGCATCGTGAAACCGCCACGACGCTCGACGAACTCGACCTCGGCCGCGTTCGACCCGGTGTTGGTCACCTTGAAGGTGCGCTGAACCGGCGCCTGGCCGAGCCGACGCGTCGCCGAGACCTCGGTCGGAGTGACGACCAGGTTGCCGGCGCCGAGCTCGAAGTCGGCGGGGTTGGTGAGGTCGGCGATGACGCGGACGGTCTGCGTCTCCGACGAGTACTGACTGGCCGTCGCCTCGAACGGGTGCCTGCCCGTCTCGGACGAGAACATCCAGTAGTAGCCGTCGTCGAGGTTGTCGTCGTCCGGCGTGCCGCGCGTGGTCGCCTTGGTGTCAGGCGCGTCCAGGCTCGTCACGACGGCACCGTTGATGCCGTTGCCGGTGTTGCCGTCCCGCACGTTGCCGAGAACCAAGCCACCCTCGACCGGGTCGCAGGTGCGGTTGCCGACGAAGACGTCGTCGACCTCCCACCACCAGTCGAAGTCGGCGTCGTACTGGTGGAACCGGACCTGGACGTCGGTCTCACCAGCCGCCATCGGCAGCTGAACGACGTCCTCGCGAGGTCCAGCTGCGTCGGTCGTCTGGTGCAGGACCGTCTCCCAGGTGGTGCCACCGTCGACACTCACGTCGACGTCGGCGAAGTCACCGAGGTTGTTGTAGTCCTGCTTGAAACCGACCACCGGGGCGGTCAGCGACGACATGTCGATCACGGGCGTCACGAGCGAGGTGTCCTGCATGCCGGTGGAGCCGTAGAAGTCGCTGTCCATGACGGCGAAATTTCCGTCACCGCCGGTGAGGTTGCCCCGGCCACCGGGGTCGTCGAAGCGCCAGACCTGTCCGTTTCCTAGGTGATCCACGACCGTCCAGCCCTCCGGCGCCTCCGCGCCGTCGAAGCTCTCGGTCACGCCCGACACGTTGAACTCGTACCCGGGTGCGAGGCAGGTGGCGGTGTCGACCGTCAGTGCCGCGTCGTGGGTCGTGTCGCCGTCACCGATCGTGACGGTCTCCGTGGAGGCCGTGTAACCGGGGTAGTCGGCAGTGATCGTCACGTCGTACGAAGCGTTGCTGGGCACCGTGACCGAGTACTCGCCCGTCTCCGGGTTGGTCCAGGTGTCGTCGGCCGGTCCGCCCACGTCGACGCGGGCGTACAGCGGCCATTCGTGACCCGATCCGTCGGTGACCGTGCCGCTCAGCGTCACGGACGGGGCCGCGGACAGGGCGTGGTCGGACGTCGTGGTCTCCCCGGCGACGACCGTGACCGTGGTGGTCGCGGTCACGTAGCCGAACTTCGACACCGTGACGTCGTAGGCGCCCGCAGCGAGCTGGACCGAGTAGCTGCCGTCGTCACCGGTCGTGACGGAACGGCTGAACTCACCGACGAAGTCGATCGTCGCGCCCTCGAGCGGGTCACCGCTGGCCGCGTCGGTGACGGTGCCGGCGACGGTGCCGGTGTCGCCGATCGGCGCAGCGTTGAGCAGCGCCAGCGCATCGAGCTGGCCCTCGCCGTGGACGTTGTTGTCGTCAGCCGTGCCACCGCACGTGGTGTCGGAGTGGTCGACCGCGTTGCCGTCGAGCAGGTCCCAGGTGCCGTCGATGTCGCCGATGAGCGACGGGGCGGCGGACCAGAGCAGCGCGACCGCTCCCGCGACGTGCGGGGACGCCATCGAGGTGCCGTTGAAGGCGGCGTAGCCGCTGCCGGGCACCGACGAGCGGACGTTGACGCCGGGCGCCGAGATGTTCGGCTTCAGCTCCCCGTCCTGGCCGGGACCGCGCGCCGAGAAGCTGGCGATGTTGTTGTTGATGTCGTAGGCGCCGGCCGAGTAGTTGATGATCCGGCTACCCGGTGACCCCGAGGTCTCGCAGGAGGGGCCGCTGTTGCCGTTCGACCACTGACCCCAGATGCCCGCAGCCGCCCAGGCCTCGAGCACGTCCTCCATGAACGGGTCGTTGGTCGGCACCGTGGTGCCCCACGAGTTGTTGATGATGTGGGGTCGCTTGCTGACGTCGGGGTTGGCGCCCGAGAGGTCGGTCGGGGCGAGCATCCACTCGCCCGACGCGATCAGCGCCGCGTCCGACGGGCAGCAGCCGTTGGCGGCGATCCACGTCGCGTCCGGCGCGACGCCGATCTGGTTGGCGCCGCCGTCGTCTCCCAGCATCGTGCCCATGGTGTGGGTGCCGTGGCCGTTGTTGTCGCACGGGGCCGTGGCGCACGAGCCCGCCGCGTCGAACCAGTTGTAGTCGTGGGTGAACGTGCCGTCACCGTTGTTGCCGCGGTACTGGTTCACCAGCGCCGGGTGGTCGTACTGGACGCCGGAGTCGATGCTGCCGACCACGACGCCATCTCCACGCACTCCGTACTTGTCCCAGGCCTGGTCCGCCTGGATGTTGGAGATGCCCCACTCGACAGCGGCGG
>Ga0190275_10003124_pt1 | contig 11777 bp, 12 predicted proteins | sample Popmic550T_FD_133745 | JGI IMG/M metagenome (GOLD analysis project Ga0190275, IMG submission 133745) | Populus adjacent soil microbial communities from riparian zone of Yellowstone River, Montana, USA - 550 T | ecosystem: Environmental > Terrestrial > Soil > Riparian zone > Trees stand | place... | reverse complement strand
CGGTGGTGAGGAAGTCGTACGATGCGTCACCGCCGTCGCGCATCAGGCCGGTGTCGAGCAGCATCCGGTAGACGTCCTTGGCGCACTCCTCGGCGCTGGAGACGAGCGTGACGCCGTCACCCATGACCAGCTGCAGGACACCGGTGAGCAGCGGGTAGTGCGTGCAGCCGAGCACGAGGGTGTCGACCCGCGCTTCGACCAGCGGGTCGAGGTAGTCGTGCGCCGCCGCGAGCAGCTCGGGCCCGCCGGTCACCCCGTCCTCCACGAAGTCCACGAACAGCGGACACGCCCGGGTGTGCAGCTCCATGTGCGGAGCAGCGGCGAAGGCGTCGTCGTAGGCCATCGACTCAGCGGTCGCGCGGGTGCAGATGACACCGACCCGTCCCGAGCGCGTCGCCGCCACCGCCCTGCGCACCGCCGGGAGGATGACTTCGACCACGGGCACGTCGTAGCGCTGTCGGGCATCTCGCAACACCGCGGCGCTGGCGGAGTTGCACGCGATCACCAGCGCCTTGACGCCTTGGGCGACCAGGTGGTCCAGGCACTCCAGGGCGAACTCACGGACGTCGGCGAGCGGCTGCGGGCCGTACGGCTGCCGGGCGGTGTCGCCCAGGTAGAGCACCGGCTCGTGCGGCAGCTGGTCGAGGACGGCACGCACGACGGTCAACCCGCCGAACCCGGAGTCGAAGATGCCCAGAGGTGCGTCCACCACGGGCACGAGCGTACGGCCGACCTCCCCCGCGGACCGGCACCGCACCGCACGCGGACCGTCGCAGGGCGCCGGTCACGGCGTCAGCGAGCCCGGAGGGGCCCAGCCGCCGATCCCGCTCTCGATCGCCTGCTCGTCGAAGGGGAGCCGGCCCTGCGGTGGCCCGAGGGTCGGATCGACCCCGTCGAAGAGGCTGCTGACGGAGGTGCCCTCATGAATGCGGCCGATCGCCTCGGCGAACAGCCCGGCCACGGAACGCACCCGCAGCTCCGGCCAGCCCGTCGGCGGCGGGACCGTGTCCGTGGTGACCACCTCGGTGATCGCGGGGTGGGCGCTCAGCCGCTGCTGGGCCTTCCCGGTGAACAACCCGTGGGTGCACGCCACCGCCGCCTCGCGGCAGCCCTCGACAGCGAGGCGGTCGAGCAGCTCGACAATGGACCCGCCGGTGGCGATCTCGTCATCGAGAACGATGGCGCGCCGGCCCGCCACGTCGCCCACGATCGCGTCGATCACCACCCGGTCGTCGGCGAGCCGTTGCTTGCTGCCAGCGGCGACCGGCAGCCCCAGCAGCCGGGCGAACTGGGTGGCGGTCTTCGCGTTGCCGAGGTCGGGCGAGACCACGACGGTGTTGCCGAGCTCGGCATAGCCCCGGAAGTGGTCAGCCAGCTCGCCGATGGCGGTGAGATGGTCGACCGGGACGGAGAAGAAGCCGTGCACCTGAGGGGCGTGGAGGGTCATGGTGAGCACCTTGTCGGCGCCCGCGGCGACGATCATGTCGGCGACGAGGCGTCCGCCGAAGGAGATGCGGGAGGCGTCCTTCTTGTCCGACCGCGCGTACGCGTAGTGCGGGATGACCGCGGTGACCTGCGCCGCCGAGGCGCCGCGGGCGGCGTCGATCATCAGCAGCAGCTCCATCAGGTGCTCCTGCGTGGGCGGGACCAGCGGCTGGATCACGTACACGTCGCGCTGTCGGCAGTTCGCCCGGAGCTGGACCTGGAGGCAGTCGTTGCTGAACCGGGTCACATCGACCGGGTCCAGGGGGACCCCGAGACCCGAGCAGATCCGGCGGGACAGGTCGGGATGGGCGGTGCCGGAGAAGACGACCAGCTCGCGCACGGAGGCAGCCTAACGGGACGGCTCAGCCGGTCGCCGACTCCTCGCTGCGGCGTTTCAGACCGGCAGCCTCCATCCGGACATATCGCCGCACCATGGCCCCGAAGGCGACGCTGACCGGACCGGCCAGGGGCCCCTCCTGGGAGAAGAGCAACGTGACCCTGCTGGCGCCATCGCTGGGCTCGACCCGGTGCTCGGCGAACGACACCAGCCCCGGTCCCCGAGCGGACCAGCTGAAGGAACGACCGTCCACCAGCTCGGTGACCACCCAGACGGCCTTCGGCAGTCGCGGCTGCTTCACCTCGTACCGGCTCCCCTCGGCCATCGCCGTCGGAGCACCGTCGAGTGCACGGACCGACTCGATGGAGTCGGTCCACGTCGGCCAGGACTCGACGTCGACCAGCACGGCCCACACCCGGTCGGGCGTCGCCGCGACATCCACCGTCTCGCTGACCTGCACATGGTCACCCTGCCAGACGGGCCACTCCGCCGGGCCACTCCGCCGGGCCACGCCACCGCATGCCGCGCTCGACTCGGTAGCCTCACCCGATGCCTGCGGAGCCGTCGTTCACGATGGTGGCGAGGTCCCGGCCGTTCGCCCTCGTGTCCCCCGGGTTCGAGCAGCTGGCAGCCGCTGCCGCTCCCATGGAGTCCGTCCACCACACCGGGACCTCCCCGCCCGCGCCGTTCGCCGCCATCGAGATCGACGTGCTGGGCCCGACCGCCCAGCTGACTGCCGGACTGCTCACCGCTGAGGGGGACGGCGTGCGGGTGGACCTGCATGCGGGCCGCGGACGGGTACGCATCGTGCTCGTGCGCGACGGCAGCGAGCGCGCCGTGGCGCGTGCCAGGGTGCGGGGCCGGGTCCGCCGGATGGCGTTCGTGCTGTGCGAGAACGCCGTGACCGCGGTGGTCGACAGCGGTGCCGGCTGGGAGGCGGTGGCGACCGAGCGACGGCAGGTGGCCCGGGCGTTCGACCTACGGGACCCCGCCACCTTGGCGGCGCACTCGTACGCCTGGGGGTCGATCAGCGGCACCGCGGCCGTGGGGGCTGTCCGCGCGGGGCCCTTCGGCATGGTGGGGGTCCGCGATCCGCATCTCGTGCAGCACGCCGACGGCACCCCCTACGTCCGCGACGGGCGCTACTACCTGACCATGACGTGCGCCGGGACAGGCTTCTTCCCGCAGGCGCACTGGGGTGTCTTCAGCCTCGACCCGGCTGCACCGGGGCAGCTGACGCAGGTGGCCCACCTGTTCTGGCGTCGTGACGGGCTGCTGCTGGGTGACCATGCGGGTCAGGTGGTGGTGGATGGTGACCGGGCCCGGGTCATGGTGAGCTCGTGGGGCGACTTCGACCCGAAGACCGGAGTACGCCTGAGGTACGCCGAGTGCGGGCTCGACGTGCTGTCGGGTGTGCACGTGCTCGACTCGGAACCCTTCGCCGCGCCCACCGTGCACAGTGCCTGGGATCCCTGCGCCACGAGGATCGACGGTCGATGGCTCGTCGGCTTCGTGGAGAGTCCTTCGCAGTCGCCCTTCGACTTCCATCCCGCCCTGGCAGCCGGGCCCAGGGGCGGCCCCTGGGGCGAGAGCCTTGAGCTGGTGGGCGCGGACACGTCGCTCGACCACTGCGAGGGGCCGATACTGGCGCGGGTGGAGGGGACATGGCGCCTGCTGGCCAGCGACGGCCGGGGCCGGCGCTACCCCGTCTACGACCTGGAGATGCGACCGGTCGGCACGCTCGCGGCGCCCTACGGCACCAACATCCCGCACCCGCAGCTGCTTGCCGTGCCACCAGGATCGGGGCCGGGCGCCGAGCTGATGCTCACCTTCGACGGCTCACCCTGGTGCGAGCGGGTGCTCGGATACGGCACGCACGGCGACTTCCTCGCGATGGCACGCTGAGCGGTCGGACCGTCAGGCCCAGACCTGTCCCTGCAGGTTCCGCTCGGCGTCATCCACGCCCTCGTCGTACGCGCCGGTCGACAGGTACTTCCAGCCGCCGTCGCACACGACGAAGACGATGTCGGCGGCCTGCCTGGCTTTAACGGCCTTGGATGCCTGGCCGAGCGCGGCGTGCAGGATGGCGCCGGTCGAGACGCCGACGAACATGCCCTCGAGGTCGAGCAGCTCGCGCACCCGCCGTACCGCGTCGCGCGGGCCCACGGAGAAGCGCGAGTCGATCAGCGAGGCGTCGTACAGCTCGGGCACGAACCCCTCGTCAAGGTTGCGCAGCCCGTAGACGAGCTCGCCATAGCGCGGCTCGGCGGCCACGATCCGCACCGACGGCTTGGCCTCACGGAAGAACCGGCCGACTCCCATCAGGGTGCCTGTGGTGCCGAGCCCGGCCACGACGTGCGTGACCTCGGGAAGGTCGGCGAGTATCTCCGGCCCTGTCGTGGAGTAGTGGGCGTCGGCGTTCGCCTGGTTGCCGTACTGGTAGAGCATCACCCAGTCGGGGTGCTCGTCGGCCATGTACTTCGCGACCCGGACCGCCTCGTTGGAGCCGCCCGCCGCCGGCGACGAGACGATCTCCGAGCCCCACATCTGCAGCAGCTGACGCCGCTCCGGCGAGGTGTTCTCGGGCATCACGCAGACCAGGCGGTAGCCCTTGAGCCGGGCAGCCATGGCCAGCGAGATGCCGGTGTTGCCGCTCGTCGGCTCCAGGATGGTGCACCCGGGGCGGAGCAGCCCGTCCTTCTCCGCCTGCGCGATCATCGCCAGTGCGGCGCGGTCCTTGATGGACCCGGTGGGGTTCCGGTCCTCGAGCTTGGCCCACAGCCGTACGTCCGGCGACGGGGACAGCGTCGGCAGGCCGACCAGCGGGGTCTGACCGACGGAGTCCAGCAGCGAGTCGAAGCGCACGGGGACGGATCAGCCGCCGGCGACTGCCGGCAGGATCACGACGGTGTCACCGTCCGACAAGGACGTGTCGAGCCCACCCGTGAACCGGACGTCCTCATCGTTGACGTAGACGTTCACGAACCGGCGCAAGTCGCCCTCTTCGACGACCCGCCCCTTGAGGCCGGGATGCCGGGCGTCCAGGTCGTCGAAGACCTCCGCCAGCGTGCCCCCGTCACCGCGCACCGCCTTGTCGCCGCCGGTGTACGTGCGCAGGATCGTGGGGACCCTCACCTCGACCGCCATACCAACTCCCTGTCCTCGTCGTCACCAGAGGAAACCACCGCCGAGGGGTGCTTCATTCCGTGTCCTCGGTCACGCTTCCGTCGACGAGCCGCACCTCCTCCTCGCTGACCTCCCCGTCGACGATGCGGTACGAGCGCAACGGCAGCAGACCCTCCCCCTCGTGCGCCCCCCCTGCCGTGGAGACCAGGACGTAGTGGCTGTTCGGCTCCTGGGCCAGCGCGATGTCGGTACGCGACGGGTATGCCTCGGTGGCCGTGTGGGAGTGGTAGATGACCACGGGTTCCTCGTCGCGGGCGTCCATCTCCTTGTACAGCGCCAGCAGCTCGGTGGAGTCGAACTCGTAGAACGTCGGTGACAGGGCGGCGTTCAGCATCGGCACGTGCCGGAGCGGGCGGTCCGACCCGGCCGGTCCGGCCACCACACCGCACGCCTCGTCGGGATGGTCGCGGCGCGCGTGGTCGACGATCGCGGCGGCGATCGTCCGGTCCAGGCGCAGCACCCGGCGAGCGTACGAGCCGGTCGAGGCAGCGCGGCACCGGCGGCTCCCCCGTCCACATCGCGAGACGCGGAGCGGGGTCCTGCTCAGCCGGGCAGCCGGGCAGCCGGATCAGCGCAGGCTGCGCACCAGCGACTCCTGGAGGAAACCGAGCCAGTCGTAGACGTCGTGCATGGCCTTCGCCTGGTCGTCGTCGGGCAGGGACTCCCAGTGGCTCTCGTCGCCATCGGCAACCCCGAGGCGGGTGCCGATGGCGAGCCGCAGGTCGGTGAGGCAGCGCAGCCACGCCTGCACCCCGGCCTGGTCCAGCTCCACGTCCACGGGATCGTCCTCGGCGGCCGCGTCGGCGCCGGCCACCTGCAGGGACGCGATCACCGCCTCGGCATTGGCGACCTTGTCGTCGCGCAGCCCGCGCTCGGTGAACCGGCGGAACTCGGCATTGGCGTCCTCGGATCCCGGCTCGTCGGAGTAGCCGTCCGGCAGCAACCGCCGCAGGACAGGATCCTCGGGCCGGGTGACGGGGCCGGACATGCCGACCAGCTCGTCGAGCGGGTCCTCGCCCGCGCCGGTCACCTGGGGGTCGGGGACGCCGTCGCGAAGGAGCTCGATGACCTGACCGGCCAGCGAGACGATCAGCGACGCCTCCGCGACGTCGAAGCGCGCGTGCACCCCCCGACGCCGTGCCCGCGTGAAACCCGACGTCATGACGCGTCGGCCTTCTGGAGCGTGGCCCACAGCCCGTACGAGTGCATGGCCTGCACGTCACGCTCCATGGCCTCGCGGCTGCCGTTCGAGACCGCCGCCCTGCCCTCCTCGTGCACCGCCATCATGAGCTTGTCGGCCTTGGCCTCGGAGTACCCGAAGTACGTACGGAACACGTACGCGACGTAGGACATCAGGTTCACGGGGTCGTTCCAGACCACCGTGACCCACGGGACGTCGGCCAGCACCCGCTCGTCGACGTCACTCTCCTCCACCTCGCTCGGTGCTGTGGTCACCACGGCATTGTCGCGCAGGTCGTGCGAGGGTGACCGCATGGGGAGTGCCAGCAGACAGACCTCCGATGACCGAGCCGTCGACGTGGTCGTGATCGGAGGCGGCCCGGTCGGCGAGAACGCTGCCGGACGTACCGCGGCCGCCGGTCTCAGCACGGTGGTCGTCGAGCACGAGCTGCTGGGCGGCGAGTGCTCGTACTGGGCGTGCATCCCCAGCAAGGCGCTGCTGCGGCCGGTGGAGGCGGTGTCCGCGACCCGGGATGTGGATGGTGCGGTGGGCGCGCAGCTCGACCCGACCGCGGTGTTCGCGCGTCGCGACTCGTTCACGCACGACTGGGACGACTCCAGCCAGGCGGACTGGATAGCGGGGGCCGGGATCGAGCTCCTCCGCGGCCATGCCCGGCTCGCCGGCGAACGCGTGGTCGAGGTGGCCGGTGCCGACGGCACCATCCGGGTGACGGCGGGCGTTGCGGTCGTGGTCGCCACCGGCTCGGTGGCCGCGGAGCCACCGGTGGCAGGACTCGCCGACACCCCGCACTGGGGCAGCCGCGACGCGACGAGCGCCTCGGAGGTACCGGCCCACCTGGCCATCCTCGGCGGGGGGGTGGTCGGGGTGGAGATGGCGCAGGTCTACCTGGGCCTGGGCTCCGACGTGACGGTGGTCAACGACGACCGGCTGCTCGCGCGGGCCGAGCCGTTCGCCGGCGAGCTGCTGGCCGACTCGCTACGGGCACAGGGAGCCACGGTGGTGACTGGTCAGAAGGCCCAGCAGGCCGACTCCGTCGGCGAGCGGGTAGGCCTCACCCTCTCCGACGGCACCCGGGTGGAGGCCGACCGGCTGCTGGTTGCGACCGGTCGCAAACCCGCCACCGACAGCCTCGGCCTCGAGACCGTCGGCCTCGAGCCGGGTCAGACGCTCGCGGTCGACGACCAGGGGCTGGTGGACGGGGTCGCGGGCTCCTGGCTGTACGCCGTCGGTGACGTGAACGGCAGGGCACCGTTGACGCACCAGGGAAAGCACCAGGCGCGCATCGTCGCGTCGGTGATCGTGGCCCGGGCCAACGGCGACCTTCCGGCCGGACCGCCCGCCTGGGGTGCGTACTCCCTCGCCGCCGACCACACCGCGGTGCCGCAGGTGGTGTTCACCGAGCCGCAGGTCGCGTGGGTGGGCCGCACGTCCGCTGAGGCCGAGGCGGCCGGGCTGCGCACCCGGGTGGTGGAGCTGGACATCGCGGTGGCCGGCTCGTCGCTGTTCCGGGACGGCTACACCGGCCGGGCCGCCTTCGTCGTCGACGAGGACCGCCGCGTGCTGGTCGGCGTCACCTTCGTCGGACCGGGCGTGGCCGAGCTGTTGCACTCGGCGACGGTGGCCGTCGTCGGCGAGGTGCCGGTCGACCGGCTGTGGCATGCCGTACCGAGCTTCCCCACGATCAGCGAGGTGTGGTTGCGGTTCCTGGAGGCGTACGGGTTGTGAGCCCGTACCCACGGCCTCAATAGGCTGGGGTCGTGCCCCTCACCTCCCTGCTGACCGACCACTACGAGCTCACGATGCTCCAGGGGGCGCTGCGCTCGGGGACCGCCCGCCGGCGTGTCGTCTTCGAGCTGTTCACGCGCTCCCTGCTGGGTGGTCGTCGCTACGGCGTGGTCGCGGGCACCGGCCGGTTCCTGGACGGGCTGGCCGAGTTCCGCTTCGGGCCCGACGAGCTGGCATGGCTGGAGCGGACCGGTGTGGTCGACGGGCCGACCCTCGAGTGGCTGGCGGACTACCGCTTCCGTGGTGACGTCTGGGGTTACCCCGAGGGTGAGGCCTTCTTCGCCGGCTCCCCCGTGCTCACCGTGGAGGCGACCTTCGGCGAGGCGGTGCTGCTCGAGACTCTGGCGCTGAGCGTTCTCAACCACGACTCGGCGATCGCCTCGGCCGCGTCGCGAATGACCTGGGCGGCGGGCGACCGTCCGTGCATCGAGATGGGGTCGAGGCGCACCCACGAGGCGGCGGCCGTCGCCTGCGCGCGGGCGGCCTACGTGGCCGGGTTCGCCTCCACGTCGAACCTGCGGGCCGGCCAGCGCTGGGCGGTGCCGACCAGCGGGACCAGCGCGCACGCCTTCGTCCTGCTGCATGACAGCGAGCGCGCGGCATTCGCAGCGCAGGTGGACGCATTGGGAGCGTCGACGACCCTGCTCATCGACACCTACGACGTCCCGGCGGCCGTCCGCACCGCGGTCGACGTGGCCGGCCCCGACCTCGGCGCGGTGCGCATCGACTCCGGCGACCTGGCCGAGCTCGCTGCCCAGGTCCGGGCCGAGCTCGACGCGCTCGGCGCGCGGTCGACGCGAGTGATCGTGACCGGCGACCTCGACGAGCACTCCATCGCCGCGCTCCGGGCATCCCCGGTGGACGGGTACGGCGTGGGCACCTCGCTGGTCACCGGCTCCGGGCAGCCCACCAGTGGGTTCGTCTACAAGCTCGTGGCGCGCGCCGGCGACGACGGCGCGGAGCTGCTTCCGGTGGCCAAGAACAGCCCGCGCAAGGAGACGATCGGCGGACGGAAGTGGGGATGTCGCCGGTTGGCCGACGACGGCACCGCTCTGGCCGAGGTCATCACCGTCGACGGTCCGGCTCCCGACAGTCGTCCCCTGCAGGTGCAGCTGATGCGCGCCGGCGAACGGGTCTGGGACGAGCCGCTGGCCGCGTCGCGGGAGCGGCACGACCGGTCGCGCTCCGAGCTGCCGCTGTCCGCGCGGCGTCTCTCACCGGGCAGGCCGACCATCCCGACCGAGTCACTCCCGGCCGAGCCCATGCCGGCCGAGCCCATGCCGGCCGACCCCATGCCGGCTGAGTCAAAGGAGGTATGACCATGACTGTGGCGTTGCTCGTCGTCGACGTGCAGAACGACTTCTGCGAGGGTGGCTCGCTGGCCGTGACCGGTGGCGCGTCGGTCGCCGCGCGGATCGGGAGCCTCCTCGGCCGTGAGGATCGCGGCGGGTACCCCGTGGTCGTCGCCACCCGCGACCACCACATCGACCCCGGCGACCACTTCTCGCACGAGCCCGACTTCGTCGACTCGTGGCCGCCGCACTGCGTCGTCGGTACGGAGGGCGCGGAGTTCCATCCGGCACTGGCCCCTCGGCCGTTCGACGCGGTGTTCCACAAGGGCGAGCACGAGGCTGCGTACTCGGGCTTCGAGGGCTCCACGCTCGACGACGAGCCGCTGGCCGACTGGCTGCGCGAACGCGGCGTCGACGAGGTCGAGGTGTGTGGCCTGGCCGCCGACTACTGCGTGCGGGCCACTGCGCTGGACGCCGCTGCGGCCGGCTTTCGCACGCACGTGCTGCTCGATCTCACCGCGGCGGTGGCGCCCGACCGCTTCGGGGCGACCCTGGAGGCGTTCGACGCCGCCGGCGTGGAGACCCGGGGCGACCTCTCCGCGCCGTCCGACGACCAGTGAGTCGCGCCGGCGTCCGCACTACCAGTGCGTAAGCTGCGCCTCCCGGGTGCTGCAGCGCCCGGCTAGTGCCGCTTTCGCAGCCCACCCTGCGAAAACAACGAGCGGAGCGCGGGTACGGCGGCCAGCTGGGCGTCGAGGATCGCGCGGGCCCGGGTGACGGAGTCGACGAGCGGGTGGGTGGCGAGGGCCAGCAGGGCCAGCCGCTGCGACCCGGTCAGGGCGGCCTCGATCGTGGTGGTCTCGACCGCCTTGACCGACTGCACCAGGCCGAGCTGGTGGCCGTCGAGCGGAGCGAGCGGCAGAGGGCGGGGGCCGTCGGCGTCGACCGCGCACGGCACCTCGACCACCGCGTCGTCCGACAACCCGGCGAGCGTGCCGTTGTTGGCGACGTTGAGAACCAGGGTCGCCGCCTCGTCGTGTGCGATGGCGCGCATCAGCTCGAGCGCCATCCGGTCGTAGCCGCCACCGTCGAGGTCAGCCCCGGCGCGCCCGGCCGCGCCCGCCGCGCGGCTGTCCGCCATGTACGAGAGCTCGCGGTCGCGGCGGGCCCGCTCCCATGACACGAGCGCGTCGGCGGGGTCGGCGTCGGCCGCACCGGCGTAGAAGCGGGTCTGCTGCTCGGCCACGTACTCGCCCCGGGTGGCGGCTGCCGCCTGCGCCGCGCGCAGTGCCTCCGCGGTGAAGTACCAGTACCAGAGATACTCGTTCGGGACGGCTCCGAGCGTGCGGAGCCAGTCGGTGCCGAACAACGCGCCCTCCTCGGTCGACGCGAGCGACTCGCCGGCCAGCAGGTCGGGCAGCAGGTCCTGCCCGTCCACCTCGACGCGTCGCAGCCAGCCGAGGTGGTTGAGCCCCGCGTAGTCGAAGCGGGCGCTGCCCGGCTCGATGCCGAGGGCCTGCGCCACCCGTCGCATCAGCCCGACCGGCGAGTCACAGATCCCCACCACTCGCTCCCCCAGGCCACCCCCGTCCGCGGCGGCCATCGACTGGGTGACCATCCCGGCCGGGTTGGTGAAGTTGATGACCCACGCCTGCGGCGACACCTCCTTCACGGCGCGGGCGAGCCGCACCGCGACCGGCACCGTCCGCAGCCCGTACGTCACCCCGCCCGCCCCGGTGGTCTCCTGACCCAGCACGCCCTGAGCCAGCGCCGTCCGCTCGTCGAGGACCCGGCCCTCGAGCCCGCCGACGCGGATCGCGGAGAAGACGAAGTCCGCCCCCCGCAGCGCCTCGGTGAGGTCGGTGCCCGCGGACACGCGGGGCGCGCCGGGCTGCCCGGCCGCGAGTCCCTCCAGCACCCGGCAGACGGCGCGAAGCCGGGTCGGATCGGTGTCGTGCAGCGCCACGTCCGTGACCCGCCGGTCGTGGTCGTCGGCGATCAGCGCGCGGTAGACCAGCGGCACGCGGAAACCGCCCCCGCCCACGATCGCCAGCCGCACGCGAGGCACTTTGCCACACGTGTTCCCAGGCCCCAGACTTCCCGCGTGAGGCGTGCGCCATGACCACGGGTCCCCGAACCGCTCAGGCGACCCCCGACCCCGTCGGGCCCGGCGACCCCGTCGGGCCCGGCGAGCCAGGCGAGCCCGTGGACGTGTTCGTGGCGGGCACGGTGTTCCTGGACATCGTGTTCACCGGAATGGACGCGCCACCCACCACGGGGCACGAGCTGTGGACGGAGGGCATGGGCTCCAGCCCTGGAGGCGTCGCCAACCTCGCGGTCGCCTGCAGCCGGCTCGGGCTGTCCACGTCGCTGGCCGCGGCGTTCGGCGGCGACGTGTACGGCGACTTCTGCTGGTCGGTCCTCGAGGACGGGGAGGGCATCGAGCTGTCACCGTCGCGGAGGTACGAGGGCTGGCACTCCCCCGTGACCG
>Ga0190275_10003123_pt1 | contig 11778 bp, 12 predicted proteins | sample Popmic550T_FD_133745 | JGI IMG/M metagenome (GOLD analysis project Ga0190275, IMG submission 133745) | Populus adjacent soil microbial communities from riparian zone of Yellowstone River, Montana, USA - 550 T | ecosystem: Environmental > Terrestrial > Soil > Riparian zone > Trees stand | place... | reverse complement strand
GCCGCCGCGGTGCTGGTGGCACAGGTGCGAGCGTCGGTGCTTCGAGCGACGTCAGATGCACTGGACGAGCTCGCAGGCGCAGTGGCCGAACCGATCGTCTCGATGTCGCTCCGAGCCTGGGCGGTCGACTTCCCCCAGGACATCGCCGTCCAGCGGCGCGCGCCATACGAGGCCCGCGCCGACTCCGTCATGTACCGCCAGGTGCTGGCCGAGCTCGCACGCGCACGCGGCTGGGATGTCCACCTCTACGACGCCAAGGACGTGGAGGCGCGAGCGGCCGGCAAGCTGGCCGAGCGGGCCGACGAGATCCTGCGCGGGCCGCGGGCGACGATCGGTCCGCCCTGGGCGAAGGACCACCGGATGGCGCTCGCTGCGACGATCGTGGCCGGCGAGGACGGCACCGGGCGCCTGACTCCTACGCCAGCGCCCGGAACGTGATCGGCGGCGCAGAGCAGGTGTCGATGAGCTGGTTTTGAGCGTTGCCGACCCGGGCGGACAGGTTGATCGTGCCGGTGGCTTGGCCGCCGCTGAGCCGGGCGTCGAAAGCGAACGTGTTGTTGGCGTACGTACCGAGAGGGACGGAGACCTGCGAGCCGAGGGCCGGGATGAAGCTGCCGGAGAACTTGCCGGTCTTGGCGTAGGCGCCGGGTGCCGTGGCGGCGGCCGTGATCCGCGCGGTCGTCTGCAGCGTCCCCAGCGCGTTGCAGCGCAGTGTCGCCCAGACCGAGACGGGCCTCAGAGCACTCGAATCGGCTGTCGGCCGGAGCACGATCGGAAGCCCCTGCGAGGTCACGCCGTAGAGCGGACCTCGCGTGCGGCGAACGCGGGAGGATGGGTTGCGCGCGCGAAACTCGCGGCTTGTGCTCTTGCAGATGATCGTCCTGCCGGTCGTCGGGTTGCGAAACGACAGGCGCACCGACGCGACGCCGTTGACGACTCCGCTGCCGGCACGCACCCTTCCGCGAATGCGATAGCTGCCGCCCGCGACCCCGCCGGGACGTCGGAAGGCGAACGATCCCCTGATGTCAAATCGCCCTCCGCGCCGCAGCCGAAATCGCTGACTCAGAAAGCGGCCAAACCCCTCACGGCCGTTGGAGCAGCGACCGCCGGAGTGACCCAGGATCCTTGCACGCCCACCATCGACCGCCACCAGAAACCGCGGTGCTCCGTCGTCGACGCTCGCAGGCAGGGTCCCGCCCCCATAGACCGTGACCGCACCCGCCGGCGCAGCCCCCAACCCGCATAGTCCGACGGCTGCCACGGCCATGAGCAGCGCGCGCCTGATCATCGAATCGGAGCATAGGCGAACCGCTTCGCGCCGTCGCTCATGGACATCGGTGTCTCGCAACTGGAACGATGCATGCGTCGACGACGCAGAGGTGATCGAGTTCCGCGACGCTGCAGCCTTCGAGGCGTGGCTGGACGTGCACGCCGGCCTCCAGGCCGGCGTGTGGCTGAAGATCGCGAAGAAGGGCTCGGGCGTCGCGTCGCTGACCGCTGACGAGGCGGTCGACGCCGGCCTGTGCTTCGGCTGGATCTCCGGCCGGCGCACGTCCCTCGACGACGTCTTCTACCTGCAGAAGTACGTGCCCCGGCGGCCGCGCAGCCGCTGGTCGCAGGTCAACGTGGCGAAGGTGGGGCAGCTGACCGCTGCCGGGCGGATGCGGCCATCCGGCGTGGCCGAGGTCGAGGCGGCAAAGGCCGACGGTCGATGGGCCGCCGCATACGTGTCCCAGCGCAACGCGACCGTGCCGCCCGATCTCGCTGCCGCGCTGGCCCAGAGCCCGCGGGCGGCGCGGGCCTTCGACGCACGCGGCAGGACCGACCGCTACGCCGTGATCCTGAAGCTCGTCACGGCCCGCACGGCAACGGCCCGTGCCGCGCAGCTGCGCAGGGCGATGAGCGAGCTCGAAGGCCACGGCGACTGACGTGCAGGCCGAGCAGATCCTCGCCTTCCGCCTCGCCCGCTCGGGACTCGCTGCCCGCACCGCGACCGGCCTTGCCGAGGCGGCGGCCTGCCCGGCGTCGGACTTCTCGCGCGACGCCGCGCTCCTGGCGGTGGCGGCGCGGCTGCAGGACCTGACGCGGGAGCGCTACGACGAGGCCGTCGACAGCGGCGCCCTCGTCGTCGCCCATGTCGTTCGCGGAGCGATCCACGCGCTCGCCCCCGGCGATCACGCCCTCTACGGGCGGGCGCTGATCTCGCGCGACGACGACGAGCTGCTGCGGCAGCTCGGCGAGCAGGTCCGGCGGCTGGCATCCGACAAGGGCTTCGCTCCGAGCGACGCGCTGGCGGAGGTCGCCGAGGCGACGAAGGACGCCCTGAAGGGCGGTCGCGCGCTGAACCGCAGCGAGCTGCACGACGAGCTGCGCGAGCGCGTCGGCGCCGACCTCAAGCCATGGTGCAAGGGCTGCGGGAGCCATCACGTGGCGCCGATGCTGTGGCGCTACGCGACGGTCAAGGCCGGGGCGCGGCTGGACTCCGAGCGCCGATACGTCCTCGGCAGGCCCGGCCGGGCGCCGAAGGCCGGCGAGGCGGTGCGCCGCTTTCTGCACTTCTACGGCCCGGCGACGAGCGCCGGCTTCGGCGAGTGGGCCGGGTTGGCCAACAGCCACGCCGAGCGACTGTGGGCCGCCGTGGAGGACGATCTCGAAGAGGTCGCCGTCGGCAAGCGCCGCGCGTGGTTGCTGACCGGCGACACGGCCGCGCTCGCGTCGCCGCCGGCGGCAGAGGGCATCCGCCTGATCGCGCCCGGCGACCCCTACCTGCAGAAGCCCAACCGCACGCTGCTCGCTCCCGAGGCCGAGCTGCGCAAGCGGCTGTTCCGGCCCGTCGCAAGCCCGGGCGCCATCCTGAAGGACGGCCGGCTCGCCGGCCTGTGGCGGGTCAAGGCGAAGGGCCGCAAGGCGGAGATCAGCATCGAGCGTCTCGGGCGCGTCGCCCGCGCGGATCTCGAGCGGGAGGCGCAGCGGATCGCCGAGCTGCGCGGCGCCGCCGAGGCGATCCTCGTCTTGACGTGACTACTTGCCTGACGAGCAAGTACATGCTACTTTCCTGCTGGGCAACTAATCTACTCCCCGGAGGTGCCCATGAAGGCTCAAGACGCTCAAGCAGCGCTGAACGAGTCCGCCCGCCGCCGGCAGCAGACGGTCCAGGCCGGATCGGCGCCGTGGCCGTGGTCGCTGGTGCTGAGCGCGGCGGCGACGCTCGTGGCGATCGGGGTGGTCACCGATCTGGACATGATCTGGCTCTACGGCCTCGTGATCCTCGCAGCGTGGCCGATCGTGACGACCAACGGCGTCAAGCTGCGGCGCACCCGCGAGTCGCGCGGTTGGGCTGCCGCCCTGGCGGTGACGTTCCTGCTGGCGCTGCTGGCCGACATTGCGGTGCAGTTCGTCGTGCGCGGCGCAGACCTGGCGATGCCGAACACCCTGGGCGCGGCCGCAGCAGCGGCGACCGTCATCGCCGTCTGCCGACCGGTTCAGGCCCGCATGGCGGCGAGCCTGCGCCCCTGATGGCAGAGCCCGCGCGCAGACCCGAAGCATCGAGCGCCACCCGCTTGGCGGCCCTGGACGAGTTCGTCCACACTCCGGCCCGATTGAGCATCCTCTCGCTGCTGGCCCCCGCCGACTGGGTGCTGTTCTCGTTTCTGCGCGACAGCATCGGCACCAGCGACTCCGCGCTGTCCAAGCAGCTCAGCGCGCTGGAGGACGCCGGATACGTCGAGTCCCACAAGGACCGCGCCGCGCGCCGCCGAACATCGGTGCGCCTCACCGACCAGGGCCGAACTGCGTTCGAGGCCTACCTCGCCGACCTCGAGTCGCTCGTGGCGCGAGCGCGCGGCGTCTGCTGACGACCGCCGCGCCGGCGCGTGCGCGCGACATGCGCGGCGGGCACGGCGAGCAACCCGAGGGCGCCGAGGCCGAGCAGCACGATCGTGCCGGCATCGTCCAGCGCGCCGTCGGTGAGGACGGCATGGCCGACCCCCAGCGCGATCACGACGACCGCGAGGTAGGCGTGCGCCACGCGCCAGGTGGCCGGGCTCAGCGGCAGGCGCGTGCGCAGCGCCCCCAGCGCCACCACGCCGAACAGGGCGAGCGTGGCGATCAGCGCCATGCGCGCACGGGTCGGCCCGTCCGGCGAGAGCGCGAACCGGGCGTCGCCGGGGGACTCCGCGAACAGCGCGCCGACGTGCACGAGCACCAGCGCCAGCACGACGCAGCCCAGCAGTTGGTGGCGCGCGATCCGCAGCCGGCGCGCGAGCAGCGGCTGGATCGCCACGGCCGACACCGCGAGGGCACCGGCGGCGGTCGACAGCGTGAGCGCGGTGGAGGCGCCGGCGAGATGGCGATCGGTCAGCGCGAGGACCAGCGGCACCGCCACCACCGCGGCCGCCCCTGCGCCCAGCGCGAGCGTGCGCCGGTCAGCCACCGCGGGCGAGCGTCAGGTCGACGACGGCGCGCTCGTCGTCGAGGTCGACGACGCGGCGGATGAAGACCTCGCCGTAGTCGCCGTCGTCGTAGCCGACGTGGATGTTGGGCTCGCCGAACTGCGGGACGGTCGGCGCCGTCTCGATCCGGTAGCGCCCGTCGGAGCCGGTGCGCACGCTTGCCCGGTTGTCCTGCTCGCCGCCGGTCTCGGTCGCCAGCCAGACCTGGATGCGCACATCCTTCAGCGGCCGGCAGCCGGCGGAGCTGCGAACGAGCCCGGTGATCACGAAGCCGCTGCCGAGCGAGTCGCGCTCGGGAGCGTCGGCGATGTAGTTGTTGGTGCCGCCGGGGTTGCTGTGCGTGGCCTTGCAGCGGCGCGGCGCCCGCTGCGCGTCCTCGCGCGGCTGCGGCTCGGGCGTGGCGGCGCGCTCCGGGCCCGACTCGCCCACGTTCTCGGCGCCGGTTCCCGACGTCTCGCTGTCGACCAGCGCCACCGCGATCGCGGCGGTGACCATCGTCAGCAGGAGCGCGAGCAGCCACGGTCGCATGACCGTTGACGATAGATCCCGCTCCTCGCGCGCGGTGCAGTTCGGCTCTCGTTCAGGCCGTGGGCGAGGTGAACTGCGTCGCGACGAAGCGGTCCCAGACGCGGTCGCTCATCAGCCTGCGCAGGTTGATGAGCAGGTGAGCGGCCGCTGTCACGCGATAGCGAATCCTGGGATTGCGGGTGGTGATCGCGGTCTCGATCGTCTTCGCGACGGCGTCCGGGCCGGCGCCGAGCTTCGCGAGCGGGCCCTTCTCGTAGGCGTCCTTCGTCGACGTGGCGACCGCCGCGTTGAACTCGGCGTAGGGCCCGTCCGCGGGATCGACCTCGGCGGCCGCGGTCGTCCCGAACTCGGTCCGGATGAGTCCGGGTTGGACGATCACGACCTGCACGCCGAAGCCCTTGACCTCGAAGCGCAGCGCGTCGCTCAGCGCCTCGATCGCGTACTTCGTGGCGTGGTAGACGCCACCGCCCGGAAACGTGAAGTTCGCTCCCATCGAGGAGACGTTCACGATCCGGCCTGCCCCCTGCTCGCGCATCGCGGGAAGCACGAGCTGGCACAGCCGCGCGAGGCCGAAGACGTTGGTCTCGAACTGGCGGCGCAGATCCTGCGCGGACACCGTCTCGACAGCGCCCGAGGCCGAGTAGCCGGCGTTGTTGACGAGCGCGCCGACGGCCCCGTGGTCGGCGACCACCCGGCGCACGGCGGCCTGCATCGAGTCCTCGTCGGTGACGTCGAGCGCCAGCAGCGTGCAACCCGCCCGCTCGAGACCGGCGAGCGTCTCGGGACGGCGCGCGGTCGCGTAGACGGGGTGCCCGGCGCGGGCGAGGCGCTCGGCCGTCGCTCGGCCGATGCCGGTCGAGCAGCCCGTGATGAGGACGGCCTTGGACGAGCCGGGAGAGATCATTCACACACCGTAGACCTCGAGTCGCTCGTGGCGCGGCTCACTTCGTCAGCTTCACCGTCCGCTTGGCGTTGCGGGTGTTGCCGGCGACATCGACGATCTTGAGCGTGATCGTGGCGGTCACCTTCTTGCCCTGCTTGATGGCCGCCTTGATCTTCTTGGTCGCCGCGGCGGCAACCTTCTTGTTGCCCTTCGGCTTGAGCTTCAGTGTCAGCGTCTGACCGGCCGCGATCCTCGTGGTCGTCGTGATGAGCCTGATCGCCTTCTTGACGCCCTTGATCCTCACCGTGCCGTTCGCGGTGACGACGACGGCGCCCTTGGCGGGTGCCGTCACCTTCGTGCCGATCGACAGCAGCCGACCGGCGACGGCGACCTTCTGGACGCCATCGCGGGCGACCGTGGTCGTGGCCACGGTGCCGGTCGGGCCGCCGCCGCTCGATGGCGGATCAGGCTTGACGACCGGGGTGCTCGCCGGCGCCTGCCCCGTAGCACCGGTCGAGCCGGGGCTGGCAGCGCCCGCGCCACCCGGGGGGACGGCAGCGGCGATCGTCAGCGCCTGCGTGGCGCTGCCCACGTTGCCGGCGGGATCCGCAGCCGAGGCGACGATCGTCCATGTGCCCTGACCGACGACGGACGGGGTCGCGTTCCACGTGCGGTTGGCCTGCAGCAGCGTCGTCATCGTCTGCCCCGCGATCGTCACCGTGGCGGTCGTGCCCGGCGCGGCGTCGGAGGCGCCGACGATCGTCGGGGTGACGTCGTTGGTCACCGCGGTCGCCCCGCCGCCGATCGCGACGAGTGGCGCGACCGTGTCGATCGTCAGCGTCTGGGTGAAGCCGGTCCGGTTCCCGGCCGCGTCGGAGACCCTCATCACGACGCGATGCGGGCCGTCGGAGAGCGCGGCTGCGGTCACCGTCCAGGTCCCACCCGCTGCGACCTCGCCTGTCAGCGTCTCGTCGGCCAGGTAGACGGTCACGGTCGTGCCGGCGTCGACGCCGGCGCTGCCGGAGATGTCCGGTGTCGCGTCGTTGGTCAGCGCGCTCGCGCCACCGGCGATCGCCACCGCGGGCGCGGTGGTGTCGACGGTCAGCTCCTGGCTGTCGGCGCTCTCGTTGCCGGCAGGGTCGCTGACGGCGGCGGTCACGGTGCGAGTCCCCTCGGCCAGCGCGCTCGGGGTCACGTTCCACGTGCCGTCGGCATGCACGAGCGCCGATCGATTCTGAGCGTCGACGCTGACGCGAATGACCGTGCCGGCCGCGACGTCGCTGGTGCCGGCGATCGTCGGCGTCGGGTCGTTGGTCGTCACGGTCTCGCCGTCGTCGATCGTGACGACGGGCAGCACGGTGTCGACGACCAGCTGCTGGGTCGCGCCACCGCTGTTGCCGGCGCCGTCGGCCACCGAGGCGACGACGGGGTAGCTGCCGTTGGCGAGCAATGCCGACGTCACCGACCATGCGCCGTCGGCGGGCGTCGCGGTGAGGGTCTGCCCGGCGACCGTCACGGTGACGACCCCGGGAGCCTCGACGTCGGTCGTGCCGCTGATCGTCGGAGTGGTGTCGGTCGTGATGTCGGCGGCTCCACCGCTGATGGTGACGACGGGCGGGGAGCTGTAGAACTCGTTGGCGTCGAGCGTCAGGGCGCCGTTGCGAGCGAACGCCCGGCCGTTGACGACGGTCCCGTTGCCGACCGCGACAGCGTCCATCGCCATGAGCGTCCCCGCGAAGTCGGCGTTCGCGCCGACGGCGCCCGCGCCGTTGACCTGCCAGAAGACCCGCGACGCCTGGGCGCCGTTGGTCAGCACGACATGGCTTCCGGCGGCCAGGGCCATGGCGCCGTTGATCTGGAAGACGAAGACGGCGTTCGGGTTGCCCCCGCCGTCGAGGGTCACGGTTCCGGTGTTCGACACGGCGCCGGCGACGGTGTGAAGACCCGGGGAGATGGTCGTGCCCGCCAGCGCGCCGCCGAGCGTGGCGCCACCGGTGCGGTCCTTGACCTCGGTGTACGCCGCGACGAGATCGGCGTGGGCGTCGGCGGCAGCGGAGGTGCCGATCCGGGTCGTGCCGGTGACGACGCCGGGCGGAAAGCCGGTCGGCTGCGCATTGGCCTTGACGCCGAGGTCGCCGCGCAGCGTCGTGTGCGGGCCGCCGACGGCGCTGACGGTGTTGCCGACGGAGGCACCGCTCAGCACCGCGTACGTCGATGCCTCGCCGAGGTCGACCATCGGCGTCGCGGCGACGGCGGACGTGGCGAGCGCCCCGCAGGCTGCGACGATCAAGAACCCGGCAAGCGCCGCGAAGAGGGTCTTCGCCCTCCGGGACCCGACCACGGCGAGACGACGAGACGACACACGCAGACCGGACATGAACGACCTCCCACACATGGGGGCTGTCCGAGCCCGGCGGCTGACTTGTTGTCACGGATTCATCGACATCCCCAACCGGGGTGGCTATCCCCCATGAGGGGGAGTGAGATGCGATCAACCGTCGCATCGGGTTCGGGGTCTCGGGTTCAGGGATGGCCCCTGATGATCGGCCGACCGCCGTGCGCCAATCTGCTCGCATGCCCAAGCTCAAGCGATCCGTCCTCCCCGCGCTGCTCGGCGCGGCCACCTGCCTCGCCCTCGCGCCGTCCGCCGCCGCCGTCGTCGGCGGCATGCCCGCGCAGTCCTCCTCCTACCCCTGGCACGCCGAGCTGCCGTTCTGCGGCGGCGCGCTGATCGCGCCCGACCGCGTCGCCACCGCCGCGCACTGCGTTGCGGGGCTGCCGCTACGCGACATCCGCGGCGTGCGCCTGGGCAACGGCGTCGTGCGCCAGGCGATCGGCATCTCGATTGCGCCCGGCTACCTCAAGCGCGCGCTCGACGGCAGCGCCAACCGCGACGCCCCCGCGGGCGACGTCGCGATCGTCGTGCTCGACGGCCCCGTCGCCGGTGTCACGCCGCTGACACTGCGCGCCAAGGCGCCGGCGCGCGGCACGCGCGGGCTGCTGCTCGGGTCCGGACAGAAGAGCGTTCCGCACAAGCCCGTGCGGGCCGCCGCGAACTTCGAGTCGCTGCGAAAGACGACCCTCGGCGTCATCTCCGACGGCGCCTGCGGTGCGTTCTATCGCCGCCACGGCGGCAGGCCCTACCGCTTCGCCCTGCGACCCGCGACGATGCTCTGCGCGACCGACCCGGACGGGCGCCGGCCGTTTCGCTCGGCCTGCACCGGCGACAGCGGCGGCCCGTTCGTCGTCGGCTCGACGCTCGCCGGCATCGTCAGCTGGGGCCTGCGCTGCGGTGGCGACAGCGACCCGACGGTCTTCACCGATCCCGCCGCCCACCGCGCCTTCCTGACCGCCCAGACGCCCGTGCTCGGGCCCGTCAGCTCCGCCGCCCCGGCGGTCCTGACCGGCGCGGCGAATGTCGGCGCGACGCTGACGTGCGCCTCGCCGTCGTGGCTGCGGCCGCCCTCCAAGATGACGTTCGCGTTCGACTCCTATCGCTTCGGCCACGGCCGAACGACCCGCCAGCAGGGAGCGTCGCCGGCCTACGTCGTGCGCGCGGCCGACGCCGGACGGCTCGTGTCGTGCAGCGTTACGGGATCCAACGCCGGCGGCTTCGAGACGACCACGCCGTCGACCGCGCTGCGGATCCCCGGCTGACAGCTCAGCCGAGGTGGCGCAGCCGGGGCCACACGGCCGACCACGAGCGCCGGGGGCCGGCGCAGACCATCACCGCGCGGCCCTGCTCCTCGTTCTCGACGCCCGCCCGGTTGTCGATCCGGGCGGCGACGCGGCAGCCGCGCAGGTGCTCGGCGAGCTCGGCGGGATGCAGGCCGACGGCGATCACGGGCTCGCTGCCGGCCGGCGGCGGACCCCAGTCGCCGTAGGCGTTGTGACCGCTGTAGGCGGGCGGCAGGCCGAGCGCCGGCCCGTAGCGCTCGAGCGCGCCCGCCTCGCCGTAGTTGCGGGTGAGGATGACCGTGGCGCCCGGCAGACCGCGCGCGACGCCGGCGACGGTGCGCGCCAGGTCCGGCCAGCCGATCGTCTCGCCGGCGTCCTCGTTGAGCGCGAGCACCGGCGCGAGGTCCTCCTGCGCGAGCACCGGCAGCGCGATCACGAGCCCGACGGCGCCGCTCGAGGCGACGGCAAGGGCCAGCAGCGCGCGGCGGGCGGCGCTCCTGCCGCGCCGAAGCCAGCCGTCGGCCTGCACCGCGCCGGCCGCGATCAGCACCGGCAGCAGGCCGGCGAGGTAGTACGGCTTGCCGCCGCCGGCCATGAACACGATCGCCAGCACGACCCATGCCCACGCGAGGAAGCGCACGTCGCGCAACGCCGGCGCGCGAAACAGGACGACGAGCCCGGTGATCCACAGCGGCGCCAGCGGCGGGCCGGCCAGCAGCACCTGAAACGGCACGATCGCCCACCACGGCTCCGAGCTGGTCGAGCCGCCCTGTGCGATCGAGCGCGAGACATCGAGCTGCGGCCAGCCGTTGCCGGCCTGCCAGACGATCCACGGCGACCACAGCACGAGCGCGATCGCGGCGCCGGCCCACACGTACGGGTTGCGCAGCAACCGCCGCGGGCCCGCGATCGCCACGCCCGCGAGCAGCCCGCAGGCCAGGAACGCGGGCAGCGGCTTGTTCATCAGGCCGACGCCGAGCACGACCCCGGCGACGAGCCACAGCCGATCGTCGCCGCGGCGCACGGCGCGCACCACGAGCCACGTCAGCGCCGTCCACGCGAGCAGGTCGAACGTCGACGTGCTGAGCCAGTGCCCGGTGACGAGCACGATTCCCGACACGGCCGCGCTCGCCGCGGCGATCGCCTGCGCGCGGCGCCCGCCGCCGAGCTCGCGCGCCAGCAGGGCGGTCAGCAGCACGGTCAGGCCCGCCGCCAGCGCCGACGGCAGCCGCAACACCGTCAGCGAGGCCGACAGCTCGCTCATCGCGCGGGCGATCAGCGGCGTCAGCGCGCCCTGGTCGGCGTACGCCCAGTCGAGATGGCGGCCGGCCGCGACGAAGTACAGCTCGTCGCGGTGCGGGCCATAGCCCGAGGCGAAGACCGCGAGCACGAGCGCCACCGCCCCGGCGACGAGCACTGCGAGCCTGCTCATGCCGCCCAGCCTAGGGCCGCGACGCGGGGTCGTCGCCGAGCAGCGCCATCGACGCCTGCACCGCCGGTCCGACGAGCAGCGCGAACGCCAGCGTCCCGATCCCGGCCGTGCCGCCGAGCAGCACGCCGGCCGCGACGACCGTCACCTCGAGGCCCGTGCGCGCCAGCCGGATCGAGACGCCCGTGCGCTGATGCAGCCCGAGCATCAGGCCGTCGCGCGGGCCGGCGCCCAGCCGCGTGCCGAGGTACAGCCCGCTTCCCAGCCCGACGAGCGCGATCCCGCCGAGGACGTAGGCCGAGCGCCAGAGGAGATCGCCGGGCGTCGCGACGAGGTCGAGCACGACGCCGAGCGCGACGCCGACGAGCAGGGCGTTGAGCACCGTGCCCAGCCCCGGCCGCTGGCGCAGCGGCAGCCACAGCAGCAGGACGACGACGCTGAGCGCCACGGTCGCGGCGCCGACGCCGATCGCGGTGTGCTCGCCGAGGCCCTCCGCGAGCACCGTCCACGGCGAGTTACCCAGAGCGGAGGCGACGAGCAGCGCCTCCCCGGCGCCGAAGATCGCGAGGCCGAGCAGCAGCCGCAGCAGGCGCGCCGGTGCGGGGCGCCAGCGCGACGCCGGATCGGGCCTCATCACCGCGGGACGATATCCCGTCTGCAGCGGCTCACCCGGGCGGGCGGTCGCCGACCCAATAGCGCGGCCCGGGACCGAGCGAGGCGGCCCGGTCTCCGGCGTTGGCCAGCCGGCAGCGCTCGAGCGACAGGCAGCCGCAACCGATGCACTCCGTCAGCCCGGCCCGCAGCCGCTC
>Ga0190275_10003122_pt1 | contig 11779 bp, 11 predicted proteins | sample Popmic550T_FD_133745 | JGI IMG/M metagenome (GOLD analysis project Ga0190275, IMG submission 133745) | Populus adjacent soil microbial communities from riparian zone of Yellowstone River, Montana, USA - 550 T | ecosystem: Environmental > Terrestrial > Soil > Riparian zone > Trees stand | place... | reverse complement strand
GCGTAGCAGTCGGCCTGCAGCTCGAGGCGTACGGCGTCGGACTCGGGTCCCTTCTGCGTACGGACCTGCCCCATCGTGCCCATCAGGTTCTGGATGTGGTGGCCGTACTCGTGGCCGAGGACGTAGGGCTCGACGAAGTCACCGCCCTGCCCGCCGAGCTGGCCCTCGAGGACGTCGGTGAAGAACGTGGTGTCGAGGTAGATCTGCTGGTCGGGTGGGCAGTAGAAGGGACCGACCTGCGACGAGGCCTGGCCGCAGCCGGTCGAGACCGCGCCGGCGAACGTGTTGATCTGGGCCGGCACGAACTCGGTGCCGCCCTGCTCGGGCAGCGTCTTGGCCCAGTACTGCTCGAGCGACAGCGCCACCGCCTTGCGCGCGCAGTCAGGGTCGTCGTTGGCGTCGGAGCCGGTGTCGCAGTTGGCGTAGCGCTCGTCGCCGGAGTCGATGCCCTCCGGCTGCCCCTGGGACTGGCCCTGCGTGCCGGTTCCGCCGTCCCCACCGGGCAGGCCACCGCCCATGCACTGGCTCAGGATCACGAACAGGATGATGATCAGGATGCCGCCGATGCCGCCGCCCGCTCGTGCGCCGCCGGGGATCGGGATCCGCATCCCGCCGCCACCCATGCCGCCACCGCCGCCGCCCGCGTCGCGGACGCGGCCCTTGCTGATGTCGGCCTTCGGGTTGAACCGCATGGGCGTGCCTTTCCACAGGTCGTGACGGTGGTCGTGGAGCCTCCGCGCACAGTAGCGCCTGCAACGCCGATGGGGCTCTGCAGTGCACCCCTTCGTAGGATGTGGACCCTGATGATCACTGCCCAGAAGCTCGAGGTCAGAGCCGGCGCGCGGCTCCTCATGGAGGACGTCACCTTCCGCATCGCCGCGGGCGACAAGGTGGGCCTCGTGGGGCGCAACGGTGCCGGCAAGACGACCCTCACCCGCATCCTCGCCGGAGAGGGACAGCCGGCCTCCGGCCAGGTGCTGCGCAGCGGCGACATCGGCTACCTGCCGCAGGACCCCCGTGTGGGAGACCCGGCCGTCATCGCCCGCGACCGGATCCTCTCGGCCCGCGGCCTCGACGACGTCGTACGCCGCCTGCGTGAGGCCGAGGTCGACATGGCCGACCCGGACCCGAAGGTCCACGAGCGCGGCATGAAGAGGTGGACGCGCGCCGACGCCGAGCTGCACGCCGGCGGTGGCTATGCCGCCGAGTCCGAGGCGGCCCAGATGGCCGCGGCCCTGGGCATCGAGACGCGCATCCTCGAGCAGCCGATCGGCACGCTCTCGGGCGGACAGCGTCGCCGCGTCGAGCTCGCCCGCATCCTGTTCTCCGGCGCCGAGATCCTGCTCCTCGACGAGCCGACCAACCACCTCGACGCCGACTCGATCGTCTGGCTCCGCGACTACCTCAAGGCCCACCGGGGCGGCTTCGTCGTGATCAGCCACGACAACGCGCTGCTCGAGCAGACGGTCAACAAGGTCTTCCACCTCGACGCCAACCGCGCCGTCATCGACGTCTACAACATGGGCTGGAAGGACTACCTCTCCCAGCGCGAGTCCGACGAGCGCCGCCGCAAGCGCGAGCGGGCCAACGCCGAGTCCAAGGCGAAGACCCTCACCGACCAGGCCAACCGGATGCGGGCCAAGGCCAGCAAGGCCACGGCCGCCCAGTCGATGCTCAAGCGGGCCGAGAAGATGGTCGCCGGGCTCGAGGGCGAGCGCGCCGCCGACAAGGTGGCCCGGATCAAGTTCCCGGCTCCCGCGCCGTGCGGCAAGACGCCGATCACCGCACGCGAGCTGTCCAAGTCCTACGGCTCGCTCGAGGTGTTCACCGACGTCGACCTGGCCATCGACCGGGGGAGCCGGGTCGTGATCCTGGGCCTCAACGGCGCCGGGAAGACGACGATGCTCCGCATCCTGGCCGGCGTCGACCCCTCCGACACCGGTGAGGTGCTGCCCGGCCACGGGCTCAAGGTCGGCTACTACGCGCAGGAGCACGAGACCCTCGACACGTCCCGGACGGTCCTCGAGAACATGCAGTCGGCCGCGCCCCAGCTGACCGACTCCGAGGCCCGCAGCGTGCTGGGGTCCTTCCTCTTCTCCGGCGACGACGCGCACAAGAGCGCCGGTGTCCTGTCGGGTGGGGAGAAGACCCGGCTGGCGCTCGCCAGCCTCGTGGTGTCGTCGGCCAACGTGCTGCTGCTCGACGAGCCCACCAACAACCTCGACCCCGCCTCGCGCGAGGAGGTGCTGGCCGCGATCCGCACCTACGAGGGGGCGATCGTCCTGGTCACCCACGACGAGGGCGCCGTGCGCGCGCTCGAGCCCGACCGGGTGCTGCTGCTCCCCGACGGCGACGAGGACCTCTGGAGCGACGACTACGCAGACCTGGTGTCCCTCGCCTGAGCGGTCGGTGGTTACCGGTCAGTAGTAGCGTGGTCGCCATGACTCCCGAAGACCTCGCCGCCGTCGGCCTCCGCCTCGAGATCGAGGGTCCGGTGGCCACGGTGACGCTCGACCGTCCCGACGTGCGCAACGCCCAGACGCCCGCCATGTGGCTGGCGCTGGGCGAGATCGGCCGCACACTGACGGACGACGTCCGGGTCGTCGTGGTGACGGGGGAGGGGCAGACGTTCTCCGCCGGTCTCGACCGGGCCATGCTCGATCCGTCGACCTCCGGCCAGGAGAGCGTCGTGGGGCTGCTCGCGCTCAGCGACCAGGACGCCTCGGCCCGCATCGAGGAGTTCCAGCGGGGCTTCACCTGGCTGCGTGACCCACGGTTCGTCTCGATCGCCAAGGTGCGCGGGCACGCCATCGGTGCGGGCTTCCAGCTGGCGCTGGCCTGTGACCTCCGCGTCGTGGCCGAGGACGCGAAGTTCTCCATGAAGGAGTCCGCCCTGGGGCTGGTGCCCGACCTCACCGGCACCAAGCCGCTGGTCGAGCACGTCGGCTACGCCCGGGCGCTGGAGATCTGCGCCACCGCCCGTGTCGTACCGGCCGACGAGGCCGTCCGGATCGGCCTCGCCACCTCGGCAGTGCCCGCGGACGACCTCGACGCCGCGGTCGCCGAGCTGGTGGCCGCACTGGTCGCGCCGATGCCGGGCGTGGTGCCCGAGACCAAGGCCCTGCTGCAGGGCGCCCCCGACCGCGACCTCGACGAGCAGCGCCGGCTCGAGCGGGAAGCGCAGGTACGTCGCTTCCGCGCAGTCGCGGCGGCCTTCGCGGGCTGACTCCCGGTCCGGGGGGCGACGAGAGGAACAATCGGGGGCCGCGACGAGTTTTCCCGAGTGAACAGATCAAGGAGCACGCAATGTCGATGGGCGCAGGCACGGGCCCGCCGTGGCGGCACCTGCGCAGCGACCGGAGCGTCGTCGACAACAAGATCGAGCGCCGGACCGTACGCCGGGTGCTGGGGTTCGCGCGCCCGCACCGCAGGCTGATCGTCGGGTTCCTGGCGGTCACGGTGGTCGACGCCGCCCTCGTGGTGGTGCCACCCCTGCTGCTGAAGGCGATCATCGACGACGGTGTCCGCACCGGCGACACGGCCCTGGTCGTGTGGCTGGCTGTCCTCGTGGCCCTCGTCGCGGTCGTCGACGCGGCCTTCGGCCTCGTCACCGGGTGGTTGTCCAGCCGGATCGGTGAGGGCCTGATCTACGACCTCCGCACCCAGGTCTTCGCCCACGTCCAGCGCCAGTCGTTGGCGTTCTTCACGCGCACCCAGACGGGTGCGCTCGTCAGCCGGCTCAACAACGACGTGATCGGCGCCCAGCGGGCCTTCACGTCCACGCTGCAGGGCACGGTGTCGAACATCATCGCGGCCGTCGTCGTCGGCGTGACGATGCTGTTCCTGAGCTGGCCGGTGACGGTGCTGTGCGTCGCCCTGTTCCCGATCCTGCTGGTCGCCTCCCGCCTCGTCGGCACGCGGCTCGCCGACCTGTCACGCCAGCAGATGGACGGCAACGCCGACCTCGGCAACGCGATGACGGAGCGCTTCAACGTCGGCGGCGCCATGCTGCTCAAGCTGTTCGGCCGCCGCGAGGCCGAGGACGTCGCCTACGGCCAGAAGGCCGCCGTGGTGCGCGACCTCGGCGTCCGCATCGCCCTGCTGACCCGGATCTTCTTCGCGGCCATGACGCTCGTGCCGTCCCTGGCCACCGCGCTGGTCTACGGCATCGGCGGCTACCTCGCGATCACCGGCGAGCTGACGGTCGGCACCATCGTGGCCCTCGGCGTGCTGCTGACCCGGCTGCTCGGTCCCCTCCAGGGCCTCTCCAACGTCCGGATCGACGTGATGACCGCCCTGGTCAGCTTCGACCGCGTCTTCGAGCTCCTCGACCTGCCGTCGCTGATCCAGGAGAAGCCCGACGCCGTCGTGCTGCCGCGGAGCGCATCGCGGCTCGAGTTCGACCACGTCGCCTTCACCTACCCCCGGGCCGACCAGATCTCGCTCGCCTCGCTCGAGACTGTGGCCCGCGCCGAGTCGCGCGACACCGGCCGCGTCCTGCACGACGTCAGCTTCACCGCCGAACCCGGGCGGATGGTGGCGCTGGTCGGCCCGTCGGGCGCGGGCAAGACGACGGTGACCCACCTCGTCGCCCGGCTCTACGACGTCGAGGCGGGTGCCGTCCGGGTGGGCGGCCACGACGTGCGCGACGTGACGCTGCAGTCCCTGGAGGACGTGGTCGGCTACGTCACCCAGGACGCGCACATGTTCCACGACACCATCCGCGCCAACCTGCTCTACGCCCGCCCGGAGGCCGTGGAGGCCGACGTCTGGGCGGCGCTCGAGGCGGCGCAGATCGACGGACTCGTCCGGGCGCTGCCCGACGGCCTCGACACGGTGGTGGGCGACCGCGGCTACCGGCTCAGCGGCGGCGAGCGGCAGCGGCTGGCCATCGCGCGGCTCCTGCTCAAGGCGCCCTCGATCGTCGTGCTCGATGAGGCGACGGCCCACCTCGACAGCGAGTCTGAGGCGGCGGTCCAGCGGGCGCTCGACGCGGCGCTGGAGGGGCGTACGTCGCTGGTGATCGCCCACCGGCTCTCGACCGTGCGCAACGCCGACCTGATCCTCGTTCTCGACGACGGCCGGGTCGTCCAGCAGGGCACCCATGCCGAGCTGCTGGCCGCGGGTGGGCTCTACGCCACCCTCCACGCGACCCAGTTCCGCGAGAGCAGCGCCGCCGTCCCGGGCTAGGGTCGTGGGATGGACCTGCAGCTGACGGACCGCGTCTACATCGTCACCGGGGGAGCCCGCGGACTGGGCCGGGCCAGCGCCGACGCGTTGGTGGCCGAAGGGGCCCGGGTGGTGGTCTCGGGGCGCTCGCAGGAGTCCCTCGACGATGCGACCGCCGCCCTCGACGAGGCCGCCGGGCGCCGGGCCGCCGTGTCCGTCGTCGCCGACAACGCCGACCGCGACTCCCCGGCGCGCCTGCTGGCCGCCGCCGAGGAGGCGTGGGGCCGCATCGACGGTGCCCTGATCAGCGTCGGCGGCCCGCCCAAGGGCCCGGTCACGACGATCACCGACGACCAGTGGAGCGCGGCCTTCGAGGCCGTGTTCCTCGGAGCCGTACGCCTCGCGCGCGAGGTCGGCGCGGCGCTGCCGGCGGGCGGTTCGCTGGGGTTGGTTCTCTCGTCGAGCGTCCGGGCGCCCCTGCCGGAGATGGCGATCTCCAACGGACTGCGACCGGGGCTCGCCATGGTCGCCAAGACGCTGGCCGACGAGCTCGGCCCGCGTGGCGTGCGGGTCAACGGGCTGTTGCCCGGCCGCATCGCCACGGAGCGGGTCGCCGAGCTCGACGCCTCGACCGGCGACCCGGAGGCGGCGCGCAAGGCGGCGGAGGCCACCATCCCGCTCGGCCGCTACGGCGAGCCGGAGGAGTTCGGTGCCGTGGCCGCGTTCCTGCTCTCGCCCGCCGCGTCATTCCTGACGGGCGTGATGCTCCCGGTCGACGGTGGGCTGCTGCGCAGCCTCTGAATCGCCGCGGGCGGTGTCGCCTCGCGTCCTGCCCCACGGGCCACGACCGCCGCGCCACTCGTCGTACATCAGGTAGAAGAACCCGAAGATCGCCAGGGCTCCGAAGAACCACCACTGCAACCCGTAGAAGAAGTGCGGGCCGTTGTCGAGCTCAGGCATCTCCACCGGCAGCAACGGCGTCTCGGGCTCGGGCGACTCCGAGCGCAGGTCGAGCCAGCCGCCCATCACCTCCCGGTCGAGGGCCTCGCCGATCTCCACGCTGCTGACGGCCCGGGTGGACTGGTCCGAGACCTGCGTGCTGTCGCCCTCGGCGTCCGCACGCACCCATCCGGTCACGGTGACCTCGCCCGGCGGCGGCTCGGGCACGTCCTGGCTCGCGTCACCGCGGTTGTCGGTGGCGAACCAGCCGCGGTCCACGAGCACGCTGGAGCCGTCGGCGAGCTCGAGCGGGACGACCACGTCGACCCCGGCGGCGCCGTCACGGGTGCGGTAGCGCACGATCACGGTGTCCTCGACTGCGTAGGTCCCGGTCGCCTCGACGACGGCCCACTCCTCGGACGCCGCCACGGGCTGCCCGGGGGCCATCACCTCGGCGACGGGACGGGCGCCCGCCTCCTCGTTGCGCTCGATGATCGCGTTGCGCTGCTGGCGGTCCTCGAGCCGGTGGAACTGCCACTCACCGAGGCGCCAGGCGACCCAGGCGAGGCCGACGACCACGAGTGCGAAGACGATCCAGCGGCGCGAGACCAGGAACCGCAGCTTGTGCACCCGCCGAGGTTATCCGGGACGTCCTGAACGACTGAGGGGTGGCTCGATAGACTCACGGGGTGACGACACCTCTGGCAGATCGCTTCGGCCGCGTGGCCACGGACCTGCGTGTCTCCCTCACCGACAGGTGCAACCTGCGGTGCAGCTACTGCATGCCCGCCGAGGGGCTCGACTGGCTGCCCACCGAGCAGACGCTCACCGACGACGAGGTGGTCCGGCTCATCACCATCGGCGTCGAGCGGCTCGGGATCGCCGAGGTGCGCTTCACCGGCGGCGAGCCGCTGCTGCGTCGCGGCCTGGTCGACATCGTCGCGCGCACGCATGCCCTCGGCGTCGAGACCTCGCTCACCACCAACGCCCTCGGCCTCACCCACACCGCCCAGGCACTGGCCGACGCAGGCCTCGACCGGATCAACGCCAGCATCGACACCGTCCGCCCGGAGACGTTCGCCGCGATCACGCGCCGCGACCGGCTCAAGGACGTCGTGGCCGGTCTCGAGGCTGCCAGGGCGGCCGGGCTGGGGCCGATCAAGCTCAACGCTGTCCTCCTGCGCGGCACCAACGACGACCAGGCCGCCGAGCTCCTGCGCTGGAGCGTCGACCACGGCTACGACCTGCGGTTCATCGAGCAGATGCCGCTCGACGCCCAGCACGACTGGAGCCGTGCCGCGATGGTGACGGCCGACGAGATCTTCGAGCAGCTGTCGGCCGAGTTCACCCTGACCCCTCACGGAGCACCTCGCGGCAGCGCGCCCGCCGAGCTCTTCGACGTCGACGGCGGCCCGGCGACCGTGGGCATCATCGCCTCGGTGACCCGCCCGTTCTGCGGCGACTGCGACCGCGTACGCCTCACCGCCGACGGCCAGGTGCGCAACTGCCTGTTCGCGCGCGAGGAGTCCGACCTGCGTACGGCCCTGCGCTCGGGCGCGAGCGACGAGGAGATCGCCCAGCGCTGGGTCGTCGCGATGCTCGGCAAGCGTGCCGGCCACGGCATCGACGACGTGACCTTCCTCCAGCCGGATCGGCCGATGTCGGCCATCGGCGGGTAGGCATCGTCAGCTGTCTTCACCGGGTCTGCGTGGGCTACGAGTCCGCCTCGTGTGGCACGACGTCCTTCAGGAACCCGCGCGCACCGAGGAAGTCCGCGAGCGAGGACCGGTGCTCGTCGCAGGCCAGCCAGGTCTTGCGACGCTCGGGCGTGTGGATCTTGGGGTTGTTCCACTGCAGGTCCCAGACAGCGTCGGCCTGGCAGCCCTTGGCGGAGCAGATCTCGCGGTCGAGCTCCATGTAGGCCTTTCGAGGCGGCCGACGGGCGTACGCCCGAGCCGGGCGGGACAGGGCAGATGAAGAGGTGCCGGACAGCCACGGGGGGAAGCTGTCCGGCACCTCGAGTGCGAAACGCAGACGGGGGATGCCGCGCTCGCGACAGCGATCATGACATGCAGGTGCGTGAAGACCAAACCTTTGCAGCGCGTCTCACAACACGTTGTTCCCTCGGTCTTCTTCGTCCCGAGCCGTCAGTTCCGGGCCCCCCGGGGCGTGCGGCAGGGTGAATCCGTCGTGACGCGTGTCACCCGCGTTCGCCATCACCACGGCGAACAGCGGGAGGAACACGGCCGCGCCGACCAGGACCCAGCGCAGGACCCCCGGGCCCACCGCCACGGCGGCGACGAAGCAGACCGTTCGGATGGCCATCGACACGGCGTAGCGCCGCTGTCGCGAGCGCATGTCGTCCGCGGCGCTGATGCGCGCCGTGGTGATGCGTACGGCGTCCGGCTCGGCCATGCTCCGAGTCTACGTCGCTAGGGTGAATGGCCACGGGCGTGCACCTCCGTCACGCCGTCTCCGAGCAGGAGGAACCATGACCAACCGCACCTACCGCGTCACCGAGATCGTCGGCACGTCGCCCGACGGCATCGACCAGGCCGTCCGCAACGGCATCGAGCGAGCGGGCCAGACCCTGCGCCACATCGACTGGTTCGAGGTCACCCAGATCCGCGGCCAGGCCAAGGACGGTGCTGTGGAGCACTTCCAGGTCGGCATGAAGGTCGGGTTCCGCCTCGAGGACGAGTGATCCGGCGGCGGGGCGTGATTCCGGATACCCCTCGGTAATCACTAGCGTCGGTGAGCGTGAGCGAGATTCCCGGATCCAGCACCCCCCGTTCCGTCCTGGTGACCGGCGGCAACCGCGGCATCGGTCGCGCCATCGCCGAGGCCTTCCTGGCCCAGGGCGACAAGGTCGCCGTGACCACCCGCAACGGTGGCGCGCCTGACGGCGCCCTCGACGTGCGCTGCGACATCACCGACCCGGACGCCGTCGAGGCGGCGTTCAAGCAGGTCGAGGAGGCGCACGGGCCGGTCGAGGTGCTGGTGGCCAACGCCGGTATCACCAAGGACACGCTGCTGCTGCGGATGAGCGAGGACGACTGGTCCTCCGTCATCGACACCAACCTGACCGGCACCTTCCGCCTCGCCAAGCGCGCCGCCAAGGGCATGCTGCGCCTGCGTCGCGGCCGGATCATCCTGATCTCCTCCGTCGTCGGTCTGCTCGGCTCGGCGGGCCAGGTCAACTACGCCGCGTCCAAGGCCGGTCTGGTCGGCATGGCGCGCTCCCTGGCGCGCGAGCTCGGCAGCCGCTCGATCACCACCAACGTCGTCGCGCCCGGCTTCGTCGAGACCGACATGACCGACGTGCTGACCGACGACCAGAAGGCTGCGATCAAGACGCAGGTGCCGCTCGGCCGGTACGCCTCCACCGCCGAGGTCGCCTCGGCGGTCACGTGGCTCGCCTCCGACGGAGCGGCCTACGTCACCGGCGCGGTCATCCCGGTCGACGGCGGCCTGGGCATGGGTCACTGAGCGCCACCCCGCGCACACGAAGCGTCAAGAAGGGACACACGACATGGGAATCCTCGACGGCAAGCGCATCCTCGTCGCCGGCGTCACGATGGACAGCTCGATCGGCTTCGCGACGGCGAAGGTCGCGCAGGAGCAGGGCGCCACGGTGCTGATCTCCAACTTCGGTCGCGCGCTCGGCATCACCCGGCGCATCGCCAAGCGGCTGCCGCAGGAGGCGCCGGTGCTGGAGCTCGACGTCACCGACGACGACCACCTCGCCGGCCTCGCCGACCAGGTCCGTGAGCACGTCGACGGCCTCGACGGCGTCGTCCACTCGATCGCCTACGGCAACCCGGAGACGCTGCTCGGCGGCAAGTTCATGGACGGGCCGTGGGAGGACGTGGCGCAGGCGGTCCAGGTGTCCGCCTACTCGCTCAAGTCGCTGGCCGTGGCGACCCGGCCGCTGATGTCGTCCGGCGGGTCGATCGTCGGACTGACCTTCGACGCCACCACCGCCTGGCCGGCGTACGACTGGATGGGCGTCGCGAAGGCCGCGCTGGAGAACACGTCCCGCTACCTCGCCCGCGACCTCGGACCGGAGGGCATCCGCTGCAACCTCGTGTCGGCGGGTCCGCTGAAGACCTTGGCCGCCAAGGCGATCCCCGGGTTCGAGGACCTCGAGTCGGCGTGGAAGGACCGTGCGCCGCTGGGCTGGGACGAGTCCGACCACACACCCACGGCACAGGCGGTCTGCGCCCTGCTGAGCGACTTCTTCCCCGCCACGACGGGCGAGATCGTGCACGTCGACGGCGGCTTCCACGCGATGGGCCTCTAGCGGCCCGCCTGCCGTTCGGTAGTTTCCCCGGGTGACCTCACTCGTCGAGCTGCGCATCCTCGAAGGCCCCAACCTCTACTTCCCGCGCGCAGCGGTGAAGCTGACCCTCGACGTCTCGACGATCACCGAGGCGTCCGACGAGACGGTGCTGCGCTTCGCGCGTCGCATCGGGTTGCGCACCACCCGGCCCGGGGCGCCCGGCTCGGGGTTCCGGCAGCGATTCGCGCTGCGGGCGGTCGAGCGCCTCGTACGAGCCATCGCGAGCGAGGCGGGAACACGCCGGCTGGCGGTGCGCGTACGCCCCACCTCCGACCCGCAGCTGCTGGTGGTCGCCTTCCCGTGGCGCAACCGCGGCCGCGCGTCGGCGCTGGGTGAGGCGGTCGCACACGCCCTCGACGCGTTGCCCACCCCGGACGTCGAGGCGGCCGTCAGCGCGGCCGCGGAGCTGGTGGCCACCGCTGACCGCGGCACCCGTCCGACGACCATCGTCCCCAAGATCCCCGTGGTCGCCGTGACCGGCACCAACGGAAAGACCACGACGAGCCGGATGATCGCGCACATCGCCCGCACCAGCGGGCTGGTCGTCGGCTGGTCCAACACCGACGGCATCTACCGCGACGGCGTGCTCGTCGAGGCCGGCGACTACTCGGGCCCGTCCGGCGCCGGCCGCGCGCTGGGCCTGCCGGGCGTGCAGCTCGCCGTCACGGAGACGGCCCGCGGCGGAATCCTGCTCAAGGGCATCGGCATCACCCGCAACGACGTCTCGGTCGTGACCAACGTGACCGCCGACCACCTCGGCCTGCAGGGCATCGACACCGTCGACCAGCTCGCCGAGGTGAAGTCGGTGGTGCCGCGGATCACGCGCAAGGACGGCTGGGCGGTGCTCAACGGCGACGACCCCCGCGTGCTGGCCATGCGTGCGGTGATCTCCGCCCAGCCGTGGGTGTTCAGCCGCGACCCCGACTCCCCGGCGGTGCGCGAGGTGCTGAGCCACGGCGGAGGTCGCGCCACCACGGTCATCGACGGCTGGATCACCGTCCTCGCGCCCGGCGCCGACCCCGACCCGGTCGTCGAGCTCGTCGACGTCCCGATGACGCTGGCCGGGCTGTCGCGCTTCAACATCGAGAACGCCCTGGCCGCCGCGTCGGCGGCGCTCGCCATCGGACTGTCCCGCGACGACGTGGTCGCCGGCCTGACGTCGTTCCGGCCCGACGCCGAGCACAATCCCGGCCGGATGAACTTCTACTCCCTGCCCGGAGACGTCTCGGTCGTCATGGACCTCGCCCACAACGAGGCCGGCCTGGAGGCCCTGCTCGAGATCATGGCCGGCGTACGACGTCCCGGCGCGCGCCTGCTGCTCGGGCTCGG
>Ga0190275_10003121_pt1 | contig 11781 bp, 10 predicted proteins | sample Popmic550T_FD_133745 | JGI IMG/M metagenome (GOLD analysis project Ga0190275, IMG submission 133745) | Populus adjacent soil microbial communities from riparian zone of Yellowstone River, Montana, USA - 550 T | ecosystem: Environmental > Terrestrial > Soil > Riparian zone > Trees stand | place... | reverse complement strand
GGCCTGCACCGGACCGAAGAGCGGGTCGCAGCTAGGGCGACCGGCCGGCCTGCCGCGGTGTGGGAATGGGACGGCTGAGCGATCGCGTTGATGGCTGAGCGTGGTCGAGTCGGGTCGAGTTGTCTGCGGAATTCCGGCCTAATCGCGGACGACTCGACGCCACCTTGGTCGAGCGACCCGTGCACTCGGATTGGCGACCGGGTGGGTCATGTGCGGTTCTTTCGGTCGGGGCCGTCAGAGACCAGCACCACTGGGGCGCCCAGCAGGTCCCCGATCTGCGCTGCGAATTGGTCGGCCTGCTGCGGCAGGTCCTGGAGAACTGTTGTGCTGTCACAAAGGACACCAGTCAGCCGACTCTGGTGCCGCAAATCCTGCGCCGCACCCAACGGCAGCTTGCTGACCCGATGCCCCCGGTACTGATACCCCATGACGAACCGGCCGGAGCCGCGCCGGTCCAGGTGGGTGATCGCCAGGCCGTCGATCCCTTCGCATGCCTCGATCGCGTAACGCAGCAAGATGGGATCAAGATGCCCGACCCGCCACCCGCCCTGGTAGGCCCCGGTGCCGTTGTGCCGCTCCGGCAGCAGTCCGACGGCGGCGCTGAATTCGCTGGGCAACGGGCCGGCGCCGTGCCGGGTCTGGTAGCTGCGCAACACACCGAGGACGTAGCCGGCCGGCTGACCGACCCGGGTCAGCAGCGCCCGGGCGTTCGCCGGAGTTGTTGTGCTCCAGGTCGTGTACGGATGGAACCCACGCCATTCGTCCAGCAGGACCCCCTGCGCCCCTTCGAAGATCAGCCGGCCTCCCTGCGCCAGGCTGGTGAGGTAATCGTCACCGGCGATCCGGACCGCTGCAGCGAACTCCCGATACAGCGAAGCCATGGCGTCGATCGACGGCGCACCGTGCCCGCCCCGGAGAAGCAACGGCGCGTAAAACTGTTGCAGCGCATCGAGTTTGCGCTGCAGCACGGCCGGATCGCGGCAGTCCCGCACCCGCAGCGCGGGTTCGTCGGCGATCGACGGCGAGGTCAAGTTCTGCACCACATCCCCAGGCCGGGCACGCACCTGCCAAGCCAGGTCGTACCAAGTGGTCTCGCCGATTCCGAGTCCGCAGGAGCCGTGCCGACCTGTCCCACGAAGATCTTCCCTGGTCCGATTGGCGGCAACGTGAATCGGGGTGGTCAGCAGGGCGTCGGGATGCACGGTGACCAGTGACAGCGCATTGCGGACTCCCTTGCGTTCGAGCTCGTCGGCCTCCGCGGCCAGCGCGATGGGTTCCACCAGCATCCGGTCGGACAGGTAGGTCGGGACGCCGGCGAGGGTTCCGGAGCCGAACTGGGCGAAGGTGTGGTGCACACCGTCCGCAACCACATTGTGCGCGGCCTGCGCACCGCCGTTGAATCGGATCACGGCGGCGGCACCTCCTGCGGCGCATAGAGAATCGACCGTCGCCCCCTTGCCCTCGTCACCAAAACCCAGCCCGACCACGATGATGTGCCGGTCGCTCGGAACCTGATTGCGGTGCGCGGTCATCGCCGCCGGTCCCCATCGGGGTCGAATGGCGCGATCATCCGCCGGCCCGTTCCGACGCCGGCCAGCGCCTTGCGCACCGCCTTGCCGTGACCGGAGCCAATGCGCCGCAGATCGTCCAGGCCGCCGGTCAGGTCGACGGTGCCTTCGTTCAGTCCGATGGTCAGCGCGATCAGTTCGCAGACCGCGGCGGGATCGTCCAAGAGCAACAGTCGCTCGCCCAGTAACGCCCGCCAATGCTCGCGGACCTGGCGGTCGGTGAAGTAGCTCGACTGATTCGGCAGGATGAAATAGGTGTCCCAGCGCCGTTGCACCTCCTGGTAGAGCGCGGCCACATCAACCTGACCCCTGGCCGGTTCGCCGAGCACCTGCCGCAACTTCGCTGCGGTCAGCACCGGTTTGTTCATCTCGTCGCCGACGATGAAGAGGTAGCCCTTCCGCCCGCGCTTTTCCCAGGCGTCGGTGACCGTGTGCCTGGCGATGAAGTAGGTTGCCAATTCGTACGATTCGGACTTCTGCCCGCCGCCGTTGCCCTCCAGGAAGATCGTCCGGAGCTGCTCGTCCATGCGATTGTCGGATTCGAATTGGCCGATCTGCAACGGCACCCGGTCGGTGTCGGCGTCACCGATTCCGCCGAACATGATTTGCGGGTCCTGCACATACCCTTCGCGCTGCAACAGCCCGTGCAGCTGACCCAACTTGGCCTGCATGATCCGCGGGACGGCGCCCATGGATCCAGTGACGTCGAACAGCACCGCGATCGGCGTGCTGTTCGGGTGCTCGGCACTGTCCCGGCTCTCCCGCATTCCGACGCCGAACGGGTCGAGCGCTGGGCTGGCTGCCCATTTCGCTTGCGGCAAGCTGAACAGCGTTGAGGTGTAGGTGAAATCGTCAATTCCGCGAGCTCGGCGGAAGGTGGATGCCGCCCGGTAGGTGTTGTCGCTCCATGCTCCGTTGCCCATGTCAGTGCCCTTTCGTCCGGCCGCTGGGAGTGGCCCGGGCGGCAATGGATTCATCATCGATCTGTGTTTTAGTCTATATGACTAGAACTTTAACACAAGTCGCTGATGCTGCTGCTGGTTGAGGGCTGGGGTTGACCGGCTACCCGGCACCGAAGCAGACGAAGCCGGCCGCCGCTGCCCGGCCGGAAGCCGTACCTCGGCCCGCCAGGTCGTGCTGGGCGGCGGCCAAGGCCGCGGCCGGCGAGCGGCCTGCGCGGTGATACCGGTGATACCGCAACATTAATGGCCGGCTGGTGTCGTCGGGCACCGGAGCCACGGTGGCCACCAGGCTGACCGTTCCCAACGAGAGTAATGCGGCGGCCAGCCCGACCACCTCGTCGCCCGGGTGGACCGTTGGCAATCCGGATTCACACGCCGAGAGCACCACGTGCCGCGGCGCTTTCCGGAGGCCCTCGAGATCGTGCACGGTCAGCGGCCCGTCGCGCAGCTGCAGGCTGGAGAACAACGGGTTGTCCGCGCGGAAGTGGCCATGCGCCGCGATGTGCGCCAGTTCCGACCCATCAAGTGCGGCAATCACCGGTCCGACCAGTGCGGTGGCCCCGGTGAAGCGGTCCGCCGCCCGGTACCGCCCGGCCAGCGCGGCCACTTCCGCGGCCGCGTGTGGGAGTCCCGGGCCGGAGACCAGCACCGTCCGACCGTCCGACGGCCGGTCATCGGACGCGGCCCGGTGCCATAACGCGGCCGACGGCGCCACCGAAATGGGGCGACCGGCCGCTGACGGGAGCACCGCCCATGGCATGGCATGCAGGCCGCTGGTCGGCACGATCACCAACGGTCCGCCCGCCAGCAGATCAGCCAAAGGCGCCAGCAGTAGCTCGTCCAATCTGGCCGCCTTGCGGTCGGCCAGCTCCCCCGCCGCCGTCAGCGACGCGGGCGAACCGATGCCATAGGCGAGTCGCCGGAGCCCATAGCGCAGGCCGTCCAGCGCATGATCAACTGGCTCGATCGGCCCGAGCTGCCGAACGGTCAGTGCGTCGGTAGAGAGGACGGCTGCATGCAGCACCCGATCGACCTGAACAAACTCCACCAACACCGCGGCGCCCAATTGAGCTCGAAGCCCCGGCACGCCGGGCCAACGAGCCGGCAGCTGATCGACGATACCGGGCGCGTGCCGAGACCTGTCCCTGATCGACACCTCAAGTGCCAGTTGCCGTTTCAGCAATTGCTCGGTGTCAACGGCACTGGCGAGCCGGGCGGTCAGCTGGCGCAATTCGGCAAGCTCTTGGGCGAGGTCGGCCGCATCCGGTGGCCGCACCGGCTGCAGCCGCAGCGCACCGGCCCGCCATTGTTCCGCCCATTCCAGGATTTGCTCGGGCCGGCCGGATTCGACAGCGAGCCGAAGACCAAGGCCAGCAAGCTCGCCGGCCAGGCCGGCAGCGTGCGCGCGGAGCTCCGTTGCGCCGAGACTGGCCCGGAAATCGTCTAGTATCGACATCCCCTGCCGCAGCGCCACATCCGCGCCGAGCGGGTCGCCGGCGGCCCGTCGCAGTATCGCCTCGGCGTGCCAGGCCCGGATCCGCAGTTCGGCCGGACCGCCGTTGCTGGCGGCGCGCACCTGGGCCAGCAACCGACCGGCCATTGCCGCTTTACCCAACCCCAGCGCCATTTGGGCGACGATCAACTGGGCGTCGATTGCGGCCACCACCCGACCCGCATCGCTCAGCGCGGCGACATTGCGCAGGCCGGTCCGCAGCGTCGATGCGGTGAAATCCCCCACCTCCCACCTCGCTCGCAGGGCGATTCGCCCGGCCAGGGCCGCCCAGCCTGGCCGTTGTTGGCGCAGCGCCGATCGTCGGGCCCGCTCCGCCTGCAACCGAGCGGATCCGGAGTCACCGGACAGCAGCGCAGCCCGGGCCAGCACCAGCCTGGCCTGCACCAGATCAACGGCATTGCCCTGCCTGGTGAAGTCGGCCACGGCCCCTTCCGCGGCCGCCCTGGCCTCGTCGACAAGAAGCACTGCGAGCAGTGCTTCCGCCCGCTCGACAGGCAACAATCCCGAGGTCCGGCCGGCGTCCCGGTACCGGCGTTCGGCTTCGTCATAGGCAGCCAGCGCGGTGGGCAGGTCGCCTCTGGTGGTCGCGGCCACCCCTCGGTTGTGAAAGATCAGTGCCGTCCGACCGCGATGACCATTGGCCAGATACAGCGCCTCGGCTATTGTTTGGTCCTCGTCAACCGCGGCCCAGTGCCGCTGGTGGATCCGCAGGACGGCGCGATTGTTGCGCAGGTCTGCTTCGAGTAGCGGGTTGCCACCTGCTGCTTGCAGGAGGGAAAACGCGGCGGCGAAGGCTATCTCAGCTGCATCGAAGTCACCGATCTCGGTGAGCACCAGGGAACGGAGCATGCTCGCTCTGGCGGCCGAAATTCCGCTCAGCGCCGGGATGGCATTTTGCAGTAGGGCAAGCGCCTCCTCGGTCGAGCCGGACAGGGTGAGTACATAAGCCAGGGACCCGCTGGCTTCCGCGGACCGGGCGGAGAGCCGGGCCCTGTCCGCGATGGCAATGGCGTCCCGCAGATAGCGTTCGGCCTCAGCGAGGGTGCTGCGCAGGGTCGCCACCATGCCCAGCACGCGGCGAGCGACAGTGCGGGCTTCCGGGTCTCCATCTGCCTCATCGAGGGCCTGTTCAGCCAGGCGGCGGGCCTGATCGGGGTCGTTGTTGACGAGTTCGACGGCCGCTAGTGCCGTGTGCAGAGCGTGCCCGGGGTTATCGGATTTTGCCATGCTGCCCGATCCGTCCGCGGATACGGTGTATCAACCAGGGCCGCCCGGCTTCCGCAGGAGAGCTCGAGGACAGACTCATGCGAAGGGGATCCACCATGTCCACAGTCGACCATCGATCGGGAGTGCACAACCCGGATGGAGCCCATCGGTCGCCGGCCCCACCCCGCCACGGTCACTATGTTCCCTTCCTGCCGTGCCGTGCGATCGGCGGCGCAGTCCTGCCCGTTCCAATGCAGACCACCACTGCCTACGAACCAAATGAGGAAAGTCCGGACCCCGATTTCGTCGTGGGAGTTGTCGACACCGGCCTGGTGTTGAATGGCGACGGCAGACCCCACCCCTGGCTGGAGGGTCACGTCGTCTTCGACTCCACGGACGACAACGACCCGCTTCCGGACAATGGCGAGCTCAGAGCCGATGACGGCCACGGCACCTTCGTGGCCGGGATCATTTTGCGCGAGGCCCCGCGCGTCCTGGTACGGACGATCCGCGGGTTCGACCGCAACACGTTTGCCAACCCGGACCAGCCGACCGAAGAAGAGCTGACCGCTGCCGATGTCAATGTCGCTGGGGCGATCCTTCGGCTGCTCGATCCGAACGAGACATTGAGCCGGCCGTCGAAGATCATCAATCTGTCGTTTTACGGGGTATTCCCGGACGAGTCCCGCCCGACCAGAATTCGTGACGCCATCCAAGCCGCCTCGGATCAAGGCGTCGTCGTCATCGTCGCGGCGGGGAACGATCCCAGGAGAAGTCATGTGTGGCCCGCAGCCTTTGCCGAACAAGACGCCATTAGGAACATGCATGTCGTTGGCGCGGTGGATGAATCGCTCTGCCGGAGCCGAGAGCACCCGCCCTTCATCGCCACGTTCAGCAATCGGCAGGAATGGGTGCGCACATACGCCAACGGTGTCTATGTCAACGGACCGCTCTACAGCGGTGACCTGACCTACGCCCCGGTCGGCCCGGTTCACGACTATTTTCTGCCAGCGAAAAGTCCAGTGACCCTTTCCTCGACCCCCGCCGTGTTCCGCGGATGGGCAAAGTGGAGCGGCACCTCATTTGCCGCCGCTACGGTCTCTGGCATCCTTGCCCAGCAGGCAATGGAAAATCCCGGGTCGGCTGTGGCCGATATCGCTGACCAGGTACTGAAACCGAATATCAGGATCGACGGGGCCGGTGCGCCCGACCAGTTGGTGTGTTACCTGCGCGGCGTTGACTCTGACTGGCCAGCGTCTTCGTCAACGACCCCATCGCATTGGGATGAAGGAACTTCCCGCGAGGCGTGACCCACCCGCCAAGACCAATGCGACATGCCCCGGCAGCAACCTGTCAGAATATTGCCGCGGCAGCGTCGGCAAGCGACTTGACCGCAGTGACCAGGCCGGCGACGGAACTGACGCCTTGACCGATCCCCGAAAGAACCGTCGTAACGATCGTCTTGTTCGGTCGCGGCTTGGCTAGTTCCGCTGCGACCAAGTTTGTCGATTCAAGAATTTCGTCGAAGTCCTTGATCTGGTCTGAGTTGCGTTTCAAGCCCTCCATCAGATCACGCAGCGCAGCGGCAACGTCTTCTCGGCCTGCCTCCTCGATCTTTCCGACCGGGCCGTAAAAGCTGGCGACTGCTTTCGCATTCCGGCCGGCAACGACCTGGCCGGCAGCCAGGGTGCCACCCGTTACCAGCACGCCGTCGTTGCGCCTGCTACTCATATCATCCTCCTGTTGGGGTCGGGGTGGGGGCGGTATCAGGTGACCCACCCGGAGTATTGTTTCGCCGTCTTGAGCTGGCAGTGGAGCGGTTTCCAGCAGCGACATTCTCGGCTGCAAAGGATCCCCCGGTTACCATCACTCCATTATTAAGGATAGTTGACCGCCGCTCGTCAAACGTACTGGTGTCAATGTCATGATCATCGAGGAATGATGAAACTACATCCAATAAAGTCCGCTCGACTGTTTTTGCATACATCTCCTTGTCGAGTCGCTGGAAGTATCGGCGGTAATCGATCGCGGTGTTCTGTTCTCGGATTGTTGGCTGAGCTCCGTAGTCGAATACAGCATCAGACGAGATCCGGAGTCGTTCGGCATGCTCTTTCGCTCGTCTGTTGACTGGATCCAACATTCTGGAGATAAGCCGGGGGTATGCAAGGATCATTCCCGATATGGTGTGCAAGATGCTCTTGCCGACTAGAATCGTAACCTCACGGACAGTCGGCGTCGACTGCAAGCTGTCAACCTCATGGCGGCGTTCGGTCAAAGGCGGCAACAGGAAGAAACTGGTCTCCATGAATAGCGTCTCGGAGACCCGCCGAAGCCTAAAGAACATGGACAGGACGAGCTCACCCCGCCAGTCCTCTATTTGAATCGAGAGGTAATGACGGACGCTGTAGTCCGACCCGTCGCGGTACTGGCGGACCAGTTCAAGCGGGAGGTCACTCACTGGTCGTCGGTAGGGATCAGGCAGCAATTCGGATAGCTGCCGAACATCTTGGCCATGGACGAACAATCTGTCTTGCAGGCTTAGGCCACGAATCCGCAAGCGGGACAGCTCACGTCCGACGGCGTCATACAACTCCGTGACAGCAAACTCTCGGGGTGTCGCACGTCTGCCGGTTAGTGACTCTTTGCCCTTCCGCACGTTAAGAGCAAACGACCATCCATCCAAGGCCAGGCCACTACCGACAAAGGGAGAGAATCCACTGTAAACAGTGACGTTTCCGCTGACCCGGTCACCCGCTTCGCGAACCATCCTCGATGTTCGACTTCCGGTTGAACGTGGGTGTATATCTAGGGAACCTCGCGCAAGCCGAGTCCCGACTACATCGTATCTAGCCGTTGCAGTTTCGGTCAGAACGACAAACCACGACAACAAAGCCGTTAACACCAGTAGTCGCGGTCTGCCGGTCACCAGGGCGACAATCAGAGTCGCAACAGCGATGGCAAGAATAAGGTCGCGCACTGTTCGGCGATTTCGCGCGGCGACGCAATGGCCAAGTACCGGAACGAGTTCGACGCCAGGGGAGGTGGCGACTGCTCGATGCCGCTCATAGATTGTCTGACGAAGCGCTTTTTCGGCAAATCCGCCGTCCAAATATGCTGCGGCACAGAGGTATCTGGTGGCCTCTGACGGCTGCATTGGCCGGCCAGTCGGAGATCCGTTTGGTCCGGTCAAGGTTGACCTCCCACGTAGATTTCGGATATGGCCGTGTAGTCGCGATCGCCTGGCGCCGTCGTAGCAAGTATTCGAACGGTAATGGTGCTGGTGACGATGACGTCGTCCAGCAGGGTCCCTTGCACGGACTTTGAGTCGGCAAATGCGAGGCGCACCATCTGCCGGCCATTGGAGTCCAGAAACTCGGCTTGCGTTACCCGACGATTCTGGAGAAAGCGATCCGTACCATCGACATCGATCTTGGAATAGCCGGGAATCAACCCCAGGTATTGAACGGTAATGGGTCTGTTCCAGGTGAGCGTCACCGTCTCAGAGATGCCGTCGCCCGAAACCCGCCAGGCCGTATCCGTTGCAATATCCACCACATTTTCGGGTACGAATGTGACAGTATTCCCTGCGGAGTCGTTGCTAGCTTCGGCGTATGCTGATGCTGTCACCAAGTCAGGGATAAGCCGCTGAGGCTCTGGCAAATTCGTGGATGGGCCCGGTTCGGGCACCGCATCGACGCTCGGTTGCCCGGACGGCCGGTTTGTGCTTTGTTGGCCAGAGCTGGGCGCCCCTGATGCGGCGGACTGTGAGTTCGACTGCGTCGACCCCGAAAGTCCCAGCGCCCGAAACCAATTGTCCGCATCAGTCCAAAAGTTTGTCACCAGGGCGAGTACGCCGATGATGGCAGCAACCAGACCCGCCGAACCAGCCGCTACTAATTTGCCTTGGCCACCGGAGTAGATTCCTGCTGATCGCCCCCAAATCATTGCGATCAACCCAATGGTCAGCCCGGAGATGATCCCTACCAGTGGCGGTGCAACGACAACCAATATCAGTACTGCGGCGGCGACAACACATAAGGCTGCGGCGAGCGGATCAGCCAGCGCACCCGAACGTCGCCGCGCGCCTCGATTGGTGCTGGCGTCGGGCTCCGCATGATGTGTTGTCCTGCTATCCAGGCTCATACCGGCCGCCCAACTGCACGACACGTCGAGGAGTTTGTCGGAATCATCACGGATTCCACCACATTCATCAGTGAACCCCCTCGCGGGTACCGATTTGACGCTCTTATCCTGGCGGGCCCCAGCCGAGCAAGTGCGCGCGACTGCCGCAAATCATCCCGTGGCAGTCATGCCTCTGTCATTTGAATTCCGGTCGTCACGGGCCTCGAAAATGTGCCCGGTCCATTGCGGACTTACGGTCAGTGCACATGATTGCGGGAAGCCTTGAGCAATCAGTACGCACTCGCGGCCGGCTACCCCAATCGCGGGAGCGGAAATTTCTCCACCACTTGTGACCATGGATCCAACGAGTGATACTCCGCTCGAATGCATCAACTTCGCCGCGTGAGTGTTCCTACGTGATCGTTCCAACGTCATCCCTTGTGCAGCAGCAGTGGCACCAGTTGCTCCTGCTCGGTCAACGAGCCATGCTGTCCGATCAGTGCCAGTACCTGCGGCTTGGCTGTTCTGGTGTCGACCAACGTGAAGGACTCGACGCCGGCGATCAGCACATCGCCGATGCGGCCGCGGACCCGGTCGTCGACGGGTCCGAACCAACCATCCGCGATCGCCGCGTCCCGGGTCCTCACCAGGGCGCGGTCACGGATGATCGAGGTGAAATCGGCGGCAAGCGCGGCGGCGTCGTCGCCAGTTGAGCCGGGCGGGCAGTAGGCCTGCGCGAACCGTCCTTCCCCACCGAGCACGTGGACCTGCCGGGCGAGCTTCGGATGATCGGCCAGGTTCATCCGGCGGGCATGCGGCACATCCACCATGCCGTGATCGGCCGTGATCAACAGCAGCGTGTCGGGGCCGAGCTTGCCCGCCAGCCTGGCCAGTCCGCGATCGGTCGATCGCAGCGCCTTGCGCCATTGCCGCGATCGCCAGCCGTATCGGTGGCCGGCCCCGTCGACTTCTCCCCAATAGAGGTAGACCAGTCCCGGTCCCGGCCCGGCCAGGGCTTCCACGGCCAGATCAACTCTGGTGTGCAGCCGTTCCGCGCCGACGAACCGGCCGCCCCGGAGGGCCGCCTGCGTCAGACCCGAACCGTCGAATTCCGGATTGCCGATCTTGACGACCGGCACACCGGCCGCCTGCACGGTCTCGAAGACCGTTGGATAGGGCTGCCAGCGAACCGGATCGGTCGGCGGCTCCCAGCGCAACTCGTTCAGCAGCACGCCACGATCCGGATCCATCACCTCGTAACCGACAAGTCCGTGTTGTCCCGGCGGTCGACCGGTGGCGAACGATGCCAATGATGTGGCGGTAGTGCTCGGGCAACCGGCCGCCAGGATCTGGCCGTCCGGCAGCAAGGACGTCAGGAATGGCGCATCGGCCGCCGACTGCTCGAGCTGAAGACGGCCGAGACCGTCGATGAGCACAATGCACACCCGCTTTGCGGTGGGAAGGGCAAGCGCAGCCCGGCCGGTTTCGACGCCGAAGATCGACGCCACCCCGGGCAGGACCGAACCCAGCCAGTCGCCCTCATACGGGGGCGCGACGACCGCCGGCCGCCTGACCTCGTTGGTCGATCCGGAATCTGCGACCGGACTCATCGCAGGCTCATCACCGACCGGCCAGCCCAATTCCCGTCACCGGCGAAATGCCTGCGCTGTCATGGCTGACAGCGACTTTGCAAAGGCCACCCCGTCCCGCAGAGCCGACTCGCCCTCCGCGTCAGCACTGATCCGCAACGACAGATCATCCGCCGTGATGCTGCCGGTCATCCCATGATCGGCTTCGCATTGCGGGTCGCCGCAGGTCGCCGGTTCGAGGTCGATCCGGGACACCGCCCCCCAGCCGATGGTGAGGGTCAGTTCGCGGCCGAGGCTCCCCGGCCGGTACTTCTCCGGCTTCGCCACGACATGGGCAACCATCACCGAGCGCACCGCGGATAGCGGCACCGACTCACTGGTGGCAATGCCGTGCGCCTCGTCGCCGTGCTCCTCGTCGCCCCCGTGGTCGTCGGCATGAACGAAGATCAATCTGCCGGGGGTCAACACCACCACAGAAAGATGCCGTCTGATGGTGTCCAGGTCGAAGGTGGTCTCGGCGTGCACGAGGTGAGCAAGGACCTCCTCGCCGGCCAATGCGATATCCAGGACGTCCTCGACCAGCGCGGGGTAGTAACCCGCCTTTTCGATCTTGCGGACGAGGTCGGTCGGTTGCTTCAAGGGCATGCGCCCATGGTGGCACCTCGGCCCGGTTCACCACGAACCGAACCCCTGTTGTGGATCGCCTGCGGCGCGCCGGTCGTGATCACCGTGGGTTCGAAGCCATCATGTTGATTGTGGACAAGGCCCCCAACCGCTGGCCACGGGCTTCGGGACCAGTGGTGAGGAGTGGTTGCTGACCG
>Ga0190275_10003120_pt1 | contig 11783 bp, 12 predicted proteins | sample Popmic550T_FD_133745 | JGI IMG/M metagenome (GOLD analysis project Ga0190275, IMG submission 133745) | Populus adjacent soil microbial communities from riparian zone of Yellowstone River, Montana, USA - 550 T | ecosystem: Environmental > Terrestrial > Soil > Riparian zone > Trees stand | place... | reverse complement strand
TCGCCTCGACCCGCTGGATCCCGAGCCGGACCTGCGCCGCGTAGCCGCCGAACTCCTGGCCGAGGGTGACCGGGACCGCGTCCATCAGGTGCGTGCGGCCGGCCTTGACGACGTCGGCGAACTCCTTCGCCTTCGCCTCCAGCGCCGACTCCAGCGCGCCCATCGCCGGCAGCAGGTCGCGGCTGACCTCGTCCAGCGCCGCCAGGTGCACGGCGGTGGGGAAGACGTCGTTGGAGGACTGCCCCATGTTGACGTGGTCGTTGGGGTGGGCGCCGTCGCCGGCGAGGTTGGCGAGCACCTCGTTGGCGTTCATGTTCGAGGAGGTGCCGGAGCCGGTCTGGAAGACGTCGACCGGAAACTGCCCGTCGTGCTCGCCGGCGCCGACCGCCTTGCCGGCGACGGAGATCCGCTCCGCCAGGTCGCCGTCGAGCAGGCCGAGCTCGCCGTTGACCTCGGCGGCGGCGGCCTTGATCCGGCCCAGCCAGCGGACCACGGGCACGGGCACCGGTGCGCCGGAGACGGGGAAGTTGTCGACGGCTTTGGTGGTCTCGCCACCCCAGAGCTGCTCAGTCAAGGTTGCCTCCATCGAAGATCGTTGCGGGGCCTGGCAGGGTATTGGCCGCGCGCTCCCGGCGGTATTCGAGGCGATGTATTAGGGTGCCCTAATGGGCCGCTACATAGGACCGGTGGAGAAGCTCGAGCGCCGCGAGGGTGTCGTCCTCGACCTCAAGGGCAAGCGGCAGCTGCTCGGCAAGACCAGCCTCGAGCGCCGCGGCGCGGTGCCGCCGGGCCAGCACGGCGCCCGCCGCCGCCGGGCGCCCAGCGTTTACGGCCAGCAACTGCGCGAGTCCCAGAAGCTGAAAATCGCCTACGGGCTCCGCGAGAAGCAGATGCGGCGGCTCGTCGACAGGGCGCGCCGCAACCACGAGACGACCGGCGGCGAGGCGCTGCTGCAGATGCTGGAGCGCCGGCTCGACAACGTCGTCTTTCCGCCTCGGGCTGGCCTCGACCCGGCGCCAGGCGCGCCAGTTCGTCGGCCACGGCCACGTCCTCGTCGAAGGCCGCCGGCTCGACATCCCCTCGGCCTCGATCGCCGACGGGCAGCGGGTCCAGATCGCGCCGCCGGCGCCGATCGCGCCGCTCGTGCACGAGGCGGCGGAGGCGATCGCCCTCATCCCCGCCTGGCTGGAGGTCGACCATGAGGCGCTGGCCGGCCGTATCCTGCGGGCTCCGCAGCGGGACGAGATCGCGATGCCGGTCACCGAGCAGCTGGTGATCGAGCGTTACGCGCGCCGCTGATGGACGAGGCTGCGAGAGTGCCGAGCCAACCCGAGAGCGAGCAGGAGAGGACCGAGACTTGAAGCAAGGAGACCCCGTCAGCGAAGGTGCCGAGCGCGCCATCACCCACCTCAACGAGGACCACGACGACGCCCTGCTGGAGATGGCGCGGGCGCTTGGCGGCCAGCCTGCGGCGACCGCTGCCCGCTGCGTCGACGCCGACCGCACCGGCCTCGACCTGATCGCGACCACGCCGGAGGGCGAGGTCGAGGTCCGCGTCACCTACGACGAGCCGATCGACGAGCCCCAGAGCCTGCGCAAGGCGACGGTCCAGCTCGCCCAGAAGGCGCGGGCGGAGCTGGGGAAGGAGCAGCGCCCGGTCAGCGCCGAGTAGACGGGCCGGAGCTCAACCCCGGTCGAGGCCGGCGTCGTAGCCCTCGCGGTAGGTGGCGAGGAAGGCGGGGGGAAGCGGCTCGCGTCCGGGCGCGTAGCGGGCGGCCACGACGAGGCGGCGGATCAGGTCGGCGTGGATGCCCTCAGTGCGCTCGGCCCCGCGCTCGGCGGCGCCGAGCAGGTAGCCGAGCTGGAGGTTGGCGTCGCCGCCCGGCTCGGCCCGCGCCACGGCGTTGAGCTCGGTCGCGGCTTCGATCAGCGCCGCGCCCACCGTGGCCAGGTCGCCGCTCTGCTGGTTCTCGGCCAGGCAGTCGCTGATCGGCACCTCGCCGTCCAGGGCCACCGCGCCGGGGGCAGCGGCGAGGGCCTCTACATAGGCACCAGGCCCTTCGAGGCAGGCGACCGGGGTCGAGTCGTCGCGCCCGTCGCCACAGCCGGCGCAGAGCGTCACGACAAGCGCGAAGAGGATCACGGGCAGCGCACGCATTCGCACCGAATCCTACGAATGCGAGGGGGTGTCTGAGCTTAGGGCCCCTATCCGGGGGGTTAACTCAGACACGTCTGGGCTCAGTCGCCGCCGCGGGGGGCCAGCCCGCCGGAGCGGACGGTGGAGATGCCGCCGGAGGGGCCGGGCGGCGGCGCCTTCGGCGCGGCCCGCTTCTTGCGCCGCGGTTTTTCGCCTCCGGTCTGGGGCGGGACGACCGGGCCGACCGCGAAGACTTCGACCCATTCGGCGAGCTCGAACTCGGGGACCACGGCGTGATTCCAGGAGAGGTGCAGGTGGTGGCCGCAGCCATGGCCGGCGTCGCCGTCGTAGCCGACCCAGCGGAAGGGCGGCGCGGGCTCCCCCTGGACCGGCTCGGCCCAGAGCGCGAGGCGGGTGATCGCGGCCCAGCTGGCGTCGCATTTCGTACCGCCGCCCACGGGCGCGATGTCGACAGCGAGGCCGTTGTGGTGGTCGGAGCCGCGGGTGTGGCAGTTGTCGCAGCCGGCGTGGCTGCCGTCCGGCAGCGGCCCCGAATAGCCGTCGGTGACGTAGATCGGGTAGCGCTCGGCGATCCAGCGCAGGTTGGGCAGGATCCTGCGGTCGATCATGTCGCCCTCTTCATGCGGGATCGAGGCCGGGATCGGGATCAGCTCGCCCGGCTGGTAGACGGTACGGGTGACGGTGGGACCCGCCGTCGCGGTCGCGGCCCAGCAGAGCAGCGCGGTGCAGACAAGGGCGAGCACGAGGCCGACGCGCTCGACGCGCTGGCGGAGGTCGGTCGGTTGCTCGCTCACGCCCCGCTTATCGACACCGGACCTGGCCGGGCTTGAATCCCGCCGGATAGGGTTCGCCGATGCCCACTGTCCGCGACGCCACGTTCGACCTCTTCCGCGCCCACGGGATGACGACGATGTTCGGCAACCCGGGCTCGACCGAGCTGCCGATGCTGGCCGAGTACCCGGCCGACTTCCGCTACGTGCTCGGCCTGCAGGAGGCGGTCGTCGTCGGCATGGCCGACGGCTTCGCCCAGGCCTCCGGCAAGACCACCGTCGTCAACCTCCACACCGCGCCCGGGGTCGGCAACGCGATGGGGGCGATCTTCAACGCCCAGGCCAACCACTCGCCGCTGCTCATCACCGCCGGCCAGCAGGCCCGGGCGCAGATCACCCTGCAGGCGAACCTGACCAACCGCGAGGCGACGCGGATGCCGCACCCGCTGGTCAAGTGGTCCTATGAGCCGCCGCGGGCCGAGGACGTGCCGCTGGCCCTCGCCCACGGCGCCCACCTCGCCGGCCTGCCGCCGCGCGGCCCGGTCTTCGTCTCGCTGCCGATGGACGACTGGGGGGCGGAGGTCGACGAGGGCGATGCCCGCGCGGCGATCGAGCGCAAGGTGAGCGGCCGTGCCACGGCCGACCCCGAGGCGGTGCGAGCCCTGGCCACGGCACTCGACGCTGCCGTCAACCCGGTCCTCGTCGCCGGCCCCGACATCGACGCCAGCGGTGCCTGGGACCTCGGCATCGCCCTCGCCGAGCGCCAGCGGCTGCCGGTCTGGGCCTCGCCGGCGACCGGCGGCAACCGCCTCGGGTTCCCCGAGAACCACCCCAACTTCCGCGGCGTGCTGCCGCCGGCGATCGGCCCGGTCGGGCAGACGCTCGAGGGCCACGACCTGATCCTCGTCGTCGGCAGCTCCGTCTTCCCCTACTACCCGCACATCCCCGGGCCGCTGCTGCCACAGGGCGCGAAGCTGGTGGCGATCACCAGCGACCCCGACGAGGCGGTGCGGGCGCCGATGGGCGACGCGATCGTCGCCGACGTCAAGCTCAGCCTCGAGGCGCTGCTGGCGGCGGTGCCCGAGTCGGCCCGCCCGGTGCCGGAGCCGAACCCGGGCCCGGGCGAAATCCCGCCCAGCGACCCGCTCAACCCCTCGACCGTCCACACCGCCCTGGCCGAGGTCCTGCCCGAGGACGCGATCGTCGTGCTGGAGTCGCCCTCCAGCACGCTCGCCCTGCGCAACCAGCTGCGGATCTCGCGGCCCGGCAGCTATTACTTCAGCGCCGGCGGCGGCCTCGGCTTCGGCCTCGCCGCCGAGGTCGGCGTCCAGCTCGCGCAACCGAACCGGCCGGTCGTCTGCGTGCTCGGCGAGGGCTCGGCCCAGTACGCGATCACCGCCTTCTGGAGCGCCGTCGCCTACGAGACCCCGGTCACCTTCCTGGTCCTGCGCAACGAGGAGTACGCGATCCTCAAGTGGTTCGCCGAAGTCGAGCAGGTGACCGGCGCGCCGGGCCTCGACCTGCCCAAGCTCGACGTCGCCGCGGTCGCCGAGGGCTACGGGGTCAAGGCGCACCGGGCGCAGGACCGCGACGAGGTCCGCGCCGCGCTCGCCGCCGCGCTCGCCTCCTCCAGGCCGGAGCTGGTCGAAGTGCCCGTCGCTCCCGGCATGTCACTCTTCTAAAGAGAGCCATGGCACTGCTCGAGCGAAGCCCACAGTCGCTCGCCCCGCAGGTGGAGGAGCCGGCGCCCGACCGCGCCCCGGACGAGATCGCCGCCGGGGTGGCCCAGCCCCTGCGCGGTGAGCTGGAGGCGCTGCTCGGCGCCGACCGCGTGCTGGCCAAGGCCGGCGACATCGTCAAGTATGCCTCCGACGCCAGCCCCTACCGGCTCTTCCCGCGGGCGGTGGTGGTCGCGCGCGATGCCGAGGACGTCGCCAAGGTCCTCGCCTACGGCCGCGAGCGGGGAATCCCGGTCACCTTCCGCGCCGGCGGCACCAGCCTCAACGGCCAGGGTCAGAGCGACGGCATCCTGGTCGACGTGCGGCGCCACTTCGGCGGCGTCGCGGTCGAGGACGGCGGGGCGCTGGCGCGGGTCAAGCCCGGCACCGTGCTCGGCCACGCCAACCGCGTCCTCGCCCCGCACGGCCGCAAGCTCGGCCCCGACCCGGCCAGCACCGACATCGCCTGCGTCGGCGGCGTCGTCGCCAACAACTCCGGCGGGATGCGCTGCGGCACCACCAGGGACTCCTACTCGACCGTGCGCGCGCTGACCCTGGTCCTGCCCTCGGGGACCGTGATCGACACCGCCGCCCCCGGCGCCGCCGAGCGCTTCGCCGCCGCCGAGCCGGAGCTGGCCGCCGGGCTGGCCGCGATCCGCGAGGAGATCCGCGCCGACGCCGCGCTGAGCGCGCGCATCCGTCGCAAGTTCGCGATCAAGAACACCACCGGCTACCGCCTCTGCGCCTTCCTCGACGCCGAGGAGCCGCTGGAGATCTTCCGGCGCCTCGTCGTCGGCTCCGAGGGCACGCTCGCCTTCGTCGCCGAGGCGGTCTTCGAGACGGTGCCGCTGCCGGCCCGCACCACCACCGCCTGGGTCCACTTCCCGGACATCGACCAGGCGATCGACCCGGTCCGCGAGCTGGTCGACGCCGGCGCCACCGCGGTCGAGCTGATGGTCGCCCCGGCCCTGATCACCGCCGCCTGGAACATGGTCGGCGCCCCGCAGGAGTGGAAAGAGCTGCCGCCGGAGTCGGCGGTGCTGCTGGTCGAGTTCGGCGCCGGCGACGACGCCGCGCTGGACGAGTACGTCGCCCGCGCCGAGGGGATCTTCGCCGCCCGCGAGATCATCCGCCCGATCGAGTTCACCCGCGAGGCGGAGGGTGTCGAGCTGGCCTGGCGCGTCCGCGAGGGCCTGCACGGGCTGATCGGCAAGCTGCGGCTGCCCGGCACGGCGCTGATCGTCGAGGACGTCTGCGTGCCGCCGGAGCGGATCGCCGAGGGCGCCCGCGACCTGCAGGCGCTGCTCGGCGCGCACGGCTTCCTGCCCGGCGTCGCCGGCCACGCCTCCGCCGGCAACCTCCACTTCATGCTGACCCCGGACTTCGCCAAGCAGGAGGACCTGGAGCGCTACGAGGCCTTCATGGCTGGCCTGGTCGAGCTGATCGTCGACAAGTACGACGGCTCGCTCAAGGCCGAGCACGGGACCGGGATCAACATGGCCCCTTATGTAGAGCGCGAGTGGGGGGAGGCGGCGACCGAGCTGATGTGGCGGGTGAAGCGGCTGGCCGACCCCGACGGCGTGCTCGCGCCCGGCGTCCTCCTCAACCGCGACCCCGGCGTCCACCTGCGCAACCTGAAGACGACGCCGGCGATCGAGGAGTCGGCGAGCGCCTGCGTGGAGTGCGGCTTCTGCGAGCCGGTCTGCCCCAGCCGCAACCTGACGACGACGCCGCGGCAGCGGATCGTGCTGCGGCGGGAGATGGCGCGCCAGCCCACCGGCTCGCCCGTGCAGCGGGCGCTGCTGGAGGAGTTCGAGTACGAGGCGATGGAGACCTGCGCCGCCGACGGCTCCTGCCAGCTCGCCTGCCCGGTCGGGATCGACACCGGCCTCTTCGTCAAGGAAATGCGCAGGGCCCGCCACACCGAGGGGGCCGAACGGGTGGCGCTGGCCACGGCGAAGCGCTGGGGCATGGTCGAGGGCGCCTCCCGCGCCGCCCTCCGCCTCGGCGGCCCGCTGGCCCGCCACACCAAGCGCGGCAAAGCTTTGCCGCCCCCCGCCCCCGCCAAGCTGCCGCCCACGATCCACACCGGCGCCACCGCCGTCTACATCCCCTCCTGCACCAACCGCATCTTCGGCGGCCCCGCAGCCGACGGGCCTCAGACGTCCAAATCTCGGACGGATTCGGCCCATCGGCCCTGGGTTGTGGAGGCGCTGGTGGAGGTTTCGGCGCGGGCGGGGTTGCCGGTGTGGATTCCGGAGGATGTGGTGGGCTCGTGTTGCGGGTTGCCCTGGAGCTCGAAAGGGTTCGGCGAGGCGCACCGGCATAAGGCGAACGAGATGGTCGAGCGGCTCTGGAAGTGGAGCGGAGAGGGGGCGCTGCCGATCGTCGTCGACGCCGCCTCCTGCACCCAGGGCATCGCCGACCCCGGCGCCGGCGTCCTCGATGAGGCCAACACCGAGCGCCTCAGCAAGCTCGAGATCCTCGACTCGGTCAGCTGGGCCAATGACCGCCTGCTGCCCTGGCTCGAGGTCAGCGAGAAGGTCGGCCGCGCGACCGTCCATCCGACCTGCGCGACGCGCCACATGGGCCTCGGTCACCGGCTGGAAGATCTCGCCAGCGCCCTTGCCGACGACGTCCACGTCGCCCCCTCGGCGACCTGCTGCGGCTTCGCCGGCGACCGCGGCATCTCCCACCCCGAGCTGACCGCCGCCGCGACCCGGCCGCAGGCAAAAGAGCTGGCCGGCCAGGACTTCGACGCCCGCCTCGCCAACAACCGCACCTGCGAGATCGGCCTCCAGCGCGCCACGGGCGAGCCGTATGAGTCCGTCATCCTCCTGCTCGAGCGGCTGACCCGCTCGAATTCACAGTGACCTGACAGAGCCGCATCCAGGTTGGCGCATCCACGTCTTGCTCGGTGACAGGTCTCGGGCCAGGATCGGCCGATGTTCTTCACCAGCGACCGCGTGGTCCACGGCGAATCGACCGGCCAGTACGAGCCCGAGTGGGCTCCCCTGCTCGAGCTCGCCCCCGATTACATCGACGAGTTCATGTGGATGTTCGAAGTCGAGCTCGAAAGCGGGCTGCGCCTGCACGCCTACAAGCACATCGAGACGAGGAAATACCTCCATCTCGACAAGGAAGGGAGGGCCTTTGTCTACCTCTGGTCGGGCGAGGAGTGTGAGAGGGACCCCGGATACCGGGAAGTCGACCCCCAGCGCATGCTCAAAGAGGTGCTTCGGCGGAGGACCGAGTGATGCCGAGCATCAGCAGATTTCATGGCATCACGATCAGGATGTTCTTTGACGAGAACTTTCATTCCGGCAACCCGCACTTCCATGCTGTGTACGCAGGGGCCAAAGCATCCTTTGAGATAGCGCGGCTCAGGTGTCTGGCAGGGGGATTGCCGCCGGGCGCCGGGAAGATGGTGAAGCGGTGGGCGCGTGAGCATGAAGCTGAGTTGATGGCCAATTGGGAGCGGGCCCGAAACCACCAGCCGTTGGAGTCAATTGACCCACTCGGCTAATGGCCTATCATCGAAACGTGTTGTCTCTACCGCCCAGATTGGTTGAAGCCAAGGTACTCAGTGGCTATGAGGTGTATCTGCGCTTCGCGGATGGCCTTGCCGCCGAGGTCGACCTCTCTTATTTGCTCGACTTCGGGGGAGTCTTTGAGCCCTTGCGGGACATCGAGTACTTCCGCAAGCTGAAGGTCGACGAGGGCGGCGACACGATCGCCTGGCCGAACGAAGCCGACATCGCACCGGAGACTCTCTACGACCATGTGCAGCGCGCCGAGTACGAGAAGCGGCGCGCGCTGAGCGCTAGCTCTTAGCGACCTCGAAGCTCTTCGCGTCGAGGTCGCGGATCAACGCCGCGGTCTTGGCGTCCTTCTCCATGCGGCGGTCGAGCAGGGGGTTGACCAGGCCGCGGAGGGCGGAGACGTAGCGCCACCACTTGGGGACGAAGACGCGGGGTGCGCGTTCCTCGATGCCGCGGACGAGGCCCGCGCCGGCCTCGTCGGGCGTGATCCGCTTCAGCAGGAAGTCGGGGCTGAGATCGCGGATCCGATCCGAGTCCTCCTGGTCGAAGGCGTCCTGGACCAGCTTCGTGTCGACCCAGCCGAAGTAGGCGACGCTGGCGCTCGCCCCGTGCGGCGCCAGCTCCACCCGCAGGGCGCGGCCGAGCGCCTCGACCCCGGCCTTGGCGACGGCGTAGGGGCTGTTGCCCATGCCGTTGGCGAAGGCGTAGACGGAGGAGACGACGACCATCTGTCCCTGGCGCTCGACGATCTGCGGCATCGCTGCGCGGGCGGTGCGCCAGACCCCGAGCAGGTCGACCTCGAAGACGCGCTCCCATTCCTCGCCGGAGATTCCGCGCACGGTGGCGAACTGCTTCTGGGCGATGCCGGCGTTGGCGACGGCGACGTCGAGGCCGCCGAGCTTCTCGACCACCTCAGCGACGGCGGCGAGCATCGCGCCCTGGTCGGTGACGTCGGCACCGACCCCGATTGCCCGCGCACCAACCCGCTCCGCTGCCCCGCGCGCCTCCTCGGCGCTGAGGTCGAGCACGGCGACAGAGGCCCCGCGCAGGTGCAGATGCCGCGCCGTCTCGAAGCCGATCCCGCGGGCTGCGCCGGTGACCAGCGCGACTTTGCCGTTGAGGTCGTAGCGGGACATCGGCCGGAAAGTACACCCCGGTTGTCCCTTGTCGCCCTCTGGGCGACAAGGGACAACCGGTTAGGCTGCGCCGGTGGCCGGCCCCGACGCCACTTACGCAGCCTTCGCCGCCGCGCGCGGACTGGAACCGGTGCCGGCGCTCGGGCTCGGCGCCCTGACGCCGCTGCTGGTCGAGTCCAAGCACTGCCAGGTCGAGCCCGCCGCCCGCGGCCGCCTCGGGGGCGAGGTCGACGGGGTCGTCGGCCACCTCGCCTACACCCGCAACAGGACCTTCCGCTTCAACGTCGCCCTGGTCGACATTCCCGGCTCCACCGCGCTGGCGCCGCGGCTCTTCTGCATCCGCAACGGTCGCAGTACCCGCGACGACGAGTTCTACGGCTTCGAGGCGCGCCACTCGAAGCTCTGGACCGAGAGCACGGCGCTGAACGACCGCTACACGATCTCCACCAGCCCCTACCAGGACCCGAACTGGATGCGGCAGCTGTTCTCGCCGGCGCTGGTCGACTACCTGGCGACCGAGCCCCCGGCCGACTTCTCCTTCGAGCTCGCCTACGGGGCTCTGCTCGGCAGCGTCGAGGACGACGACCCCGGCGCCGACGGCCTGGCGGCGCTCTGCGAGGCGACCGCCCACGTCGCCGCGCGGATCGCCAGGGAGTGCGGGGAGTAGCGATGCAGATCAACCGCACCGGGGTCGGTCTGATCGCCCTCTTCGTCCTGCTCGGCCTGGCGATGTGCTTCGGGCCGGCGCTGCTCGGCGCCGACCTCGAAACGTCGCTGATCGTCGGCTCGACCGGCGCGATCTTCGTCCTCGTCGGCGCTGGCCTCGCCCTCTACGCGCGCCACGCCAAGGGCAAGGCCGCGCACCAAGACTGGATCTTCCAGAACGGGATCAAAGGGAGCGCGACCATCCTCGAGGTCGGCAACTCGCACACCACCGTCAACGAGATGCCGCTGATGAAGCTGAAGCTCGAGCTCGACGTCCCCGGCGTCGGTCGCAGCCAGGTCACGCGCCGCGAAGTGATGCCGGTCTTCACCGCCAACCGCATGGACGCGGGCCTGGTCCTCCCGGCTTACGCGAACCCGGAGAACCCGGCCGAGTTCGTCCTCGTCTGGTGAGCCCGCGCCTCTAGAGGGCCGCACCCCTCCTAGAATCCGCTGCTCGTGCCCGGATTCAACCCAGTCGACCCCAAGCAGTCCTTCCCCGAGCTGGAGGAGCGGGTGCTCTCCCGCTGGCGCGACGCCGACGTCTTCGAGCGCTCGCTCGCCAACCGCGCCGACGCCGAGGTCTGGAGCTTCTACGAGGGCCCGCCGACCGCCAACGGCCGCCCCGGCTCCCACCACGTCCTCGCCCGTGTCTTCAAGGACGTCTACCCGCGCTACAAGACGATGTGCGGCTACCGGGTGCCGCGCAAGGCCGGCTGGGACTGCCACGGCCTGCCGGTCGAGCTCGAGGTCGAAAAGCAGCTCGGGATCGCCTCCAAGCAGGAGATCGAGGAGCTCGGGATCGCCGAGTTCAACCAGCGCTGCCGCGAGTCGGTCTTCGAGTACGTCGAGGAGTGGAACCGGCTGACCGAGCGGATCGGCTTCTGGATCGACCTCGACGACCCCTACGTCACCCTCGAGGACGACTACATCGAGTCGGTCTGGTGGTCGCTGCGCAAGCTCTGGGACGAGGACCGCCTCTACGAGGGCCACAAGGTCGTTCCCTACTGCCCGCGCTGCGGCACCGCCCTCTCCTCGCACGAGGTCGCGCAGGGGTACAGGGATGTCGAGGACCCCTCCATATACGTGCGGTTCCCGCTGCTCGGCGGCGGCGCCTCGCTGCTCGTCTGGACGACCACGCCGTGGACGCTTCCCGGCAACGTCGCCGTGGCGCTTGCGCCCGACGTGACCTACGTCTGGGCACGGGTCGGAGAGGAGACCCTGATCCTGGCCGAGCCATTGGTCGAGAAGGTGCTCGGAGAGGGAGTCGAGATTCTCGAGCGGCATCCCGGGAAAGACCTGCTCGGGATGAAATACGAGGGTCCGGTGTTCGAGCTTGCCGACGGCGGCCCTGCCACCGCCGGCGCCGCTCCCTTCCAGGTCATCGAAGGCAACTTCGTCACCACCGAGGACGGCACCGGGCTCGTCCACATCGCCCCCGCCTTCGGCGAAGACGATTACGCTGCCGCCGCCGCCAACGGCCTCTTCGACCCGACCCGGGCCGCCACCCTCTACAACCCGGTCGGGCTCGACGGCAAGTTCGACCAACGCGTCAGCGGCTTCGAGGGGCGCTTCGTCAAGGACCCCGAAGTGACGGCGGCGCTGATCGCCGACCTCGAGCGCCGCGGCCTGCTCTTCCGCCAGCAGTCCTACGAGCACGCCTACCCGCACTGCTGGCGCTGCGCGACGCCGCTCCTCTACTACGCCAAGTCGAGCTGGTACGTCGCCACCTCGGAGGCCCGCGAGCAGCTGCTCGC
>Ga0190275_10003119_pt1 | contig 11785 bp, 10 predicted proteins | sample Popmic550T_FD_133745 | JGI IMG/M metagenome (GOLD analysis project Ga0190275, IMG submission 133745) | Populus adjacent soil microbial communities from riparian zone of Yellowstone River, Montana, USA - 550 T | ecosystem: Environmental > Terrestrial > Soil > Riparian zone > Trees stand | place... | reverse complement strand
GACGACGCTTGGATGGCTGGCCGCATTCGTCCTCCCGCTGTCTGCTGCTTGTTTCTGGAAGGCAAGAGACTGGAATTTGATCGCTGTCGGCGACGAATGGGCTGCCGCTCGAGGTGTCGATACCAAACGGATGCTCATGATGGGATATATAACCGGCTCAGTGCTCACGGGAGGCGTAACAGCTTTGACTGGACCGATCGGCTTTGTCGGTCTTATCGTCCCGCACGGACTGCGCTTGATCTTCGGAGCCGATCACAGACTTCTCGCTCCGGCTTCATTTCTTCTCGGAGCCGCATTCCTTGCGATCTGCGACACAGTATCGCGCGTCGCGCTCGCTCCCGCCGAGGTTCCTGTAGGAGTCATAACAGCCCTACTCGGAGGACCATTTTTCATATGGATTCTTAGGACGCGCTAAATTACATACCTGAAGATGTGGTTGAAGTTGAGCCTGTTGTTTTCCGGCATTCTGTTGGCGCAGGACGTCTCCGTTCGGAGTACGACTCACCTCGTTTTGGCTCCCGTGGCCGTGAATGACAGCCAGGGCAAACCAGTTGAAAGTCTTACGGCTCGTGACTTTGTAGTTTACGATCGAAGCCTCCCCGTTGCCGTTCACATGGAGGACACACCTCAGCCTCTATCGCTCGTTGTAGTGGTTCAGGCATCGACATCGGCCCAATCCGTGCTGGATAAGCTGCGGAAATCTACGTCAATCATTGGCCCGCTAATTACGGGCGCGCGCGGGGAGGCAGCGGTAGTAGCCTTCTCTCGGCAAACGCGCGTTCTTCAGGAGTTCACGCGCGACACGATAAAGATCGAGAAAGCCCTGCGGGAACTGGACGGCGCTGGCGAGGGCGTCAGTATCATCGACGGGCTTGCCACCGCGCTACGGATGCTGAACCAGCGGAAGCTGGAACGTCGGCGAGTAATTCTGCTCGTTTCGGAAAAACACGATCAATCGAGCGAGGAATCTCTCGAAAAACTGATCGAGCTGACAGAACGGGCAAATGCAACCGTTTACTCCGTGACGTTTTCTCCAACCCGATCGATGTTTGCTAACCGGGCGCCGAAATACTGCGATCGCAAGTGCCGCGATTGCGCCAATACCTGCAAGAATTGCGGCAGTCACTGTGATCGAGAGAACCCGGCAGCCGTACCGTCGAACACTTCGACTGCTGGAGGGATGAACTTGCTTGCGCTTTTCGGCGGCCTCAAACGGCTTTCGGAACCAGATATTCCTAAGGCTCTAGCCGAGTTCTCCGGAGGCATCGCATCAGAATTTGTGCGAAAGCAGGCGCTAGAAGATGCGCTTCAGCGAATTGGCGCCGATCTCCATCAACAATATCTGGTTACGCTGCCCATGCAGCGAGGCCAGCCAGGAACCTTTCACAGCCTCCGGGTCTTTGTGAAAGACAGGTCTGATTTGGCCGTCAGATCGCGAGCCGGATACTTCGAACTACCGGAAGAGTGACCTCTGCGCCACCCTGATTAGCGGTATAATTTCAAAGAATGAAGGCGCGTAATTTCGTTGGATTCACTGGACTTGCGACGATTCTTCTGGCAAGCGGCCTCGAGACGTACAAGCCGGCTGAGCGGCGCCACTGGTCCTTCCAGAAACGTTCTGAACCAGTGATTCCTCAGTTCACCGCGCCAACCGATCGCGCGTGGGGCAAACAGCCGATCGATGCGTTCATTTTGGCGCGATTGCAGAAAGAAGAACTTCGTCCAGCGCCTAAGGCAACGCGCGCAACTCTCATCCGCCGTCTGTACTTCGACCTCATCGGACTGCCGCCAACTCCGGCGGAGGTACATGCCTTCGTCGCCGATCCGTCTCCAAAGGCCTACGAAAAAGTGGTCGACAGGCTGCTCGCCAGCCCGCGCTATGGAGAGCGATGGGGACAGCACTGGCTTGATGTAGTTCGTTTCGCTGAAACCGATGGTTTCGAATACGATACGCATCGCAAGGACGCATGGCGCTACCGGGACTACGTCATTCGATCGTTCAATGCCGATAAACCCTACGACCAGTTTGTTCGCGAACAACTGGCCGGCGATGAGATCGATTCGCCGAATGAGGAGTTGAAGATCGCGGCCGGCTTCCATCGCCTCGGCCCGCTACGCAAGAACGCCGGTAACCAAGAAGTCGCCAGTAGCCGGAATGAAGTGTTGACTGAGATGACGAATGCTGTGGGCGCGACGCTGCTCGGCGTAACGCTAGGCTGCGCACGCTGCCACGACCATAAGTTCGATCCGATTCGCCACACGGACTACTACAGGATGCAGGCATTCTTCGCCAAAACGCACGACAACGACATCACGCTTGCTACACCGGAAGAAAAAGCTGACTGGAAGGCAAAGCATGATGCCGTGCAGGCCGAGATGAAGTCGCTTCGTCAGCAGATGAAGGGACTCAAGGGTCCTGAACTCGAGAACATGAAGCGCAAACTCGAGGACAAGGAGAATAACTTGCCCGAGCCTCTGCCCGCGCTGTTCAGCGTGGCAAACGATCCTTCGAAAGCCACTCCGATTCATGTCCTTGCGCGCGGCGACTACGCCAATAAGGGTGAAGCGGTTGGCATGCGGCCTTTGGGGATTCTATTGCCCGATGGCGCGGAAGAATGGAAGCCTGAAAAGCCCCGAACCGAATTGGCGAACTGGATCCTTCAGCCCGATCATCCGCTGACTGCTCGAGTGGTAGTCAACCGCATCTGGCATTATCACTTCGGTCGAGGCATTGTTTCGACGCCAAACGATTTCGGTCGCATGGGCGGGCGACCTTCGCACCCTGAACTTCTCGATTACCTTGCGAATCGCTTCGTCGAGAATGGCTGGCATTGGAAGCCTCTACACCGCGAAATCCTGCTGAGCAATACTTACCAACAATCCTCCCGGTCGCCGATGGAACAGATCGCCAACGAGAAGGATGCCAACAATGAGTTGTTGTGGAAGTTCTCGCGCCGCCGTCTCGATGCCGAAGAGATACGGGATGCCGCGCTGATGGTTGCCGGAAGACTCAATCCGGCAGCGGGCGGTCCGAGCATCATGGTTCCAGTGGACAAGGAACTGACCAACTTGCTCTATAAGCCTTCCCAATGGGCGGTGACGCCCGACCCCGAGCAACATAACCGGCGAAGCGTTTACCTGATCGCGAAACGTAATTTACGCCTTCCGTTCATGGAAACCTTCGATGCTCCGGATATGAACATCAGCTGTGCAAAACGCGAGACCAGCACGCACGCGCCTCAGGCTCTCGAACTGATGAACGGAGATCTTGCCAATCGTCTGGCGATCGATCTTGCCAAGCGACTTCAGAGCGAGGCTGGAAACAGTCCGGTAAAGCAGATCGATCTTGCCTACAAGTTAGCCGCCGGTCGCGCGTCAACTCTAAAAGAGCGGCAGCTTGCCATTCAATTCCTAAAGGCTCAGCCGCTGCGCGAGTTTGCTCTCGCTGTCCTCAACCTCAACGCTTTCCTGTACGTGGAGTAATAGCATGCCTGAACACGTTCGACTTACGCGGAACCGACGCGAGTTTCTCACTGACGCATTCTGCGGGTTCGGCTCGCTGGCATTCGCGCAGATGCTGCATGCGGACATAACAAAAGCGAATCCCTTAGCTGCGAAAGCGCCTCACTTCGCTCCCAAAGCCAAATCGGTCATCTTTCTCTTCATGGCCGGTGGCCCGAGCCACTTAGAGACATTCGATCCCAAGCCGCTGCTCAACAAACTCGATGGTCAGAAGCGTCCGGCTGCGTTCGGAGAAGCCAAGTATCAGTTCGTCACAAAGGAAGCCAAGATTCTTGGGACGAAGCGAACATTTCAGAAGTACGGGAAAGCGGGCATTGAAGTATCAGACCTCCTGCCTTATACATCACAGATTGTCGACGATATTTCGGTAATCCGCTCCTGTCATGGCGACATGGTAGTTCATTCCGCCGCTCAGTATCAGCTAATGACCGGACGCGTCCTGCCTGGTTTTCCAAGCATGGGGTCGTGGACCATTTACGGACTCGGAGCAGAGACCGATTCCCTTCCCTCCTATGTTGTGATGCCCGACCCGGATGGAGCGCTGGAAGCGGGACAGCCGATGTATACCAACGGATTCCTTCCAGCGGTATATCAACCGACAATGCTACGTTCGGGCGCGAAACCCGTATTAAACCTGGATCTGCCCAAGGACGTTTCCTTCGATCAACGAAAGAAGACCGTCGAGCTGATTAAGGGCCTCAATGAAGCAAATCTCACACCGGGTGACACCGAGTTCGAGGCTCGGGTGAGCGCTTACGATCTTGCATTTAAGATGCAAACCGAAGCTCCTGCCGCCTTCGACCTGGCAACGGAGACCGAAGCAACGCGCCAAATGTACGGGATCGGCAAGGAAACGACTGACGATTACGGTCGACGCTGCCTGCTTGCGCGGCGAATGGTGGAGCGCGGCGTCCGTTTTGTCTGCGTCGTTTCCGGCGGCGGTCCTGGCAACTTGCAGTGGGATGCGCACGAAGATATCGAAGAGAATCACGTTCGCATGGCAGCCCAAACAGATCAGCCTGTCGCAGCACTGATCCGGGATCTGAAGCAGCGCGGCCTGCTCGAATCCACCTTGGTACTCTGGGGCGGCGAGTTCGGACGTTCTCCGGAAGCGCAGGGTGGAAAAGGCCGTGACCATCACAATCTAGGCTTTACGATGTGGATGGCCGGCGGTGGAATCCAGGGCGGACGAGTAGTCGGCGCCACCGACGAGATAGGCTTACGAGCCGTCGAGAAGCCCGTTCATTTCAGAGATATTCATACGACGATTCTTCACCAGCTCGGATTGAATCAGGATGCCCTGAGTTACATGCATCTCGGGAGACGCGAACGTCTAACCGAGGTACATGGAACCGTCATTAAAGAGATTCTCTGAACTGGACGGCACGGATCATTCAGATCCGGGCTGAATCGCACCGTAACCACAACCCAAGTTGTCGGATCTCTGGTGGGTAGACACATGACCGTTCGTGTCCCGGTCACCTTAAAATCAACGCTATCGAGTGTGATGGTACCAACGATGATCTTCAATCCTGACATCACGACAAGAATGAATATGGTTGAGAAGCCTAACGAGCTACAATCTGCCGTACTGCGTCGTCGCACAAAAGTCTCACATCACGGCGCAGTTTTACCGAAGGGCTGAGAACCCTTCGTCATTCCGAACCGGTTCCCGACAAGAGCAACTCAGCCGTTACGAAACGGCTCTTGCTAAATGTACGTCATCTATGTAAGGATGTTCGGAAACAGAAGTACACGACTCTGTTGTCGATATATCCGCAATCGGAAGGGCTAGATATATGGACGTGGTAGGCGATCGACGCTTTGTTGAAATACCGGGTGACAAACTTCATGAGCTGCCTCCGCTCATGGTACGTACTGGGCACAACGTACGGCGTCTCGACAAGGTAGTAGACATGGCGAATGACATCGTGCAGTCGGAAGAGCTTCTTGCCGAAGCGGCAGCACTCGACTGGACCGATACGCACGAGGCCGATCGACGCCGCATGGATCTGGCCATCAATCTTGTCGAGCAGTACATGGGCTTTGTGACCCAGTGGCAATGGGGCGACGGAATCCTCGAGTGGATCCGGCATTGCGAAACCCAATTCCAGATCACGAGCGAGCTTCGCAACGTACTGCGTCCCGACTTGTGGCCTCATGCGAGCCGCTGCAGTTTTGTCACGTTGCTTTCGGACAAGGCCGTACGCCCTGAAAACATCGATCTCCAACGCGCGGTGGGAATGCGCCTAACATTCCGGCAACCGCCTCCTATCAAGTGCTTTTCCAATCAGTTCTTGTTTTACCTGAACTCGACTGTGGCAAGCACTGCGTACTCCACGTGGTCGCATATGGCGCCCGATCCAGTTTCGTCTTTGCCACCGGAGCGCTTCACTTTTCAAGTTGTAAACATGTAGCTCCAGATCGGTTTACGGCATGCGCTAGGATATCCGTGTCTATGCGCATAGCCGTGATCGGACTTGGATTTATGGGGAGCACGCATCTCAAGGCATGGCGAAACATCCCCGAAGCGGAGCTCGTTGCTGTTTACAGCAGGGACGAACAGAAGCTCACCGGCGATCTCAGCCAGATTCAGGGGAATCTCGGCGGACCCGGCGAAACATTCGATTTCAGCAATGTTCGTAAATATCGCGACCTGACGGAACTGCTTTCCGACCCGGATGTCGAAGCGGTTGACATCTGCCTGCCTACGCACCTGCACTACGCGACAGCCCTCTCCGCATTGCGGGCCGACAAGCATGTGTTAGTGGAAAAACCTATCGCCCTGGAAGGAAAGATGGCGGATGAACTCGTTCAGGAAGCGAAAGCGCGCAACAGAACGTTCATGGCGGCGCACGTCCTTCGTTTCGTCCCCTCGTATCGAGTTCTTGCCGAAGAGCTCGCCACAGGCAAGTACGGTCCCGTGAGATCGGCGATGTTCCGTCGACGATGCGCTGCGCCTGTGTGGAGCAAGTGGCTCGGCGATGCGGATAAAAGCGGAGGCGGCGTCTTTGATCTGCTAATTCACGATATCGACTTCGCTCTGATGCTATTCGGCTTGCCAGACGCGGTGTCTGCCACTGGGTATGAAGACCTTCCCCTCGGAATCGACACGATTCACGCGACGCTCTACTATTCCGACACGTATACCGTGGTTATTGCGGGCGGCTGGTTCCACAAGAAGGCTTTTCCCTTCTCCATGGAATACACAATAGCGGCCGATGGGGGCACTTTCGAGTACAGCTCTCTACGGGGCGACGAGGTCACATTTTACGAATGCTCCGGCGAGCAGCGACCCCTCGAACTACGAAAAGAGGATGGATTCGAGGCGGAGTTGCGCTATTTCCTTACGGCTTGCATGGAGGGATCGCGGCCGAACTATTGCGCTCCGGAGGATTCTGCGGCGGCCGTCAAAGTTGCTCGTGTCCTGCTGGAAGCGCGAAAGCGAAACGGAGACAAAATCCCCTGTAGCATTTAACGCCGGTCTGGTTAGGAGCTAAAGCAGCACCTTAGTTCTCCTTATAGCTCGTTAGTAATCTTACTCTTATACCTTATTCGGCTAATTGTTCTCGTGCAGGCGAGGGCCGTGTCCCGCAGGTTCGATCACGGCGCGCATCGAACCTTCGCAGGCAGGTATGCGATGGTCGGGGCCGTAGGCATGAATCTGATCCCGCCCAAATTCAGCCTCTGCCAGGCCGCAAGTAATGACAATCGTGCGGCCGTTCGTATCGACCTCCACAGCATGCTGAAACGCCTCCATCTGCGACTGGCAGAAAAGCTTCTGCAGCATTTCCACAACATAATCGTAGGTGTGAAGGTCGTCATTCAGAAGGACAACATGGAAGAGTGGCGCAAGCGCTTCGTCCTCTTCCTTCTGGAGCTGGGGAGGGGCGATGGTCTTGGGGGGCGTCATCGCGAGGCAGTGTCCATTGTAGCGCTAGACTTCAAAATGATTGCGACGTGGCGCCGATGCGCCGCATCTAGTACAATGGTGAAGCCTGGGGGCGCAACGGATTCGACGGGATTGAATCGTTGTGTCGAGGCGTGCCGGGTTCCGAGCTCCCGTAAAACGATCGGAAAACCATAACTGCCAACACGCAGTTTGCATACGCTGCTTAATTAATTAAGTAGCCGCTCCGCTTGGCGGGCCTGTACGTCAGGTAGTGAGCGTCATTTTGCAGGATAGGCCGATGGCTTCTGTTCGGAGCCAGTAGGCCGAGATCAATCGAGCTAAGTTGCCCGCATCTTGCCGGTTCAACGGCGGGCCGCCGACAAATACCGAATCGGATACGCACGTAGGCTTGGCATAGCGGGCTTTTTCGGACGCGGGTTCAACTCCCGCCGCCTCCACCATCTCACTCTTCAGCGCTTACCAACCCCCGCTCGGCGGTGGCAAATCTTACAAGCGACAAAACCATTCCTTTCGGCGTTACTACGATTTACCAGCGTCGGTTTGTGCTTCAATGTCCGGCAATTCTGGCGATGATATTTCTTTCCAGTCGCGCTTAAGAAAACCTTGTCATCGTCGGCCGACATGGCCGGCAGTGCCATAATCACGCATAGCAGCGCCGGACGCGCCACCGCTACTATCGCTCGGACGCCGAGCACGCGAGCCTTGACGAAATGGAAATGGAAGCAACAACCTCAGCACGAGCCGATTTGTACATAAATGAGACCTGAAGATCTCATCGGCTGCAAAACTCAGCTCTTGAGAATATTGCTACCGGCCGGCCCGTCGGCTCTTGCCCTTTGAGACCTCGCCCGCCGTCTCCCGACTCACCAGCTTGTTGAAGTTGCTCTTCTTACCGCCCGACGTCTTGTCCTGCACCAGCAGCGACAATCCTTGCTTGTCAAACTTGGTGAAGAATTCGTCCCATTCGATCTCTTCCAGCTTTCCGGCGCCTGTGTATCCCGGGAAATCGAGCCTCAGAATACCCAAATCGCCTCTCTTCCCTGTGCCGCGAACGCAAGCCGGATGAGCACCCCGATCCTCAGCCCATTTCCTGATCTCGTCGTGATCGGTTAGAACACGGCTACCTGACGAAGCTTTGCCGGATGAAGTTTTGCCGGATGACGCGCCATTGCCAGAAGATGCAGTCCGGGCCGGAGCCTTCTTGGCCGCTGCCTTACCATTACCCGCGCGCCCCATATCCTTCTGAAGGCGGATGGCCTGACCAGAAAGAGTCTTGTCCATCCCCTCTTCCTCGCGTAGCGTTTCGACAATCAGATCTAAGGCCTCTCGATTGCCGAGTGACTTGGCATAAGCCTTCGCCGTGCCATACGCGGCGATTTCATAGTGTTCTACTTTCTGAGCGGAGGCGATGATAATCTGATCGAGCACTTCGCCCTTCTCGTGCTCCTGGAGATGTTCGTTTGCTTCCTCTACCAGACCCTTCATAGCCTTGCAGGGCTTGCTTCTGGCCTTCTCACCGAGTAGCTCAAGGCATTTCTCCACGCGAGTCACCTGGTTGCGCGTTTGCTCCAAGTGCATCGTGAAAGACTCTTTGAGCTCATTGTTGGTCAGCGCTTTTGTAAGCTTTGGCAGCGCTTTTACGAGTTGTTTCTCAGCGTCATAGATGTCGCGCAGACCGTCAACCAAAAGCTCTTGTAATTGTTCCATTTCGGAGTTCCCTTCCTTCCACTGCTAATGGACTCTCTGGTCTGTTGTAGTGTTTCAGATCAGGCGCTTTGGCGGACCCGGAGCGACAGAGCTTCAGCGCGGCCCCAGTGATCCTCAAACATTCCGCGCATTGCTTCAGAAAAACCCAGGTGATCGAACATCAGCGCCGTCCACGAAGGCTTCGTGATGACGGGATCTAGCAGCGCAATCATGCCTTGCCTGCCATCAAACACAGCGAGTTTCATCGGAAGCGCCGGCGCGCTATACACTTCGACACCGATCCCTCGGTATTCATCCATGCGCTGCTTGTGGTTCTCGTCGATCGATCCGGTCTCGTAAAGCAACCGGCACGTCACACCGCGAAGACGCGCTTGTTTCACGAGTTGTTCGTCAAGGGGATCGACGGCATAGGGAGGCCTGGAAAACTCCAGGTATTCCGATTGCACTTCCGACAGCATTCGCCGATACTGAGCCGCGATCTGCGACGACTCGCTGACGATGCGCAGATAGTCGAGCGTGCCGCGACCGCCTTGGCCCTCCGAGTATGCGCGGGTCAAATCGTCAACCAACGACCCGGCAAAACGCGCCTGCTCGGCCAGTTCCTGCTGCACAGTCTCGCCTCGACGGGCGAGGTAGCTTGGAATGGCAAGAGAGGGCTCAACCGCCGAGAAGAGCTTGGTCTTTTCCTGAATTACCTGGGCAAATCCCTTTTCGATCAGACTATCCAGCACTTCATAGATTTTCTGTCTCGGCACATGGGAGCGCGCCGCCAGCTCCAGGGCCTTGAATCGAGGGTGTCCAATTAGTACGAGGTACGAACGCGCCTCATAGGCGTTTAAGCCGATCTGCTGGAGCCGGCGCCAGAAGCGCTGAAAGTCCATCTCCGGAAGTTCAAGGGTCATCAGTGTCACCGCATAAGCTATCACAGCCCGTGAGCTGAGAGTGAACTAACCAAACTAACCAAAGTTATGACTAAGCCCGCGCAACCGCGCGCTTCCATCCTGCGAACAGCTCCTCGCGACGGGCACCCTCCATCTGCGGTTCGAATACATTTTCTGCGCGCCAGAACTGCTCGACCTCGGACGTGTTTTCCAGATGCCTGTAGCAAGGCGCGCAAGGTACGCCGGCGCCACTGTCGGTCTGCATTGCGTCTGTGAGTTCCTTAGTCTGATACGCAATCGCCTCGAGAGTGGCGCGTACCGGATGCGCGCGATTTGCTCCTAAAGTCAAGCCCGTGATGAGCCTCGCGGTTCTCCTTTCCAGTGAGGCGCGCCCCGTTAGATGATCTCAGACGATGCTGTCTCACGCTGGTTCCTAACGCCGATGGAGTCCGGAACCACGTTCGACTCGGCAAGAACCGTCATTGCAGATCGAATCTGCGCGCAGAATCCCTTCAGGGCTCATCGACCCATCCTGCGTTCGGATAACGTTCTGGCGCTGGTCGTCCCTTCGTCGAAACGCTACGATGTGGGGCACTGAGGCATTATGTTGAATCAGTTTCGGCGGTTCGCTGTTGCAGCCAACTATAATGGAAGGAACCGCATGTTCTTCCGCAATCAAAAAACGAAGCAGATCTCTTTCAGCGATCGCCTTGATGACGTTCGTAAGGCTGGTTTCGAGGTAAAGACGGAGGGCTCGCGCGCTCGCGTCATCAGGAAGGGCTTTGCCGCGGTACTTCAGGAAGTTGATGGCGGCCCCGCTCTGGTAGGCAAGGCGGGCGTAATGGTTGGGGATGAGGTCGGCGTGCTCATCGACGGCGGCTACCAGAAGTTCTTCCAGACGCCTTCAGGGCGGCGGATACCGGCTCTCGCAGAACACCTCAAGGAACTGCATAACTTTCAGGAAGATCTTCGCGAGGCGTTAGGTCTTGTCAGCCTCTACAACCAGGGCTTGGGTACTACATTTGACCGCCACATGTACGATCGGGTGCAAGGTCGCGACGCGGTCGCCATCAAGGGCGGCGGTTCTCACTAGCGGAATCAATCTCAGTGGTTTCTCACCGCCGACTGCAGACGCTCAACGAAATTTTCTCCCGACTCCGTCCACAGACGTCGAAAATCGACAGCCAGCGCCTCATCCGCGTCGTGCACGAATTTCAGCAGACTTTTTAGATTTGATTCGGCCATTGTTCCGGCGCCGGGCAGTTCAGGATCAGGTAGGAACATTGCGTCGGGGCCGAACTCGACCCGCAGGTGCTCCTCCTCCTTGTCTTCAAACTGCTCACCGAAGCACGCCAGAGTGACACGTGTCGGCGTTAATTTCCAGTCGTCAGTGAACTGCCAAATGTCCCACTTAGCTTCGAGCTGCACTGCGCAATCTGTTGCTGTGAATTCACGGGCCGCGGCTACCACGGCGTCCAGATCAACAGGGTTTGCGAAATCCTGTTCAAGCAGCACCGGCTCGCGAAAAGACACAGCTTGAACGCGCAAAGTATTCGGGGTCTGTGTGAGCCTCGAAAATGGAAATGCTCGGAGCATTCGATCCCAGTGCCGAAGCATGTTCATATTGGAATATCCACGTAGTTTATATGAGAGGTAGAGTTGGTCGGCCACTACTGTCATCGTAGCGCCGGACGGATGCCCTTGCCTTCGACCAATTCGTGACGACCAGCTTTCATCTGCGCGAATTCCTCCGTCCGCCCTT
>Ga0190275_10003118_pt1 | contig 11786 bp, 13 predicted proteins | sample Popmic550T_FD_133745 | JGI IMG/M metagenome (GOLD analysis project Ga0190275, IMG submission 133745) | Populus adjacent soil microbial communities from riparian zone of Yellowstone River, Montana, USA - 550 T | ecosystem: Environmental > Terrestrial > Soil > Riparian zone > Trees stand | place... | reverse complement strand
TGACCGGCTCACGTACGTCGGTGGGCTGCCCACCGCCGAGACCTTCGCGCTACCGCTGCTCGAGCTGGGCGTCAGCACGTACTCCTCGGCCCTGTTCAACTTCGTGCCGGGGTGGGCGATCGAGTTCTACGAGGCCGTCCGCGCCAAGGACCGCGACGAGGTCTACCGTCGACTCAGCGAGTTCGTGATCCCGTACCTCGACATCCGCGACCGGGTGCCCGGCTACGCGGTCTCGATCGTCAAGGCCGGGCTCACCGCCATCGGCCGGCCGGCCGGGCCGGTGCGCCCACCGTTGACGGACCTGAGCGAGCAGGAGGTCGCCGAGCTCGCCGACCTGATCAAGCGCATCAGCTGATCCCAGGAGGACCGCCTTTCATGACACTCACTGCCCACTCGATCATCGCCGGCGCCGACGCCGAGAACCCCTCCGTCGAGACGGCCACGAAGACGGCCGCGGCGGCGTTCGCCGCCTACCGCGCCACCACCCCCGCGCAGCGCGGCTCCTTCCTCGACTCCATCGCCGACGAGATCGAGGCAGACCGCGACGCCATCGTCGGGGCCGCGGTCTCCGAGAGCGGCCTGCCCGAGGCCCGGATCTCCGGCGAGGTGGGCCGCACCACTGGCCAGCTCCGGCTGTTCGCCGAGGTCGTACGCCGAGGCGACCACCTCGGCGTCCGGCTCGACCCTGCCCTGCCCGACCGGCAACCTCTGCCGCGGCCCGACCTCCGGCAGCGGATGGTCCCGCTCGGCCCGGTCGCGGTGTTCGGCGCGAGCAACTTCCCGCTCGCGTTCTCCACCGCGGGCGGCGACACCGCGTCCGCCCTGGCTGCTGGCTGCCCGGTCGTCGTCAAGGGCCACCCCGCCCACCCGCGAACCGGTGAGCTCGTCGCCCGTGCGATCACCCGCGCGGTGGCTGCGCACGGTCTGCCGGCGGGCGTCTTCTCGTTCGTCATCGGCAGTGACGGGCAGAGCGGGATCGAGCTCGGTCAGGAGCTGGTCCGCGACCCGCGGATCAAGGCGGTCGGCTTCACCGGCTCTCGCGGCGGTGGCCTCGCGCTCGTCGCCGCGGCCGCGGCACGGCCCGAGCCGATCCCCGTGTACGCCGAGATGTCGTCGATCAACCCGGTCGTCGTGCTTCCGGGAGCACTGGCCGACGGCGACGTCGACGCGCTCGCCACGGCGTACGTCGGCTCGCTGACCCTCGGCTCCGGCCAGTTCTGCACCAACCCCGGTCTGCTCTTCCTGCCCGCCGGCGAGGACGGCGACGCCTTCCTCGCTGCCGTGAGCAGTGCAGTGGCAGACGCGGCCGGCCAGCGGATGCTGACCGAGGGCATCGCCCGCGCCTACGAGGCCGGCACCGCCACGCTGCGCGACACCGACGGTGTCCGGCTCCTGGCGCAGGGCCGCGACGGCGGTGAGCTCGCTCCGGCGCCGCAGGTGGTCGAGACGGCGACCCTCGCGAGACCCGTCATCGATGAGGTCTTCGGCGCGTCCGGCGTCGTGGTGCGATACACCGACACCGACGCCTTGGTGCCGCACCTCGAGCGGCTCGAAGGACAGCTCACCGCGACGATCCACTACGCGCCAGCCGACGCCGACGCGGCTGGGCGGCTGATGCCGGTGCTGGAGGACACGGACGGGCGGATCCTCTTCAACGGCTGGCCGACCGGAGTCGAGGTGTCCCACGCGATGGTGCACGGCGGCCCGTTCCCGGCGACGTCCGACCCACGAAGCACCTCGGTCGGCACGCTTGCGATCGAGCGGTTCCAGCGGCCGGTCTGCTACCAGAACGTGCCCGCCGACCTGCTCCCGGACGCCGTGCGCGACGACAACCCATGGGGCCTGACCCGCCGCGTGGACGGAGAGCTCCACCTCCCATGACGCCCACCATCGCGAGCGTCGAGGTCGTGCCGGTCGCAGGCCACGACTCGATGCTGCTCAACCTGTCCGGCGCCCACGGCCCCTTCTTCACCCGCAACATCGCGATCGTCACCGACTCCGACGGTCGCACCGGGCTGGGCGAGGTGCCGGGGGGCGAGGCGATCCGGCAGACCGTCGAGGACGCCGCCTCCCTGGTCGTCGGCCAGCCGGTGGTCCGCTACCGGTCGCTGCTGCGCGACGTCGCCGCCCGGTTCGGAGACCGCGACGCCGGGGGCCGCGGCCAGCAGACGTTCGACCTGCGCACCACCGTGCACGCCGTCACGGCCCTCGAGTCCTGCCTGCTCGACCTGGCCGGCCAGGCGCAGGGCGTGCCCGTGGCCGAGCTTCTCGGCGATGGCCAGCAGCGCGAGCGGGTGCCGATGCTCGGCTACCTCTTCTTCGTGGGCGACCCGGATCTGACCGACCTGCCCTACCTGCGTGAACACGACGGCGCCGACCAGTGGGCGAAGGTACGCCGCGAGGTCGCACTCACCCCGGAGGCCGTCGTACGGCTGGCGGAGGCGGCGCAGTCGCGCTACGGGTTCGCGGACTTCAAGCTCAAGGGCGGCGTGCTCGCCGGCGAGATGGAGGTCGAGGCGGTGACCGCGCTCGCCCAGCGGTTCCCCGACGCCCGTGTCACGCTCGATCCCAACGGTGGCTGGCTGCTTGCCGACGCCATCGCACTGTGCCGCGACCTGGGCGACGTGCTCGCCTACGCCGAGGATCCGTGTGGCGCCGAGGGCGGCTTCTCCGGTCGTGAGGTGATGGCCGAGTTCAGGCGCGCCACGGGGCTGCGGACCGCGACCAACATGATCGCCACCGACTGGCGGCAGCTGGCCGCCGCCGTCCGCTCGAACGCCGTCGACATACCGTTGGCCGACCCCCACTTCTGGACGATGGCCGGCTCGGTCCGGGTGGCGCAGCTGTGCCACGACTTCGGCCTCACCTGGGGCTCCCACTCCAACAACCACTTCGACATCTCCCTGGCGATGTTCACCCACGTCGGAGCGGCGGCGCCGGGCGAGATCACCGCGCTCGACACCCACTGGATCTGGCAGGACGGCCAGGGACTCACGATCGACCCGCTCCAGATCCGGGGTGGCGAGATCGCGGTGCCGACGGCCAGTGGGCTCGGGATCGAGCTCGACCGCGACCGCGTGGCCGAGGCCCACGCGCTCTACGTCGAGCACGGGCTCGGCGCCCGCGACGACGCGGCTGCGATGCAATTCCTGGTGCCCGGCTGGCAGTTCGACCCGAAGCGACCCTGCCTCGTCCGGTGAGCGGTCCCGACCGCTCAGGGGGCGCATGATCGAATTGGCCCCGTGAGCGAGAAGACGGTGCGACCGCCGCACACGTCGATGGCGGCTGGGTTCGTCATCGGCGGGTCGGTCGGCATCGTGCTGACCATCGCCGGCCAGCTCAGCGGGCTGCACTCGCTCGAGACCCAGAAGCAGGTCTCCGCCATCCTCAGCGATGGGCCGGGCAGCGGGCTCGGGATGGACCTCGAGACCGCCCTCGGCTGGATGCGGGTCATCCTCATGATCGTCGCCGGCTGCGCCACGGCCGCTGCCGTGCTCGGCGTGCAGGTCCTCCGCCGCAGCCGCGGCGCCCGGAAGCTGCTGACCCTGCTCGCGATCCCGATCTTCCTCGGCGGCTTCGTGGCCGGCGGGTTCCTCACCGCGCTGGTCGCGGCGTCGGTCGCGTTGCTGTGGGTGGGGCCGTCCGCGCAGTGGCTGCACGACGGACCCCCGACCTCGAACCGCGGGTTCCTCGACCGGCCCAAGGTCCCCGCCCCGGCGCCTGCCGACGCAGACCAGCGACCGCCGACCGCGCCGCCGGTCGGCGCGCCACCGTCCTCTCATCAGCCCTTGCCCCCGTCACCCACCGCCCGTCGGCTCTTCATGGACCAGCCGGACGGCGCGGGCCAGAGCGGGCGGCGGCCCGACGCGGTCGTGTGGGCCTGCGTGCTGGTCTGGGCCTGCTCCGGCCTGGTCGTGGTGGTGATGGCGGCCACCGCCGCGCTGGTCGCAGGTGACCCGGCGTTCGTGCTCGACCAGCTGCGCGAGCAGGACGAGGACCTACCGGTCCAGGACACCGACGTACTCGTGGACGTGACGTACGCGACGGCGGCCGTGCTGACTGTCTGGTCAGTCGCGGCCGCCGTGCTCGCGGTGCTCGCCTACCGCCGCCGCCCTGCCGGCCGGATGGGCGTCCTCGTCTCGTCGGCCGTGGCCGGTGTGCTGTGCCTGGCCGGAGTGTTCGCGTCAGTCGTGCTGATCCTTCCGGCCGGCGCGGCCATGGCCACGGTCGCGCTGCTGAGCCGTCCGGAGGTCCGGGCCTGGTACGCCGCGCGTCGTTCCTGAGGAGGGCGCCGCGCGCCCGACTCGAAGGGCCGAGCCGCGCATGGTCCAATGGCGCCATGAGCGACACGACGGGCAGCGACCCGAACGGCGAGCAGTCGGCCTCCGGCGACGATCGGCCGCCGGCGTACCCGCCGCCACAGCCTTACGGTCAGCCGCAGCAGCCCTTCGGCGCGCCGCCGCCGCCGAGCCCCTCGCCGTACGGCCAGCCGCCGGGCCAACAGCCTCAGGGCCAGCCGCCGGCGCAGGAGCCGCAGCAGCCCCCGGCGCAGCCGCAGTCGTACACGCAGCAGTACGGCCAGTCCTACTCCCAGCAGTACGGACAGCCCGCACAGGGCGCGTACCCGAGCTACGGCGAGCCACCCAAGGACTCCCGTCCGGCCTCGGTGACGGCGGCCGCTGTCATCACGCTCGTGACGAGCGGCCTGATGTTCGTGCTGCTCGCGGTCTCACTCGTCACCGTGCTCGCGGCTGGCGCTGACTCCGACTACGTCCAGGACATCGCCGACGAGATGGCCGCGCAGAACGCCGCCTATGAGGACTTCTCGGCGCAGACCATCGTCAACATCGCGGCCGTCGGCATCGCGATCGCCCTGGCGTGGGCGCTGATCGCCATGCTGCTCGCGATCTTCGCCATGCGCCGGTCGAACGCCGCCCGGATCGGGCTGGTCGTCTCGGCCGCGCTGGTCTGCGTGCCGACCGGACTGGTCGGCGTGGCGGGTGCGTTCCTGATGCTGGCGCTGAGCGCCGCCTGCATCGTCGTGATCATCTGTCTGTTCGCCGGTGGTGCGAGCGGCTGGTACGCCCGCCGGCACGGCTACCAGGCCAGCTCGGGTGGCCTCGCTCCGCCGATCGCCTAGCTACTTCTCGAGGGCGCCTTCGCGCAGTCGGCGCAGGCCGTCCTCGATCACGTCCGACTCCTTGCAGAACGCCCAGCGCACCAGGTGGCGGCCGGCGGCCACGTCGTCGTAGAACGCCTGCGCGGGGATCGCGACCACGCCCGCCCGGTCAGGGAGCGCCTCGCAGAAGTCCAGACCGTCGGACCAGCCGAGGTGGCCGACGTCGGTCAGCGCGAAGTAGGTGCCCTCGGGCACCCGTGGGTCCAGGCCGACCTCGGCGAGGCCTCCGCAGAGCTGGTCGCGGCGCTTGGCGAGGTCGGCGGCGAGCTGCCGCGGGAAGTCGGGCTCGTGCTCGAGGGCGTGGGCGACCGCGTGCTGGAACGGCGTACCGGAGCTGAAGCTGAGCCACTGCTTGGCGGCAAGCAGTGCCGAGACGAGTGGCGCGGGGCCGGTGGCCCAGCCGACCTTCCAGCCGGTGACGGAGTAGGACTTCCCGGCGCTGGAGAGGGTGAGGGTGCGTTCGGCCATGCCCGGCAGCGACGCGATGGGCACGTGCTCGTGGTCGTCGAAGGTCAGGTGCTCGTAGACCTCGTCGGTGATGACGACCAGTTCGCGCTCGATCGCCAGGTCGGCGACCGCCTGGAGCTCGCCGCGGTCGAGCACCGTGCCGGTGGGGTTGTGGGGACTGTTGAGCAGCACGAAGCGGGTGCGGGCCGAGACCGCAGCCCGCAGCTCGTCGGCGTCGAGCCGGAAGTGGGGGGCGCGCAGGGTCACCGGGCGGCGTACGGCGCCTGCCACCTGCAGCATCGCGACGTAGGAGTCGTAGTACGGCTCCAGCACGACCACCTCGTCACCCGGGTCGACGAGCCCGAGCAGGGCAGCGGCGACGGCCTCGGTGCAACCGGTGGTCACGCAGACCTCCCGGTCGGGGTCGAGGTCGATCCCGTAGTGCCGCCGCTGGTGGTCTGCGATCGCCGTGCGCAGCGGCGGGACGCCGATCCCGGGCGCGTACTGGTTCGCACCCTCGGCGATCGCGTCGCGAGCCGCCGTCAGCAGCCGGTCCGGCCCGGACGTGTCCGGGAAACCCTGTCCGAGGTTCACCGACCCGGTCCGCACCGCCAGCGCCGACATCGTGCTGAAGATCGTCGTCGGAATCCCGTGGAGCCGCTGCGCGAGCATGCGTCGAACCTAGTCAACCAACACTGGGGCGCCCATCACCGCAGGGTGTGGCCGCTCGCGCGCAGGTTCTCGCAGGCCTCGAGGACGCGGGCGGACATGCCGGCCTCGGCCGCCTTGCCCCAGGCCCGCGGGTCGTAGGCCTTCTTGTTGCCGACCTCGCCGTCGACCTTGAGGACGCCGTCGTAGTTGCCGAACATGTGCGAGGCGACCGGACGGGTGAAGGCGTACTGGGTGTCGGTGTCGACGTTCATCTTGACCACGCCGAAGTCGACCGCCGCACCGATCTCCTCGGCGGTCGAGCCCGAGCCCCCGTGGAAGACCAGGTCGAAGGGGCGGGCGTCGTCGCCGAGACCGAGCTCGGAGGCGGCGGCCCGTTGGGCCTCGCGCAGGATCTCGGGGCGGAGCTTGACGTTGCCCGGCTTGTACACGCCGTGGACGTTGCCGAACGTGAGCGCGGTGAGGTAGCGGCCGTCGTCGCCGGCGCCGAGCGCCTTGACGGTGGCGATCGCGTCCTCCGGGGTCGTGTACAGCTGGTCGTTGATCTCGTTGGCGACGCCGTCCTCCTCGCCGCCCACGACCCCCACCTCGATCTCGAGGATGATGTGGGCCGCGCGGCACTTCGCCAGCAGCTCCTCGGCGATCTCCAGGTTCTCGTCGAGCGGTACGGCGGAGCCGTCCCACATGTGCGACTGGAACAGCGGCGCCTCGCCGCGCGCGACCCGCTCCGCCGACAGGTCCACCAGCGGCCGGACGAAGCCGTCGAGCTTGTCCTTCGGGCAGTGGTCGGTGTGCAGCGCGATGTTGACGGGGTAGTTCTTGGCCACCTCGGCGGCGTACGCCGCGAAGGCGACCGAGCCGGTCACCATGTTCTTCACGGTCGGGCCGGAGAGGTACTCGGCACCGCCGGTCGAGACCTGGATGATCCCGTCGGACTCGGCGTCGGCGAACCCCTTGAGGGCCGCGTTGAGGGTCTGGGACGAGGACACGTTGATGGCCGGGAACGCGAAGGACTGCTGCTTCGCGGCATCCAGCATCTCGGCGTACTTCTCGGGGGTAGCGATCGGCATGGCCCAAACCCTAGTCGCTACACATCGGTCGCTTCCGGGGCCGCCGCGGGTGGCCGCATGGTGGACTGACAACCGATCCGGCGTCCGGTACGTAAGGAGGGGTATGGACCTTCGTGAGGAGCTGGAACAGGCGATCGGCCACGGCCCGGCCCTGCCCGCGCCCGAGGCACGGCTGGCGGCCGGCCGGGCCGCCGTACGTCGACGGCGGACGGGCGTCGCCGCCGCGGCGGCCGTGGCGGTGATGGCGGTGGTGGTACCGGTGGCCGCGCTCGCCGGTGGTCCGGGCGCCGCCCCGCGGGACCTCGGGCCGGTCGCGACCTCGTCGTCGTCCCCGTCGTCCCCGTCGTCCCCGTCGTCCCCGCCGTCGGGGCCAACGCCCGCGCCGGATCCGACGCTCCGCGCCAGCGAGAACCCGGACCGCCAGCTCGAGGTGGTCGTCGTGGACGGGGTGCCGCAGCTGGCGTCCGAGCCCGCCGGCGTCGTGATCGGCCCGGTCGTACGCGGCGCCGACCGTGCCTACGGGCTCCAGGTCCGGCTCGAGGGAAAACGGTCCTTCGTCCTGCTCCTCCACGCCGAGGACGGCGGCTGGCGGGTGCACCGGCTCGTCACGGCCGAACCGGGTGAGGACCTCGCGACCTGGCTCCGGGCTGCCGGCTGGTTGCCGACCGGGGAGGCGTCCTGACGCCCACCGAGGAGGCGGCGTACGTCGAGTTCGTGGCCGGGCGACAGGCCCGGCTGCGGCGGGTGGCGTACGCCGTGTGCGGTGACTGGGACCGGGCCGAGGATCTGCTGCAGACGGCGCTGACCAAGCTCTACGTGGCGTGGCCGCGGGTCTGCCGCGACGGTCGCGAGGACGCCTACGTCCGCCAGATCATCGTCCGCGCCAACCTCGACGAGGTCCGCCGGCCGTGGTGGCGTCGCGAGCGTCCGGGCCTCGACGGGTTCGACCCGCCCGCCCCGGAGGCTGACCTCGACACGCGCCAGGACCTGTTCGGCGCGCTCCAGGCGCTGCCACCGATGCAGCGCAGCGTCGTGGTGCTCCGTTACTGGCTCGGCCTGTCGGTCGCCGAGACGGCGGCCGACCTGCGGATCAGTGAGGGCACGGTCAAGAGCCACGCCCACCGCGCCCTGAGCCGCTTGCGTTCGGAATTCGTGGTGCCGGAGCCGTGACCTCACGCCTGACCGGACGTTGTTCAGGTCACCGGCTCGGGGGAGACGAGCTTGGGCCCGGGGCGTGCGGTCCCGGGTCCAGGCACGTCACACTCAGGCACCTCCCCGCCAGGCGTCGTCGCCCGACAGGTCGGCGTACTCCCGGATCCAGGTGTGCATCGCGATCGCGCCGGCGGCGCTGGCGTTGATCGAGCGGGTCGAGCCGAACTGCGCGATCGAGAACGTGCTGTCGCACGCGTCGCGCGCGGCCTCCGACAGCCCCGGCCCCTCCTGCCCGAACAGGAAGCACACGCGGCGTGGCAGCGTCAGCGTCTCCACGTGCTCGGACCCCGGCAGGTTGTCGATGCCGAGCAGCGTCACGTCCCTCTCGTGCAGGTACGCCGCGAGGTCGGCGACGGTCGCATGGTGCCGCAGGTGCTGGTAGCGGTCGGTGACCATCGCGCCTCGGCGGTTCCACCGGCGGTTGCCCACGATGTGCACCTCGGCCGCGAGGAACGCGTTGGCGGTGCGCACGATCGTCCCGATGTTGAAGTCGTGCCGCCAGTTCTCGATCGCGACGTGGAAGTCGTGCCGACGGGTGTCGAGGTCGGCGCGGATCGCCTCGAGGGTCCAGTAGCGGTAGCGGTCGACGACGTTGCGCCGGTCGCCGTCACGCAGCAGCTGCTCGTCGTACTGCTCGCCCTCGGGCCACGGCCCCTCCCACGGGCCGACGCCGACCTCGTCGGGCCCGTGCGGCATCGGGTCGTACGGCGCGCGAGACTCCATCAGAAGGCGGACACGGATGCCGGCGCGCGCTGGGGGCGGCTGAGCGTGCGAACGACGGCGGCCTGGCCGTGCCGGTCGACGGCCACGTCGGCCAGCAGCCCGACGACCAACCGGACCGCCTCGTCGGGGAACCTCGGGGTCTCGAGGCCGACGCTGGCCGCGAGGTCGTCGGCGTGGACGACCATCTCCATCAGCCGGGTGACCGCGAAGTCCGCGGCGGTCAGCGACCAGCCCTGCCACGGGATGAGGACCGGGTCGCTGTCCTCGATCCGCGCCAGCGCCGCAGGCAGTGCGGCGAGGGCGGACCTGACGTGCTCGGCGTGGGCGTCCGGGCCACCGGCCGCCTGCTCGTCGGCGCCGGTCCGGATGCCGGTGTTGACCTCGCCGTCGAGCCCGCTGTTGGCCCAGGGTGCCTGGCGATAGTGGTCGAGGACGCGGATCGGAGCAGCATCGGCGGGTGCGTCGGCGTACAGCCGGATCAGGCTGTCGAGCTGGCCGGTCAGGTGGTGGGCCAGGCCGCCGACCGTCATCCCCTCACAGGAGCTCTCGTCACCCCACCGCCCGCGGACCTGATCGCTCAACGCGAGGTCGGCGCTCACGCGGGCGGACTCGAGCACGGCATCGGTGAGCGAGAGTGGCACGGCTCGAGGTTACCGCCGCCCGGGTAGGGTCAGCGCGTGATGGAGTTGCTCCAGCCGATGCTGCTCGGCATGGACTGGATGGATCCCAACTGGCTCCTCGAGCACTTCGGCCAGGAGCTGTTCTGGCTCAGCCTGGTCATCATCTTCGTGGAGTGCGGGCTGTTCTTCCCGTTCCTCCCCGGCGACACCCTGCTGTTCGCGATGGGGCTGTTCATCGCGGCCGAGAAGATCGACGTCTTTCCTGGCCCCGCGGGCGTCGAGCTCATCATGGCGCTGGTCCTGTTCACGGCAGCGGCGTTCCTCGGCAACGTGACCGGCTACGAGATCGGCCGCGCCATGGGGCCGCCCCTGTACGAGCGGGACGGGCGGGTCCTGAAGCGGAAGTACTTCGACCAGACGTCGGCGTTCTTCGACAAGCACGGCAACAAAGCGCTGGTCATCGGGCGGTTCGTGCCGTTCGTGCGGACCTACATCACCGTGGTGGCAGGCGTCACCAGGATGGAGCGCGCCCGGTTCTTCCTGTGGAGCGCGGTCGGTGCGGTGCTGTGGGTCCTGAGCATCACGCTGCTCGGCTACTTCCTCGGCTCGGCTTTCCCGAGCCTGGGGGAGAACATCGACAAGGCGATCGTCGTGATCCTGGCGTTCTCGGTGATCCCGATCGTCTGGGAGTGGTGGCGGCACCGCCGCACCCACGCGCCAGAGGCCGAGGACCGCGACCACGACGGTCGTCCCGACCGCGACATCCTGGGCAGCGACGTCGACCCGCACTGACCCGCGCGCTCAGTGCACGGCGTCCAGCTCCGCCTTCGTCAGCACCGCACGGACCTCGACGTCGACGTCGGCGAGCGGGTTCTCAGCCGCCGGGCTGCGGTCGATCGCGCACAGCACGTGCTCGACCGTGGCGCCGTACTCGCGGAGCCTCTTGGTCGCGTCGCGCACCGCCCCGCCGGTGGTGATGACGTCCTCGACCAGCGTGACGCGCCGGCCTTCGACGTCCGGCCCCTCGGCGAGCTTGCAGGTGCCGTAGCTCTTCGCCTCCTTGCGCACGAACAGCGCGGGGAGCCCGGTCTGGGCGCTGAGCACGGTCGCGATCGGGATGCCGCCCAACTCGAGGCCACCGAGCAGCTCGGTGCCCGCGGGGACGAGGTTCCGCATCTGCGAGACGACTCGACGCAACAGCTCGGGCCGCGCCTCGAAGAGGTACTTGTCGAAGTACTCGTGCGAGACCTGCCCGGACCGCAGCGTGAACTCGCCGGTGAGGCGGCAGCAGGCATCGATGTCGCGGGCGAGGTCCGGGTCGCTCATGGCCCGGACTGTAGTGGCAGGGTGGGGGCATGAGTCACCAGGACCTGATGGCCGGACCGCCGCCTACGCACCTGCCCGAGGACCCCGCGTCCGCCGAGCTGCTCGACGGCGAGGCGCCCGCCGCCGTCGTACGCCGCCACCCGGCGTCGCCGATTGCGTGGGCCGCCCTCGCCGCGCTGGCTGCGGAGGAGGGGGCCGACGAGGTGACGGTCTACGCGTACTCCCGCGTCGGCTACCACCGCTCGCTCGACCTGCTGCGCCGCAGCGGCTGGAAGGGCCAGGGGCCGGTGCCCTGGTCGCACGAACCCAACCGCGGCTTCCTCCGCGCCCTCGCCCTCCTCGCCCTCTCCGCCAAGGCCATCGGCGAGACCGACGAGTGGGAGCGTTGCGCCACCTTCCTCCGCGACTCCTCCCCCGAAGCGGCTGACGAGCTGCTGCCGAGCTGAGTTCGCAGCTAACGCAACGGTCGTGACGCTCCCGGTACGTTCGATCGTCCCGGGAGCGTCACGGATGTCGCGTTAGCCAGGAGTGTCGGCCTAG
>Ga0190275_10003117_pt1 | contig 11787 bp, 10 predicted proteins | sample Popmic550T_FD_133745 | JGI IMG/M metagenome (GOLD analysis project Ga0190275, IMG submission 133745) | Populus adjacent soil microbial communities from riparian zone of Yellowstone River, Montana, USA - 550 T | ecosystem: Environmental > Terrestrial > Soil > Riparian zone > Trees stand | place... | reverse complement strand
CGAGGCCGCACTCGCGGAGGCGGTCGAACAGCGGGCCGGGGAACAGCGGCACCGCCGTCAGCAGACCCCACGCGGCTAGCGCCGTCGTGGTCCCGGCGCCGGCCGAGATCGCCCCCGGCCGCGCCGCCAGGCCGCGGAGCCACAGCCCACACACCAGCGGCAGCACGAAGGCGTAGTAGTGCATGTGCGACACGGGCGTCGTCAGCGTCATCACCGCGCACAGGCACCCGAACAGCACCAGCTGATCGGCCGCCGCCGGCGACGTGCGTCGGAACCCGACCCACGCGGTCAGCAGCAGCATGGCGCCGCTCACGGCGAGGTGGGCGACCTTCGCCGACCGGCCCGGCTGCGGCGGTCGCGTCGTCGGGTCGGGGTGCTGCCAGGCGTGGACCGCCGCCAACACCGACTGGCTGTCCGTCGCCGCGACGCCGTGCAGCTCCTTCGCCCGCGTCTGGTCGCCGTGCTCATCGAACACCGGCCCCAACACCACCCGCACCAGCTTGGCGTTCACGCCCACCGCGCCCTCGACGCCCCACACCGCCGCCGGCACGACGCCGATCAACACCGCCACCGCCACCGCCGCGCCGGCCAGCGCCCGCCAATCGCGGCGGACCATCGGGTAGACCACCAGCAGCGTCGGAATGATCTTCAGCACCGCGGCCGTCGCCAGCCACGCCCCGCCGGCGGCGCGGCGGTTCCGCACCACGGCCGCGAACCCGGCCGCCCACAGGGCCACCACGAACGGGTTCACCTGCCCGCGGCCGAGGGTGTGGCCGAGCCCGCCGAGGCACACGTACACCGGCACCAGCCGGGCGTACCACCACCGCCGCGAGCCGCGCTCCAGCCCCGGCAGCACCGCCGCGGCGAGCGCATGGACCGCGTACCCGATCGCCAACAGGCTCAGCACGTACCACACGCCGACGGACACGGCGTACGGCACGTACCCGTCCTGCGGGAGGAACCGGTACGGGTGGCCGAGCGGGACCATCGCCACGGCGAACGGCGGCGGGTAGGCGTAGTGCCAGCCGTTGTCGTCGGTCACGTCATAGATGTCGAGGCCGGCGCGGACGGCCCAGCCGGCGCGGGCGAACACGCCGAAGTCGGTCTTGGGCGTCTGCTGGAACGCCGAGCGGACCTCGGTGAGGACGCCGAATGCGACCAGCAGCAGCGCGAACAGGGCGAGGCCGACGCGCTCCCAGGTGCGGAGGCGGTCGGTGGCGAGAGGACTCGTCATTCCCGGGTTATCGGCAATCCGGCTGGCGGACGCGAGCCCAGCCCGTCGCCGCGGGCGACGCTCGGGTGTAAGTCATTGGTTCCAGGGAAGTGGGGCACCCCGTCCCAGAAGCATTGAGTCAACTGGAGGAATCAACGTTGGAGCGACGCCGCCGGCCGCGGGGCGTTGCGGCGTCGGGGGTTATGGCGAACGGCAACACTCGGGCCTCCCGACCTTGATTCCGCGCTGCCGCCCCGTCACCATTCCCCCGCCGCGGGGCGGCCCGAGTGTCGTCGGGCGTCGGGCCGGAAACGGGTCGGCGGTCGGCACACCGGGGCTACCCCGGTGACGGTTCACCACTCCACTCGTGAAGCGCGCGACGGCGGGGGCACTACCATGCCCGATCCGTCGCGCCGGACATGACCGGTCGGGCCGCCCCGCGGTTTCGTTCCCCGGGCACCGGATGCTCGTCCTCGACCGTGCGCGGTTCCTGTTCACCCTCACCGGCGCCGCCGTCCGCGGCGTCTGGACCGCCACCGCCCTGCGAGCCGCGCTCGCCGCCACCGGGTACGACCTCCGCGCCCCCGGCCTCGCGCCGCGAATCCTGAAGGCCTTTCCGACGAAGCCCACCTACGGAACCCTGTTCGCGTTCCTCGTCGGCGACGCCCGCCTCTCCCGCGCCCTCGGCCGCCCCGTCGCCCCGCGCCGCTCCCCCACACCGCCGACCCCGCCGCTCGCGGCGTTGCAGGTGCCGCCGCTCCCCACCGAGGCCGCGCTCGCCGCGTGGCTGAACCTCACCCCCGGCCGGCTGCGCTGGCTCGCCGACCTCACCGGCCGCAACCGCCGCCACCCACCGGGACCGCTCCGCACGTACCGGCACCGCTGGGTGGCGAAGCCGAGCGGCCGCGCCCGACTCCTCGAAATCCCCGTCTTTCCGCTGAAGCAGGCCCAGCGCCGCATCCTCGCTGATCTGCTGAACTACGTCCCGCCGCACCCCGCGGCGCACGGCTTCCGCCCCGGCCGGTCCGCCGTCACGAACGCGGCCGAGCACTGCGGCCGGGCGGTCGTCGTGAAGTTCGACCTGGCCGACTTCTTCCCGTCGGTCGCGGCGGCGCGGGTGGTGCGCATCTTCCGCACGGTCGGCTACGCGGAGCCGATCGCCCGGCTGCTCGCGGGCCTGTGTACGACCCGCACCCCCACCGACGTGTGGGCGGCGCGGCCGAACCCGGCCGCCGACGGCTCGGACCATGCGACCCGCTTGCGGCTCGTCGGCCGGCACCTGCCGCAGGGGGCGCCGACCTCGCCGGCGCTGGCGAACCTGGCCGCGCACCGCCTCGACCGCCGCCTCGCCGGCCTCGTCGCCGCGCTCGATGCCACGTACACCCGCTACGCCGACGACCTCACCTTCTCGGGTGGCCCGGAGCTGGCCCGGCGTTCGGCGCGACTGACGAGACTGGTTCGTGAGGTCGTCATGGAGGAAGGCTTCGCGCTGAACGCCGCGAAGACGCGGGTGGTGCGCCGCGGCGACCGGCAGGTGGTGACGGGCGTGGTGGTGAACGTGCGGCCGAACCTCCCGCGGGCGGCGTTCGACGCACTGAAGGCGACGCTGACGAACTGCGTACGTCACGGCCCGGCGTCGCAGAATCGGGCGGCGTGTGCCGACTGGCGGGCGCACTTGGCCGGCCGGGCGGCGCACGCGGCGGCGGTGAACCCCACCCGCGGCCGGAAGCTGTGGCGCCTGTTCGACGCGATCCGGTGGGACGACGTGCCCGTCAGCGCCCCCGAGCCTCAAGACCCCTGAGCCGACAGCCGGCCGAGGTCGATAATCCAACGAGACGCGAAAGGGTCGGGCGTTTGGCCCCGGCCTTGCATCGAGGTATAATTCTTCGCCCGTCGTGAATGCCGGGCCGTTCACCCACGTCGCCCCGCCCTTCCGCCCGGTCGCCCTGCCCTCGCCCCCAAACTCCACGCTCGCCCCTCACCCGGTCGTGAGATCGCGGCATGCCGCTTCTTCGTTCCCGCTCGCGGGCGTTCACGCTGATCGAGTTGCTGGTGGTGATCGCCATCATCGCCATCCTCATCGGATTGCTCCTCCCTGCCGTGCAGAAGGTCCGCGAGGCCGCCGCTCGCGCGCAGAGTCAGAATAACGTCAAGCAGATCGTCCTCGCCTGCCACGGCTACCACGACGTCAACAACGCCCTGCCGCCGATGGCCACCGACATCAACAACGCCACCCGGCAGTACTCGCTGTTCTGCTACATCCTGCCCTACGTCGAGCAGGGGCCGCTCTGGACCGCCGGGTCGGCCAACGTCAACTTCTGGGTCGGCGGGTCCACGTCGCCGGGGTCGGTGAAGGTGAAGACGTACCTGTCGCCGCGCGACACGTCGAACCCGGGCGACACCTGGGTCGAGAACAACGGCGGCACCTGGGCGCACTGCAACTACGGGGCGAACCACGCCGTGTTCGGCGACCCGAAGGGCGGCCCGCGCCACACCGACGCCCGGGCCACCCTCGTCGGCCTGTCCGACGGCACCTCGAACGTCGTCGGGTTCGGCGAGCAGTACGCGGTGTGCGGCCTCGGCGAGACGGAGCCGTCGAGCGCCGGCGACCCGAAGTACTACCACAAGCTGTGGGCGTACTGGACGCCGTGGAACTGGTCCCGCGGGGCGTACATCGACACCCGGCTCATCAGCAACGACACCACCAACCCGGTCGCCACGACGACCGCCGCCCCGCCGCAGAACAGCCCGCGGGTGGACGCCTGCAACCCCTACTACGTCCAGGCGTTCAACGGCGCCTCCGTGGTCGGGCTGATGGACGGGAGCGTCCGCCTGGTCACCCCGAACATCTCCGGCACCACCTGGGCGCGGGCGCTCTGGCCGAACGACGGCCTGAGCCTCGGCAGCGACTGGTGACCGGCACCTCAACCTCCTACCCGGCGGAGCCAACATGATGCACGTATTCGATCGATCCCGTGTGTGGTGCGTCCCCCTGCTCGCCGCCGTGTTCGCCCTCGGGTGCGGAGGGGCGGAGGGGGAGCGGGTCCGCGAGGTGCGCGGCACGGTGACCTACAAGGGACAGCCGCTCCAGTCCGGCACGGTGCGGGTGGTCGGGGCGAACAACGAGGTGGCGTTCGCGGTCGTGCACAAGGACGGCAGCTTCATCCTCACCGACGTGCCGCCGGGCGAGGTGAAGGTCGGCGTCATCCAGGGGAACGAGCCGCGGAACGTCGGCGACTCGAGCGGCAAGAAGGCCGAGCGGCCTGGGAAGCCCGTGGTGGTGTTGCCGAAGAAGTTCCACGACCCCGAGACGTCCGGCTTCACCACCACGGTCGCACCAGACACGACGCGGCTGGACATCGACTTCTCGTGACCGCAGCCTGAAAGCCCACCCGTTGCGACGGGTGGGCTTCGTCCTTCTACTTCCGCTTCACGCCCAACCGCCGCAGCACCGACCGCGCCGCCCCCCACCCGCACATCCCGTGGACGCCTCCGCCCGGCGGCGTCGACGACGAGCACAGCCACAGCCGCGGGTTCGGCGTCCGGTACGGGTCCAGCGACGCCACCGGCCGCGTGAACAGTTGCCACAGGTCCGTCACCCCGCCGCTGATGTCGCCGCCCACGTAGTTCGGGTTGTACGCCTCCATCGCCGCCGCCGTCATCACGTGCCGCCCGAGGATGAGGTCGCGGAAGCCGGGGGCGAAGCGCTCGATCTGCCCCTCGATCCGCCCCAGCATGTCCTCGCCGCCGCCGGGCGGGACGTGGCAGTACCCCCAGCCGACGTGCTTTCCCGCCGGTGCCCGCGACGGGTCGGCCACGCACGGCTGCACCACCAGCACGAACGGCTTCTCCGCGTGCCGCCCCTCGAACGGGGCGCGTTCCGCGTCGGCGATCTCGTCCAGCGTGCCGCCGACGTGGACGGTCCCCGCCCCGCGGCAGTCCGCCGCCGCCCACGGGATCGGCCCCGCCAGCGCCCAGTCCACCTTGAACACGCCGGGGCCGTGCCGGTACTTCCGCAGCCGTCGCGCGTACCCGGCCGAGAGCCCGTCGCCGGCGATCGCCAGCATTTGCCGCGGCGAGGTGTCGAACAACACCGCCTTCGCCGGCGGCAGGTCGGCGAGCGACTTCACCCACCGGCCCGTTTCGACCTCGCCGCCGAGCGAGCGGAGGTAGCCGACGAGGGCGTCGGTGAGCGCCTGCGCCCCGCCGCGAACGACCGGCCAGCCGTGGGCGTGGCCGGCCAGCCCGAGCATCAGCGCCACCGCCCCGCCGGGCCGCCGCTCCAGCGGCAGGACCGCGTGCGCCGCCACCCCCGCCCACAGCGCCCGCGCTTCGCGGGTCTTGAAGTACGCTTCCGCGAAGCCGCGGCCGGTCCGTAGCGCGGGGAACCCGAACCGCAGCGCCGCCAGCGGGTGCCGCGGGATCGTGAACGGCGGCCCGAGCAGGTCGGCGAACAGCCCGTCGGCGGCGCGGGCCAGCGGCGCGATCAGGCGGCGGTAGGCGTCGGCGTCGGCGCCGAGGCCGGCGGCGGTGTCCTCGACGGACCGGCGGAACACGGCCGCGGTGCCGCCGTCGAGCGGGTGGGCGAACGGCACCGGCGGGTGGAGCCATTCCAGGCCGAAGCGGTCGAGCGGTAGCGTGCGAAGGAACGGGCTCGCGGACCCCATCGGGTAGACGGCCGAGCACACGTCGTGGGTGAAGCCCGGGAGCGTCAGTACCGCCGACCGCGCCCCGCCGCCGACGGTGTCCGCCCCTTCGACGACCAGCACCGACAGGCCGGCGCGGGCCAGCTCGACGGCCGCGGCCAGCCCGTTCGGTCCGCTGCCGACGATCACCGCGTCGCGGCCGGTCATGCGTCCTCCTGGCACGGGCGTTGCTCGGGTGGGCGTGACACCCCCGCACGGAGATGATTTATGCCCGCGAACCCGACGCCGCCCGCGAAGAACGAACCGGCCCCGGACGTGTCGTTGCAACCGAAGGAGGAGGAACAGGAGACGACGCCCGCGCAGGAACGGGGCGAGCGGTACGATCAGGCGAAGGCGGTGGCCCGCGGCGGCAAGGAGAGCGGAAGCGTGCCGGGGGCGGAGCCGGGGACGTGATCGTCAGACGCGGCCGCGGCTCCTGGCGTGGCCGATCGTCAGCTTGTTCCACTCGCCCTCGAACCAGTCCCGATACTCCTCGTACGCTCGCGCCTGGTCCGCCGCGGTGACCCGGACGCGCCGCGGCACCGCGTCCAGCGGCCCGGCGACACGCACGAACTCGCCGGCCATCGTGAACCGGTCGCGGCGGCGCTTGCGGCGGAACGCCTCGTAGGCCCGCATCACCTTCGCCGGCACGCGGAACCGGCCGTCGCGCTCGGCGATCAACCCGGCCGCGATCAGCCGGTTCAGCCCGCCGTCGAGCTCGTCGGCCGTGGGGATGCTGCGGTTCACGAAGTCGTGCAGGTGAATCACGTCCTTGAGCGTGCCCGACCGGCCGCCGCCCCACCACAGGGCGAGAAAGAGGACGCCGTCGGTCGGCGCGAACGCGGTGGCGATGCGGCGGGGAGTGCGGCTCATCAGGGGAAAATCTAACGACCGAGCCCGGCGGCGGCCGATCTTATCGGTTGTATCGGATGTCGCGCGGCCTCGCGCCGCGGCGCAGAGGTCCGCCCATGCCCGCCCACCCGCTGCTCTGGACCCTGGTCGGCGTCCACGGCCTCGCCGCCGCCTACGTCCACCTCCGCGGCAAGGCGCGGTTCGGCCTCGCCCGCCAGCTCACCGACCACTCCACGCTCCTGGCGCCGCTCAACGCGCTGCTCTACCTCAGCTCGAAGGTGCCGGCCAAGGCGTACCTCGACCCCGCCGACTTCCCGCACCTCGCCCCGCTGGCTGAACACTGGGAGACGATCCGCGACGAGTGTTTGGCCGTCGCCGAGACGGGCAACGTGAAGGCCGCCGACGGGTACACCGACGCCGGGTTCAACTCGTTCTTCCGCACCGGCTGGAAGCGGTTCTACCTGTCGTGGTACGGCACCGTGCCGGCGTCCGCCCGCGAGCGCTGCCCGAAGACGATGGCGCTGCTGGACGCCATCCCGGACGTGAAGGCGGCGATGTTCGCGCTCTTGCCGCCGGGGGCGCACCTGGTGCGGCACCGCGACCCCTACGCCGGCTCGCTCCGCTACCACCTCGGGCTGGCGACGCCGAACGCCGACGGCTGCTACATCGAGGTGGACGGCGAGCGGCGGTCGTGGCGGGACGGGGAGCCGCTGATGTTCGACGAGACGTTCATCCACCACGCCCGGAACGAGACCGACCGGCCGCGGCTGATCCTGTTCTGCGACGTGAAGCGGCCGCTGAACAACCCGCTGGCGAAGCTCGTGGACTGGGTGTTCCGCCAGGCCGCGATGCGCGCCGCCGCGACGGAGAACGTGCCGGGGGAGAAGGTCGGCTGGGTGAACCGGCTGTTCGGGCTGGTGTACCGGGTGCGCCTCGTCGGCAAGGCGGCGAAGGCCCGCAGCAAGCCGGCGTACTACGCGGTCAAGTTCGGGGCGGTGGCAGCGCTGGCGTACTGGCTGCTGGCGTAACGGCCGGCTCGCCTACAGTTCTTCCTCGATCTCCACTCGCTCGCCGGTCCGCCAGTCGGGCCGGTCGTGCGTCACGAGCCGCACGTGGTCCGGCCCGCCGAGCCGCCGGGCGAGGCCGCGGAACACCCGCCGCGCCGGGTAGTTCGGCACGTTCAGCTCGTCGAGCGCCCAGCTCTGAAGGTCGAGTTCTCCGAACGTCACGTAGCGATCCCGCACCCCGGGCGGCAGCGCCTCGGCCGCGGCGTCGTCGAGCGTGAGCTGCGCCCGCGGCGTGTTCCCCGAGTACAGCGACGCCGACAGGTAGCTGTCCCACCAGCCGACGAAGCTGAACGCCGGCAGGACGCCGAACAGCAGCAGCATCCCCCGCCCGACCCACGACCCCCACAGGACGCGACCCATCGATACGTCCCTCGTCCGCGCGAACAGCACGACGACGAGTACAGGGAGGGCGGCGTTCCACGGCCACACGACGCTGTTCCAGTCGTGCCCGGTCGGGCCGAGGCAGTACAGCAGACCGGCGTGCATGACCACGGCCAGCGGCACGGCGACGACGCGCAGCCACGGCACCAGCAGCGCGACGCCGACGCCGCACTCGCCGGCCGCGACCACGTAGCCCTGCCCGTCCAGCCACGCGGCCGGCCCCTCGGGGAGGAGAAGCCGCACAGGCCCGATCAGCCACGGGTACACGTCGGTGACGAACGACACGTTCACCTTCTGAAGGCCGCTCCAGAAGTACGTCGCGGCCAGGACGAGCCGGCAGGCGTTCAGGGCGTCGTCGCGGCGGGCGCAGCCGACGGCCGCGAGGAGCGCGAGGTACTGGTAGACCCACGGCTGCCAGCGCGTCTGGTCCCACAGGCACCACGTCCCGGCGGCGGCCACGAACGCCAGCACCGGCCACCGCCGGCGGGGGAGGACGACGACGAGCGCGAGCAGCGCCAACAGGGCGCCGAAGGCGACGCGGCCGGCGGCCGGGGGGATGTCGGGGAGTGCGTCCCAGACGGGGACGGTGGGGTAGAAGCGGTCCGTCTGCCACAGGTTCGGCGACAGCAGGAGCCCCGCGGCGAACCCGGCGGCGACGACGACGCGGACGAGGAGGAGGCGCACGGGGGGCATGAGGGAGTGTTATAGCCCGGCTCGCCGCATCATTCCCGCCAGTACGCCGGCAGGTTCGGCTTCGTCGCCCGCAGGATTTCCAGCACGTCCGCCCGGTCCGCCGCCGACAGGTGCGCGAACGCCGGCTCCTGGTTCGCCCCCGTCAGCACGGCGTGCAGCTTCCGCAGCACGTACTCGCGCACCGCGCCCGGCATCCGGTCGAACGACTCGCTGTTCACCAGATAGCTGCACGGGTAGCGGAACAGCCGCGTCTTCAGGTCGAACTCCCGCAGCGTTCGCTTCCCCGCGTCGAACGGGCCGCGGGCGGCGAAGTCGCGGGCGAACGTCGTGGTCCCCTCCACCGGGCCGGTCAGCTTCTCCTCGCCGCTGAACAGTAGCGCCTTCACAAGGTCGTCGCCGGCCGACGCGATCCGCCCCTTCACCGAGTCGTACTGCGTCCCCGGCGGCTCCTTCAGGGCGCGGTTCAGTTCGTCCTGGTAGTGCAGCGCCGACCGCGCCTCCAGGGTGGCGCGGGCGATGCGGTTGTGGACCGCGACCTGGTGGCCGAGCACCAGCAGCGCCACCACGTCGCTGTGCGCCGTCGGGTAGGCGGCGGTGGTGAAGAACGGCCGCAGGTCGGTCACGTTCTGACTCGCCGGCTCGACGCGCTCCTCGTCGTAGCGGCCGCGGTAGGTGCGGTTGCCGGCGTGCTCGAAGGCGTGCCGGCCGGTGACGTACCACCCGCCCCAGCGCTGCCCGAACGGGCTCGTGTCGTCGGTGCGGTAGCTGCCGGAGCCGAGCATCGGCTCGCCGGTGCGGTCCGGGTAGACCGACCGCAGCAGGTGGCCGGGCACGCCGCGGACCGCCGACGAGGCGTGGCAAATGAGGCAGCGCTCGGTCTCCCGCGCGAACCGCGGCCGCTCCGCCGGCTCCTGGTCGAGCGTGTAGAAGCTGGTGCCGAGGAGCGGGTCGGCGACGGACAGTTCGAGCACGTCGCCGCGCTGGCAGAAGCCGACGTACACGTCGTCGTTGAAGTAGAGCGCCCGCGGCGTCCGCGGCCCGATCCGTGAGCGCTGCAGGCTCGTCCGCGAGAACACCAGCAGCTGCGACGACTCGGGGATGCGGAACGCCTTCAGCACGGAGCGGAGGTAGCCGTGGTCGTCGTCGCGGGTGAGGGCGACGCGGCCGGCGGCGACCTCCTTCTGCACGCGCGTGACGGCGTTGTCCGGCGTCGCCGTCTCGTAGTTGATGGGGGGCAGGTTCAGGTCGGTGGCCGCGGCCGGGCGGGTGACGAGTGCGACGGCCGCGGCAGCGACGAGGAGGCGGGTCGTGGTCACGAGGTGAGTTCCGGCGGCGGGGCAAATCGGACAACCTTGTCCGATATATTCTAAACCCGTCGCCGGCTCAGGTCAAGCCTCCGCGGCTTGTCACGGGGAGATGACCGTGGCACCCTTGGTGTTCAGCGGCCGGCTCGTGGCGTCGCCGGGCACGTCGAAGTCCTTCGTCTGGCCCTCCTTCGGCAGGTCCATGGTGAACTCGTAGCGCGGGAACAGCGCCTTGATGGTCGTCTCGCCGGACTTGTCGTCCTTGTCCTTGGCGCCCTTGGCGCTGGGGTCGAAGCCCTCGATGGCGATGATGGTGGGGCCGCCGCCGTAGCCGCGGCCGCCGGTCGCGGACGTGTCGTAGGCTCCGTCCTTGATGTCGGCGAACCCGCTCGGGCCGGTGTTCCCCTTCGACGTGTCGGGGTTGAAGTAGATCTTGCCGGCCGCGATCGGCTGGTTCTTGAACGTGACCTTCCCCTGGAAGCGGTAGCCCTTGCCGTCGCCACAGCCGAGGGCGAACACGGCGAGGATCGGGACGAGGAAGCGGACGGACCGGGTCATGCGGTGCTCCCCGGCGCGGCCGGGCTGGGAGGGGTGGGAACGAAACGACCCCGCCCGGGGTCACCGGGCGGGGCGGGCGGCGCGGCACTCAGTTGAGCGACACGACCTCCCCGGAGTTGATGCTGGCCGACGCCTTGAGGACGGCGATGTCGGTCGCGCTGCGGAGGAACCGCACCGTGCCGTCGCCGAGGGCGACGTTGCACCCGCCGGTGTGGTTGCTACCGAAGCTGATGTCGTTGAAGTTGTTGCTGCCGTTGTACACGGTCGAGTTAATCGGGTTGGTGACGCACTTGGCGGCCCCGGCCCCACCGGTGTTCCCGCGGATCCAGGTGCGGTACTGGTGGTACGTCAGCCCGGGCGGCATGTACACCGAGATCTCGCCGACCATCAGCGTGTTCGAGGTGCCGTCGAGCACGTCGGTGAGGCGGACGATGCGGTTGGTGCTGACGCTCCCCGACGTGTTGCGGAACTGGCTGAGCATGCCGTGGGCCGACCACGCCCCGTTGGCGGCCGGGTTGCCGACGGTGTAGCTGTACGTGGTGCTGCCGATTGTGAGCGTGGTCGGGTTGGTGGCCCCGCCCGGCCCCATCACGCCGTAGTAGTGGGTGGTCAGGTTCCCGGTCGCGGTGCCGTTCGGGTCGGTGTACTGCGACGGCGGCGGGCCGGACGGGCAGTGGTACGTGCTGGGCGGCGTCATGCCGACGAGGGCGTTGTTCGCGGTGGAGTAGCCGATGGTGAAGTCGTACTTGGTGAACAGCGCCTGCTGCTCCATGTACGGGAGGATGTACACCAGCCAGCTGGTGCCGATGAAGGTGGTCGTGCCCCCGGTCGGGTTCGGCTGCGGGTACACGTTCTCCTCGGCTCCGCGGGGCAGCGAGCCGTTCACGTCGTGGAACCCGTGGCAGGCGAGGGCGACCTGCTTCAGGTTGTTGCTGCACTTGGCGCGGGCGGCGGCCTCGCGCACCTTCTGGACGGCCGGCAGCAAGAGCCCGATCAGGATGGCGATGATGGCGATGACGACCAGCAGTTCGATG
>Ga0190275_10003116_pt1 | contig 11788 bp, 12 predicted proteins | sample Popmic550T_FD_133745 | JGI IMG/M metagenome (GOLD analysis project Ga0190275, IMG submission 133745) | Populus adjacent soil microbial communities from riparian zone of Yellowstone River, Montana, USA - 550 T | ecosystem: Environmental > Terrestrial > Soil > Riparian zone > Trees stand | place... | reverse complement strand
TATCGAGTCGTCGAAAGGCGAGGCAGATAGCCTCTCCGCCACCGTGCTCCCCACGTTTCTGGCCCTCGCCAGGAACCCCCTGATCCTGTCCATCTTCGTCGGCCTGGCGGCGTCCGCCATCGGATTCTCTACCCCGACCCCACTTGACAATTTTCTGACCCTGCTCGGCGACACGGCCGGGCCATGCGCCCTGTTCGCCCTCGGCGCCACGCTCGCCAGCCGCAAGGTGGCGGGCGGCCTTGCCGAAGTCTCCTACATGACGTTCATGAAGCTCGTGATCCACCCCGCTGCCCTCTTCCTGACGACCACCCTGCTCTTCGACGTGCAACCGCTGTGGGCCACGGCGGCCCTGCTGGGAGCGGCCCTCCCGATCGCGGCCAACGTGTTCATAGTCGCCCGCCAGTACGACGTCTACGTCGTACGTACCTCAAGCGCCATCCTGATCTCCACAGCGGTTTCTATCGTCTCGGTCTCGGCGTTATTGTTGGTTTTGCATTAGGTAATGTAGGGTCGTACGGTCCGAAAACGCCCCTGCAGCTGGTTTCGGGAGACCACGCCCGTTATTCATCGCTTCTCTGGATGGGACTCCGGTGCCGGGAATAATCCGTACGGAGGTACAGGTAGATCTCCGTCCTTGGGCCGATGTGCCCGACGTCCGCGTGTCACACTATCAACGTCGCAATCCACAGACGGCTCGGGACCCACCCACGGTTGAAACAGTAAGGGGTGGTGCTAGCATTTAGTTAGCCGGCTAAATAAACGTTGGTGGAAGGGAGCGTTATGGGCGCTGGAAAGAGGATCGAGAACGAGGTCGGGGGATGGCCCGGGGTCGAGAAGAGGGAGCACAGGTTTGGCGGGGTCGAGTTCCGGGTGAACGGGCATGAGATCGGGCACCTCCATGGCGACAGGATGGCCGATCTCCCATTTCCGGTGAGGATGAGGGAGGAGCTGGTCGCCTCTGGCGAGGCGCAGGAGCATCACGTGCTGCCGCAGACCGGATGGGTAAGTTACAGGATCAGGGGCGACGGGGACATTGAAGGGGCTCTCGGGTTGTTCAGAAAGAACTACGAGCGGTTGACCAGGCGCGGGGCAGTCGGGGCATGAACATTTTCATGTACGGTGAGATAGAGCACTCCCGGCAGCAGCGCCCGAGGCGTTCGGCCAGGGGCGATGCGGGAGGACGCCCACGCGTGGCGCCCGTTGCCTTCGAGTCGAACAGAAGATCGGTGGGCTGATGTCAGGGACACGTGCGGCTACAAACGGGCCGCATCCCGCAAGGCAGAACGCGAGCTTCACGCTCGCTAAGGTCTGCCGGGCGCACCGGGCCCACGTTGGGGAGCTGCTCTCCGCGCACGGTTTGCACGTTGGCCAGGACATGGTACTGGTAGAGCTCTGGCAGGACGACGGTCTTCGGGGCGGCGAGCTTGCCGAGCGGCTTGGCGTCGAACCACCGACCGTCACGAAGATGCTTAGACGGCTCGAGGTCTGCGGCCTCTTGGAGCGCAGGGCGGACCCGCAGGACGCCAGGAGCCTGCGCGTCTACGTGACGCCGCGGGGAAGGGAGCTAGAGGGTCCCGTAGCCCGGTGTTGGGAGCAGGCCGAGAAGACGGTGCTCGCGGGCATGAGCGCCGGTGACCGCCGGGCATTTCGAACGTTGCTTGATCGGGTAAGGAGAAACCTCGACCCCGAATTCGGGGCCGGGTAAGAGAATCTGATACGTCACACAAATATGGAGATGATGGAATTTGATCGGGAACGGTTATCTGAAGGTGGTGGGAATAGGCGGCACGTTGCGCGAGAACTCGACCAGCCTCGGCGCGCTCGGGAGGTCGCTCGCCGCGGCAGAAGACGCGGGGGCAGTCGTTGAGTTACTCGACCTCAACGACTTGAGGTTGCCTATGTACGAGCCGGGAAAGACGCTCGATGAGTACGACGAGAACGTGCGGCGGCTGGTCTCGGCGATACGTGGGGCTGACGGGCTGCTCGTAAGCACCGCCGCGTACCACGGGTCGCTCGCCGGCGTCACCAAGAACGCGCTCGACTTCGTGCACTTCCTCGGCGCAGACGAGCCTGCCTACCTGGACGGGAAGGTTGTCGGGCTCATCTCGACCGCGGGTGGCGAGCAGGCGGCCGCCAACGCGAACGCCGCCATGGTCAACGTGGTTCATTCGCTGAGGGGCATCGTCGCGCCGCTCACGGTCGGGGTCACCAGGGCCAGGCAGCGCACCGACGACTGGGGCGAAATCACGGATGAGAATTTCGGGAGACGGCTGGATAGCCTCGGCACGCTCGTCGCGGATCTCGCAAAAATGGTGGCGAGCAGGCGGGTCGAGGCGGTGGCGTGAGCGCCGAGGCGGCAACCACGATCAGTGATGAGGAGCACTCGAGGAATACCCGGCTGCTCCTCATCGTCGTGGTTACGGCCATTCTCGTCTCCGTTCTAAACCAGACGTTCGTCAACGTGGTGGTCCCGGACATCCAGAGCGACTACGGGGTTAGCCAGGGTCAGGTGGGGTGGGTGATCACCGCCTACCTGCTGGTCTTCGCCGTTGGCATCCCATTGTACGGTCGCATCTCCGACCTCTACAGCCTGCGCCGCACGTTCGCGGTTGGTCTTGCCATCCTCGCTCTGGGCTCGCTCTTTTGCGCCCTGGCCCCCACCCTGCCCCTGCTCGTAGCCGGGCGCATCGTGCAGGGGATCGGGGCAGCCGCGATACCAGCCCTTGGCTTCGCGGCGGTGGCGAAATCCTTGCCGCCGGGAGAGCGCGGTACGGCGCTGGGCCTGCTGTCGGCGAGCGTCGGGGCCGGGGCCGCTATCGGTCCCGTGGCGGGTGGCCTTGTGGCCGGGCTCGTGGGATGGCACTGGTTGTTCGTGCTGACGGCGGTGATGTCGGTTGGCCTAATACCAGGTGCCCTGCGCGCTCTTCCCGACGCCTCGAAGGCCGAGCGGGTTGGTTTCGCGGAGGTTCTCCGGCGCTTCGACGTGCCCGGCGGGCTAGCACTCGCGCTCGGCGCGGGGTTCGCCCTTCTGGGCGTCACCGAGGGCCAGGTCAGGGGGTTCGGGTCCCCCGCCTCCTGGGGCAGCATCCTCCTGTCCGTCTTGTTCGCAGCCTTCTTCGTGTGGCGAACCCGGACGGCGCGCATACCCTTTGTGTCACCGCACCTGTTTCGGAACCGGGCTTTCCTCTCCACGTCGGCCGTTGGCTTCTTCATGATGTTCGCCAACGTGGGTAGCCTGATCCTGTCGCCGCTACTCCTCTCCGAGGAGAACGGGTTATCGGCGGCAGGCATCGGGCTCGTACTTGCGCCAGGAGCTCTGACCGTAGCGGTCCTCTCGCCGCTCACAGGCAAGCTCTCCGACCGGATCGGACCGCGGGCGCTCGTCAGGATTGGGCTCGTCATCATGCTGGTCTCCACGGTAGCCGTGTCGGCCTTCGCCGCGGGTGCCCCGGCGCTCTGGGTGAGCGCGGGCCTGTGGGGTCTGGGGCTCGGGTTCGCGGCGGTCAACTCACCCAACGCCAACGCTGCCACGGCGACCCTCTCACCGGAGGAGAGCGGGGTCGGGCTCGGGATCTACCAGATGATCTTCTTTCTCGGCGGCGGCTTCGGGCCGGCGGTCGCGGCCACGTTCCTCTCTTTCCGAAGCGCTCCGGGAACAGACGCCCTGAACCCACTATACGCCCTCGACGCTGCCGCCTACTCCGACTCGTTCCTGCTTGTGAGCGCCGCGACGATAATGGCCTTCGTTGCCTCTTTCGGGCTGAAGAAGGCTACGGGAAAGCAGACCCCGTGACGGACTACGGAAGGGATCTGGAGTTTGGCGTTAGCGTGGTGCCGCTGGCTGACCCTCCCGACTGGGCCGCACGCATCGCCAGGGCCGCCGACCGGTCGGGGCTCGACCTCGTGGGCATCCAGGATCATCCCTACCAGCGGCGCTTCCTCGATACCTGGACCCTTATCGCCACGCTCGTTCCCGTAACAGAGAACGTGCGCTTCTTCCCCGACGTGGCCAACCTGCCGTTGCGTCCGCCGGTCATGCTCGCCAAGTCCGCCGCCAGCCTCGACCTGCTCTCCGGGGGCCGGATCGAGATGGGCCTCGGCGCCGGTGCCTTCTGGGATGCCGTGGCCGCCATGGGCGGCCCGCGCAGGAGCCCCGGCGAAGCCGTGCGCTCCGTCGAGGAGGCCATAGAGGTCATGCGGCTGGTCTGGAGCGACGAGCGTAGCCTACGCTTCGACGGCGAGTTCTACTCGCTGCAGGGGATGCGACCGGGCCCCCAGCCGGCCCACGACGTCGGCATCTGGGTGGGTGCCTACGGACCAAGGATGCTGGATCTGATCGGGCGTCTGGCTGACGGTTGGGTGCCTTCCCACGGCTATGCGCCGCCGGAGCGCCTGCCGGGGATGAACGGCAGTATAGACGAGGCCGCCGAAAAGGCGGGCAGAGACCCGGGGGATATCCGCCGCGCCTACAACATCTCCGGCAAGATCGACGAGGAGGGCGACGGCCCGTTGGATGGCCCGGCCTCCAGATGGATCGAAACGCTAACCGGCTTCGCCGTCGAGCAGGGCATGGACACCTTCATCTTCTGGCCCTCCGAAGACCACGAGCGCCAGACAGAGATCTTCGCCAACGAGGTCGCTCCCGCCGTGAGCGAGGCCGTCCGAAAAGCCCGAGCGTAAACGTTGCCCCCTGTCGGGGCGGGTTTCGAACTCGCCCCGGGCTACCGGGCGTGCTGCTAGACTGAAGGAGCAGTCTAGCGCGAGGAGGCCTTATGGGAAAGAAGGCGCATCGCAAGGCCGCACGCCGGCTCGCGATCCGGTTCGCCTGGAGGTATCTGGTCGGCAAGAAGAGCCCATACAGCATCCTGAGCTTCTTGAGCGTGGGCAGCATCCTTAGCGCTGGTTCCATACTGAGCATAGGGAGCGTGGGCTCGATCCTGAGCATCGGCAGTTCGGGATCGATCCTGAGCATCGGCAGCGCGGGCTCGATCCTGAGCATCGGCAGCGCAGGGTCTATCCTCGGCATCGGTACAGCGGGACGGGGCCCCTCCGGGCAGCAGGAAGAAGGTTCCCCGGAAGAACCCTGATGCGCTGTACGCAGAACCGGGGCAAAGGGTCCGTCAGGGTAGAAGACCTCGACCCCGCCTCTGTCGTCGCCGTGGCGAGGCGGGGCGTGCGGTTAACGTTGGGCGCAGAGGCCAGAGAGCGCATGCGCTCCTCGCGGAAACTGATCGAGGACGTGATCGAAGACTCCCTCCCCGTCTACGGGGTCACGACGGGTTTTGGGGCCCTGGCGAACACAAGGATTGCGGCGCACGAGCGCCTGGAGCTTCAGAACTCTCTCCTCCGAAGCCACGCCGCCGGGATGGGGACCTTCGTCGAAGGCGAGGTCGTGCGCGCCATGATGGCCATTAGGGTCAGGACGCTCGCCGCGGGCTACTCGGGCGTCCGTCCCGACCTGGTAGACGCGCTGGTGGACCTCCTGAACAACGGGCTCACCCCGGCCGTTCCCGAGCACGGCTCCATGGGTGCCAGCGGCGACCTCGCCCCCCTCGCTCACATCGGGTTGTGCCTGATCGGTGAGGGCCTGATGCTCGTGGATGGCGAACCAGTACAGGGCGGTAGGGCCCTGCAAGAGGCCGGACTGCAACCCTTCCGGCCAGCCACGAAAGAGGGCCTGTCCCTCATAAACGGCACCGACGGCATGCTCGCGATGCTGCTTCTCGCACAGGAGGATCTCAGCCTTCTCCTGAAAACTGCGGATGTCACGGCGTCAATGTCCGTCGAGGCCCTCCTGGGCACCGACAGGGTGTTCGCTGAAGCTCTACACCTCCTGCGCCCCCACCCCGGCCAGCTAGCGAGCGCCCGCAACATAACCAGGGTGCTCTCCGGCAGCCCCATCGTCGCTTCGCACCGCGACTCTCCACACCTGGTCCAGGACGCCTACTCCTTGCGCTGTGCCCCGCAGGTGTACGGCGCGGCGCGCGATACCCTGGAGCACGCCCGGCTGGTAGCCGCCCGCGAGCTCGACTCTGTAACGGACAACCCGGTCGTCCTGCCCGACGGGCGGGTGGAGAGCGCGGGCAACTTCCACGGGGAGCCGCTCGCCTTCGTGCTCGACTTCCTGGCCATCGCCGCCTCGGAGATAGGGGGCATCACCGAGCGCAGAATAGACCGCATGCTCGACCCCAGGCGCTCCGAGGGCCTTCCCGCCTTCCTCAGCCCACGGCCCGGCGTCAACTCGGGGTTCATGATCCCCCACTACACCGCGGCCGCCCTCGCGGAAGAGAACCGTCGGCTCGCGAACCCCGCGAGCACCGGCTCCCTCCCAACCTCGGCCGCGCAAGAAGACCACAACTCCATGGGCTGGAGCGCCGGACTCAAGCTACGCCGCCTCCTCGAGAACGTCTCGCGCATACTTGCCGTCGAGGCCGCCTGCGCGGCCCAGGCTCTCGACCTGCGCAGGCCCCTCACCCCCGGCCTGGTCACCGGCGCCGTTCTGCGGCGCATCAGGCAGGAGGTCCCGTTTATCGAAGAGGACACCTTCCTGGCCCCACACCTCCAGACGGCGGAGAGCATGGTGAGATCCGGAGCCATTCTGGCGGCTGCCGAGGAGAAGATCGGCCCGCTCGACTAGAGACTACAGGCATCAGGCAACACGTAATCTCCCCGAAGCCTGTTGCCTTCCTAACCCATCGTTTCGGCAGGATCGGATACCATAACGTCGGCGGCTCCGACAGGGAGAAGGCGTGATCACGCAAGAGAGGAACGGGTAGGGGTTCTGGCCGACGGGGGGACACCGTCGGGGGCAAGCGCGCTGCGGCGGGCGCTGTCCTATCTGCGCTCCTACAAGCGGGAGAGCGGGGGCGCCGTCGTATCGCTGCTCCTGGTCTCAGCGGCCAACTTGATGACGCCGCTCCTGATCGGGCGTGCTATCGACGACGGGGTCGGACCGCGACGAATGGACGTCATCTTCGTCGTGGTCGGGTTGCTCGTGGGGCTCGCGCTGGCGCGGGGCCTGTTCACGTTCCTGCAGGGTTACCTGGCCGAGAGGGCCTCGCAGGGCGTCGCCTACGACCTGCGTGACGCGCTCTTCGAGAGGATAGAGAGGCTCTCTTTCTCCTACTACGATAGGGTCCAGACCGGCCAGCTAGTCACCCGCCTCACCAGCGACGTGGAGCAGATCCGCAGCTTCGCCGGCTCCGGCGTGGTGCAGCTCGCCAACGCCGTCGTGATGCTCGTTGGCACGGCGGTGCTGCTCTTCTACCTGGACTGGCAACTCGCCCTCATGGCGTTGGCCGTCGTTCCAATCATCGGGCTGTTGCTGGCGCGGTTCGTCGGGAGGATAAGGCCCCTGTTCAGGGAGGTCCAGCAGACGCTCGGGCGCCTGAACACGGTGTTGCAGGAGGATCTGGCGGGGGTGCGCGTTATTCGGGCCTTCGCCCGCGAGGACTACGAGACGGGACGCTATACATCGGTCAACGACGAGCTTCTGTACAAGAACCTCACCACCGTGCGGGTATTCTCAAACAACTTCCCCTTCGTGTTCCTGTTCGCAAACCTGGGGACGCTTGGAATCATCTGGTTCGGGGGCTGGCAGGTGATAGGTGGAAGGCTCTCCATCGGGGACCTCGTCGCGTTCAACACGCTGCTCGGTTTCATGCTCTTCCCGATCCTGACGATAGGCTTCCTCTCGGCGAGCATCTCGCGCGCCGGGGCCTCCTCGCAGCGGGTCTTCGACGTGCTCGACGCCCCGCTCGACGTTACGGACGCCCCAGACGCCTCCCCACTGCCGCCCCTCGCCTGCCGGGTTGAGTTCGACGACGTGGCCTTCCGTTACCCTGGTACGGACCGCGAGGTGTTCGGCGAGATCTCGTTCTCGGCCAGGCCGGGCCAGACCGTCGCCATCCTCGGAACCACCGGCTCAGGCAAGTCCACGCTGGTCAACCTGATCCCACGCTTCTACGACGTGACCAGCGGTGCCGTCAGGCTCGACGGCCACGACGTGCGCGACGTGACGCTCTCCTCCCTTCGGTCCCAGATCGGGATAGTCCTGCAGGAGACGCGCCTCTCCTCGGGCACCGTGCGCGATAACATCGCCTTCGGAAAGCCCGACGCGACCGACGAGGAGGTGGTGGCGGCCGCCGAGGCGGCCCAGGCAGACAGGTTCATCCGGGGGCTTGCTGACGGCTACGAGACTGTGGTCGGTGAGCGGGGCATCGGGCTCTCCGGCGGGCAGCGGCAGCGCATCGCCATAGCAAGGGCGCTCCTCATCGACCCGCGGCTACTCATACTCGACGACAGCACCTCCGCCGTGGACGCCGAGACGGAGGCCGCCATACAGGAGACCCTGGACAGGCTCATGCGCGAGCAGCACAGGACCGTGTTCGTTATCGCCCAGAGGGTCTCGACCGTGCGGGACGCGAACCTGATCCTGGTCCTCGACGAGGGCCGGATCGCGGCCAGCGGCACCCACGAGGAACTGCTGGAAGACAGCGAACTGTACAACGAGATCCTCGGCTCCCAGCTCGTCTCCCCCACGGACACCGCCGCGTGAGCGCGCGGGGGAAAGCGAAGGGCACGGCTACCGACGTGGACAGGAGAAGACCATGAGCGAGACCCCCGACGCACGGACCACGAACGATCGCATCACCTTTCTGCGTACCTTGCGGGCTGTCCGTGCTTTCCGGCCAGACCCGGTACCGCAGGAGGTCCTCGACGACATTCTGGAGGTGGCACGCTGGTCGGGGAGCGCATCCAACAGCCAACCGTGGGAGATGATCGTCGTCCAGAACCGAGACACGCTGGGCGCCCTCGCCCCGGTCGACGGCTACGCGGGCCACCTGGCGCGCGCCCCGCTCGGGATTGGGAACGGATCATGCTCGCCGCCCACGCGCACGGGGTGGGCTCGAGCATCGGTTGGATCGTGGGCCGGGGCAGGGACGCGGCCAGAGCGCTGCTCGGCATACCCGGGCACAGAATGGTGAGGACCGCCATCTCCCTCGGCTACCCCGACGGGCAAGCCAGCGCGTCCCGCCCCGGCCGTGGTCGGGTCCGGAAGCCGCTCGACGAGATCGTGCACCAGGAAGGGTACGGTTCAGAGGACGATGGATAGCTCCTTCGATACCGAAACCCTGAACCTCCTCGACGAGACCGAAGAGGTCTATATAGAGACCAGGCGCGACGTGGATTCCCCGGAACAACGTACGATCATCTGGGTTGTGGTCGTGGGAAGCGAGGTCTTCGTGCGCTCCGTGCACGGCCAGAAGGGGCGTTGGTACCAGAGGATCTCAGCCCACCCCGAAGGCGCGTTGATCGTGGGAGACGCCCGCATTCCCGTGCAAGCCACTCCCGCCACCGGCGTAGAGACGGTTGACCTGGTGAGCGCCGCGTTCAGAAGCAAATACGAGAAAGCGTGGCCGGGTCCGACGGCCGGTATGGTTCGCCCCGAAGCGCTGCCAACGACCCTGAAGCTCTCCCCGGCCTGAGACCTCTATGCCCCGGTTCGTGATCCAGGAGCACTACGCGAGGAGCCACCACTTCGACCTGCGGCTCGAAAGGGACGGCGTGCTCGTCTCCTGGGCCGTGCCGAAGGGAATGCCCACCGACCCCAAAAAGAACCGGCTCGCCATGCGCGTGGACGACCACGACATGTCCCACCTCGACCTCGTGGACGAGACGCCGGTCGAGGGCGTTCCGGGGACCGTGGCGAAAAGTATCTGGGATCGTGGCACCTACGAGGTCGAACGGTTCGACGATGAGATGGTAATCGTCTTTCTACGTGGGGAGCGGCTCGACGGGAAATACGCCATCTTCCCTACCGGCGGGACGAACTGGCTCGTTCACCTCATGAGAGAGGGCTGAGATCAGGAGCATCGAGTCAATAGCCAGGGCTCCGCAGGAACGCGCCGAGGACAGGTCGGCGACCATCAGGCGGCTGCTCGGGGAACTCCGGCCCTACGGCGGCAAGCTGGTGATCGTCCTCTGTCTCGTGGTGCTGGGGGCGGTCGCGCAGGCCGGCGGACCGTGGTTGATCGGGCGCGCCATCGACCGCTACATCCTGCCTGGCGACGTGGCCGGTCTCTCCCGCATCATGCTGGTCCTTCTCGGGGTCTACGTGCTCGGGGCCGTGGCCTCACGCGGGCAGGTCTTTCAGGTCGGGTCCATCGGTCAGAGCCTTCTGGCCTCGATGCGGACCAGGATCTTCGACCGCCTGCAGCACCTGCCCCTGCGCTACTTCGACCGCAGGCCCGTTGGCGATCTGATGAGCCGCGTGACGAACGATGTGGATACCCTGAACCAGCTCTTCTCCCAGGGCCTTACGCAGTTGTTGGGATCCCTATTCAGCCTCATCGGCATCGTTGTGGCCATGCTCTTTCTAGACTGGAACCTGGCGCTGGCGTGCTTCACGATCATCCCGATCATGCTCCTGCTTACCTCGTTCTTCGCGCGCCGCGCCCGTAGCGCCTTCCGCCTGACGCGCGAGACGGTTGGCGACGTGACGGCCGGGGTGCAGGAGGATATTACGGGCGTGCGTGAGGCGCAGGCCTTCAACAGGACAGAGGAGAACATCGCCCGCTTCAGGCGCCGCAACGCGGCCAACAGGGACGCCAACGTGCAGGCCGTAGCTATCACCTCGGCCTTCTCCCCCGCCATCGACGTGCTATCGACGCTGGCGACGGCCCTGGTCATCGGCTACGGCGGGTACCTGGTCTTCGCCGGGTCGCTCTCCGTCGGCGTGCTGACGGCTTTCCTGATCTACGTCCAGCAGTTCTTCCGGCCAATCCAGCTAGCCTCCCAGGTCTACACCCAGGCGCAGGCCGCGATAGCCGGAGCTGAACGGATCTACAACATTCTGGACGAGGAGCCGGAGCCCGCGGACCCGCCCGAAGCTGCCAGGCTCGACCCGGTCAGGGGCCGCATCGCCTTCGACCACGTAACCTTCGAATACGACCCGGGCCGCCCGGTGCTGCACGACGTAGATTTCGTGGCCGAACCTGGCCAGACGGTCGCCCTGGTCGGCCCGACCGGCGCGGGCAAGACGACCATCGCGAGCCTTATCCCCCGCTTCTACGACGCCACCGAGGGAGCGGTCCGTATAGACGGCAGGGACGTCAGGGAGATGGCCCGCAAGAACCTGCGGGCCAACGTGGGAATAGTGCTGCAAGAACCGTTCCTGTTCTCCGGCACCATCGCCGAGAACATCGGCTACGGCGGTAAGGGTGATCCCGCACAGGCGGGCCGAGAGGAGGTCGAGGCCGCGGCCCGCGTGGTCGACGCCCACGGCTTCATAGTGGACCTGCCGGACGGCTACGACACCGAGCTTGGCGAGGGCGGCGGGGCACTGAGCCAGGGCCAGCGCCAGCTCCTCTCTTTCGCCAGGGCGGTTCTTACGGACCCACGCATCCTCATACTGGATGAGGCCACGAGCAACATCGACACGCGCACGGAGGCGACCATTCAGCGGGCGCTGGCGACGCTCCTCAAGGGCAGGACCAGCATCGTGATAGCGCACCGCCTGAGCACCATCAGGAACGCCGACCTGATCCTGGTAGTCCGGGATGGTAGGATCGAGGAGCGTGGTACCCACGCCTCGCTCCTGGAGAAGAGCGGCCTCTACGCCGACCTATACCGCCGCCAATTCCGAGAGCCCAGCTCCTCCGGCAGGAGATCCTGAGCCGGTTCGCACGGCCCACGTATACCGGCACTTCGGTTGACGCTACAGGCGACCGACCAGCGCCGCTCACGTGCTACAGGCGCGGGCGGATGCGTCTGGCGCCGTAGTAAT
>Ga0190275_10003115_pt1 | contig 11790 bp, 10 predicted proteins | sample Popmic550T_FD_133745 | JGI IMG/M metagenome (GOLD analysis project Ga0190275, IMG submission 133745) | Populus adjacent soil microbial communities from riparian zone of Yellowstone River, Montana, USA - 550 T | ecosystem: Environmental > Terrestrial > Soil > Riparian zone > Trees stand | place... | reverse complement strand
TCCAGTCGGTCGTCGACTCCACGGCGAGGGACCCTAGTCAAAGCCGCGCCGGAACCCCGCGGGGAGCTTTCAGCCCGACGAGGGCGCCTCGACGGCCTCGATGTAGTCGAGGCTTCCATTCTTGATCCCGTAGACCCCGTAGTTGGTCAGGGTCGTGTCCCCCGTGTCCGTGATGCTGTACGTGCCGATCGGGCTCTGGCGGTCCTTCGTGCTCATGATCTGCTCGAGCACCGCGGCGCGGTCGTTGCCCTGGTCGCCCGCGCGCTTGATCGCGTCGAGGACGAGGCCCATCGACTCGAACCCGAAGATCGCGTACTGGCCCGGGTCGCCGCCCCCGTACTTCGCCTCGTAGTCCTTGAAGAACTTCTGGCCGGCCGGCGGGTAGTCCTTCGGGGCCAGGCCGACGGCGGTCACCGTGACGCGCTTGGCGACGCTCGCGGGAAGCCCGCCCTCCTTGGGATCGGTGAACGCCGGCTCGGCGACGGCGTCCGAGCCCATCATCACCTTGGCGTCGGGGTTGGCGGTCGCGATGTCCTTGAACAGCTGCACGGCGTTGTTCGCCGTGATCCCGGCGTAGGCGAAGCAGTCGGCACCGGCCGAGCGCATCCGGCCCGCGAGCGAGCGGTAGTTCGCCGCCTTGGGGTCGATCCCCTCGTTGGCGGCGACCTTGATCCCCTGGGCGTCGGCCGCCCGGACGATGTTCTTGGCCAGGCCGGTCCCGTAGACCTCCTTGTCGTTGAGGATGAAGATCGAGGTGCAGCCCTCGTCCTTCATCCGCTGCACCATGCCCGCGCCCTGGACGAGGTCGGTCGGCACGATGCGCGAGAAGGTGCGGTCCCCGCTCGGCGAGTACTTCTCGGGCTCGCCCGGCTCCGAGCCGGGGCCCTTCTGGGTGAGGCCGACCGCCGAGTTGGCCGGGCTGACCATTGCGACCCCGCCCTCGTTGAGGATCGGCAGCGAGACGGCGGTCGCGCCGGAGTTGAACTCGCCGATGTAGGCGATGCCGGACTCGTCCTGGGAGACCTTACGCGCGTTGGCCGAGGTGGCCTCGGGCGTCCACGTCGCGGCCTGCGGCGTCGAGTCGTCGAGCGACTGGTACTTCACCGTGAACTGCCCGGCCTTGCCGCCCGCCTGCTCGAGCGCGAGCTTGATGCCGTTGACGACCTTCTCGGACTGCGGGCGCGCGGCGCCCTGCAGCGGCAGGCTCGAGTAGACGGTGACCGTCCCGCCGCCGCCTCCGCTCGCGGACTGGTCCCCGCCGTCGTCGCCGCCCCCGCAGCCCGCGAGGAGGCCCGCCGCGATGCACACGGCGGCGACGCCCAGACGGCGCCACGTGAATGATGCTCGATCCCTCACGGTCGACTCCCTTTGGTGTGTGGTCGGTCGGGGTCGTGGCCCTCGATCGCGCGGCGCAGGCGGCGGATCCCCTCGCGGGCGCGGTCCGGCGACTCCGCGCTGAACGCGAGCCGCAGCGCGTTCGGGAAGCGCCCGCCGATCGAGAACGCCGGTCCCGGGATGTACGCGACGCCCTCCGCGAGCGCGTCCCGGAAGAGCGCCTGCGTGTCGATCGCCTCGGGCAGCGTCAGCCACAGGAAGAACCCGCCCTGCGGGTCGGTCCACGAGGCGCCGAGGCCGGCCAGCTCGTCCTCGAGCGCCTCCTGCATCGCGCGCTTGCGCTGGCGGTAGGCGGCGCGCAGCGAGTCGAGGTGCTCGTCGGCGAGCCCGTCGGCGAGGAAGCGCGCGACGAGCTGCTGCATCGGCGGCGCCGTGCAGGTGTCCATCGACTGGCGCGCGTCGACCATGCGCTCGATCAGCTCGGGCTCGGCGACCACCCAGCCGACCCGCAGCCCGGGCGCGAGGATCTTCGAGAAGGTGTGCACCGCGATCACGCGCGCGCGGCCCGCGCCCAGCTCGCGCAGGCTCGGAAGCGGCTCGCCCTCGAAGCGCAGGAGGCTGTAGGGGTCGTCCTCGAGCACGACCGCGCCCCACTCGGCGGCGAGCTCGATCAGCCGCTCGCGGCGCGCGAGCGAGAGCGTCGTCCCGGACGGGTTCTGGAAGGTGGGGATGGTGTAGATCAGCTTCGGCGGCGTGCCGCGGCGCTCGGTCAGACGCTCGAGCTCGTCGACGTCGAGCCCGTCGGCGTCGCCGGGAACCTCCTCCATCTCGCCCTCGTACCCCGAGATCGTCGCCGTCCCGTTCGTGTACGTCGGCGACTCGACCGCGACGAGGTCGCCGGGCCCCACGAGCAGCTTGCACACGAGGTCGAGCCCCTGCATGCCGCCCGACGTGATCAGCAGCTCCTCCGGAGCGACCGGCGTCCCCTGCCCGGCCAGGAAGGCGGTCAGCGCATCGCGCAGGGCGCGGTCGCCCTCGGTCGGCCCGTAGTCGAACGCCGCGTGGCCGTTGCGGGCCAGCTCGCCGAGCAGCGTGCCGAACGTCGCGCTCGGGATCGCCTCGCGCGCCGGGCTGCCCATCGCGAGGCGCACGACGTCGTGCGGCTGCGCGGCCAGCAGGCTCGTGCTCGAGTCGATGACCGAGCCGGTGATCCCTCGCGCCCGCGGCGCATACAGCGTGTCGACGCACCCCACCCCACCAGTGTGCGCACCACGGCGCGGTCCGGCGATCCACACCCTGGTGCAAGATCGGGGGCCGCCGTCCGACGGGATGCGCAATCGTCTACGCACGCGAGACCCGCCGCAAGCGCAGGCTCAGCTCCAGCAGGAAGCGGTCCTCGTGGCGGCGCAGGTCGCGGCCGGTGAGCGCCTCCACCTTGCGCAGCCGGTACATGAGCGAGTGGCGGTTGAGGAACAGCCGCCGCGCCGCGGCGGTCGTGTTGCCGTTCTCCTCGAGGTAGACCTCGAGCGTGTGCACGAGGTCGCGGGAGGTGTCGGCGTCGTAGGTCTCGAGCGGCGCGAGCACCGCCGCCGCGGTCCGGCATGCCTCGTCGTCGCCCGCGAGCGTGTCGAGCAGCAGGAAGGGCCCGAGCGCCTCCGCGTCGGCGACCGTCCCCGGCCCGCGCAGCGCCCGCCCGACGCGCAGCGCGCGCTCGGCGCGCCCGACCCCGTCCGCCAGCTCCCCGAGCGCGCACGCGCCGTCGGCGATCCCCCACGACACCTGCTCCCCCACCGCCTCGGCCACCTGGCGCGCGAGCGCCGCGGGCTCGGCGGCGGCCGGCGCGTCAGCGGGCACGACCGCGAGCGCACGCGCGCCCCGGCGGCTGGCCTGCACGCCGGCGGCCCCGCCGTGGCGCCGCAGGTGCCGCACCGCCTCGTCGAGGGCCTCCCCGCCGTCCTCCTCGGCCTCGGCCAGCAGCACGTGATAGCCGCGCTCCAGCGCATAGCCGAGCAGCACCGCCTTGGCGGTCATCTCCTGTCGCCCGGCGAGCGCGCCGGTGGCGAGCTCCCAGACGAAGTCGCCGCGCACCCGCGCCTCGGCCTCGGCCGCCGCCCGTCGCCGCAGCGTCTCGATCGCCACCGCCACCGCGGCGTGCCCGAGCGCGTGGCGCTCGACGATCAGCGGCTCGCCGGACGCGCGGTCGCCGAGGGCCAGCACGTAGCCGACCACCGCGCCCTGTGCGACGGCCGCCGCCACGAGCCCCGGCGGCAGCCCCGCCTCGGGCATCTCGGCCACCGGGTGCACGTCGTCGGCGCCGAGCGACGCGCGGAGGGCGTCGAGCGCGGCCGGCGCCAGCGACTGCGCCTGCGCCGGCTGGGCCGCGAGCGCCTCCTCGCCGAGCGCCGCCAGCGCGAGCGGCCCGCGCGCGCTCACCGCCAGGCCGGCGTCGAGCACGATCACCGGGCGCCCGCTCATGCCCTCGAGCGCCTCGGCGATGGCGCCCAGCCCGTCGCGGTGCAGCAGCGCGTCGGTGAAGCCCGCGGGCAGGTGGTCGCCCGGGTCGAGCGTGGCGGCGTAGCGCGCCGACAGCAGGCGGTCGGTGAGCGCCCACATCACGTCGGCGAAGCGCACCTCCCACGGGATCTCGACGAGCGGCATGCCGCGCTCGTCGGCCAGCCGGCGCAGGGCGGCGGGCGTCTCGGCGAACGGCGCGCCCGGACCGACCGCCACGCACAGCGCGGCCGCGCCGGCGTCCGCCACCTCGGTCGCGAGCTGCGCGAAGCGCGCGGCGTCGCAGCCGATCCCGGTCGTGAGGACGAGCTCGCCGCGGGCGACGAAGTCCTCCACCGGCCACTCGATGACCGCGATCCAGCGCACCCGCCGCTCGTCCAGCCCCGACGCGCCGCCCACGACCTCCGCGTCGGCGAAGGGCTCGATCCGCAGGCAGCGGCGGACGGTCAGCGCGGAGGGCTCGGGCGCGGCACCCACGGACCGAGTCTAGGCCGGTCCGACGATCTGGTGCATGCGGGCGCCCGACCTCTCTCCAGATCGTGCATCGGTGCGGCAGGGGTGCCGTGCCACCCTGGAACCCCGACCCGAGCCAGGAGGCCGCGCCATGACCGAGCACACGCAGCGACTGTGGCATCCCTTCGCCGACATGGCGCGGGTCCCGCAGCAGGAGCTCGTGCTCGTGCGGGGCAAGGGCGTCTGGCTGGAGGACGAGCGCGGCCGCCGCTACCTCGACGCGACCGCGAGCCTGTGGTATTGCAACGTCGGCTACGGGCGCACGGAGCTCGCCGACGCCGCCGCCGCGCAGATGCGCGAGCTGCCGGCGTACTCCACCTTCGGCCCGTACGCGAACCGTCCCGCGCTCGACCTCGCCGAGCGCCTCGCGGAGATCGCCCCCGTCCCCGACGCCGCCGTGTTCTTCACCACCGGCGGGTCGGACGCGGTCGACACCGCCGGCAAGCTCGCGCGGCGGTACTGGCAGCTGCGCGGCGAGCCGCACCGGACCGTGCTCGTCGCCCGCTCCGAGGCCTACCACGGGATGAACGCCTACGGCACGAGCCTCGCCGGCATCCTCCCGAACAAGGAGGGCTGGGGCCCACTCGTCACCGACGTCATCCACGTCCCGCACGACGATCCCGAGGCGCTCGAGCAGGTGCTCGCCGAGCACGGCGACCGGATCGCCGCGTTCATCGGCGAGCCGGTGATCGGCGCGGGCGGGGTGATCCCGCCGGCCGACGGCTACTGGGAGCGCGTGCAGCGCGCCTGCGCGGTCCGCGACGTGCTGCTGATCGCCGACGAGGTCATCACCGGCTACGGCCGCACGGGGCCGTGGTTCGCCTCCGAGCGCTACGACATCCGCCCCGACCTGGTCACGTCCGCCAAGGGCCTGACCTCCGGCTACCTCCCGCTCGGCGCGGTGCTGTGCGGCCCGCGGGTCCGCGACGCGCTGTGGTCCGAGACGGCGGGCGCGTTCCGCCACGGCTACACGTACTCCGGCCACGCGGCGGCCTGCGCGGTGGGCCTGGCCAACCTCGACATCATCGAGCGCGAGGGCCTGCGCGACCGCGTGCGCGCGCTCGAGCCGGTGCTGGCGCGGGCGCTCGGCGGCCTCGAGTCCGACCCGCTGGTGGAGGAGACGCGCAGCGCCGGCCTCCTCGGCGCCGTCGAGCTCTCCGTCGAGGCCCGCGAGGCATCCCCCGGCCTGGCCGACCGGCTGGTGGCCGAGCTGCAGGCGGACGGCGTGCTGGTGCGCGCGCTGGTCGGCCACAGCCTGCAGATCTCGCCGCCGTTCGTCATCGACGAGGGCGAGATCGACCTGCTCGCCGAGCGGATCGCCGGCGCGCTGCAGCGCGTCGGCGCGGAGATCGGGGCCGGGGCCAGCGCGTGACCGGGGCCGGCTTCGCCGTCCCTTGCGAGATCGACTTCGTCGATCTCGAGAGGGTTGACCTATGAATGCCACCGCCGCGACGGCGCTCCCGTTCGGGCGCGCCGAGTACGACGGGCGCCTGCGACGCGTGCGCGAGCGCATGGCGGCGCAGGGCCTGGACTGCCTGATCGCGACCGACCCGGCGAACATGAACTACCTGACCGGCTACGACGGCTGGTCGTTCTACACGCCGCAGTGCGTGGTCGTGCCCCTCGACGGCGAGGTGATGCTGTTCACGCGCGCGATGGACGCCAACGGCGCGCGCCTGACGACCTTCCTGGCCGACGAGCGCATCTTCGGCTTCCCCGACGACTACGTCCAGCAGCGCGACCGCCACCCGATGGAGTGGATCGCGGACGAGCTGGCCGCGCGCGGCGCGCTGGCGGGCACGGTGGGGCTCGAGATGGACTCGTACTACTTCACGCCACGCGCCGCCGACGCGCTGCGGGCGCGGGCGCCGGGCGTCACCTTCGCCGACGCGGGCGAGCTGGTCAACTGGGTGCGCGCGATCAAGTCACCCGCCGAGCTCGCGCTCATGCGCACGGCCGCGTCGATCGCCGAACGCGTGATGGCGGCCGGGATCGAGGCCGTCCGGCCCGGCGTGCGTCAGTGCGACGCCGTGGCGGCGATCTACGAGGCCCAGGTCCGCGGCACCGCGGAGGCCGGCGGCGACTACCCGGCGATCGTGCCGATGCTGCCCACCGGCCAGGGCACCTCGACGCCGCACCTCACCTGGAGCGACGCGCCTTTCGTCGCCGGCGAGGCGACGATCCTCGAACTCGCGGGCTGCTACCGCCGCTACCACTGCCCGATCGCGCGCACCGTCTTCCTCGGCGAGCCGTCGCGGCGCCTCGCCGACACGGCCCGCGTCACCGTGGAGGGCCTCGCGACGGCGCTCGACGCGGTGCGCCCCGGCGTCACCTGCGAGGAGGTCGAGGCGGCGTGGCGGGGCCACATCGCGCCGCACGGGCTCGAGAAGGCCTCGCGCATCGGCTATTCCGTCGGACTCGGCTATCCGCCCGACTGGGGCGAGCACACGATGAGCCTGCGGCCCGGCGACACGACGCCGCTCGAGCCGGACATGGCGTTCCACATGATCGTGGGCATGTGGATGGACGACTGGGGATTCGAGGCCTCCGAGACGTTCGTGGTGACCGGGTCCGGCGCGGAGTGCCTGTGCGCGTTCCCGCGCGAGCTGGCGGTCAAGGGCTGAGATGGCCGAGCATCCGCACGGCGCACAGCGCGTAGGCGCGCGCGGCGGTCACCACCTCGGCGAGCGCCACGGACTCGTCGGGCTTGTGCGCCTGCCCGGCGACGCTGCCGGGGCCGAGGACCGTGGCGGGGATCCCGGCGTCGCGCATCAGGTAGCCGCCGTCGCACGCCGCCGACCAGCCTGCGACCGGGAGCTCGGGGCCGCCCGCGTCGACCGCGGCCGTACGCGTCGCGAGCACGAGCGGGTGCTCCGGCTCGAGCTCGAAGCTCGGGATCTCCATCAACAGCTCGGTCTCCGCGGTCAGGTCCTGCGCGCCGAGGTCGAGCGCCGCCAGCAACGCGTCGATCTCCGCCCGCGCCTGCTCGCCGCTCTGGCCGGGCAGCAGGCGCCGGTCGATGGAGATGCGGCAGCGGTCGGGCACCATCGCGGTCCCGGTGCCGCCGCGGATCACGCCGACGCTCCACCCGCCCGCGCCGAGCAGCGGATGGCGCTCGGCGGCGAGCCGGTCGTGCAGCGCACGCACGCCCTCCACGACGCGCGCGGCGCCGTAGATCGCGTTGCGCCCCTCGTGCGGCGTCCCCGCATGCGCGGAGCGGCCGCGGATCTCCACGTCGAAGTAGCAGTTGCCGCGGCAGGCGATGACCGTCTGCAGCTCGGTGGGCTCGGGGACGATCGCCCCCCGCGCCTCGACGGCGCCGCGCGCGAGCATCGTGCGCACGCCGAGGCCGCTCTCCTCCTCGTCGACCAGCGCCGCGAGGGAGACGGGCGCGGCGAGCTCCACCCCGCTGCGCGCCAGCGCGGCCATGGCGGCGACGGAGGCCGCGAGCCCCGCCTTCATGTCGGCCGCCCCGCGGCCGATCACGCGCCCGTCCACCACCGTGGCGCCGAACGGCTCCTGCGTCCAGCCCTCGCCGGCCGGCACCGTGTCGGTGTGGCCGAGCAGCAGCAGCCCGTCGCCGCCCGGCGGGGCGGGTGGGCCGATTCTCGCGTGCACGTTCGGGCGTCCGGGTGCGACCTCGTCGAGGCGCGCGTCGATCCCGCGCGCCGCGCAGGCGGCCACCAGGTGGTGCGCGACCGCCTCCTCGCTCCCCGGCGGGTTCGGGCTCGGCACGGCGACCAGGCCGGTCAGCAGGTCGCGCACCTCTCCCGGTTCGATGGCGTCGAGCAGCCGTCGCTCGGCGTCGCTCAGCATCCGCGGCATGGTGGCAGCTGATGCGGCTGGGGCTTCTCTACCCCGGGCACGCCGCCGAGGACGACCTGCCGTGGCTCGTCAACGCCCTGTTCGCCGACGGGTCGGTGGCCGCCGACGTCGTCCACACCTCGGTCGGCGAGGACGCGCACCGGGTCGACGCGCTGCTCGACCTGGGCGGCCGCGAGCGGCTGCGCGAGGGCGCCGCCACGCTGCGCGAGCACCGCGCGGCGATCGCGATGTGGGCGTGCACGAGCGGCAGCTTCGTGTTCGGCTGGGAAGGCGCCCGGCGCCAGGTCGCCGAGCTCGAGGAGGACTTCGGCGGCCCCGCCTCGAGCACGTCGCTGGCGTTCGTCGCCGCGCTGGAGGCGCTCGGCGTGCGCGAGGTGGCCGTTGCTGCCACCTACCCCGAGCCGGTCACGCGCTGCTTCGAGGAGCTGCTCGGCGACGCCGGGATCGAGGTGCTCGCCGGGGGCAGCCACGGCATCGTCACCGCCGCGGAGGTCGGGACGCTCGGGCGCAAGGCGGTGCTCGACCTCGCCCGCGGCGCCGATCACCCCGCGGCCGGCGCGGTGCTCGTCCCCGACACCGCGCTGCACTCCGTCCGCTGGCTCGGCGAGCTCGAGGCCGCGGTCGGCAAGCCCGTGCTGACGGCCAACCAGGTATCCGTGTGGGAGGCGCTCCGGCTCGCCGGGCGACCCGCCTGGGCCGCGGGCCGCGGCAGCCTGTTCGCGGGCGCCGGACAGGCGCGCCGATGAGCCTCCCGCGCTTCGAGGGCAAGGCGATCGTCGTCACCGGCGCGACGGCCGGCATCGGCGCGGCGACCGCGCGGCGCCTCGCGGGCGAGGGCGGCGCGCTCGTGCTCACCGGGCGCAACCGCGAGGCCGCCGACGCGCTGGTGGCCGAGCTCGGCCCCGAGCGGACGTGCTTCGTGGGCGGCGACGTGCGCGAGCCCGCCACCGCCGAGCGCGTGGTGGCGACCGCCCTCGAGCGCCACGGCAGGCTCGACGTCCTCGTCAACAACGCCGCCGTCGACCACACCGGCGACGTCCTCGACGCCCCCGTCCACGAGGTCCGCGAGATGTTCGACGTCAACTTCTTCGGCGCGCTGCACATGCTCCAGGCGGCCGGGCGCGCGATGCGGGGCCGCGGCGGCGCGATCGTCAACGTGTCGTCCCGCCTGGCCGCGATCGGCGTGCCGACGATGGCGCTCTACAGCGCCTCGAAGGGCGCGCTGCTCAGCCTCACGCGCGGCGCCGCGATCGAGCTCGCGCCCCAGGGGATCCGCGTCAACGCAGTCGCGCCTGGCCAGACGCGCACGCCGCTGTTCGACGCCTGGGTCGCCGCCGAGGGCGAGGACGTCGCCGCCCGCGCCGCCGCCGCGATCCCCCAGGGCCGGCTTGCCACGCCCGAGGAGGTGGCGGCGGCGATCGCCTATCTCGCCTCCGACGAGGCGGCGCACGTCACGGGCGCCTCGCTGCCCGTCGACGGCGGATACACCGCGGCGTAGGCTCATCCGGGACATGCAGCTGCCGGTCATGCCGCCGCTCGCGCCGATGCTGGCCAAGGCGGTCACCGACATCCCGCCGGGCCTCGCGTACGAGCCGAAGTGGGACGGGTTCCGCTCGATCGTGTTCCGCGACGGCGACGAGGTCGAGATCGGGAGCCGCAACAAGCGCCCGATGGCGCGCTACTTCCCCGACGTCGTGGCCGCCGTGAAGGCCAACACGCCGCCGCGGTGCGTCCTCGACGGCGAGATCGTCGTCCCCCGTGCGGACGACCGCGGGCTCGACTTCTGGGCGCTGCAGCAGCGCATCCACCCGGCCAAGAGCCGCATCGACCGGCTCGCGGGCGAGACCCCCGCCAGCTTCATCGCCTTCGACCTGCTGGCGCTCGGCGACGACGACTGGACGCCGCGGCCGTTCGACGAGCGCCGCGCCGGGCTCGAGCGCGCGCTGGCGGCGGCGCGACCGCCCGTGTACGTCACGCCGCTCACCCGCGACATCGCGGTCGCCCGCGACTGGTTCGAGCGCTTCGAGGGCGCCGGGCTCGACGGCCTCGTGGCCAAGGACCCCGCGCGGGCGTACCGGCCAGGCGAGCGCGTGATGACCAAGGTCAAGCACCGGCGGACCGCGGACTGCGTGCTGGCCGGGTACCGGCTGCACACCTCGCTGCCGGGCGCGGTCGGCGCGCTGCTCCTCGGCCTCTACGCCGACTCCGAGGCGCCCGAGCTCGGCTGGGGCGAGCACTTCGACGGGCTGATCCCGATCGGCGTGGTGGGGTCGTTCCCGGCGCCGCGGCGCGCGGAGCTGGTGCAGGAGCTCGAGCCGCTTGTCATCCCGATCGAGGAGCACCCGTGGGGGCGAGTGAGCGAGGAGGCGCGCGGGCGCGGCTACGACCGCAGCCGCTGGAACCCCGACCGGGACCTCTCGTTCGTCCCGCTGCGCCCCGAGCGGGTGGTCGAGGTCCGCTACGAGCACATGGAGGGCCCGCACCTCCGCCACCCGGCCCAGTTCGTCCGCTGGCGGCCGGACCGCGACGCGGCCTCGTGCGGATTCGCCCAGCTCGAGGTGCCCGAGCGGCTCGCGCTCGGCGACGTGCTGTCGGGGCGGCCTGCATGACGGACGCGGCGCTCGCGGCCGCCCGCGCGGGCGACGAAGGCGCCTTCCGGCGGCTCGTCGAGCCCTACCGGGTCGAGCTGCACGCCCACTGCTACCGGATGCTCGGCTCGCTGCACGACGCCGAGGACACGCTCCAGGAGACGCTGCTCGCCGCGTGGCGCGGGCTGGCGCGCTTCGAGGGCCGCAGCTCGCTGCGCTCCTGGCTGTACCGGATCGCCACCAACGAGTGCCTGGACCTGATCGCGCGGCGCCCGCGGCGCGCGCTCCCCGTGGGCGACGTCCCCTCCGGGGAGACGGCGTGGGTGGAGCCCTATCCCGACGAGCGGCTCGGCGTCGAGGACGGCTTCGCGGCCCCGGAGGCGACCTACGAGCGCCGCGAGAGCGTGGAGCTGGCCTTCATCGCGGCGCTCCAGCACCTCCCGGCGCGCCAGCGCGCGGCGCTGATCATGCGCGACGTGCTCGGGTTCTCTGCCAAGGAGACCGCGGAGTCGCTCGAGACCACCGTGGCCTCGGCGAACGGTGCCCTGCGGCGCGCGCGGGACAACGTCGCCGAGCGGCTCCCCGAGCGCAGCCAGCAGGCCACCCTGCGCGCGCTCGGCGACCGCGGCGTCCGCGCCGTGGTGACGCGCTACATGGACGCGCTCGACCGCGGCGACGCGGACGCGATCGTCGCCATGCTGGCCGAGGACGCCGCGTGGTCTATGCCGCCGGCGCACGAGTACTACCGGGGTCGCCCCGCGATCCTCGGCTTCCTGCACGCGGGCCCGCTGCGGGAGCGCTGGCGTCACCTGCCCACCCGGGCGAACGGGCAGCCCGCGGTCGGGTGCTTCATGTGGGACGAGCGGCGCGGCTGCTACCCCGGCCGCGTGATCGACGTGCTCACGCTCGACGGCGAGACGATCGCCGCGGTCACGTCGTTCGTCGGCCGCGAGCTGTTCGCGCCCTTCGGCCTGCCCGAGGAGCTGCCGGCGTAGGTCATGGGTCGGCTGCCGCCCGG
>Ga0190275_10003114_pt1 | contig 11791 bp, 9 predicted proteins | sample Popmic550T_FD_133745 | JGI IMG/M metagenome (GOLD analysis project Ga0190275, IMG submission 133745) | Populus adjacent soil microbial communities from riparian zone of Yellowstone River, Montana, USA - 550 T | ecosystem: Environmental > Terrestrial > Soil > Riparian zone > Trees stand | place... | reverse complement strand
TTCCGGCACCTTCGAAGCGCACTGCGTCGGGCTGACTCCTCCAAATCCCCAGGAAGCAGGGTCAGGACATATGCCCATTGATCGTCCGAAACGATGTCCGGAGTGTGCATGCCTCAGCTTACCGCAATCTCCGCCTACCCCTATTCTTTATTTTAACGCCTATGCCGGAGGCCCCCCGGTCGGTCTTCCCCGTAACCCTTGACGCAGCACACAGGACGTGCGAAACGTTCGCGGCGATGATCGCCGTTCTCTTCCCCCGATTCGACCATCCGGCGATCGAGGAGCGCTACGCGAGCAGCCAAGCCGAAATGCTCCTCCGCGAACAGACCTCCGAGCTCCTGCACTACGAGCCCGGCGAAAAGGCCCGCGACGTCGCCGGCGAGGTCGACGCCAAAGAAGTCCTCGTCGTCACCGACCCCCTCCTCCTCGCCTCCCGGAGCCTCCTGAGCCGCCTCGCCGCCGTGCGGAACGGCTTCGACGCCGTCCTCCCCACCTCCAACGAGGCCGCGCACCCGCAGCAAAGACGCGTCCCCAGCGCCCCCTACATGACCCTCCGCGAGCTCGAGCTGCACACCGCTTCCGTCGAGGCAGAACCGTCCGCGGTCGAGCGCGTCACGTGGGACGACTCCGATCCCGGCGCCTACCTCTGCGCGACCTCCCTCCTCGACACCATCGACGCCCCTCTGCGTCACGCCCTCCGCGGGCGCAACGTGGCCATCTCGAAAAACGACTACGTCCACCGCTGGAGCTCCATGCGCGGACAGGTGCGGATGGACCTCCTCGACCGCATCGGCACCGACGCCCGTTCCATCCTCGAGTTCGGCTGCGGCGAGGCCCCCCTCGGCGCGGCCCTGAAGGCGCGGCAGCGCTGCCGCGTCGTCGGCGTGGAGCTCGACCGCGACGCCGCCGCCATCGCCCGCCGCCGCATCGACGACGTCTACACCGGCGACATCCGGGAGATCATCGGCATCCTCAACGAGAAATTCGACTGGATCATCGGCGGCGACATCGTCGAGCACCTCGACGACCCCTGGTCCTTCCTGTCCGACCTCCGCCGCATCTCCGCGCCCGGCGGCCGCCTCCTCCTGAGCCTCCCCAACCTCGCCAACGCCTCGGTGATCGCCGACCTGCTGGCCGGGCGCTTCGACTACGTCTACATGGGCCTCACCTGCGCCGGCCACCTGCGCTTCTTCACCCGTCAGTCGGTCGAGGAGATGCTGCGGATGTCGGGCTGGGAGCCGGTGGAGATCACGCCGCAGCAGCTCGCCGTCACGCCGCAGGGGACGGAGCTGATGGAGCGGCTGGAGCGCGCCCACGTCGAGTTTTCCCGCGACGATCTCGTCGCCTCGGGGTACTACGTCGTGGCGCAGAATCCGAGATGACCCCGCTCCGCCTGGCCTACCTCCTCGACGAAACGTCGATCTCCGGCTCGGCCCGTATTGCCCTCGCGCAGGCGGACGCACTGATCGACCGCGGGCATCAGGTGCGGCTGGTCACGAAAGGGTTGCCGCTGACATGGCGCAACTCGCGCGCGGAATGGGTCTACGTCGACGACTTCCGCGAATACGACGCCACCGGCGACTTCGTCGTGCCGGCCGAGGTCCTGACCAGATTCCCGATCGTCGACGAAGAATTCTTCCGGAGCCGGCTCCCCCGCGAATGCGATCCGCCGCGGGTCCTGCTCTGCGGCGCGTCGCAGGACGAGGTAAACGGCGTCGACGACGGCTACGGCGCCGCCGCCCACGCCCGCTGGTTCCACCAGAAGCTGGAGCTGATCCGCGCCTCGCCGTGGGCCCCGTCGCGCGAAGAGCCGCTGGAGGCGGTGCAGGAGTTCCACGTCGGCCTGACCACCATCGAGATGACCCGCCTCGCCCACGCCTGCGACATCCTCATCGCCCCCAACCGCAGTGAAGAACGCTTCGGCCTCACAGCCGCCGAAGCGCTCGCCTCGGCGCTGGCCTGCGTCTTCACGGCCATTCCGTCCTTCCTCGCCTTCGACGAAGCGCACGACTACGCCCTCTTCGCCCCCGAGAACAACGCCGTCGAGCTGGGCGAGCGCCTCATCGAGCTGCTTGGCGATGCCCGGTTACGCCACCGCCTTCGCACCCGCGGCCGGGAGGTTGCCGAGCAATGGCGCGCGGAGAAGGTGGTGCCCAGGTTGGAAGCCCATCTCTACGAGCAGCGCGACGAGGCATAGGACCAATAGGACCTATGGGACCTATAGGAGTGGGTAATCCTATAGGTCCTATCAGTCCCATAGGTCCTATCAGTCCCATAGGTCCTATTAGTCCTATCGTCCCCCCTCCCCGAACCGCTCGTTCCCTCCCCCTCACCCGCTCGTGACTTTCCGCCCTACCCCCGCTCCCCCGCCCACCTACCATCCCCTCATGCGCAAGCTCGTCCTGCTGCTCTCCCTCGCCACCCTGCCCCTCCTCGCCCAGGACGAGACCGTTGTCCTGAAGCTTCCAGGTATGGACAAAGTCGAGGTTAAAAAAGACCTGCGCTTCGACGCCACCCACACCTTCGACCTCTACCGGCCGCACGGCATCACCGCCGCCGTTCCGGTGGTCATCTTCCTGAACGGCGTCGGCCGGCCCGACCTGAAAGAGTGGGGCCAGTACACCTCCTGGCCGCGCCTCGTCGCCACCCGCGGCATCGCCGCCGTGACCCATCAGAGCGAAGGGAACGACGCCGGGCCGCAGGTCGACGCGCTGCTGCGCTACCTGCGCGAGCATGCCGGCGAGTTGAAGATCGACCCCTCCCGCATCGCCATCTGGGCCTGCTCCGCCAACGGGCGCGTCGGCACCGAGCTCGCCGCGAAGGCGGACAACCTCCGGGCGGCCGTCTTCTACTACAGCGCCATGAACACCGCCCCGAAGAACGTCAACCTCCCGGTCTTCGTCGCCCGGGCCGGCCTCGACGCCCTCTCCCTCAACCAGGGGATCGACCGCTGGGTCGCGCAGGCCGTCGCGATCGACGCCCCGGTCACCCTCGTAACCTACCCCGAGGGACGCCACGGCTTCGAGCTCCTCGACGACACCCCCGAGTCCAGGCTCATCGTCACCCAGACCCTCGACTTTTTGCAGCACCACCTCACCACCGCCCCCACCCCGCGCAAAGAGCCGATGACCCTCTCGCAGTTGCAGACCCTGCTCGCGACCGGCATCGACCCGGTGATCGCGCGCCTGACCGAGCTGCGCAAGACCAATCCCAAGGCCTACGTCCTCCAGGAAGAGTCCCTCAACTCCCTCGGCTACGTCCTCCTGGACGACAAGGTCGCCGACGGCGTAAAGATCCTCGAGCTCGTCGCCACCATGTACCCCGACTCCCCCAACGCCCACGACTCCCTCGGCGACGCCTACGAAGCCGCCGGCAGGAAAGAAGACGCGGTCCGCGAAGCCGAGCGGGCGCTGGCCCTTCTGGAGAACGCCCGCCCCCCGAGGCGCGAGGCCATCCGCCGCAGCGCCGAGGACAAGTTGAAGAGGCTGAAGCAATAGCCCCATAGGACCAATAGGACCAATAGGACCGATAGCTCACCCACCCCTCATCGGTCCTATCAGTCCTATAGGTCCCATAGGTCCCATAGGTCCTATCTCCCTCCGGCAACCTTCTCGCATCCCCACTCACGCCGCCTTCCGCGTGCTTGTGAAAAGTTTCTCTAATCCATAGAATCCGCCCCGTTGTCCGAGCTAACTTATGCCTGTTCAGAAGATTGAAAGAGAAGAATCGATCATCCCGCGCAAGACCGGCTACGCGCCGGGCGAAGGGGCCGAAAAAGGGCTGATCACGCTGCCCGGCGAGGCCGAGCGTGAGGTCGAGGATCTCGGCGGGGCGACCTACCTCACCACCCGTCTCGAGAGCGTCGTCAACTGGGCTCGCGGCAACTCCCTCTGGCCCCTCCCCTTCGGCACCGCCTGCTGCGCCATCGAGTTCATGTCGATGGTCTCCTCGCACTACGACATCTCCCGCTTCGGCGCCGAGGCCGTCCGCTTCTCGCCGCGCCAGGCCGACCTCATGATCGTCGCCGGCACGATCGTCGACAAGCTCGCCCCGGTCCTGAAGAAAATCTACGACCAGATGCCGGAGCCGAAGTACGTCATCGCCATGGGCGCATGCGCCACCTCGGGCGGCTTCTACCGCGCCTACCACGTCGTCCAGGGCATCGACGAGATCATCCCGGTCGACATCTGGGTGCCGGGCTGCCCTCCCACTCCGGACGGCCTGATGTACGCGATCCTCAAGCTCCGCGACAAGATCCAGCGCGGCGAGATCAGGAGAGGATGAAACATGTTGTCGGTGATCAGTTGTCAGTTGTCCGGGCGGCCTCGGCTGACGGGACACGGACAACCGACAACCGACAACTGACAACTATTCAATGAGTACTCTCACCAAACTCTCAGCCATTCCCTATACCGGCCCCGCGCCGACCAACCGCACGCCGTACGTCCCCGCCGACGCGGCGGTCATGGACGCGCGCGGCCAGGAGATCGCCGCGAAGATCGCCCAGCCGGGCATCACGCAGGAGAGCGGGCAGGACCTGCCGACCTTCCTCGTCGAGACCGACAGGATCGTCGCCGTCCTCCAGGCACTGCACGACCACGCCGACCTCCGCTTCACCATGCCGCTTGACCTCTTCGGCGCCGACTACCCGAACCGCCCCCGTGAAAGTGGCGGCCGCTTCGACGTCCTCTACCAGCTCTACTCGCTCCAGAACAACGAGCGCGTCCGCCTGAAAGTGCGCGTGGCCGAAAACGAGAGCGTCCCCACCAGCGTCGGCGTCTTCCAGGGCTACGACTGGTACGAGCGCGAAGTCTTCGACATGTACGGCATCCAGTTCGCCGGGCACCCGAACCTCCGCCGCATCCTCACCCACGAGAACTTCCAGGGCCACCCGCTCCGCAAAGACTACGACCCGGCCCAGCGCTGGCTGCTCACCGACGGCGGGATCACCAAGATCATGCCGAAGATCGCGCCGCAGTTTCAGCACCTGGTGGCCGACTCCGACTTCGAGCTGGTGACGCTGAACCTCGGCCCGTCCCACCCCGCCATGCACGGCACGCTGCGCGTCGTCGTCTCGCTCGACGGCGAGACCATCGTCGGCGCCGAGCAGGAGATCGGCTACCTCCACCGCTGCTTCGAAAAGATGTCCGAGACCCACACCTACCAGCAGGTCATCCCCTTCACCGACCGGCTGAACTACTGCTCCGCCGTCATCAACAACGTCGGCTACTGCATGGCCGTCGAGAAGATGCTCGGCATCGCCGCCCCGTCGCGCGCCGACCACGTCCGGCTCATGCTCTCCGAGTTCTACCGCATCGCCGACCACATCGTCTGCATCGGCACCAACCTGGTCGACCTAGGCGCGCTCACCAACTTCTGGTACCTCTTCCAGCCGCGCGAAGAGATCATCGCCCTCGCCGAATCGTGCAGCGGCGCGCGCCTCCTGCCGAGCTACCTGCGCATCGGCGGCCTCGCCGTCGACGTCCCCGGCGACTTCCTCGCCAACGCCCAGAAGATCGTCAACATGCTCCCGAAGTACGTCGACGAGGTCGAAGCGCTGGTGATGAAGAACCGCATCTTCCGCGACCGCGTCGAAGGCGTCGGCGTCCTCTCCCAGGCCGACGCGATCAACTTCGGCTTCACCGGCCCCTGCCTCCGCGCCACCGGCGTTCCCTTCGACGTCCGCAAGGCCAGCCCCTACCTCGGCTACGAGACCTACGACTGGGACGTGCCGATCGCCGACGGCGGCGACACCTACGCCCGCTTCCTGGTCCGCTTCGAAGAGATGCGCCAGTCGCTGCGCATCCTGCAGCAGGCCATCGACCGCGGACTGCCGCCCGGCCCGGTCATGGTCGACAACCCGTATGTAGCCCTCCCGCCGAAGGCGAAGGTCTACAACGAGATGGAATCGCTGATCTACCACTTCAAGCTGATCATGCACGGCATCCAGCCGCCGGTCGGCGAGACCTACTTCCAGGTCGAAGGTGGCAACGGCGAAGTCGGCTTCTACCTCGTGTCCGACGGCACCAAGAACCCGTACCGCGTCCGCGCCCGCCCGCCCTGCTTCCCGATCTTCGAGGCCTACGGAAAGATGATCACCGGCCAGACCATCCCCGACGCCATCGCCACGCTCGGATCGCTCAACATCATCGCCGGGGAGCTCGACCACTAAGAGAGAGTGATGAGAGATGAGAGATGAGAGATGAACGAACACCCTGCCCGGATCGGGTGGCGGCGTTCATCGTTCATCTCTCATCTCTCATCTCTCGGACCTAGGAAAAAACGAATGCCTGCCCACACCACACGCGTCTCCCCCGGCGTCGTCAAAGTCGAGCGCGAAGCGATGAGCTTCAGCGAGCGGCTTTACCTGCCGCAGGTCCTCGGCGGCATGTTCCGCACGCTCAGGCACCTGACCAAGAACCTGTTCAACATGAAAGGGCTGCCGACGATCTCCTACCCCGAGGTCAAGCGCGTCTACTCCGAGCGCTTCCGAGGCCGCCACATCCTCACCACCCGCGAAGACGGCACCACCCGCTGCGTCGCCTGCTACATGTGCTCCACCGCCTGCCCGGCGGAATGCATCACCATCGAAGCCGGCGAAGACCAGCGCACGCGCGAAAAGTTCCCGGTGCGCTACGACATCGACCTCCTGCGCTGCATCTTCTGCGGCTACTGCGTCGACGCCTGCCCCGAAGACGCCATCTACATGACCCGCGACTACGAGCTCGCCATCGACACCCGCGCCCGCTCCGTCGTCGGCCTCCGCGACCTCGTCGTCCCCCCCAACTTCCCGGTCGGCCCCATGGGCTGGCGCCCCTACTACGGCGAAATGGAAAAACGCGGCACCGCCGGCGGCACCGGCGCCGGCCAGGAGCTCCGCGCCGCCCCGTACGAGGATGACGCCGCGCCGAATCCGGACGTGTACCGGGGGGCGTAGCCCTAGGACCCGCCCATCGCCGGCGTCAGATCGAGCTCCAGCCGGCCACCGGGGGCAACTGTTCCCTCCACGCACTGACCGCGGCTGCAAAACTGATAACGGCCCGGTGCGACGTCGCGGGTTACGAGCGAGCCGGGGCGCGCTTCGCCGTGAGCCTGCGCCCACATCCACAGGGTGGCCATCGGAATCATGCTGCCGTTCGACACGATCTTCAGAGGGCTTGTCCCTTCGGGCCAGCGCAGCGCGAGCGCACCGCCACGAGGCGTGAGGTCGAGCGATATCGTGCCGCCGGAGATCGGAATCGTGAAGGATTGAAGCACATGGCCGGGAGCGGATACGACCGCCAGCAAACTGCTGGCTGATTCCGGAGCGGCGAACTCGAAGCCGCCCGTCACATCCGACGTCGCGCGCTGCTGCTCGGAGGCAGGGCCACTGATTGCGTAGCCGTCGATCGTGGCACCGACGACGGCGTTCCCGGCGGAACGGACAACGCCTTTGATCTTTCGCGCTTTCTCGACCGCGATCACGACGTTGCGGAGCGGTTCGCCGGCCGGCACGTTCACCTGAATCAGAGCACTGGATAGACCGCTGGCACGATCGTCAGACTTCAGGTTGGCCGGACCTGAGGGCATCCCGGCAAATCGAAAGCTTCCATCCGAGGCCGCCGTGATGGTGCGCTCGCCTCGGGGAGTCATCATCGTCACCGCCGCAGCTGCCACTCTGCGGCCCGACCCGTCGACGACCCACCCAGAGACCTCGGTCGCCGGAAACTTCAACGTCAGGTAATCATCCACCCCGGTGATCTCCGCTTCCGTGACGGCATAGACCGACTCGTCGGCAACGGATCCCTCCACCCGCCACTTCCCCCGGCGCGGCAACGTCACCTGGAAAAGACCGTCGTCGTTCGTTGTGGCTGTGATCCGCTCTTTGCCTGTCTCGAACAGCAGGCGGGCCTGGGAGAGGGGCGCATCTCCGAGAAGGGCCGTACCGTTCACGGCGATGAGCTGCAGATCGATGAGATGCTCAACGCCGGCCATCAGGTCGAACTGCCGGCTGGTCAGCCGGTTGCCTGCCGTGTCGCGCACGACGACGCGGACCGGACCCTCGACCTGGCTCTCCAACGGGAAGGAGCCGTCTGGAAGTGCGATGCCGCTCGCCGTCACCTCCCATCCGCCCCCCGCGATGACCTCCCGGTAGGCGCTGACACGCCACGGCTCTCCCTCCGGGGCGAGCGGGGGCGCGATCCGCACGCTTCCTTTCACTGGCGGGAAAAGGTCGATCGATTGCCGGAGAACGAGCTCGCGGCCTTCCGCGGCTCGGACGGCGACGCGCGAGGGCGCGAAGCCTTCCGAGACCACCTCCAGAACATATTCGCCGGCAGCCAGAGGCGCCAGCTGGACCATCCCTCTAAGCGTGAACGTGGCCCGCGCTACCGGAGCCGCCACCCTCCGCGGGTCGACCTGCGCTCCTTCGGCCATTCGATAGCGGAGAGAGGCCGTCGCCGGTGCGCTGAGCCGCTTGATCGTCTCCGCGCTCAGCCACGCTACGAGCGACCCTCCTTTCCGGAGAGGAATGACGCCGAGTTCCAGGGGCCGATCCCCTCGCGGCCTCACGTCCCACCGGTAGTGCGGAGCGTATCCGGGCACACGGAACGAAACGTCGACCGGAGCGGCCGGCAGCGCGCACGTCCAGACCAGGCTCGCCGCGACCATGCAGGGAAACGCCGCTCCGTCCGGGATCGCCGCGGAGTCCTTGGCTCGGGGAGCGGCCGTGACGACCGCCCGTAGCTCCTTGACATCCTTGGTGTTGGAATCGAGCCGCAGTCGAACCCGTCCTAGCCGCCACACCGGGACCGTCTGCGAGGTCTCCCCAGCCGCGATGATGGTGGCCGGCGCCCAGAAGTCATCCGACTTCAGCACCACCGACCAGGTCCCCTTCGCGTCCGATGTGGCCCACGTTGCGCGCCTGCCTTCGGAGATCTCGAGCCGATGCACGACAGACGGATCTTCGACCGATTCGATCGAGAGGTATCCGGAGACGCGACAGTCCGGCTCCGCGGGACAGGAAAGCTGGATGGGGACCGCGGCGCCGGCCCGTACCGCCGCCATCACCATCGCCACGGAAAAGACCTGAACGAATTTACCGGCCATTTTTCGAACCCTAAATCGGATCGAGGCAGCACGCCTCACCCCAGAGCGAACAGTAATAGGAGTTGGTGTCGAGCTCGCCCCATTCGCAGTTCCTGCTTCCGTAGACCAGCGACGGAGCGTTGCGGCACGCGGTCCACTGTTCGCCGGTCTCGTGGTTGAACACGGCGCGGCATACGTAACAGTAGCCGTAACCTTGTGCGAATGCCGCTGGAGCCTGCATGATCATCAGGACGAGAATCACACCGAAAATCAGACGGACCAATTTCTTCATGGCTTGCCTCCCTCAATATTTACGCATGTACTTTCAGGATACCCCGAAATCACCAAACGCGAATTCGCCCGAACGCTTTCTAGAAGGGACACCCAGGGGTCACGCCTTCGCTTTTCGGCAGAAGAAACGAAGGTGTGACCCCACCACGCCTTGCGCACCAATTTGTCATCCTGAGCCCGCGGGCTTACCCAGGAGCAGCAAGCGCTTGCTACGGTTCCCTGCGGCTCGGGATGACAGTCCAATGGCCTTTCAGTTAAGGGAAGAACTCCCCCTCCGTCATCCTGAGCGGCGGGTGGGTGGGTGTGAGGGAGCGAAAGGATCGGGGCGACGAAAAGTGAGATTCGTGCCTCGACGCCCTCGGATCAAGCGTTCATCGGAGCGCTTTTCGTCGTACAGATCCTTTCGCTCCCTCACACCCACCCACCCGCCGCTCAGGATGACGGGAGGGGGAGCCGCCCTCTTATCTGAAGGCCATTGGGATGAAGGGATACCCAAGGGCCACACCTTCGCTTTTCGGAAGAGGAACGAAGGTGTGACCCCACCACGCTCTCTCTCCGTCCGAAGGGTTCGCGACCGTTCAGCGACGGCTCATGGCCGTTGGCGAACGGTTTTCCGCCGATCCGGAACAGCTTTTCATCGTTCGTGAATGGTCCGGGACCGGTCCATGAGCGATTCCGTCCGTTCGCGAAGCGTCGGGAACCATCCACCGGCGGGGGTTGGCCGTCCGCGAACGGTTCCAGGGCGTTCCAACGTCTGAGCGTCAGACCTTCCAACGCTTGCAATCCGATCGCGAACGGTCCGTGACCGGTCCATGAGGGATTCTGTCCGTTCGCGAACGGTTGGGAACCGTCCACCGATGGGGTTCGGACGTCCGCGAACGGTTCCAGAGCGTTCCAACTTCCGAGCGTCAGGCCTTCGAACGCTTGCAATCCGATCGCGAAAGGTTTTTTTCCCTCCGCGATCGGCCAGCGACCCTTCGATGACGGTTTCCGGCCGTTCGCGAAGCGCCGGCGACCGTTTGCAGACGGGGGTTGGCCGTTCACGCACGCTTCGCGAGCGTTGCGAGACCGGATTGTTCGGCCTCCGGTCGCTTCAAAACCCCCGTTCACGGACGCCCGCCTCGTCCGCGCTGACTTCGTGACTTTGCAGGTGCCCGGAGACTAATCCGGATCCTTTGCAATGATGTCGGCCGGGTCTTTGCGATCTTCATTACAGCGCGGTCTGGCAAGCTCGCAGGGAGGTAAGTTGACCAATTGCGCTGAGCCGGCGTCTGCTGCCTCCGTGTCCGTACCGCCGTGCGCGAGCACGCCAATCATCGCGACCATGGCGTTCATCGCTTCCGAATTCCAGGTTCGGGCTGTCGTTCCGAACGCTGTGGAACCTGTAGCCTTGGCGAGAGCTGCGGCGCATCCGTCCGACGAGCATCCGCCGAGAATCACAGTGGGTGCGTCGCCGTCGCGTGCCGCCCAGGAAGCGAGTTGATTCCCGGTAAACGGATTTGCGCTATCGACTCTGCCCGCGGCAGTCTCACCCATCATCGTTCCACCCTGATCTGCCGGCTTCCGTCCCGAATGCAAGAGCGCGGCGACGATGTCGGTGCGGTCGCCGAGTGCCACCGCAGCATGCATCTGACCCCTGGTGGCCTGGGGCCCATACACCTCCACTCTTCCTTCGAAGCGTGTACCGGCAATGGCTTTGTTCAGCGCTGCCCGGAAAATGGGCGTGTGCTCCCGCGAGAACATGCTGACGATGTAGATCGTGTCTTTGCGCCCATCCGGGTCGACATATTTCACCGGATTGTTCACCGTATATGCGTAACGGTTCCATCGTTGCGGTGTGGTCATGTTCCGCTGCGGAGCCATGAGCGGATCGACCGTCAGGAACCGCCCCCAGTTCGGGTTGTAGAACCGGGCGTGCATGTAGTCGAGGTACACGCTGTGCTCGGTCAGGCTCGAGTCCATGTCGTCGCGTTCGTGACCGGTGAACTGGGCGGTCTGTTCGCGGCCGTAGCCACGCGCGGCTTCCTGGTGGATGCTGGTGATCTCGACGCCGAACGGGTAATAGTCATGCGTCGAGATCCGCTGGCCGCCGGCGTTGGTGATCAGACGCGGCGTGCCGAGGTGGTCGGGGTGATAGTGGCGGCGGCCACCCTCCGCGGTCTCGCGCTGCGAGGCGATCAGGCGCTGTCCGTCGTGGTAGTCGTCTTCGAGCCAGAGGAAGAAGTCCTCACGTTCACTCTCGTACTCGCGGACCTTGCGGCCGGCGAGATCGCGGAGCGTCCATCGCCACAGGCCGCCACCCGAAGAAGGTACGATCAGGATCCGCTCACCGGAAGCGGTGTAGATGTACGTGCGGCCCTCCGACGTCCCGGACATCATCCCCACCTGGTCGTACTCGTAGCTACCGACCGGCGACTGCGTGAGATGACCGGTG
>Ga0190275_10003113_pt1 | contig 11794 bp, 8 predicted proteins | sample Popmic550T_FD_133745 | JGI IMG/M metagenome (GOLD analysis project Ga0190275, IMG submission 133745) | Populus adjacent soil microbial communities from riparian zone of Yellowstone River, Montana, USA - 550 T | ecosystem: Environmental > Terrestrial > Soil > Riparian zone > Trees stand | place... | reverse complement strand
TGACGGCCGGACCTGGCGTCACCAACGGGATCAGTGCAGTCACCAGCGCATCGTTCAACGGTTCACCGGTCATGGTGATCGGCGGCCGCGCCCCGCAATACCGTTGGGGTTCAGGGTCTTTGCAGGAGATCGACCATGTTCCGATCCTGGCCTCGATCACCAAGCACGCCGCCACCAGTACGAGCGTGGAGGCTATCCCGGACGACGTGGACCGTGCGCTCCAAGCCGCCCTGTCCGGCCATCGTGGTCCGGTCTTTCTCGACATCCCGATGGATGTCTTCTTCAGCCGCGCGGAGGTCGTCGCGCCCGGGGGCAGCCCTCCCCAGCGACCAGAGGCTGATCCCGAGCACGTCGCCGAGGCCGCGCGAGTTCTCGCCGAGGCACAACGTCCGGTGATCCTGGCCGGCACCGACGTCTACGCCGACGGCGCCTGGACTGAACTCGCTGAGGCTGCAAGGGCTTTGCGCATACCTGTTTTCGCCAATGGGATGGGTCGGGGATGTCTGCCCGCCGATGACCCACTCTCTTTCGCACGCGCGCGCAAGACAGCATTCCAACAGGCCGACGTCATTGCCGTGATCGGAACCGCGCTGGACTTCCGGCTCGGTTTTGGCGACTTCGGGGCGGCGCGGGTGGTGCACATCGTCGACGACGAGAGCCAGCACGCCCCACACCTCAAGGCATCTGTTCGGGTCAGTGGGGATCTCCGGGCCGTGCTCAGCGGTCTGGCCGAGTACAGCGGCACCCGTGCCGATCACGAACCATGGTTGCTCACCCTGCGTGAGTCCGAAGCGGCCGCCCTGGACAAGGAAGGCGCCCTCTTGCAGGCCGACTCCGACCCCATCAAGCCCAGCCGGGTCTATGGCGAACTACGTGCGGTACTGGACCGCGACGCAGTTGTCATCTGCGACGGAGGCGACTTCGTCTCGTACGCGGGTAAGTACCTCGACTCCTACACCCCCGGTTGCTGGTTGGATCCCGGACCGTACGGGTGCCTGGGCACCGCGATGGGATACGCGATGGGTGCCCGGCTGTCCCGCCCGTCGGCCCAGATCTGCGTCGTCCTCGGCGATGGTGCGGCCGGGTTCTCGTTGATGGACGCGGAAAGCCTAGTTCGGCAGAAGCTCCCGGTGGTCATCGTGATCGGCAACAACGGCATCTGGGGGCTGGAGAAGCACCCGATGCAACAGCTGTACGGCTATGACGTCGCCGCGGACTTGCAGCCGGGCCTGCGCTACGACGACGTCGTCTGCGCGTTGGGTGGTGCGGGGGAGACGGTGACCAAGCCGGGAGAGCTCGCCTCGGCTCTGACCCGCGCGTTCGATGCCGGAGTCCCGTACGTCGTCAACGTGCTGACTGATCCGTCGGATGCCTATCCGAGGTCCTCGTCACTGGCCTAGTCCTCAACCTGACCTCTCAAGTTGATCATCGGAACATGAAGGGGTTTTGGGCCCTTTCGGGCCAATAACCCCCCCATGTTCCGATGATCAACTTCCGAGGGGCGGCGGTCAGCGGGTGGTCTGGCGGCGGAACAACGCGGTGGCGGCCAGGAAGAAGACGGCCAGGATCCCGAGGCACCAACCGAGCGCGAGCCACCCGTTGTTGCCGATCGGGGTTCCCAGTAGCAGCCCGCGGAGGGTCTCGATGATCGGAGTGACCGGCTGATTCTCGGCGAATCCGTGCAGCCATGACGGCATCGTCTCCACCGGAACGAAGGCGCTGCTCACGTAGGGCAGGAACATCACGAAGAAGGTGAATCCACTTGCTGCCTCCGGCGTTTTCGCGATCAGCCCCACGGTGGCCGAAAGCCAGGCCATCGCCAGGACGAAGAGCGCGAGCAACCCGATCACGGCAACCCATTCACCGACAGTGGCGTTGGGCCGGAACCCGATCAGCAGCGCCACCACGATGACCAGGGACGTCGAGACGACGTTGCGGACCACCGTCGCTGCAACGTGCCCGGTGAGCACCGCGAAGCTGGCGATGTCCATCGAACGGAACCGGTCGATTATCCCGTCCACCATGTCCTGGCACACGCTCATCGCGGTCATCGAGGCACCGAAGCTGGTGCACAGGAGGATGACCCCCGGTACGACGTAGTTGACGTAGGCGGTCCCGGTCTGGATCGCTCCGCCGAACAGATACACGAACAACAACATGAGCATCACCGGCAGCGCGATCGCGGTGACGAGTGCGTCGGGATTACGGATGGACAGGCGAAGGCTACGGGCCACCATGGTCAATGAGTCGCTGACCGCCCAGAACGGGCCGGAATGCCTGGCTGTCGGCGCTGACCCCGGGTGGGCGGCAGCTGCCGGACCTGTCGGGGTGAGTAGTTCAGACATTCGCGGTCTCCTTGTCACGGTCTGTGCCAGCACTTCGGTCGGCCGCGCCATGTTCGGCATTGCCGTCAGCCGGGCGCGACGCGGGCCGCTGCCCGGTCAGCGACAGAAACGCCTCTTCCAAAGAGGCGCTGTGTTGGGTCAGGGTCTCAACGTCGATGTCGTGCTCGTGCAGGTCTTCCAGAATCCGGCGGATCTGGCCCGCGCTCCCGTCCGCGGCGACGCCGAGGCGGTGCGTGCTCGGCTCGTGCTGGATTGCCTGTGCACCGAGGTGCCTCACCGCCGCCGCGTAGGCAGTCGCATCGGCCAGGGTCAGATCCAGTCGCCGGCCGGCAATGCGGCCCTTGAGTTGTTCAGGCGTGCCGTCGGCAACCAGACGACCTCCATCGATGACGGCGATTCGATCGGCGAGCTGGTCGGCTTCCTCTAGGTACTGAGTTGTGAGGAAGACCGTCACACCGGAGCCGGCGAGATCGCGGATGACGCCCCACATCTCCTGCCGGCTACGGGGGTCCAGGCCGGTGGTTGGTTCGTCGAGAAAGATCACCGAAGGGTGCCCGACAAGACTCGCCGCGAGGTCCAGGCGGCGGCGCATTCCCCCGGAATAGGTCTTCACGGTGCGTCGACGAGCGTCGAGGAGGTCGAACTGCTCAAGGAGTGCTGCCGCGCGACGCCGGGACTCGGCGCGCCCGAGCCGGCAGAGCTTTCCCATCATGACCAGGTTCTCCTCGCCGGTCTGCAACGTGTCGACCGCGGCGTACTGCCCGGTGAGCGCGATCCGTCGTCGAACCAGCGATCGCTCTGCCACCACATCGTGTCCGGCCACCCGCGCTGTACCGGCATCTGGACGCAATAGCGTGCAGAGAATGTTGATCATCGTTGTCTTGCCGGCGCCGTTCGGGCCCAGCAGGGCGAAGACGGTTGCCGCCTCGACGGTCAGGCTCAGGCCGCGCAGGACTTCGACGGCGCCGAAGGACTTGCTGATGCCGGTTGCCTCCACGGCCAATTCCCGAATACGTGACATCCGGAGACTTCCTCTCGATAGTGGTGCGGTGCTGCCAGCGAGCAATCTGTGTACGTCGTACAAGGATGCGTATATGCCGTATACCAATCTGCGTATGTTATACACAGTTGTGTCATGACTGACAACCCCGAGCGGCCGGCGCTCCCGCCGGGCATTGCCCTGGCCTGGGGGATCACCCAACGTCCGAGGCGAGGTCCCAAGCCGGGGCTGAGCGTCGAGCGGATCGTGGAACGTGCGATAGAGCTGGCCGACGCCGATGGTCTGGCTGCCCTGTCGATGAGTCGGCTGGCCAAGGAACTGGGTTTCACCGCGATGTCGCTCTACCGGTACGTCGCGGGTAAGGACGAACTGCTTGTTCTGATCGCCGACGCGGCCGGGGGGCCGCCGCCGCCCATGGCAGCGCCGGACTGGCGCAGCGGCCTGGCGAGCTGGGTACGCGATCAACTCGCGGTGTTGCGCGCGCACCCCTGGATGGTCGAGATCCCGATCACCGGTGCGCCGTTGAATCCCAGCGCGGTCGCCTGGATGGAGACGGGCTTGCAGGCTATGGCTACCAGCGGCCTGCGCGAGGACGAGAAGATGGGGATCATCCAGCTGCTGGCCGGGTACGTCCGAAATCAGGCTCGGCTCGAGCTCGAGATCATGCAAGCCTTCGCGGCTGCGGGAGTGAGCGATCCGGTGGGGGTGAGCCAGGAGTACGGCCGAGTCCTGCACACGCTCATCGATACCGACGGTTTTCCCGCGCTGTCGGCCGCGGTGGCATCTGGAGTCTTCGACTCCGAGGACGATGACTGGGACTTCGACGTGGAGTTCGGGCTCCACCGCATCCTCGACGGCATCGGGGTCCTGGTCGAGACACGGCGACACAGCCGCTCGGACGAGCCCCCCTCTTGAGGCAACCGCCCGAACCGATCGTGATCGAACCTACTGGCGTGACGCTGCCAGAAGCCGAGCGTCGAGGTGCCCCCACGGGCCGTCCATTGCCTCGTAGTCCCGAGCCAGGTCCCGCGCCCGTCGCGGCTCGGTATCGATCGCGCGACGCAGCCGGTCGAACCGCTCGGAGTGTGTCGCGATCCGGCCCCTTGCGTAGTCCACCGCGGAGTCCTTGCTGACCATGAACGCCCAGTCACTGGCCAGCGAGAGATAGGCCTCCCGGCAGAGTTGGTCCAGCAAGTGGTCTCGGCCCAACCAGCGGCGAGAATCCACGGTGGACATGAGCTGTTTGGCCAAAGCGTCTCCGGCCTCGACGATGTCAGCTACCTGCGAGCCGGCCCACACCCGCCAGTCCTTGCCCGATCCCCAAGAGGAGGAGGCGATCTCGACCCGGCCTCCCACATGACCAGCCTCAACCGCGCCCTGCAGGGTTGTGACGCGCACGCCAGCCGCGGGAAGCAGGCGCAGGACCTCCTCCAGCCAGGCCGGCCCCTCGTACCACCAGTGACCGAACAGCTCAGTGTCGAAGGCGGCGATGGTCATCGCAGGGTGACCCGTTGCTGTGCTCAAGGCGACCAACCGCCGGCGCACGATGTCAACGAAATCCCGGGCGTCGTGTCGCGCCCGCCGCCCAGCCACCTCCGGATCCCATGGTGCCTTGTCCTGCGGTGCGGTCCGGCGACTGGTGACCCGCGCCGGGCGGAAGCCCGAAGCGTGGTCGAAGGTGTGGAAGTCGCGGTAGGCGGCATGGCCGGGGTACCCGGACTTCGGCGACCAGACCCGGTAGGTCACCTCGAGATCGCGCCCGAAAGCCACGACAGCCGAATCGCCGATCGGGTGGCCCTGCGCGGTTTGACCGTGCAGGGACGGGCCGTCCACGAGTACCCGGGTGATGTCCTGCTCGGAGTAGATCTCCTCGAGCCCGGGGCGGTATCCACATTCCGGCGCCCAGATGCCGGCCGGTCGGCGGCCCCAGCGCAGTGCGGCGTCATCGGATCCGGTGCGCAGAACGTGCGCGACCAACCGGTCGTCCAGCAGGGGCAGGAATGGATGGGCCACCGGGCCGCCGAGGAGTTCCACGACTCCGTCGTCGGCCAAGCGCCGGAGAATCGGTGAGCCGCCGCGCAGCCAGCGGGCCTCGACATCGGCCAGACACGCGCTGGCCGCTACGTGCTCGAAGCGGGCGAGCTCGCGCAACCGGGGGTCCGCGCTGGCAGCGAGCTCCTCGGCCCGCAGTGCCCAGTTGCCGGTCCAGCGGTGGATCTCGGTGAGGCAGTAGGGGTCGTCGAGCATCGCCGCAACCGTTGGTGTGACGCCGAGAGTCAACAGATCCCGGCTGCCTTCGGCAGCCAGGGCCTCGCACACCTCGATCACGCGGCGCCATGATCCGGTGAAGGCCTGGTGCAACCACTCCTCGCCGACGGGCCAGGCGCCCGTGTGGGCAACCCAGGGGAGATGGGTGTGCAGGACAAGGCAACACGTGCCGACGTGCTCGGGCTGCCTCGTCGTGACCAGACTCACCCCCTCCTGGTTACGCCAGTTCCCTACCCGTCAGTAACATCGGAGGCCGGGATCCTCCTGGAGCGAGCCTGCCAGACTGCTCGAGCCGCCACCCAGCACAGACAGCCGAAATGCGACAGACGCGGACAGGGAGCTCATGAACATCGTCGTCCTGGTCAAGCAGGTACCTGATTCAGGGAGCGAGCGCACGCTCGATCCGAGCGACTACACGGTGGCTCGCGACTCGGCCGACAACGTCATCAACGAGATGGACGAGTACGCCATCGAAGAGGCCCTCAAGGTCAAAGAGGCGCACGGCGGAGAGGTCACGATCCTGACGATGGGGCCCGAGTCGGCCACCGACACCATCCGCAAGGCACTCTCGATGGGCGCCGACAAGGCCGTGCACATCACCGACCCGGCTCTGCACGGTTCCTGTGTGATGGCTACCAGCGCGGTGTTGGCCAAGGCGCTGGGCACCCTGGAGTGGGATCTGGTCCTCTCGGGCGCGCAGTCGACCGACGGGGGCCTGACGATGATGCCGGCACTGTTGTCCGAACGACTCGGCGTGGCCCACCTGTCCGGTGCCCGCAAGCTGACTGTCGAGGGCACGAAGCTGACTGTCGAGCGCCAGACAGACGGTGGGTATTGGACCGTTGAAGGCCAGACGCCGGCGATCGTGAGCACCTGGGACACCATGAACGAGCCGCGCTACCCCTCCTTCAAAGGCATCATGGCGGCCAAGAGCAAGCCGGTCACCACGCTGAGCCTTGCCGACCTGGGCATCGACGAGGCAGAGGTGGGACTGGATGCGGCGACCAGCACGGTTCTGGAGTTCGCCAACCGCGCACCCAAGGGCGAGGGCCAGCAGGTCAAGGACGAGGGAGACGGCGCTGTGCAGCTCGCCGATTTCCTCGCCTCGAAGAAGTTCGTCTGAGCGCGGGGAGACGCGACAATGTCTGAAGTCCTGGTTCTGGTCGAGACCGTTGCCGATGGCGACGGGGTGTCCCTCAAGAAGCTGACCCTGGAGATGCTGACCGCGGCCCGGGTGCTCGGCGAGCCCTCCGCAGTCGTCGCGGGAGCCGCCGGAACGGCGGCTGCGGTGAAGGATCGGCTGGCCGAGTACGGCGCCGCGAAGATCTACGTGGCCGAATCCGATGATGTCGACAACTATCTCGTCGCGCCCAAGGCCGAGGTGCTGGCCAAACTGGTAGCCGACACCTCCGCCGCGGCGGTGTTGCTGCCCGGCACCCAGGAGGGCAAGGAAGTCGCCGGGCGCCTGGCACTGAAGATCGGAAGCGGTCTGCTCACCGACATCTCGGAGGTTGACGCGGACGGTACGGCTACCCAGGTGGTCTTTGCCGGCGCCGTCATCGTGAAGTCCAAGGTTGCCAAGGGAATTCCGGTCTACACGGTGCGGCCCAACTCGGTTGCGCCCGTTGCCGCTCCGGCCGCCGGCGAGGAGATCACCGTGGACGTCGCGATCAGCGACGATGCCAAGCGGGTCACCGTTTTGGACCGCAAGGTCGAGGCCAGCGGCGGCCGCCCCGAACTGACCGAGGCTTCGGTCATCGTGTCGGGTGGACGTGGCGTCGGCAGTGCCGACAACTTCGCGCTGATCGAGGGGCTGGCCGACTCACTTGGCGGCGCGGTCGGCGCGTCCCGAGCGGCGACGGACTCCGGCTACTACCCGCACCAGTACCAGGTCGGGCAGACCGGCAAGACCGTGTCGCCGCAGCTTTACGTGGCTGTCGGGATCTCGGGGGCGATCCAGCACCGGGCCGGCATGCAGACCTCGAAGACGATCGTGGCGATCAACAAGGACAACGAGGCACCGATCTTCGAGCTGGCCGACTTCGGGGTCGTCGGGGACCTCTTCCAGGTCGTTCCGGCGTTGACCGAGGAAATCACCAAGCGCAAGGCCTGACCCACTCCTGCGCACCTTCTCGGGAGCTTGTGCGGCGTCGGCGGTTAGGCTTTCCAGCGACATGACCTACCTCGACCATGCGGCTACGACACCCATGCTTCCGGCCGTGGCCGCGGCGATGGCAGAACAGTTCGCCGCCGTCGGCAACGCATCATCACTGCACGCCTCGGGCCGCTCTGCCCGGCGCGTGGTGGAGGAGTCCCGAGAAGCGATAGCCGCCGCCCTGGGCGCGCGTCCCTCCGAGCTGATCTTCACCTCCGGCGGCACGGAGAGCGACAACCTCGCGGTCAAGGGGATCTTCTGGTCCCGGCGGGCGTCCGACAGCCGGCGACGTCTGATAGTCAGCCCGACCGAGCACCATGCCGTCCTCGACGCCGTGGAATGGCTGCACAAGCACGAAGGAGCCCAGGTCAGCTGGCTGCCGACCGACGCCAGCGGCAGGGTGTCGGTCGAGGCGCTGCGTGCCTGCATCGAGGAAGATCCCGACGATGTCGCGTTGATCAGCATCATGTGGGCCAACAACGAGGTCGGCACCGTCAACGACGTCGCGGCCCTGGCCGAGGTCAGCGCCGCATTCGGCATCCCCGTGCACACCGATGCCGTCCAGGCGGTCGGGGTGCTTCCGGTGGACGTGAGCGCCAGCGGGGTCAACGCCCTGACCATGACCGGACACAAGCTCGGCGGCCCGTACGGTGCCGGGGTCCTCATGCTCGGCACCGACATCAGCGCCACACCCCTGTCGCACGGCGGAGGGCAGGAACGCGACGTACGGTCGGGCACCCTGGACACCCCCGCCGTACGCGGGCTGGCAGTCGGTGTGACGGCAGCCGTGGCCGAGCGCGCCGAGCGGGCGACGCGGATCGCGGCGCTCAGGGACCGTCTCGTCGACGGCGTCCGGACTCAGATACCGGAAGCCGTCCTTAACGGCGCGCCGGTGGACTCTGTCGTGGCAGGTGGTCCCGGCCGACTGCCCGGAAACGCGCATCTGTCCTTCCCAGGCTGCGAGGGCGACGCACTGCTCATGTTGCTTGACGCGAGGGGAATCGAGTGTTCGACCGGATCGGCTTGCAGCGCAGGGGTTTCCCAGCCCAGCCATGTTCTGTTGGCTATGGGAGCCGATATCGAGCGCGCTCGTGGCTCACTGCGGTTCTCGCTGGGTCACACCTCGACAGAGGCCGACGTCGATCACCTTCTCGAGGTCATTCCTGGCGTGGTTGAGCGGGCTCAACGGGCCGGGCTGACCGGCGCGCGTCGCTGACGGGCATGGAACAGCCGTCGTGAACGTGATCGCCGCGATGAGCGGTGGCGTGGACTCCGCCGTGGCAGCGGCGCTGATGGTCGACGCCGGGCATCAGGTCACCGGTATCCATCTCGCCCTGGCCAGCACGCCGGATGCCTCGCGGACGGGATCGCGCGGCTGCTGCACCGTCGAGGATGCCAACGACGCCCGGCGCGTTGCAGATGCGCTCGCAATCCCGTTCTACATCTGGGATATGGCCGAACAGTTCCGGGCCGAGGTTGTCGACGACTTCGTGGCGCAGTACGCGGCCGGCCGCACTCCGAACCCGTGCGTTCGGTGCAACGAGCAGATCAAGTTCGCCGCCGTACTCGACCGTGCACTGGCGCTGGGCTTCGATGCGGTTGTCACCGGCCACCATGCCCGGCTGGAGGGCGGCACACTTCGCCGCTCAGTCGACGTGGCGAAGGATCAGTCCTACGTGCTGGCCACGCTCACCCAACGGCAGCTGGGGCTCGCGGTCTTCCCGCTCGGCGTGATGACCAAGGACGAGGTCCGCCGCGAGGCCGCACGCCGCGGACTCCTGGTTGCCAACAAGCCCGACTCCCACGACATCTGCTTCATCGCCGACGGAAACACGCGAGGGTTTCTCGGCCGGCACCTCGGCAACCCGACCGGGGACATCGTCGACGACGCGACCGGAACTGTCGTCGGGACCCACGACGGAGCGCACGGTTACACGGTGGGGCAACGACGTGGCCTCAATCTCGGGGTTCCTGCCGCGGACGGGAAACCGCGGTACGTGTTGTCGCTCTCGGTCGCGGACAACACCGTGCGGGTCGGCCCGGGGGAGGCCCTCGAGATCGGATCCATCCGGACCGGTCAGCCGGTCTGGCATACCGGCATAGTCCCGGGGGAGCCGTTCGACTGCACGGTGCAGTTACGGGCACACGGGCTCACCAGCCGGGCTACGGTCACACCGTACGAGGCCAGCGCCCTCATCGTGCTCGATCAGCCGCAGCGAGGGATCGCCGCCGGCCAGACGGCAGTGCTCTACGGCGGGTCCGGAGCAGAAACCGTGCTCGGTGCCGCTCGGATCGAGGCCGCCGACCGAGTGTTGCCCAAGGTGTCGCCCGGGCAAATCCTCGGGTGACATCCGGGTGGGGCTTGGACCCTGGCATGCCCGCCCACTACGTTCCTCCCAGGACGACTGCAGATTCGCGGTCGTAGCCCGCCAGCCTGAGGTCCATGGAGGTCCGGTGCGCTCTACGCGTGTCGCATTGTCAGTCGTCGTCGCCGCGCTCGCAGCGGGATCGGTCGCCATCGGAACCCCGGCGGCCGCAGCCCCGGCTGATGTCGACGTCCAGCTTCTCGCTCTGTCGGATTTCCACGGCCGGATCGCCGAGCAGTCCGGTGGAGACGGCAGCCTGCCCATCCCGGACGGACCGGATGAGGGGACAGCCCCGGACTCCTTGACCGTCGGCGGTGCGGCCTACATGGCCACCCTGCTGGACCAGCGCGCAGCAGATTTCGCGGGCACGCCGGGCGGAAACCCGGCCGGCTCGTTCTTCGTCGGTGCCGGTGACCTGATCAGCGCCTCCCCGTTCGAGTCCAGTGTCTACAAGGACGAGCCGACCATCGAGGTCCTGAACGCGTTGGGGCTGGACTACTCCTCGGTCGGCAACCACGAGTTCGACCGTGGTTTCGCCGAGTTGCAGCGAATCATCGACGGTGGCTGCACCGGGACGCCCAACGTGGACTCCTGCTTCACCGACAGCGCCGGCGACACCACCTTCGACGGCGCGGACTTCCCCTACCTCGGTGCGAACGTGCTGGACAGCAACGGTGACCCCGTGCTGCCGGAATACTCGATCATCGAAACCGGCGGAGTGCGCCTGGGCCTGATCGGGGTCGTCACATCCGATACCCCGAACTTGGTCACCCCGACCGGGATCGCCGGGCTGACCTTCGAGGACGAGGCGACCGCAATCAACCGGGTGGCCGGCGAACTCCAGAACTTGCCCCAACCTGTACAGGCGATCGCCGTGCTGATTCACGAGGGCGGCACCCAGTCCCCGGCGGCTACGTCGTTCTACGACACCTGCCAAGGGATCGGTGGACCGATCGTGGACATCAACGCTGCCACCACCGCCGCGGTCGATCTGATCATCAGCGCCCACACCCACGTGCCCTACGACTGCGTCTTGCCCGATCCGGCGAACAACCCGCGCCCGGTCACCCAGGCGGGCTTCTACGGCAAGGCCATCACCGACATCCGGATGGAGATCAACGCGACGACCGGAGAGGTCGATCGCAACACGATCACCGCCGACAACATCCCGGTCACGCGCGACGTCGCTGCCGATCCCGAGGTCCAGAACATCGTGGACTATTGGGTCACCAAGTCCGCCGGTCCGGCGGCGGTGGTGGTGGGCACCCAGACCGCTGACCTCGATCGCGCATTCCTGGCGGGAGCGGCGGTCAGAAACGCCGAATCCGGATTCGGCAACCTGATTGCCGACGCCCAGCTTGCCTCGGTGAGCGGGAACCCAGGTCTGTTCGGCACTCCCGTCGCGGCATTCATGAATCCGGGTGGGATCCGGTCGGACATCGATTGCGCGGCATCACCCTCGGGCGAGCCCGTGGGCACTATCACCTTCGGCGAGGCATTCACCGCCCAGCCGTTCACCAACACCGTCAACGTCGTCACTCTCACCGGCGCCAAGATCGATGAGGTGCTCGAGCAACAGTGGCGCGGCACCGATGGATCGACGTTGCTGCTCCTGTCGACGTCCTCCTCGCTGCGGTATGAGTACGACCAGCGGCTGCCG
>Ga0190275_10003112_pt1 | contig 11800 bp, 10 predicted proteins | sample Popmic550T_FD_133745 | JGI IMG/M metagenome (GOLD analysis project Ga0190275, IMG submission 133745) | Populus adjacent soil microbial communities from riparian zone of Yellowstone River, Montana, USA - 550 T | ecosystem: Environmental > Terrestrial > Soil > Riparian zone > Trees stand | place... | reverse complement strand
TGGCGATCTCCACCATCCTTCTGACGATGTACGACGCAAGGACTCGTCTGTCGGATCAGGTCGCCGAGGAGGTCCGCAAGCACTTCGGTCCCTTGGTGCTCCATTCGGTGGTCCCCCGAAGTGTCCGAGTTTCCGAGGCCCCGGGCTATGGCCTCTCGGTGCTGACCTATGACCCCGGCTCCCGAGGTGCCGTCAGTTATCTGGAAGCGGCTCGAGAAATGGCCGATCGCGGTCGCCCAGCGCCCTATCCCCCGCCGAGTCCATCAGCCGATGATTCGATCGCGCCCGGGCTTGAAGCCGAGCCGACGGAGGACGAGCCGGCCAACCAGGACGAATCCAGCGACCAGGACGGCCCGACCGACCAGGACGGCCCGAGCGACCAGGACGAGCCGAGCGACCACGACGAATCCAGCGACGACGTCAACTCCGGCGAATCCGACGTTCCTCCGGCCGACTCGCAGCGATCTGAGGACGACGCGGCTCCAGGGGAAGCTGAGGCAACGGACACCTCGCAATCGGAGTCAGCCGAGCACGAGGTTCGGGGGTGACCAAGAAGGGTGGGCTGGGCCGGGGCCTGGCCGCGCTGATCCCCACCTCGGGCACCGCTGAGACCGACGAGCCCGGCGCCGGGCCAGCCTCGGACGAGTCAGGACCAGCCACAACCCAGGCAGGTCGACCCGGCGAGTCGCGCGCAGACCCTGGCCCGGCCGGCGCCAATGACAGCGGCGGCCAGGCTCACGGGACAGGCCCCGAAGTCGGTCCGGTTCCCGGATTGGCCCTGCGCGATATCTCACTCGAGGAGATCGAGGCCAACCCGCAGCAACCTCGCCAGGTCTTCGACGAGGAGGCTCTAGAGGAACTCTCGCACTCGATCCGGGAGTTCGGTCTACTGCAACCGATCGTCGTCAGGCGGCTGCCGTCGGGTGCTTTTCAGCTGGTGATGGGCGAGCGCAGGCTACGGGCCGCATCGCTAGCCGGGCTGGGATCGGTCACGGCGATCGTCCGCGACACCGCTGACGATGCCCTGCTACGCGATGCGCTGCTGGAGAACATCCACCGAGTCCAACTCAACCCGCTCGAGGAGGCCGCGGCCTACGACCAACTGCTGGTCGAGTTCGGGGTCACGCACGAAGAACTTGCCGGCAGACTGGGCCGGAGCCGTTCGCAGATCACCAACACGATCAGGCTGCTTCGCCTTCCCGTTGCTGTTCAGCGCCGAGTGGCCGCGGGGGTCCTGTCGGCTGGGCACGCCAGGGCTCTCCTGGGTCTGGAGGAGGCCGCAGCCCAGGAGTCCCTGGCCACCAGGATCGTGGCCGAGGGACTGTCCGTGCGGGCCACCGAAGAACTGGTGGCCACCACCGTCCCCGCCCCTGGAAGCAGGCCGAGAGCGCAGCGCAAGGGCACGATCACCGCACCCGGGGCGCAAGACCTGGCCGAAAGACTCTCCGATGCCTACGACACCAAGGTCCGGGTGGAGATCGGCCGACGCAAGGGCCGCATCGTCGTGGAGTTCGGCTCTATCCAGGACCTGGAGCGCATCGTTGCGTTGATGCAGCCCGATCCGTCGGCAGTCAGCCCCAAAGGTCGCTAGTTCCGACGCTGAGCTGGGGCGGGAAACGCCTGGGCGGGGAAGGCACCGGCGGCCTGGACGCGCCGAGTCAGGCTGAGGCCGATCTCGGTGAGTCGCGCGAGATCGGCGCCATCCAGGGAGTCATACGGTGCCCGGGCCAGCTCATCGGTGCGGTCCTCGATGTCCTGACGTAGTGCCTTGCCCGCTTCAGTGAGCCCGCCGGTGTCGTCGAGGAGCCCGCGCTGCTGCAGGCCGGCGATTCCTGCGGCCCAGAGCTCGGCCGACCAACCGCGGCTGACTTGGGCAAACTCCGGGGTGAAGCCCTTGCCGGTTGCCTGGTGGCTGATCAGGGCGTCCAGTCCGGACAGCTGCGCATCGAGCAGTACGGCCAGGTGCCCGTCGCCGCGGAACTCACGCAACAGGGTGATGGAATGCCAGAGCGAAGTCAGCGGTTCGGACGGGTAGTCAAGGCCGGCGTGGGCGGCATACAGCGGTCGGCCCTGTGGCGCGCAAGATGCAGCAGCCCGCTTGGCTAGCGACGCCGCTTCCTCGATCTCCGGTGAGCTCGCTACGTCGTCACCGAGCAGGCGACGTAACACCTTGTCCGCCAACTGGAATCGCGTTCGTACGATGTCCTCCGGGCTGGCCAGCGTCCACGCCCGAGGAATGTGGCGAGCGACGAGGTCGGGGCTGAAGTTGTAGAAGGTTGCCGTCACGACCCCGGCGGAAACTGCACCCATCGGCGCTGCCCGGCTGGCGAAGTAGTTCATCCTGCCCGGCCGCAGCCCGCCCTCAGTGAATGCTTCGTCGGCCTCGGGGGCGAAGTAGATCAGCGAGTGCAGCGGATCGAGGACAGCGTGGCAGCGACGAGACGGTGACGAGGGCATGCCTCACCGTACGTCGGACCGGACAAGCTAGGTCGGCGGCGACGGGGGCTTCCCAGGCAGCGAGATGTTGCGACCGCCGCCCCCGCCGGCTCCCAGACGAGGCTCATAATCGGCGATCTCGGGACCCTGCTGGAAGTGGGCAGCTAGCTCCAAGGCCGGGTCGTTTCCTTGACTCAGCGCCAGGCACGGCGCGAGAAACGCACAGCCCGGGCAATGCCGAGGCGACGGGGTCGGATAGATCGGCAGCTGGGAGGTCACCATCTCCAGAGCCTCGGCAGCGATCTGGGTGACCGCCGCCTGAATCTCCGCACGGCCACGCCGAATTCTGGTGCGCCGCACCGGCCCTGAGACCTCCTGTTCCATTCTCACTGACCTAACCGGCTGGCCCTCGGGCCGCTCCGGCCGTTGAGTCCGAGGCAGGGAGCGTCCGCCGCCGCTGGGTTCGTTCTGGGAGAAACCACCGCGACCACTACGTCCGGTCCGGGTCTCCTCTGGCGCCGGATCCAGTGCCTCGGGCGCACAGATGAGCATCTCGTTGTGAATGGTTCCGGCAACTTCCATTCCGAGATAGGTCTGCTCCCACGCCCAGCAGGCGGCGATCGCGGCCTCGTCGAGTAGCAACGACTCGTCGTTCTGCCAATCGGGGACGACGCGATGCACTACGACCCAGTACTCGTCGGCGCCATCGGCTGCCACCATTGCCACCCGCTCGGTGTAGTTCACCGCCTGCCCGGTGGCCGTCAGCAGGCCCCGGCCGGGCTCTCTGATGTCGGGGATGAGGACCTCGACATCGGTTTCGATCTTCAGCGGACCGAAGTCGTCGATGCTCGGCGCCCATGCGAAGTACTGCTCCAGCAACTGTGTGCCGATGTCGAGATCGGCCATCCGTCGTTTCGAGGGAGGTGCGGCCGCGATCGAGCGCATGAAGGCTTTGCGCACCAGGGGCAAGACGATGGCGCTGTGCCAGTCCCACATGCCGGGGTAGTAATACACCGCCAACGCATCGCGGATCGCTTGGTTCAGGTCGACGGGTGCCGGCTGGATCGGCTGCTGACGCTGCCGGTGTATCGAGCCGAAGTCCCATTGCCGCCGACAGCGCTTGAACGTTGCCCGCTCCTGTGCCGAGACCCGGTAGTCCATGATCTGTCCGCTCAGTGCGCGTGCGGGTAGGGCTGGTCAAGCGGCCACCGGCAGCGGTCGTCGCCTCCGGCCATCGACTCCATCTCAGCGAGCATGTCCTCGCAGAACGCCTGCAGGCGTACGGGGTCGTCGCCTGGCCAGGCACCGGAGAAGTACATCCATACGTCGGCTCCGGCGCTGGAATCCGGCTGTGGCGCACCAGGAGTCACCAGATCCCAGGAGTACTCCGTGCCCCGGCGTTCAACGTAAACGATGTCTTCGGGGGTGGGTGGGGCCTGCGCGAGCGAGGTGAACAACTCGGCACGGTCCATGGCCAACCCCCTTTCCAGGCAGGCTACTACCGGCCTTCGCGTCCTGGCCGCTCCGGAAGTCTGGTGGCCGCCTAGCCTCAGCAGGGTGACGGTGATCGACGCCCTGATCCTTTTCGCGGGCGGCATTCTGACCGGGGTCGCCGGCGCCGGCGCCGGGATGGCATCCCTGATCTCCTATCCCGTCCTGCTCGCGGCCGGGCTACCGCCGCTGGTCGCCAACGTCACCAACTCCGTCGCTCTGACGCTCACCACAGCAGGGGCGATGGCCGGCTCTCGGCCGGAACTGCGAGGTCAAGGCGGGCGGGTACGTCGGTACACGCTGCTGTCGATGGCCGGCGGTGTCCTCGGTGCGGCGCTCCTGCTGACCACGCCGGAGTCTGTCTTCGCATACGTGGTGCCGTGGCTCATCGCATTGGGCTCCGTGGCGCTTCTCCTGCGACCGTGGCTTCAGCGGTTGCACGCCAACCGGTTGCACGCGGGCCACCCAGTGGTGACGGTGGTGGTGGGCCTCATCGCTATCTACAGCGGGTATTTCGGCGCTGGCGCCGGTGTACTGGTGATGGCCCTGCTCGCTGCGGTGATTCCGGACTCGATGCCTCGATTGAACGCATTGAAGAACACCATCGTTGGCATGTCGAACGTATTGGCCGCCATCGGTTTTGCAATCTTCGGGCCGGTAGCCTGGCTTTTCGTATTTCCACTGGCAGCTGGTTGCTTCCTCGGCGGACTGGTTGCGCCCTGGATCGTCCGCCGGATCCCGGACACCGCGCTGCGGCTGGGCATCGGCCTGGCAGGCTTGGTGTTGGCCGTCAAGCTCGGGCTGGATGCGTACCGACCCGAGTGACTGCTCGCCGTCAGCCGCGGGAAAGGGTACGGACGTCGGACCGATCCACCGTGTGCGCCACGGCGCGGAGCAGGTCGGCGAGCACCGCACCGAGGTCGAGTCCTGCGGCGGCCACTGACATCGGCAGCATGGAGGTCTCGGTCATCCCCGGTGAGACGTTGACCTCGAGGAAATACACCTCCCCGTCGGCTGTCACGATCGCGTCGGTACGGGACAGCCCGGTTAGACCCAGCGTGCTGTGCACAGTCAGGGCGAGTTCAGCGACCCGGGCGGAGGCTGCACTATCGAGGCGGGCCGGGGTGAAGTACTCGGTCATTCCGGGCGTGTAGCGGGCCGCGTAGTCGAAGACCCCGGACTGCGGGACGATCTCCACCGGTGGCAGCGCACTCGGGCCTTCCGTGCGGTCGATGACCGAGACGGCCACCTCGGTGCCGCTGATGAACCGCTCGATGAGCACTGTGTCGGCGTAGGCGAAGGCACCGATCATGGCCTCCGGAAGTTCTTCCACCGTACTGACTTTCACCGCCCCCAGTGCGGATCCACCCTGTGCGGGCTTGAGCATCAAGGGCAGCCCGAGTCGGGACAGGATCAGGTCCAGCACGGCGCCGGCGCCCAGCTCCCGATAGGTGGAATGCGGCAGAGCCACCCACTCCGGCGTCGCGATGCCGGCCTTGGAGACCCGCGCCTTGGCTCCCGGCTTGTCCCAGGCCAGCCGACTGGCCACCGAATCGCTGCCGACGTACGGAATCCCGGCAAGTTCCAGAACCGACCGCAACGACCCGTCCTCGCCGGATGCGCCGTGCAGTGCGATGAACATCGCGTCGCAGGGGTGGGCGGCCAGTGCGGGCAGCAGGTCGGCGTCGGTGTCGAGGACGTCGACGTCAGCCCCGGCTTGGCGCAACGCTGCGCTGACCCTCCTACCGCTGCGCAACGAAACGTCACGCTCGAAGGTGAGCCCGCCGGCCAGCACCACCACGCGCAAGGCGTCGGAGGTCTTGCCAGCCGGCTCGGCGGGATGGCTCATGGCGCGTCCGCGCCGGGCGAGCTGCCGCTGATCGCCGGACGGTTCGCCGTAGGGGTCTCGGGTGTCTCGCCGCCGCCTCGCATGGTTGCGTCGCCGCCGCCGTGCAACGAGGACGGATCGATGCTTCCGAAGGTCGCCCGCAACTCGAGCTCGGACTCGATGACGCCGGCCAGGCGCCGGACTCCCTCCCGGATCCGATCGGGCTCGGGGTAGCAGTAGGACAGCCGTAGGAAGCGCTGCCCGGACCCGTCTGCATAGAACCCGACTCCGGGCACGTAGGCAACCCGGGCCGCGATGGCCCGAGGCTGCATCACCTTGGCGTCCAAGCCCTCCGGCAACTTCAGCCAGACGTAGAACCCACCGTCGGGTCGCGTCCAACTCACCCCGTCCGGCATCAGGGCGGCCAGCGAGTCCAAGGTTGCGTCCCGGCGTTCGCGGTAGAGCTCGCAGAACACTTTGATCTGCTGTTCCCACGGCTGGGTGTCCAGGTATCGAGCCACTGCGTACTGGGTCAGCGACGGCGGGCAGAGGATCTGCGCCTCGCTGGCCAAGACGAGCTTCTCCCGTACGGCAACCGGCGCGTAGACCCAGCCCACCCGCAGGCCAGGGGAGAATGTCTTGGAGAACGAGCCGAGATAGATGACGCGCTCGGCTGCCCGAGAACGCAGGGCGGGCAACGGGTCCCGGTCAAAGCCGAGTAGCCCGTAGGGGTTGTCCTCAATGACCAGGAGGTCGAACTCATCGGCCAGCGCAAGGACCTGCTCGCGCCGTTCGACAGAGAGCGTGACACCAGCGGGGTTGTGAAAGTTGGGAACCGTGTAGAGGAACTTCGCTCGCAGACCCTGCGCTCGCAGGGTCAACAAGGCCTCCCGCAGAGCGGCGGGGATCAACCCGTCGCCATCCATGGCGACATGCCGGACCTCGGCTTGGGATGCCTGAAAGACGCCGAGCGCTCCGACGTAGGACGGCGCTTCGGCCAGCACGATGTCGCCGGGATCGCAGAACACCCGGGTGACCAGGTCCAACCCCTGCTGGGAGCCGACTGTGACGACGACGTTGTCCGGGGAGGCAGCATCGCCGTCCCCCGCTCCGATGCCCTCAAGGGCCATCACGTCGCAGATCCGCTCGCGCAACCGCGGGTCGCCTTGGCCGGAGCCGTACTGCAAGGTGGCCGCGCCGTGTCCGCTGACCAGGTCCCCGATCATCGAGCCGACCGCGTCGAGGGGCAGGGCGGTGACTGCGGGCATCCCGCCAGCCAGGGATACGACCTCGGGGCGGCTGACGACGGCGAACAGGGCTCGGATCTCCGAGGCGGTCATACCGTGGGTGCGCGCGGCATAGCGGTCGGAGTACGGATCGAGCCTGGTGCCAGACACCGAAAGGAGTCTACGGAGCGCCTTCAGGCAGTCCCCTGCGCGTGCCACGCACTGCTAGTCGGTCCATGCCATCTGGCAGTGGGTCGGCGTGGACGACGACCAACCGCGCGGTGGCGCGGGACAGGGCGACATAGAGATCGTGCCGACCGCGGTCCCGCTCGGCCACGATGGCCGCGGGCTCGACCACGATCACCGTGTCAAACTCCAGCCCCTTGGTCGTTCGCGGGGTCAGCACGACAGCCGGTGTGTCCAGACTGGCTCTGCCGGACGTCGAGGCTCCGGGAATCTCCTGGCGCACGGCATCGGCAACTGCTGATAGGTGCGCGGCCGGAACGATGACGCCCACGGTGCCGCCGGAGCCGCCGGAGGCGTAGGTCGCCGCCTGGTCCCGGGCCAGCCTGGCGGTTTCGGTCGCGAGATCGGAGGAAGCCACCTGGATTGCGGAGGGTAATTCGCCGACGGACCGGATCGGCTCCGGAGCGCGGGCGTCGGGGTCGGCACTGTGCAGGACATCGGCGGCAACGGCCATGATCTCGATCGGCGTCCGGTAGTTGACGGTGAGTTCGACCCGGCTCCAGCGGCCGCGGGCGTACGGGTCGAGCGCTTGGGCCCAACTCCGCAGACTGGAGGGTCCGCTGGCCTGAGCCAAGTCGCCGACGACTGTCATCGACCGGCTCGGACACCGACGGGCGAGCATTCGCCAGGCCATCGGGGACAGCTCCTGCGCCTCGTCGACGATGACATGGCCATATGCCCAGGCCCGGTCGGCCGCTGCGCGCTCGGCAGTGGTCTGCCGGGCGGGCGTGCCCCGGTAGCGGGCGGCCACCAGCGCGGCGTCGACCGGCACGTCCAACTCGAGTTCGGCAAGCATCTGGGCGGCATACCCCTCTTCGGCTGCCTCGTCAGCACGTCGGGCCAGCGCCGCCGGGTCGGCCGGGACGATGGACCCGAGCCGGTCTGAGAGTTCGTCGAGAAGGGGCATGTCGGCCGCTGACCAACCATGCCCACTACGACGGTGGAGCAACTGCCGGTCACCCACGGGCAGCTGACCTGCGGCCCGATCCCGGGCTTCCGGGTCGGAGTAGAGGGTCTGCAGCACGTCCTCGGGGCTGAGCACCGGCCAGTAGGCGTCGAGGATCTCGATGACCGGCTCATGCTCACGCAGTTCGGTGATCAGATCCTGCCGAGAACCGGCGTCGAGGACGTCCTGGTCGAGTAGGCGGGCCGCCTGCCCGGCCAAGCCGTTGAGCAGCTCGCCCAGAAACACCGCCCGAGCCCGGTTGTGTGGACGCCGGGAGCGCCTGGCCCTCCCTCGACAGCGGACGATCTCGTTGTGGTCGAGGACCAGAGTCGTTCTGCCATAGCGTATTTCGAGGGTCCCATCGGGCAGCGTCTGGTGCAGGCGAATCGCATGGCCAAGGACGTCGGCCATGCGCGCGTCTCCCTTCACGGCGGCCACCTCGTCGGTCTCCTCGTTGGTGACCCTGCTGGCGCGGTAGAGCCCGGAGATGGTCGACAGCAGCACGCCGCTCTCACCGAGGCTTGGCAAGACCCGCTCGATATAGCGCAGGAAGACATCACCCGGCCCGACGACGAGCACTCCCCGGGAGGCAAGCTGTCTGCGGTGCTCGTAGAGCAGGTAGGCCGCCCGGTGCAGAGCCACAGCGGTCTTTCCGGTCCCGGGACCACCCTCGACGACTAGGACCCCGTCCAAGCCGGAGCGAATGACGGCATCCTGTTCTGCCTGGATGGTCGCGACGATGTCTCTCATGTGCCCGGTGCGCCCGGCATTGAGCGCCGCCAGAAGGGCACCCTCGCCGGCCAGGTGGCGCTGGTCGGCCGCGCTGACACTGTCCATATCGAGAACGTCGTCCTCGATCCCGAGAACCACGCGCTGCCGGGTGCGAATGTGGCGACGGAGGACGACGCCCTGTGGTGCGCCCGGCGTCGCGGCATAGAACGGTCGCGCCGCCGGGGCACGCCAGTCGACAAGTAGCCGGTCATAGCTGGGGCTGGCGACCCCGATCCGGCCGATGTAGAGCTGCTCGTCCTCGGCGCGGTCGATGCGTCCGAAGCACAGGCCTTCTTCGATCGCGTCGAGCTGGGCGACGCGGTCCTCGAGCATGCTGGCGCGGCTGTCCCTCTCGGAGCGCCCCTGGTGGGTCAACCCGGAAACGCGTTGCAGCCGTACGTCGGACAGCTCTTTCTTGGCTCGTGCCCTCAATTCATCAACGCGCAGGTACAGGGCGGTGACATAGGCCTGCTCGAAGGCCAATTCGTCTCTGGTGCTACCCGCCATAGTGCTGCCGGATTCCACCGGGGGACCCCCCGTACGTACAGACATCAGCGACGCAGAGACTCCAGGTCCAGGGCGCCGGTCACGAAGTCAGCACCCTCAGGGAGGTAGAGCCGCTGGATGGCGGCCAGCACCGCTTGCGCGATCGTGCTGCGGAACCGGGCATCGAGCAGCAAGCGTCGGTCGACCGGGTGCGAGAGGTAACCGCAGTCCAACCAGACGGCCGGCATCCGGGTGAGCCGCAGCAGATCCCAGGACTTGGCATGAGTCCCACAGTCGAGCATGCCGGTCCGGGACGCTACTTCCCGCCCCATCATCCCGGCGAGGTTCTCACCAACCGATGACCCCGCCCCGGAGCCTGATCCCGTGCCGAAGTAGTAGGTGGCGACTCCCCGCGCATGGGCTGAGGGGTGGAAATCGACGTGCAGGCTGAGCAGCAGGTCGGCGTCGGTCGAGTTCGCCAGAGCGGCACGCTCTGTCGCAGTCGGACTGCCCCGGCGGCCGCGGGTCAGGTAGGCGGTGCCACCCGCGGCGGCGAGCTGGCCCTCGATCCGGGAGGCGATGTCCCAGGTCAGGTCCGATTCGGCGGTCTCCCCGTGAACGTGGCCCTTGTCGGCGCCCCCGTGACCGGGATCGATGACCACCCGTTTGCCGAACAGATGTGGTCCCGAGGAGACGAAGGCCGACTCCTGACGCAGCAGTTGTGGGCGCCCACCGCTGACGCCGCGGCTGAGCTGATGCAGGGCACGGATGGTCGCGGGACCGCAGGCTCCGTCTGCGATCAGTCCGTAGTCGGCCTGAAATCCGCGCAACGCGCGCTCGGTCTCCACGCCGAAGATCGCATCTGGCTTGCCGGCGTCATAGCCCAGGCCGATCAGACGCTCCTGCAGGGTGAGGACGTCATCACCGTGCATGAGCCGGCTCACCGAGTACTGCAACAGTCGATCGCCGAAGTTCCACCGCGCCGAGGTCATCGCATCATAGGTCTCCCGACCGACGATCCCGTCCACGGACAGCCCGCGCACCTGCTGGAAGTGCCGGACCGCCAACTCGACCGGCCCGTCGTACACAGCTGACTGGATGTCCAGGGAGGCCCGGTGGGTGGGCGCCTCCAGTAGTCCCAGCTGGGTGAGGATTTCACGGACGTCGGCCACGGCCACGCCAGTGTCTCCACGGCGCAGTACCGGTTCCCTGTCCAGGGGGGATCGACTCACTGCGTCATCCTGCCGGGAGCCGGCCACCGGTGTCGAGTCCGCGCCGAGCGCGGCCCGACTACAGGTAGTCGGCGAGCTCGGCGAGGATGGCCGACTTGGGCTTGGCGCCGATGATCGACTTCACCGGCTTGCCGTCGACGTAGACCGTCATCGTCGGGATCGACATGACGTTGTAGTCCCGGGCCGTCTGCGGATTCTCGTCGATGTTCAGCTTGGCGATCGTGAGCTTCTCGCCATGGGTACCGGCAATCTCTTCCAGAACCGGGGCGATCATCTTGCACGGCGTGCACCACTCCGCCCAGAAATCGACGAGTACGGGCTTGCTGGAGCCCAGGACGTCAGCGTCGAAGCTGGCGTCGGTGACGGTCACGGTGTTGGTGCTCGCGGTGTTGGTGCTCGTGGTGTTGCCTGCCATGGAAACTCCTCAGTGAAAGCTGGGCCGACGGTTGACGGATCGTGCTGGCTTCAGGGGTGCTCGGCCTCGATCGGGATGTCGGCAAGCCACCGTTCGGCATCTATCGCCGCGGCGCAGCCGGTACCCGCCGCAGTGATGGCCTGACGATAGGTGTGGTCTACGACATCACCGCAGGCGAACACGCCATCGATGTTGGTCCTGGTGGTGGGGTGGTCCACGACCACGTAGCCGGCATCGTCGAGCTTGAGCTGCCCGACGAACAGTTCACTGCGCGGGTCATGTCCGATTGCCACGAACAGGCCGGTGACGTCGAGGCGTTCGGTCTGTCCACTGTCGATGGCGGTGAGCTCGACTCCATCGACCTTGTCCTCCCCATGGACCTCGCTGACTGTCGTGCCGAGCTTCCATCTGATCTTCTCGTTGTCCCGGGCGCGGTCCTGCATGATCTGGCTGGCGCGCAGTTTTTCGCGGCGGTGCACGACCGTGACGGACTTGGCGAAGCGGGTCAGGAAGGTGGCTTCCTCCATCGCGGAGTCGCCACCGCCGACCACAGCGATGTCCTGGTCGCGGAAGAAGAACCCGTCGCAGGTCGCGCAGGCTGATACGCCGCGGCCAAGCAGTCGGGTCTCGTTGTCCAGACCCAGGTAGCGGTACTTCGACCCGGTGGCCACGATCACCGTCTTGGCGAGGTGGGTCTCATCGCCGACCTTGACGATCTTGGGG
>Ga0190275_10003111_pt1 | contig 11800 bp, 7 predicted proteins | sample Popmic550T_FD_133745 | JGI IMG/M metagenome (GOLD analysis project Ga0190275, IMG submission 133745) | Populus adjacent soil microbial communities from riparian zone of Yellowstone River, Montana, USA - 550 T | ecosystem: Environmental > Terrestrial > Soil > Riparian zone > Trees stand | place... | reverse complement strand
TCGACTGCCGCGCTCTTTATCCCGACAGCCTCTGGGCCGAGCTCACCTGGACTCCGAACGTGCTGCTGTCGCAGGGCGATTCGGTGCCCGCGACCGCGGTGACGGCGCTCAACGACGCGCTGGCCCCCTCGGTGCGGATCACGTGCAGCTGGCGCTCCGACGGCGGACGAACGATCAGCTCGACCCTTGCCCAGGTGGCCGGCGACGCCGGTGCGATCGCCGACGCGTCGCTGCGCGGCCAGGGCTTCGCCTGCGTGACGGATGCCGAAGTGGTCGTCTGCGCACGCACTTCGGGAGCCGTCCTCGAGGAGCACACGTTCCGCGGCGGCCTGTGGCTCGCGAGCGTGCAAGCGGCGTGGCATCCCGAAGCATACGGGCCCCGCCTCGCCGCGCACGTCTGGGGCTGAGCGCTCAGGCCCCTTCGAAGAGGCTCGCGACGATCGCGGCGGTGTAGCCATCGGGCGCGAGGCTGGAGAACTGCGTGTCGATGAGCACGTCCTGCCGCCAGAACAGCGTGCGCCCCTGGGGGAGGAGATCGGGATCGCTGAACCACGACTTCTCGCAGCGGGTGCCGCCATCCGGGTTGTAGCACGCGAAGCCCTCGGCGAGCACGCTGTTGAGCATGTCCAGGGCGGGTCCCCGCGAGACGTACGTCATCGTCGTGGTGAGGTGCGTCGAGGTCGCCGGATCGCCCCAGACGCAGATGAGGCTGCCGTCGGCCTGCGGTCCGGAGGCGCCGAGCGCCGGGTCATTGAGCGTGACCCCGCTCAGCTGCTCGAGCACGCCGGCCGACAGGATCTCTCGGCAATCGGCGGGGATCACAACCGCAGCGCTCGTCGACGCGGGGGAGGGCGACCGCTCCGGCGTGCTCGACGCGCTCGCGCCGCTCGGGCTCGGGGTGGCTCCCGGCTCGGGCATGCACGCCGACAGGACGCCGGCCACGAGCAGGACGGATGCCGTCGCCCACGCCCGTGCCGCACGTCGAGGAGTCATGCGCCCACGATAAGGGCGGGCACCTCCGAACGGATGCGTGCGCCACACCGCAATCGCACGGCACGCCTCCGCGGACGGGCGCGCGCTGCGGGTTACTCTCGCAGTGCAGGGACGTGCCCTGCGTGAGGAGTGCATCCGATGAGTGACTCGAAGTCGTCCTACGGCGAACCGGTCGAGGAGCCCCGCCCGGTCGACGATGTCGTGGGCAGTGCCCACGAGGGAATCGCCGATGCCGAGGCAGCCGGCCGCGACGCCGTCGTGGTGGACGAGCCGACGGCCCACGAGTCGCGCACCGATCCCACCCCCGCACCCGTCGCCGACCGCACGCGTGTGGCCTCCGAGCCGATGGTGGACGAGGACCCGGCGTTCGACAGCGCGATGTACGAAGCGCACGCCGACGAGTCCCCCCGCGCTTACCCCACCGAGACGATCGGTGCGGCACCCGTGGCTCCGGCGGCGACGGTCGCACCCGCGGTCACGCCGAGTGAGCCCGTATCCGAACCCGTCGATTCTGCTGGGACTCCGCCCCAGACCCACGGCTCGCTGGCGCACGCCCCGGCGGCAGCCGGTGCCGCAGCGGCGGCCACCGTCGCCTACGCTCCGCAGCCGATCTTCGTGCAGGCCCCCGAGGCTCCGCGCCCGCGCGGCAACCGCGGCGCCGCGGGCGCGATCGGGCTGCTCGCCGCGCTGGCATTCGGCGTGCTCTACCTGGCCCTGTGGGTCGGCGTCGGACTGATCGACGGCGACGTGACGGTCGACACCCTCGGCTCGACCGTGCTCGCCGCGCTCGGCACATGGTCGCTGTGGGTGCCCGTCGTCGTGTTCTTCATCGCGTTCTGGCTGCTCGGGGCGATCATCAACCGCGGCCGCTGGGGTGTGTGGGTCGTCCTCGGCATCCTGGTCGGCGTCGCGGCATACCTGGGCCACCTCCTCGGCGCCCTGTTCCAGGCGCCGTTCTGGCTGCTGACCGCCCGCGAGGGCGCCGCCCTCGTGGAGAGTCAGCTGCTCGCTCCGCTGGCGATCGGGGCCTTCATCATCGGCCGCGAGCTGACGATCTGGTTCGGCGCGTGGGTGGCCGCGCGTGGAGCGCGGGCGACCGAGCTGAACATCGAGGCTCAGCGCGAGTACGAGCGCACTCTCGAGGCTGGCCCGCAGCTCACCCGCGTGTAGCAGTGGCCGACACCGCGGGGTCCACCGGCGGTCCGGTCCGCCCCCTCGTGGCGCTCGCCCTGGCGACGGTGACCTTCATCGCGCTGCTGATCTTCGGCCTCGGCATGACGAGCCTGCTCCTCGGGGCGGACATCGTCGAGACGACCGGGCTCGGGCAGATCCCGGGCGTCTTCGCGACCGCCCTGACCACCGGGGCGTTCGCCCTCGCGCTCTGGCTCGGACTGCGCGCGGCGCATCCGTCGTTCTGGAGCGCGCTGTGGACGGCCGCGACCTGCTACGTCGTGTACGTCTGCGGTCTGTGGATCGGGGTGCTCGTCGCCAGCGGACAGCTCGCCGTCGCGACGGGCGTAGCGGGGCGGGTCGCGACCAGCTGGTTCGGTCTGGTCGTCGCGCTCGCCGCCGGCCTGTCGGCGTGGGGCGGCATCGCGCTGGTGCGCACTCGCGCGGGACGCCCGCGCTGGCCGTGGGAGGACGAGTTCGACGAGTGAGCGGCATCCCGTCGACGGTGGTGCGGATGCCGCGCCATCGCGTGGCGGCCCGGAAAAACGCCTGCAGCACGCCGCGGCGGGCTACCGTGTATCCGTGGAGCGGTCGCTCGAAACCCAGGTCAGCCAGGCAGTCGATGCGTGGCTGCGCTGGCTGCCGCGCTGGGAGCCGGCGACCCACCGAGGGCGCGTCGCCCCGTGCCGCCGCTGTTTCGGCTCTCCGGTGCTGTCGGCCGCGGGCCTCGGCGCCGACGTGCCGCACGGCGTACAGCACGGCTTGTCGACCCGCATCAAGACCATCGTCGACCACTCGGTCGCCGAGTACACGGCGGTGAACCTGCCGATGTTGCAGACCGAGCTCGACCATCAGGCCGCCCGCAACCGGGCGCGCAGCTATCGTCCGGCCGAGGGGCTCGAGCCGGAGTTCGAGGGGCTGCCGCTGGACCCCGAGCCGCAGCCGGGCGCACCGTTCCTGTTCACGATGTCGGGCCTGGCCGAGGAGGCGGATGCCGGCGTCCCGGACCTTCCTCCGCTGAGCGACGAGGCCAAGGCGGCGCTGCGCCAGGAGGTCGGCCTCGCCGACGACTACGCCAACATGATCGGGCGGGAGGTGTGCACGATCCTCCTGCACCACCGCCTGCGCATCCAGGGTGCGATCAGCCAGTACGTCGAGCCGCAGATCGAGGCGATGCTCGAGGAGCTCACCCGATCTCTGGATGCCCCCTTCGATCCGAACGAACCGCCGCCGCTCTGATCGACCGGTGTTTCACGGGAAGCAGTGTCCTCACGGACCGTTTTGTTAGCATGAGCGGGGTTTGCTGTGGCGCGATGTGCGCGCAGCGTCGCACGAGCGCTGCGCAGCGCACCCCGCCGGATCTGAGCGGGCATACTCCGGGGAGGCTTCGGTGGCCACACGCCTGCCGTCCGCGCCTCCCATCCTGCCCGGCCTGGCCTACATCAGGCCGCTCGGGTCGGGCGGCTTCGCCGACGTGTTCCTCTACGAGCAGGACATGCCCCGGCGCGACGTCGCGGTCAAGGTGCTGCCGAGCGATGTGCGCGACCCGGATCTGCGGCGCATGTTCAACGCGGAGGCCGACGTGCTCGCGCACCTGTCCGCGCACCCGTCGATCGTCACCGTGTACCAGGCGGGCATCTCGGCGGACGGCCGGCCGTACATCGTCATGGAATTCTGCCCCGGATCGCTGTCGCAGCGGTACCGCATCGAGCGCATCCCCGTCGATGAGGTGCTCACGGTCGGCGTCAAGATGGCCAGCGCTCTGGAATCCGCCCACCGCGCAGGTCTGATCCACCGCGATGTGAAGCCCAGCAACATCCTGGTCACGACGTTCGGGGCGCCGGTGCTCGCCGACTTCGGCATCTCCTCGTCGCTGACCCGCGAGACCGCCGACGAGGTGCTCGCGATGTCGATCCCGTGGAGCGCCCCCGAGGTGATCGCCGAGCAGACCGCCGGAACCGTCACCAGCGAGGTGTGGAGCCTCGGTGCGACCGTGTACTCGCTGCTGGCCGGGCACAGTCCGTTCGAACGCAGGGAGCGCGGGCAGAACACCAAGGAGCAGCTGCGCCGTCGCATCGCGAGGGCCAGCTACACCGACATCGGCCGCACCGATGTGCCGGCATCCCTGCAGGCGGTCCTGGCGAGTTCGATGAGCCGCGATCCCCGTCAGCGATACGGCTCGGCACGCGAGTTCGCCGAGGCCCTGCGGGGAGTGCAGGCCGAGCTCGGCATCTCGCCGACGCAGCTGGAGATCGCCGCCGACGAATGGTCCGCCGCGTCCGGTCCTGTCGACTTCTCCGACACCGAACTGCGAGGCCCGGCACGCAGCCGCATCGAGCGGGAGGAGCGGCGCAAGCCGCGACCCGGAACGGGAGTCGCCGCATTCGCGCGCGACGAGGAGACCGAGTTCTCCGCACCCGATCGGGCGCGCCCCGTGATGCCGTGGGTGATCGCAGGGGCCGTGGCCGTCGCGGTCGCGGTGGGCGGCATCCTCACGGCGCTGCTCGCGACGGGGGTGCTCTGATGCGGCGCTGGACGGCAGCCGGCCTGGTCGCGACGGCGGCCGCCGTCGCTCTGGTCGCGGGCGTGAGCGTCGTGTGGCCGGGCCTGGACGCGCAGCAGACATCGAAGACCGACACTGCTGTCTGGGCGCTGCAGACCGGCGACGGGAAGCGCTACGCGCGCGTGAACACCGCGATCGGCGAGCTCGACACCGTGCGCGACATCAGCAACCCGAGCCAGGTCGCCCAGACCGGAGACGGCGCCTTCCTCTTCTCCGACAGCTTCAGCAAACTCACCCGTATCGATGCCGCGCTGCCGTCCGACCTCGACGAGGAGGCGCTGCGCACGTCGCCCTCCACCCCGGCGGGCACGACCGACGTCGTGACGGCCGACGATTACGTCGCCTATCTCACCGACTCGGGGGCAGTGTTCGTGGGCCGGCTCTCGTCGGGCACCGCGACGCAGCTCGACCCGTTCCCGACGGATGACGAAGACGCGCCGCAGTACGCCGCCGACGCCATCGCGGTCGACGCGCGCGGCATCCTGTTCAGCTATTCGCGCGCGGACGGGTCGGTGCTGCGGTACGACATCACCGCATCCGAGGTGCGCGAGCGCGAGCCGCTGGACCCCGAGGGGATCAGCACCCCCGCGATCACCGCGGCGGGCGACGCGTGGGCGGTCGTCGACGGTTCCGATGGCGACGTGTGGCTGCGGGGGGCGGATGCCGCGATCTCGACGCCCACGACGGGTGCGGTCATCGTCGGCGAGCCCGACCCGGCCGGCGCCGACGTCTACCTCGCCGATGAGACGGCGCTCGTGCGCGTGCCGGTCGACGGATCCGCCGTAGAAAGGGAAGTGGGGACGGGCGCCGAGGTGCTGGGCACGCCCGCCCGGCCCACCGTCCACGGCGGCGAGGTCTTCGCCGCGTGGCTGCCCCAGGGCGATCAGAGCGGCGTCCTGTGGAATTCACGGGCCGGCCGGTCGGCGCTGGATTACGGCGGCCAGACGCTGCCGGATCAGCGACGGCCGACGTTCGTCGCGAGCGAGGACGCCATGATCCTCAACGAGACGCGCACCGGGTGGGTGTGGACCGTCCCGGATGGACAGCTCGTGGAGTCCAGCCAGAACTGGTCGCTCGATGACCGCACCGACCCGGATGCCGAGCAGAGCGAAGAGCAGCTCACCGTCGTGATCGACCCCGAGCCGCCCGTCGCGGTTCCCGACGCCTTCGGCGTGCGCGCGGGATCCCTCGTGACGCTCCCGGTGCTCATGAACGATCACGACCCGAATGAGGACGTGCTGAGCATCGATCCGGCCTCGGTGACCGGACTCGATCCGGGCTTCGGCACCGTCTCGATCACCGACGACTCCCAGCGCTTGACGGTCAAGGTCGCGCCGGGTGCGACCGGCAGCGCGACCTTCTCGTACGCCGTCTCGGACGGGACTTCCGAGGGCGGACTGCTGTCGCCGGCCACGACGGTCACGCTCACGGTCTCGAGCGCGGATGTGGCCCCGGAGTGGTGCGGCGTCGAGGGGTGTCTCGTTCCGTGGCCCTCGCCGGAGGTCGCGCGCGGCGGGACGATCACCGTGCCGGTGCTGCCCGGCTGGGTCGACCCGGACGGGGATCCGATCCTGCTGCTCTCCGTGCAGAACTCCTCGGGCGTCGGAACGGTCGCAGCCACGCCCGGAGGAGATGTCGTCTACCAGCACAGCGACACCGGCGGTGACGGCGAGGAACTGGTCGAGCTCGCCGTGACGGTGTCGGACACCGCGGGTCAGGTCTCCACCAAGCCGCTGCTGGTGCGGGTCTCGCCGCAGCCCGCTCTGACCGTGCAGTCCTTTGCCGTCGTCGACACGATCGACGCCGGTCTGGCGGTCGATGTCACGCCGCACGTGACCGGGACTGCCGGGCGCATCTCGCTCGAATCCGTGCGGGTCCTCGACGACGCCGCCGCGTCGGCGACGATCGTCGGCGGGTCTGCATCCTTCGACTTCACCGCCCGTGCTCCCGGCAGCTTCCGTGTGGGATTCACCGTCACCGACGGTACGACCCCCGCCACGGGCACCGCGCGCATCACGATCCTGCCAGCCGATGCGCCCCCGCAGCTGGCGACCTCGCCGGTCGTCGCGTTCGTGCACCCGCAGGAGGACGCGACGCTCGATGTCTTCTCGGCGGTCTCCAATCCGACCCGTCGCGTGCTCCTGCTGAGCGATGTGGTGGGGCACGCGGATGCCGGTGCCACGCTGTCTGTGGACGGCGTCGGGCAGAACTACCTGCGCGTGTCGGGTTCGACCGCCACGGGGGCGGCGGGTCGGCTCGGCACCGTGAGCTACACGATCAGCGACGGGACCGAGGATCAGGGCGCGCTCGTCGGCGGCGAGGCGACGGTGTACCTCCTCCCGCCCGCGCCCGAGCTGGCACCCATCGCCGTCGATGACACCGTCGTGGTGCGGGCGGGATCGCAGATCGACATCCCCGTGCTCGACAACGACATCGCCCCCGCCGGCGGACGCCCGACACTCAACCCCGCGTCGGTGGTGTCATCCGATCCCGAGGCGCTCGCGTTCGCGGGCGGCGACGTCCTGCGCTACCTCGCGCCGGCGGAGCCCGGCTCGTACGCGATCGACTACGCGGTGTACACGACCGGCGCGCCCGCGCTCGCCGACGCGGCGACCGTCCGTGTCGAGGTGCTCCCCGACGACGCGAACCGCGCGCCGCTGCCGGATACCCTCGAGGGTCGGGTGCTGAGCGGCCAGTCGACGGTCGTGGAGTTCGACGGCTTCGGCATGGACCCCGACGGAGACGTGGTGAGTCTGGACCGCATCGTCAGTCAGCCCGCGAGCGGCTCGGCGACGATCGCGGCCGACGGCGAGTCGATCCTCTACACCAGCGTCTCCGGCTACCGCGGGCAGGCGTCGTTCCGTTATCGGGTGGTCGACGCGTTCGGAGAGTCCGGCGAGGGCGTCGTCCGCATCGGCGTGCTGGACAGCCAGTCCAACCCCAGCCCGATCACGTTCACCGACTACGTGCAGGTGCAGGCAGGTGCGCGCAACTCGATCCGGGTCAATCCGCTCGCCAACGACGTCGACCCGACGATGGGCGAACTGACCGTGACCGACGTGCGGCCCGATGTTCCCGCCGCCCTCGTGGACGGCAGCGACAACCCCGAATTCGAGCGGCTGGAAGCCCAGTTGGACTCGGTCGGCGACGCGACGGTCGTCATCGCGGCGGGCACCCAGCCCGGGACGATGTCGTTCCTGTACGACGTCGAGTCGAGCTCGGGAAACACCGGCCGCGGGCTCATCGTGGTCCAGGTCGTCCGGGAGAGCGTCCCGAACTACCCGGTCGTGGACGACACCGTGCTGACCGCCGAGTCGAGGGATGACTTCCCGGCGGGCGTGGACGTGCTCACGGGCCGCGCGTCGTGGTCGGGCGGCGACGTCGGCGACCTCGAGGTGAGTCTCTGGGGCGAGCCGCCCGGCGTATCGGTCGACGGCCGGGAGCTGAGGGGCGAACTGCCCGAGACCACCCGCGTGATCCCGTTCGCCGTCACCGGCGAGGGGACGGACGGAGAGGTCACGACATACGCCTTCCTGCGCGTGCCCGGCGACGGCGATCTGTCGCTCGCCCTCCGCGCGAGCGCGGCGCCCCCCGAGGTGACCGAGCTGGAGTCCGTCTCGTTCGACATGGCCTCGCTCGTGGCGAAGCCCCGGGGCACCACGCTCGAACTCGGCGCGGACGTGCGATCGTCGGGCGCCCGCGGCGAGGCGTCCTGCGCCGTCGAGTCCGGCACCACGGTGCGGTACGACTCGGGCGCCGGCGCGCCCTGGGCGGATGCGTGTCAGGTGCCCGTCCGGATCGCCGGGCAGTCCGACTGGACCTACCTCTCGGTGCCGATCATCGTCCGCGCACTCGACCCGCAGCCCGAACTGCGCGCGGGATCGATGACCGTCGGCCCCGGCGAGACCGCGACCTTCGACCTGAGGAACATGACCTCCTGGCAGCTGCGCGAGGACTGGAGCGGCATCCGCTACGCGCTGGAGTACAACGGCTCGGCCTTCGAGGTGTCGGTGGACGGCTCGATCGTCACCGTCGTGGGTGCCGACCGCGCGGTGCCGGGCACCGAGGAGGCCGCGTTCGTCTCGGTGACCAGCCACACCGCGGTCGCTCCGGTGCGCCTGATCCTGCGTGTCGGTGCCGCTCCCTCGACGCTCCCTCAGGGAGGATCCGTCACGCAGCAGTGCTCGCAGGCCGAGGGCTCGTCGTGCACGATCTCGGTGATCGGTGCCGGCGGCGAGGTCAATCCGCTGCCGCGCACGCCGCTCACTCTGATCGATGCGCGGGCGACCGGCGCGTGCGCGGGTGTGAGCTTCCAGGTCGCGTCGGCGACGTCCGTCATCGCGACGTGGTCGCCCGACGCGCCCGGAGCGACGTGCTCGGCATCCTTCTCCGTCCAAGACGCACAGGGCAGGCGCACCAACGCGGAGCGGGACGGTCAGCTGCTCCTGGATCTGCAGGGCTTCCCCAAGGCGCCCGCGAGTGTGTCGCAGACCGGATACGCCGACGCGTCGCTCACCCTGCGCGTCGATCCCGGTGAGGCCCGCCTCGCCTACCCGGCTCTGAGCGGCTTCGTGATCCGCTCGAACGGGCAGGACGTCGCGCAGTGCGGCGCGGACGGCGTCTGCCCGCCGATCGCGGCACCCAACGGCGAGCAGCGCACGTACGACGCGTTCGCGCGCAACGCGGTGGGAACCTCCCGATCGGGCGTGTCCACGATCGCGTGGGCCTACAACGCGCCCGTTTCGCCCGCCGGCGTGCAGGTGCGCCCGGTCGTCACCTCCGGTGACGGCGGCGTCGTCTCGCTGCACATCGAGGGGGTCGACCCCGAGGCGACGGGCGCCCTCGAGATCACGAGCCCCGCCGGCGAGACCGTGCAGGTGCCGGTGCGCCGCAACGAGACCAGCGTCGACCTGCCGAACTACCGGGTGGGATCGAACACGTCCAGTCCGATCACGATCACCCCCTACTCGCGGTTCGAGCTGCCCCCGGGCCTGGGCGGCGGCAGCCCCTCAGGTGCCGCGACGACGGTCTCGGGCAACGGCATCGGCGCGCCGACCGGTCCCACGCTCTCGCTGGCCTCGACCTCCAACGGTGACGGGACCTCGACGGTGACCGCGAGCGGCTCGGCCCAGCCGAACGGCGACGGGTCCGAGCTGCGCTACGGGATCGTCCGCGAGGGCGACGCATGCACGCCGGTCGCGGGCGGCGAGGCCGCGACGTTCCCGGGACTCGCCGACGGCGACGAGTACGCGTTCACGGTGTGCGTGGAGTCGTGGTTCGACGGCGACGTCTACGGGGCCGCCGCGACGACGGCGAGCGTCCGCGCGCAGCAGACCGGCCGGGCACCGCAGGGGTACACGTTCGTCGTGGATGCCGCTCCGAACGTCGGCGACGGGCGCGCCGATTGGATCGTGCGGGACCAGCCCACCTCGACCGAGCGCATTCCCAACCGCAACCGGGTGGAATTCGCAGGACTGCCCAGCTCGGTCGTCGGACAGGACCCGGGGATCCAGGTGCGGTACGTCCACGAGATCTGGGGAACCGCCACGACGTGGGCCACTGTCACGCCGCGCGGGGGGAGCGCGCCGTACCAGGTCCAGGCGAGCTGGAGCGTGCAGAGCTGCGTCGGCGGATCGAACCTCGTGGCGGGCGGCGCCTCCTCGACGGATGCCGCGGGCGGCGGGGCCGCGATCACCTTCGGCAATGCAGCACTGCAGTACTTCGACGCCGCCGGTGCCGTGGTCCCGCACACGGCGGACACGTGGGCGGTTCCGGTGGGCGCCTCCCGCGTGGAGGGCATCACCGTGTCGGTGGACTGGAACGCGCAGAACTGGGGCCTCTCACCTGCGACCGCCACGTTCTCGGCGTCCTGCGACCCGAATTCATTCGGCCCGCCGGCCCCGCCGGCCCCGCCCGCCCCGCCCGCCCCTTGACCATCCCGGCCTGACCCCACGAAGGACACCTCCAGATGACCATCACGCAGGAACAGGCGACCTGGTTCGCGCAGACGTTCGGCCAGATCGCCGACAACGTCGAGCGCGCGGTGCTCGGCAAGCGTCACGTCGTCGAACTCGTCCTGACCGCGATGCTCAGCGACGGTCACGTGCTGCTGGAGGATGTTCCCGGAACGGGCAAGACCTCGCTCGCCCGCGCCGTCGGGCAGTCGGTGCAGGGCACGAACACGCGCATCCAGTTCACCCCCGACCTGCTGCCCGGCGACATCACCGGCATCACGGTTTACGACCAGAAGACCGGCACGTTCGAGTTCCACGCCGGCCCGATTTTCGCCAACATCGTGCTCGCCGATGAGATCAACCGGGCGAGCCCGAAGACCCAGTCCGCGCTGCTCGAAGTGATGGAGGAGGGCAAGGTCACGATCGACGGCGTCTCACGGCAGGTGGGCGTGCCGTTCCTCGTGCTGGCCACCCAGAACCCGGTCGAGCAGGCCGGCACCTACCGGCTGCCAGAGGCGCAGCTCGACCGCTTCATGATGCGCGCGTCGCTGGGCTACCCCGACCACGCCGCAACCGTGCGGATCCTCGACGGCGCCGCCGTCGCGACGGCAGAGCTCTCCCCGGTCATCACGCCCCAGGCGATGATCGGCATGGCCGACCTCGCCGCCTCCGTCTACGTCGACGCGCTCGTGCTGGACTACATCGCGCGGCTGGTCGACGGTACGCGCGCCGCCGATGAGGTGCGCCTCGGTGTCAGCATCCGCGGCGCGCTCTCGCTCACGAAGGCCTCCCGCTCGCGCGCCGCGTCGCAGGGGCGCACGTACGTCACGCCGGACGACGTCAAGGCGCTCGCCGTCTCGGTGCTCTCGCACCGGCTCATTCTGCAGCCCGAGGCGGAGTTCGACGGCGTCACGCAGGAAGCGGTCATCGGGCAGGTCCTGCTGGATGTCGCACCCCCCAGTCGCCGCGAGATCGCATGAGTCTGACCGAGTCCCGTCTCACCCGCACGTCGGCATCGACCGGCTCGGCGACGTCGACCGCGCACACCGGCGTGCAGGGAGCGACCACGCAGATGACCGGCGCCCGGCGGGGCCGGCGCATCGTTCGCGCGATCGTCTGG
>Ga0190275_10003110_pt1 | contig 11802 bp, 11 predicted proteins | sample Popmic550T_FD_133745 | JGI IMG/M metagenome (GOLD analysis project Ga0190275, IMG submission 133745) | Populus adjacent soil microbial communities from riparian zone of Yellowstone River, Montana, USA - 550 T | ecosystem: Environmental > Terrestrial > Soil > Riparian zone > Trees stand | place... | reverse complement strand
CGGCGCACGTAGGGGCCCGGGGCGCCGTTTGCGATCGTGATGTCGTCTACTCGCACGACCGGGACGATCTCGCGGACGGTGCTGGTGATGAAGACTTCGTCGGCTCGGTAGAGGTCGCCGGGATGGATCTGGGTCTCGTGTACCGGCAGGTTTTGTTCGGCTGCCAGCTCGAGGACGGTCTTGCGCGTGATGCCGGCCAAGATGCCGGCGTCAATCGGCGGCGTGTACAGCTCGCCGTTTTTCACGATGAAGATGTTGTCGCCGGAGCACTCGGCCACTTCGCCCTTGTGATTCAGCATCAGCACTTCGATGCAGCCGGCGCGGGCGCCTTCGATCTTTGCCAGGATGTTGTTCAAATAGTTCAGCGACTTGATCCGCGGATTAAGCGCGGCCGGGTGATTGCGCAGCGTGCTGGCCGTGACGATTTCCAATCCCTTTTCATAAAGCTCACTCGGGTACAGTGCGATCGTATCGGCAATGATGATGACCTGGGGGTCTTTACACTTATCAGCGTCCAGGCTCAGCGTGCCGATGCCGCGCGTGATCATCAAGCGAACGTAGCCCTCGCTCAATCCATTCGCGCGAACCGTGTCATTCACCGCCCGGCACATCGCCTCGAATGTCAGCGGAATCTGTAGCCAAAGCGCCTTCGCCGATTCGTAGAGCCGCGTGATGTGCTCCTCCAATCGAAAGACTTTGCCGTTGTAGATACGCAGGCCTTCGAAGACGCCATCGCCATACAGGGCGCCATGATCAAAGACGCTGATCTTTGCATCGGCGGGCGGAAACATTTTGCCGTTGATGTAAACTTGGCGAGCCATTTGTTTGTGCCCAAAAATAGCCAGACCATCTTGGTCCGGAGACAGCGAGATGCCAACACGATGTGACACGACGAACCGCACGCGGGTTCGCGCGACAAATTAAAACAGCCGACCAGGATGGTCGGGCTATTTGAAAGTCTTACGCCGCGACGACCCGGCCATCGACCAGCGTCACGGTGCGATCGGCTTCGGCTGCGATGCGGCCGTCGTGCGTCACCATCACTATAGTGAGGTTTTGCTCGCGATTCAATCGACGGAGAATGCTAAGAATTTCGTCGCCCGAAGCTTTATCAAGGTTGCCGGTCGGCTCATCGGCGAGCAGCACCCGCGGCCCGGATACGAGCGCTCGGGCGATGGCCGTGCGCTGCATTTCGCCGCCGGAAAGCTCGCGCGGTTTGTGTTTCAATCGATGCCCAAGACCGACCAACTCCAGCATCTCAACTGCGCGCTTGCGAAGCTGTTTTCGCTGGCGCCAATAACCCAGCACGCTGTGGCCGATCATCGCGGGCGCGAGCACGTTTTCAAGCATCGTCAGCTCAGGCAACAGGTGATAAAACTGAAACACCATGCCGAAATAACGGTTGCGCAGGATATCGCGGCCGGAAGTTGCCAGGTTGTCTATGCGATAGCCGTCAAAGTGAATCTCTCCCGCGTCTGGAGAATCGAGCGTGGCGAGCAGATGCAATAGCGTGCTCTTGCCGCAGCCACTGGGTCCGATGATCGAAACGAATTCGCCTTCGTGAATCGCAAGCTTTACCGCTTGCAAAACGGGAATATGCAGCGTGCCCTTGCGGTAACTTTTTTGGACGTAATGCGCTGCCAGTATTTCTGACGTGATTGGCTTTAGGGGGACGGGCTCCGCAGCCAGCAATTCATTGAGCGCGGGCAGCGAAATGGTCGCCCTCGCTGGCAGGCTACTTTGCTGCTCAAAGTCGTAACGGCGGCCGGCCAGGGCCGACGTGCCGGCCTTGCGCCGCCAATCGGAAAGATTCACACCGGCCGGCTCGCGTGGCGGGAGGGGTAAGAAATCACTCATAGCGTAAAGCCTTTACCGGATGAAGATTGGCAGCGCGTAAGGCCGGCAAAATGCTGGCAAGCACCGCGATCAGCACGGCGCCAGAGACGATCCACGTGACGGTGTGCCATTCGACGATCGTCGGTATTTTTTGGAAGTAGTAAATCGCCGGATCAAACACGGGCCGGCCCGTAATGCGACCCAAAAGGTCGGCTATTTGGTTGATATAGCGTACGATCAAGAGACCAATGCAAAGTCCCACGCCTGCGCCGACTAAACCGAGGCTTAGGCCATAGCACAGAAAGATACTCATAATCCCATCTCCGGAAGCCCCCAGCGATTTCAAAATGCCGATGTCGCGCGTTTTCTCGACGACGATCATAAAAAAGATCGCGAGAATGCCGAAGCCGGCCACGGCCACGATCATGAACAGCAGCAAATTGAGCACGGCCGTTTCCATTTGAACCGCCGCGATGATTGCGCCTTGCTTGTCACGCCATGTTTCGATGACGAATTCATGGGGTTGAAAGTTAGCGCGCAGCAAGTCGCGAACCATGTCCAAATCGACGCCTTCTTTCAGGCGAATTTGAATCGCCGTGAAGTTAGCAACCAGGGTCACAGGGTGTACCATCCCGCGCAAGGTTTGCAGCTCGCGGATCGGCACGAAAACAAATTTCGAGTCGTATTCGCTCATCTTGCTTTCGTAAAAATCCACGATCGTGAATTTCGCGCTGCGCACCTGCGGAGGCTGCCCGACCGTCGGATAACTGAGTTCAACATCGTCGCCAGGAATCGCGAGAAACTGGTCCGAGCCATCGAGCGCGCGATACGAGCACAGGCCGTAGCCGAGCACCGCGCCGGGTTTGGTTTCTTTCGCAGGGTCATAATCGGTGAGCCGATTGGCCGGATTGTTAAACGGGTCGCTTTTCTCTGCGGCGTCTGGCGCGACGACCGGCCGAATTCGCGAAGCCTTGTATCGCCTGTATTGAAAGCCTGCGCGGCCAAGTGTTGGTCGCGCCGACTTGTCCGAAGTTTCAGTTGCCTGGTGATCGACCGCGTCGTAGCCGCCTTCATGCAGCTGAAAACTCAATTGTTCTCGATTCGTAGGATGCTGCAGGAACTGGCCAAAATCGCTCACGCTCGCAAAGCTGGTTTCGTCAATGCCGATGACCAACACCTGCTGGGCGCTATAGTCGTTGCCGATCGAGTAGCTCAGCATCGCCGGGACGGCGACCGTAGGCGACATGCCAATGATGTATTCGCCCGCAATATCGCGGATTTTCGCCATATGCCGATCGGCGTCCGGCGTTCCCTCGCCGGATCGGCTGGTGACGACGATGTCGGAAAGGATTCCATGAATACGCTCTTGATATTCGTGCGTAAAGCCTTCCATCACGGCGTTCACGACGATCATCGTCGCGACGCCGAGCATGACGCTGACAATCGTAATCAGCGCGATGTAACGCGTGCGCAGATAGCGCCAACAAAGAAGAAATTTGTACATGAATCCCGTCCGTGGGAAGATTATGAAAAAGTCAGTGGTCCGTCGTCCGAGGTCCGTTGCTAGTTTGATCGCCGAATCATTCCGCCTCCGGCCGCAACAGGGGAAACAAAATCACATCACGAATCGTTTGGCAATTCGTGAGCAGCATCACGAGGCGGTCAATGCCCATGCCCAGGCCGCCCGCCGGCGGCATGCCGTGTCGCAACGCGCGGATGAAGTCGTTGTCCATCTTGGCCATCGACTCTTCCTCCGCCATGCCGGCCAGCTGCGTTTTGAACAATTGCTCTTGAAGATCGGGGTCGTTGAGCTCGGTATAAGCGTTGGCCACTTCCATGCCCTGCACGAACAGCTCGAACCGCTCAGCAACGGACGGGTTGTCGCTCTTGCGCTTTGTGAGGGGGCAGATGCTGGCCGGATAATCCATCACAAAAATCGGACCAACGAGGGCATCCTCGACCTTAGCTTCGAAGACATCGCTTTTGATTACGTCGGCGTGGCGGCCGGCCGTTTCGATGCCGATCGATTTCGCATATTTCGCGATAGCGGCTGCATCGGCCGTGTCGATACCCGTGTGCTCAGCGAACAAGTCGTCGTACGTTCTCCTCGCAAATGGCGGCGTGAAATCGATCGTGTCTTCACCCCAGGGAAGCTGCAGCGGCTGCCCGGTCGCGCGAATCGCATCGACAATCGCGGCCTCGGTCAAATCGATCATCGAGCGGTAATCGCCGTAGGCCTGGTAGGCCTCGAGCATCGTGAATTCTGGGTTATGCCGCGGGCTGATGCCTTCGTTGCGATAAATGCGGCCGATCTCGAAAACCCGCTCCATTCCGCCGACCATCAGCCGCTTCAGATGCAGCTCTTCCGCGATCCGCATGTAGAGATCGATGCCAAGCGCGTTGTGATGCGTCTTGAAAGGGCGAGCGGCCGCGCCGCCGGCGATTGAGTGCAGCGTCGGTCCTTCGATTTCCACAAAGCCGCGAGCGGCCAGCGTATCGCGAACGGAACGCACGATGCGCGTGCGATTGAGAAATCGTTCCATCACCCCTTCGCCGTAGGCCAGGTCGAGGTACCTCATTCGCTGGCGAAGTTCAGGGTCAGTCAGGCCATGATGCTTTTCCGGGGGTGCTGCCAGGCTCTTGGTGAGGATGTGCAACCGTTCCGCAAAGATCGATATCTCGCCCGTTTTCGTGCGGCGGAGCTGGCCGTCGACGCCCAGGATGTCGCCCAGGTCGAGCAGCTGCGCGAGTTCCCAATCCTCACCGACTTGCTGCTGACCGATGAAGAGTTGAATTTGCCCCGTCATGTCGCGGATGTCGATGAAGATCAACTTGCCCGCTCGACGCTGTAGCACGATACGGCCGGCCGCACGGACACGCGGGCCGATCATTTCGCCGGGGCCTTGCTCGGACAGCCACTTGCGAAAATCAAAATCAGCGGCGGCCGTTGTTAGATCGGGCAGTGCAACCTGGCCGCCAGATTGCGGATGAAATGCGATCTCCCCCGCGCGGGCGCGAACGGCCCCGATGGGCGTGTGATCATCGAATCGCGAGCCCCATGGATCGCGGCCCAGCGCGATGATCCGCTCGAGTTTTTCGCGGCGCGAAGATTCCCAGTCGCCGCCGGTTTGCGGTGGTGCCGCTTCTTTGGTCACGGTTTGACTCATGCGTGGTTGTGGTCGTTCAATAGTGGTGCAGGCGTCGTCGCAACCCTTGGGGAGGCAACATTTTAGTGGAACGATGGGGAGGGTCAGTGTCGGCTCAAAGCGGCCAACGAAAGCTCGTTCCTATGCCAAGGTGGCGTGGCGACCGCCCCATTGTGTGGCAATCCACGGTAGACAGGCAAGATGGGATCTTTTCGCTCGGCCCTCGCGTTGACGCCCGTCGGCCCTGCGCCTACGATTTGCGGCCCAACTTCCTTACGGGTTTCGAGCCAATTTCGAACCGATCGGGTCGGCCGTGCCGTAATGTCCGTAGGGGCGCTTCATGCGGAACAGGAAGAGTACAGAATACTGTGTGACAACGATTGGCGCCTCGGAACAGGGCATCATGGCGAAAAAGCTGCGCATTGCGGCGATTTTTGGAACAGCGCTCGCCGCGGTTGTCGCAGCTGCGCTTTGGGGCGCCTATCGAGCGGCGCGGCAGGTGCGGCCGTTTTATCAGCAGGCGTTGGAGCTCGATCACGCCGTGCTCGAGCGCGGACGGCAGGAACTCGAAAGTCGGGCGACCACACTCTATAGCGACGCTCGCAACGCAGGTACGTGGCAGGCTGTTTTCACGGATGAGCAAGTGAACGGTTGGTTGGCGAGCCAACTGGCCGACGTGGCTGCCGGCGATGTGGAAGCGATTTCCGCGAGCGTGCATGACCCGCGAATTGCCATTTCGCCCGGCCTGTTGACGCTGGGCTTCACGACCAATCAAGGCGGCGTGGAGACAGTCGTGTCGGTCGATGCGTCGGTCTTTCTCACGCAGCAAGGCGACGTGGCCGTTCGGCTAGTGAAAGTGCAGGCCGGCACGCTGCCCTTGCCGGTGGCCATTGTTGCGGATGAAATCGCGTCCGCTTGCGAGAATCTTTCGTTACCGATGCTCTGGACCGAGCACGATGGCCAGCCGGTCGCGATGATCAAAGTCGGTAATGCGGATGCCGCGAACGGGCCACGTTGGTTCATCGATGCGATTGAACTGACGGACGGGGAATTTTTCGTATCGGGGCACACCGACGTCGCGAAGCGTGAAGTGGTGAATGTCGCGCAGCCGAAACTCGACGATTACGAGTTGCGCCTTTCAGCGCCGAAATCGGATTCGATGCTTGAAATCGCGCGGCGGACGGAACGCGCTGCCGCGAACTCTTCGCGTGCCGCGGATTAACGTTTTGCGCCCTGGTTACCCGATCGGCTACGAGATCAACCGCTTCATATCGCGGACGGCTTGCTCCAGGCCGACCATGATCGCGCGGGCGATGATGCTGTGCCCGATGTTGAGCTCGTGCATGCCTTCCATCGCGGCGATCGGTTTGACATTGCGATAAGTGAGGCCGTGGCCCGCGTTGAGAATCAGGCCGGCGTCGCGAACGCGTCGGCCGGCGGCCACGAGCGTTTGCAGCGCGGCGTCCGTGTCGCGCGCATTGTGCCGCGCGGTCGCTTGAGCATACGCGCCAGTATGAAGCTCGATCGCGTCGGCGCCGAGCGCAACGCCCGCGTCAATCTGCGCTGGATCGGGGTCGAGAAACAGACTCACGACGATGCCCGCCGCTTTGAGGCGATTTACGGCATCAGCGACCTTCGTTTTCGAGCCGACGACGTCGAGGCCCCCTTCGGTCGTGACTTCCTCACGCCGCTCGGGAACCAGCGTGGCCTGAAACGGCGTGACTTCGCAAGCGATTTTGAGCACATCGTCCGCGCAGGCGAGCTCCAAATTAATCGGCACGGCGACCGACTCGGCCAGCACGCGAAGATCGCGCTCCTGAATGTGCCGCCGGTCTTCGCGGAGGTGAACCGTGATCGCATCCGCGCCGCCGAGCTCCGCCAACGTGGCGGCCCAGACGGGGTCCGGCTCGTTGGTCTTGCGGGCCTCACGGACCGTGGCCACGTGATCGATATTGACGCCGAGTTCAACCATGAAAATTCATTTCGCCGAGAATGGGGACCGCCGAATCACCAATCGAGTCGCCTTCAGACAAGCGTAATCACGCGGCGGTTCACTGGCGAGGTCTAGTTCATCGCTGATTGAATTTTCATCGCGCCGCGCCGGTGCTTTGAAACTGGCGTTGAACTTCAAACGTGCCATCGCCGTTGCGGTCCGATTCAAAGTGCCAGGTTCGCCGCCGCCGGTCGAAATGAATGCGATGGCGGGGCGAGCCAGCGGGTACTTCCGTGACGAACGGCCGGCCAATCGCGCCGACGGCCGCGGCCAGCGAATCAGGCGGCGGCAGGCGGTCGGCTTGCGTGATGGCCGATTGCCGGCCGAGTACGAAACTGGCGACACCGGCCAGCACGATCACGGCCATCGGCCGCCAATAAGCCAGGTCGACTGGCCCCGCATCGTTGGTAAATCCAAACGTGTTTGCCGCGTCGGTCTCGGCTGCCGATTCGCCGGCGTGAACACGAATCTGGTCTGCCGCTGCCGGTGCCATTTCGGACGGCACGCGGATCAGATAGTGCGTCTTCCAACCGCCATGGAGTTCGCTGAAGTCGTCGGCTTGATGGATTCGCGCGTCGATGTCGAGGCCGTTCAATTCATCGGAAAGAAAACCGGCCTCGGCCAGATTTGTGACCCGCGCCACATCGACCCACGAAATCGCCGCGCTGGCCGGCAAGTTTGTCAGACAATTTGGACACGCATTGAGTGAATGCCCAAATGGAGTATCAAGCGAATAGGCACAGTGGGGGCAGTTTTTCATCGTTGCATCTCGCTTCGCGGTGGCAGATCGAGACTTTTGTTCCGTGTCCGACCAGGCCCGTTCCGGCGGGCGTCCGGACGTATTGATTATGCCGGGTTTTCCAACGAGACGCCAGCAAACGGGCGAGCCGTCACAAACCTTAACGTCGGGGCAAAATGGGCATGCCAAGCAGGTCAAGAAGTCGTGCCAAATCGCGTCGCCACGCCGCCCTCTGGCGCGCAAGTGTGAGCTACAATTTCGTGGCGGCGGGCTAGGGGGCCTGGCGCTCAGCGCGGGGCAGACTTTTCCGCACACCGTCGGCGTTGAATTTGCATAACAGCGGTCGGGTGCCGCAATTCAGGCTTTTCAGAACGCACAAGGCACGGTGTTCGCACAAGATTCACAACTTAGAGCTTTCGCAGTGGAACCACAACTCACAAACAAAATGACATGCGCCGAGTTGGCTCAGCGGATCGAGCGCATGCAGCCTAGCGCGTCGCCGCAAGATGTCGCTCGCTTGTGTCTGTTGCTGTCAAACTCAGTCGGCGAGCTCGATGCGCTGCGCGACGCGCGGTCGCTTGGCGCGGCTTGGAAACGGGCCGGCCTGCAGCTACAGGTGGCCACCGACCAGCACGCGGCCATGACGCAAGACCTCGAAGAACTGGCCGCATCCGATCCGATGAGCTTCAGCCAGGATCAGATCTGGGTGCTGATTCGCGCGATCAAAGTACAGAGCCAGGTTCTGCAGATGTACGTCGGCCACGCGCTGCTGGACGTGTAAAGGCCTAGCCATTGAGAGGCCGAGCTCGCTGGGCCATTGGCAGCCCAGCGCTTACGCGACGTATCTCAGCATCAACAACGCCACGTTCATATAGACGAGGATCCCCACAATATCGATGATGCACGCCACGAAGGGCGTGCTCATCAGGGCTGGGTCCCAGCCCAGGCGGGCGAAAAGCAGCGGCAGCAGCGAGCCGACGAGCGTGCCGCAGATGACGACGAGAATCAGCGTGATCGGCAAAATCAGCGCCGCCACGGCCGTCGGCGCAATAAACAGGCCCACGACATATCCGATCGCGCCAAGAAACAGCCCCAGCATCGTGCCAATCAACAGCTCGCGCCAGACGACCGCCCACCACGCCGCGGGCGTGATTTCTTTCGTGGTCAGCGCGCGAATAATCAGCGTGGCCGATTGGCTGCCCGAATTCCCGCCGCTGCTCACCACCAGCGGCAGAAAGAGCACCAGCCAAGCGACCTCGTCGAGGAAGTCGTTGTAGGAGCGAAGCGCGAGGATCGTCACCATGGCGCCGACGAACAAGAGCGCCAGCCACATCGCGCGGTGCCGCGTAAATTCGAACCACGGGATCGACATGTAGCCGTCTTCGAGCCGCCCCACGGCGCCGGCCAGGTAGGCATCTTCCGTCGCTTCCTGTTGCAAAACGTCGATCACGTCGTCATGCGTGATAACGCCAACCAGATGTTGCTCATGATCGACGACGGGAATCGCGAGAAAGTCGTAATCAGCGACCTTGGCCGCGACCGCTTCCTGATCGTCCGACACGGCGACCGTCACCAAATTGCGCTCCATCAGTTCCGTGATGGGCATGTTCGGCTTGTTCAGATGCGTCACGAGTTGACGGGCCGAGATAGCGCCCCGGAGGTGATTGTCGTCGTCGACGATGTAAATGTAGTAGATCGTTTCCAGCGTTTCGGCGATGTGGCTGATCTGCTCGAGCGCGGTGCGAACGGTGAGTGATTCCGGCAGCCGGGCAACTTCGGTCGTCATCAGCGCGCCGGCCGTGCCTTCGGGATAGGCCTGCAATCGCAGGATGTCGCGGCGCTCGTCGGGGGGCAGCAAGAGCAAGAGCGCGCGGGCGACTTCTTCATCGATCGCGTTCATTAAGTCGACGCGATCGTCCGCTGGCAGGTCGGCAATTAGTTGGCTGACCCCTTCGGCATCGCACGTCTCGATGACCTCGATCTGTTTCTCATGGTCGAGGTAGCGAAAGATATCGACGCGTGAGGCCGGGTCGGCGAATTGCAATACGGCCCAGGTTTCCGCCGCGGTCAATCCTTCCATGAACTCGGCCGTCCGCGCCGGGTGAAGGGCCGTGCAAAATTCGTGCAGGCCGTCCCCATCGCCTACTTCGAGCATTTCACGGAGTTCAGGAAGATAAAGCGTGTTAATCATGGGGCGACGATTGAACTTCGAAAAATGCGTTGGCAACCGTGTGGGACGCCGAGTCTGTTTAAGTTCATTCGCAGTCTAATGGTTGCGAGAACATTGCGCCAGTGGGCCGAATGTGCTGCGGGTGCAATTTCGACGAGGTCATACAACTCTTCGGGATATCGGCCCTCACGGTGCGTCGTCGGGCGTCCGCCCCGGATTGACATCCGCCGCTTGCGCAAGTAGCTTGACCCCATTCGGGAAACTTTGCCCGCGATTGATCATGCGAGCGAAGTTCGTAGCAATCGGCCGGCGGCAGGCTTATCCAGGGGCCGACCGGTTTTTCCCAGGGGCTCGGATTCGAGCTGCCGATTCGACCCGTCGAACTGAGTATCGTCATGGCCCAGGTGTCGCCATCCGAGTTTCACGCCACGGACGCGATTCGCCTTGAACGCTGCCAAGAGCGAATTGGTTATAAATTCCGCGACGTGCGGTTTTTGGAAGCGTCATTAACGCATGCCTCTGGCGCCGACCACCGGTTGTCATCGAACGAGCGGTTGGAATTTCTGGGCGACGCGATTTTGGGATTTGTCGTTTGTGAGCAGTTGTATCAGCAATTCTCCGATCAACTTGAAGGCGAGCTGACGAAGCTGAAATCGATCGTCGTCAGCCGGCAGACCTGCGCGAAGATCAGCATGGCGCTTGGGCTGCGAGAATTTCTTGTCTTGGGGAAAGGGATGACGACCCACCCGGCCGTTCCGCCTTCGGTGCTTTCGGATGTGCTCGAATCGCTGCTGGCGGCTGTTTACCTTGATGGCGGCATCGAACCGGCGCGCGAATTCGTGCTGGCCTATTTTGGCCCGGAGATAGAATCGGCGGCCGCCGGCGACTTGGGCGGCAACTATAAATCTTTATTGCAGCAGTTCGCGCAGCGCGAGCATGGCGTGACGCCGACGTATCACCTGATGGATGAGAAGGGCCCAGACCATAGCAAGTGCTTTAAGATCTCGGCGCAAATTGCCAGGCAGCGCTACGCGCCGGCGTGGGGCCGCAGTAAGAAGGAGTCCGAACAGCGCGCCGCGCACAACGCCATTTGCGAGCTGCGCGGCGAAGCGGTTCCTTATCCGACTGAAGATACGTTAGAAGGAGCAGGGGAAGAGTCAAGAGCTTAGAGTCAAGGGTCAAGAGCCAGACGAAGAGGGTTTCGAAACAATCGCATGTTCTGGCTCTGGACTCTCGACTCTTAGCTCTTGACCTTTCCTCACCCCGCTTCGTGAATCCAATCGTCGGAAATCGGATTCTCCGCGATGCGGCCGTATTCTTCGGTTGAGCGGCGTTGGCCCACGGTCGGCCAGGCGGAAACTTCTTTCAACTCCGGCATGATTTCCAGGAGTTGATCGACCAGCAGCCGGGCCAGTCGGCGCTCGCTTTCCGAGCGCGCTTGCCGACGCATGGCGAGCGCGGTTTTCATGATCCGCAGCAAGCGAGCGCGCGTCAGCACGCGCGGCGACAGCGAATCTTGCGGCTCGCAAAGCAATTCTTCGACGGGCACTTCGAGCGCCGCTTGCCAGTGATAAAGCTCGGAAACGAGGATGTCGTTAGCCTCATTTTCCTGAGCGCGGACTTCGTTCACGGTCACGCCGAGCCGCTGCGCGACGCAGCGTACCGACAGGCCCTGCCGTCGCCGCGCGGCGCCCAGTTGTTGCAATTTGGCGGGAGAAATTTTCTCGGACGCCGAGGCGTTTAGCTCCGTCTGTGTCGACGCGTGTCCGTTCTGTTCCATAGGTTCCATAGCTGCACCGCCTGTTGATTTCGTATCGCAACGAAAAGCCATGGGAAGAGAAGGGTGCCCTGCCTCTCTGCCGCATTAACTACACAACTTGTAGCGCCGAAAAGAACCGGCGACTGTCCCTGGCCTGCG
>Ga0190275_10003109_pt1 | contig 11805 bp, 14 predicted proteins | sample Popmic550T_FD_133745 | JGI IMG/M metagenome (GOLD analysis project Ga0190275, IMG submission 133745) | Populus adjacent soil microbial communities from riparian zone of Yellowstone River, Montana, USA - 550 T | ecosystem: Environmental > Terrestrial > Soil > Riparian zone > Trees stand | place... | reverse complement strand
GGTCGGCCCAGCCGGAGATGATCCGCTTGACCCGCACCGGGCCGATGCCGGGAACCTCGCGCAGCCGGTCCGCTTCCCGCTCGATCACATCGAAGACATCCGCGCCGAACGCTTTGACAAGCTTCTTCGCATAGACCGGTCCGATCCCCCGGATCATGCCGGAGCCAAGATACTTCTCGATGCCTTCCGCCGTGGTCGGCATCGTCGTGCGCAGGAAGCTGGCCTTGAACTGGAGGCCATGGGTGCGGTCGTTGTTCCAGACGCCGGTCGCCTGGACGAACTCTCCCGCCGAGATCGAGGCGGCATGGCCGACGATGGTGATCAGGTCGCGGTGCCCACGCGCCTTGATGCGGAGGACGCAGAAGCCGCTCTCCGCACTGTGGAAGGTCACCCGCTCGACCAGACCGGCCAGCACTTCCCGGTCGGGAGCGGCGGGCGAATCATGCTTGGTCCCTGGTCCCACCCTCGGCTGAACCGCTGCTATTGCCAATGCTTTCGACCCATCCTAACCGGAAAGCGCTTCCGCGTGTTGCCGCGATTTCGCGCGGCGGCGCAGGGCCGGCTTCGTCTCCGGCAGTGCCATGGTTTCTCGCCTGGGCGCTTCGGGCTCGGGCGGAGATGCCGCCGGCTGCGCGATACCGGCATACCGTTCCATGATCTCGCGCACCGCCTTCTCGTGCCGCCGCTCAAGATCGTTGCGGGAAAGCGCCAGAAGGTGGCGGGCCTTCTTCTGCTGGATCAGCATGCGGGCTTCCGCCACGGCCGAATCATCGTCGAAGACGAGCCAAAGCTTGAGCCGGCCACGGGTAAGGTTGAGAGCGTGTTCGACACGCGCCGCCACAGTGTCGGAAGGGCGGTTTTTCGTCGCTGCCATCATCTGTTCCAAAATTTTCCGAAAAGGACGACCACGGGAGGTCTTCGAATCGATTATACGTTCATGATTTGTTCCACCCAAGAACAATACCAAGTCTTGAAAGATGTGCCAGAAACACCACATATAATCTGTCCCCGAAAGCTGCCTTAACCGATCCGAACGTTCCCCTGTCCGCTTACCGGACATGTGGAGCGCGTCGTCCTGCGGCATGTCTGTTCCGGGGCTTCAGCCCTCGTTACGGAGAGACGATCATGCGGTATCTTCCAACCATCCAGCTCACGTCACAGGTATCCATGCTGCTGTCGGAGGGAGCCTTGCGCCTTCAGCCGGGCCAGTGGGTCACGGGCGAAAAAGGCATCGGACGATATCTGCGGACCGATCACAGGACCGGCACGACCTATGTAAGCTGGGTCCGGCCCGGCGACGACTGGGCAACCCAGTCCCAGCGCTTTCATCGCGCCTGCATGAAGGGCTATGTCGGCAAATACGCCTCGCGCTACGAAGGGCTGAAGCCGGCACGCCTTGGCGGCCGGAGACTTGCCAGCCGGAAACTTGACGACCGACGGCTTGGCGGCCGTTCGCCCCTGCCCTCCTCCAAGATGGAAGAGGGCGGAGGTCATTCGGCGGCCACCTCGTAACGTTCCTCATGCTGCGGGATCACGCCCAGGGTCATGCCGACTTCCTCGTTGGTCATGGCCTTCGGGTATGAAGCGACGTAGCGGTCGAGGGCGGCGATGCATTCGGCGACGGAACCGGCCCCGACGGCCTTGCAGTCCTCGAACGCATAAGGCGTCGGGCGGAACCAGTGGGTCACATAGCAGCCGCCATGTCCCTTGCAGCCATGTCCCTTGCCGGCGCTCAGCGCCGCCGACTGGTCGATGGTGAAGGCGAAGCGGCCGTCGAAGCCGATCTTGGCATGGGCTTCACGCAGGCGCTTCTGGAGCTGTTCCAGCGTCATGTCGGATGTCTTTCTCATCATGCGGCCTCATCCATGCTGCCGTCGATGCGGTGCCGCGCCCATTCGGCATCGGCCCAAAGCGCTTGGGCAACGGCGCTGATGTGGCGGGCGAGCGCCGGTTTGGTATCGGGCCGGACAAGCCGGTCGAGATGGCAGGCGAGGCCCTTCGCTTCGGCGTGAACCCAGCGGGCGAACCGCCGGTCACGTTCGGCGGCGGACCGATACCACCGGGGCATCTGATCGAAGGAGCTTTCCAGTTCGTCCTCCCAGGCGGTGCGCGTCAGCAGACCACTGGGGGAGCGGAAGATTTCGCCGGCTTCGGCGTTGTGTATCATGGTCATGCGAGGGGTCCTCCGGTGAGGCTTCCTCCGGGCGCGGAGCTGCGTTCACGCAGTAGTATTAAGATGGTGACTCCGCAAAAAAATGCGATATCGCACCCATCAAAACGGCAGTTCATCGAAGGCGAATCTCTTGTCGAACACCGGCTGGTTGGTCTCGACCGCGTCCACGGTTTCCTCATGCGGACGTGCGCCCGAGAGAACCTGGAAGCGGCTGGTGAAACGGTCCAGCACGACCTCGGTCGAGTGGTTGTCCTTGCCGTCCCTGCCGCTCCAGCGGCGGGTCCGGATCTGGCCTTCCAGCGCCACCAGGGTACCCTTGCGGGCACGGCGCTCGATCACGTCGACCAGTCGCTCGTCCCAGACGACGACGCGGTGCCACTCGGCGCGCTCCTCGCCCTTGGCGACTTCGCTGGTCGCAAGGCTGAAGCTCGCCATGCGGTTGCCGCCGGCAGTGACGCTGATTTCCGGATCGCGGCCAAGCCGGCCGACGGCGATGAAGCGCTGATACATCGGGAATTCTCCTGACCGGCGGAAGTCGGCGTCATGCCGCCTGCTGGTCGTTCTCGTGTCGGTTCAGGATCTCGTTCTTCTTCTGCGAGAATGCGGAAATCATGCGGTTCTGCGCCGCCTTGTCGACCGAGCCGATCTCCCGGATGCGGGCGTTAATTCCACTGCGCCACAGGTCGTCCAGCGCGTCCAGATCGGCCACGGCATCCAGCTTTTCCTTCAGATCGGCTTCGAACTTCTCGACCGCCGGGGGCTGAAGGTCCGGGTTGGTCTTGACCGTGTAGAAGACTTCCGACTCCTCGCGGTACTTGCTGTCGTCGAACTGGCCCAGGTAGATGTCGGCAGCCAGACCGACCTGGAGCATGCATTTGCCGATGGCGTCGGTCATCGACATCTTGAAGCACTCGTCGTCGGGACGCTCGGTACCGTCGCGGTTGCGGCGGACCATCTCCGTGCCGCCCCATTGCGGTCCGGTGAAGTGCTTCTCGCCGGTCTGCGGATCGACGTACCAGACGCGGCAGCAGATGAAGACCATGCGCTCGGCGATCGTCCATTCGAGTTGCTCGTAGCCCCAGCCCTTGCCAACCGGGCCGAACACCTCAGTCATCATCTGGAGACGCCAAGCCGGATCGATCTGGGTGCCCCGGAACCCGCCGGCCCGCTGGAACGGCTTCGTCGCCTTGGGATCGGTCCGCTTCAGCGCGTTCCAGAATTCCAGGTTGTCGCGCATGGGCACTTGGCCGCTGGTGGCCGGGGTGGTGGTTTCGGTTTCCGGCCCTTCGGCCGGCTTTGCTAAGCGTGGCATGCTGCGGTTCTCCAAGGGTCGAACTTTCGAAATCTCAGTCGTTCAGAAGGTCGTAGGTCAGTTCGGCGGCCGCCAGTTCCGATGCTTGTTCCGGCACCCAGGTTTCCGACCGGTTCCGGTACTTGCGCGGCAGATCGCCGACGCGGAGCGACAGCTTGCCGTCACGGGACCGGCTGAGGACGATGCCGCGCGCAGACGGATCGGACGGCGGCACGAAGGCGATCCTGGCCCCTTCCGGCATCATCGCCTTCAACTCGGCTTCGGCGGCGCGATAGGTCTGGACGCGGTCGTGGTTGTCGCTCAGCACGGCGCCGACCGTGACGAAGCGGTTATGCATGGACATGTCGAGGACGCTCATGTCCTCGATATCGGGCGCTTCCACCGGCAGCGGATCGCCCGGTTCGATGTCGTTCTCCACGTGCCACCAGAATGCCTGGATCGTTTCCAGCAACAGGCCGGCGTCCGAGTCGTTTCGCTCCACCGTCAGGCAGGAGTACCCTGACGGGCGAAGGACGGAGAGGATGCTGCACGGAAACCCCGAAACCATCATCTGATGCTGGAGCTGCCAGTAATACTTTGTCGCCAGATCCTCGTCGGTCCTGAAGCCAGAATGGAACTTGGCTTCCAGGATCGTGTCGGGCGGTTCCATCGGGTCGCGCGGCGGCGTTCCCCAGGTCATGAAGTCCAGGTTCGCCACGATGTGATCGAACCTCGGATGCACGTAGGTACGATGATCGGCTGGATAGGCGCCTATTCCTGTACGAAAAGTATAAAAACGCGGGTGGAGATGTTCCGTCGCGATACCGATCTGCACGGCTGGAACGAAGTCCAGCCGGGGCTGTTCCGCCTGGCCGGTCTTCTCCCGCCATAGGCTGGTCCAGTCTCCGTCCATGATACGGACGGCATCGCTGGACCCAATGCGCCCGGCCCGGAATTCTCTCTGGTCTTCGGACAATGCCATCTGTCGATCCCTGAGCCGCTGCACCTTCGCATCAGCATCATCCCTATATGGGCATAGTTTCCCCAATGTTAACTGCGAATTCGCACTTAACCAAGAACAAAATGTGAACGACGATGAGAATCCGACTCGGAGCCGCCTCCGAGTCGGAGCGGCTGCGAAAACCAGGCTTCAGGACCTTGGTTGGGCGTCAGACTGTGGCGTCGGCCCGAAGTGGGCGAACGACGAGAATGGCGACGCCGACCATCTCGGCACCCTCGGCGACCATGGGGCAGCAGTCCGGGTCGGTGCTGATGGGTACCAGTTGGGGATGGTAGTAGCGATAGGCGCAGATCGACGCTCCATCGACCGTGATGACCATGTCGCCCTTGCGGGGCGGCACCTGATCGACCGGCTCGATCACGATCTGATCACGCGGCAGCAGACCGCCGGCATTCATATGGAGCGAATTGATCTGGAGAGCGAAGGCGCGGGGCGAGGTCGCCCGGTCCAGCAGAACGCTGGGTCCGCCTCCGTGCAAGGCGGCGCTGACGTAGTCCTGGGCGGCGGTGCGCGACAAGGCCATGACCTTCAGGATCTGGTCATGGCTGAGCACCGGTACGCGGCAGGCGGGCGACAGGGGCGTATTGGTCGACAGGAAGCGCGGTTCCGACCCGGCGGCGAAGGCCAGCTTCCCGATCGTCTCCGCGCTGGGCATGCTCGCGTTCTCGGGGTCCTTCAGGAACCGCGTAAGGTTGGTCGCGGTGATCTCGGCGCGTTTAGCCCATGCGGACGCCGTCCACTGGCGCTCGTCCATGACGGACTTCAGCCAGCGGAAGAGCGATAACCTGATCTGTTGCATCGGCCGAACCCCGTAGTGCGAAAACCGGCGGCACCATGATGGCGTCCATGCAAGTTCGCAAGGATAGGCCGACGATTTGCAAGAAAACAGTGAATATTCCTGCAAAATCGCAGCAGACACCCCTGCTTATAGGACACATTGCCAAGATAACAGGATTTACATCGCGTTTGTTGCCAATAATTCCTCTACCCCATCGGCATGACTGCTGCGAATCAGGAAGCCGATGCCGTATAGCCCAGCCGCAGGCCGCCCCAGTGGCGCCCCAGCACGGTGATCGGCGCCGAAACATCCTTCATCAGGCAGTACTGCCCGCCGCCCATGTCGCGGCGGTAGGTCTGCAACAGGAACGGCCGGGTATTGCGTCCGGCGGATAGACCGACGCGATCGTCGAAGATGCGCCGGTTGCGGCCGTTGGCCGTGTTCCAGGCGACGTCTGCCCCATGCGGCTTAGAGAATTTGCGGTTATGGGTCGGCAGATAGCCGTTGCGGTCCACCGTGACGCAGAACACCATCCGGGCATCGGCTTCCAGCAGCGCCTCCTGGATTTCCGGGAGGGCGGCGTCGGTGAAATCGGTGAAACGCGACCGCAGTTGCTGCGGGTTGGTTCCGGGGATTGGCTGGTAAGCTTCATCGAACAGGGCACTCTCGCTCAGCTTTCCGGCCCGAATGGCATCCTCGAAAAGAGCGGCAATCCGGCTCGCGCCGTTCTGTGCGTGGCGGATGAAGGGGGTATCGACCGTCTCGACATCCAGTTCGGCAATGATTCCGATCAGCCTTTCGCTGACGCCGAGCAGCTTGTTGACCCGGTCGCGTGCCGAGTTCAGATCGCCGCTGGAAAGCAGGACGTCGCCGGTCACATCGGCGATGCGTGCCTCGAAGGACCGCGAAGTCTCGCCGATCACCATGGCGGCCTCGTCGATCCGGCCGGTCTCCCGATCGACCTCGACCATGGCGGTTCCGACCATGTCGATCATGGCGCCGATCGCCTGGGTGCCGACGCCGACGGCCTTGGCCTTGATCATGCTCTCGCCGCTTTCGGCCAGGAGCAGGCGGGCCTGTTCGTTGAGGAAGCGCAGGGTCGTATCGATCTCGGCGGTAGCCTCCCCCGTCTTGTTGGCCAGCGCCTTGACCTCTCCGGCAACCACGGCGAAGCCGCGTCCGGCCTCTCCGGCACGGGCCGCCTCGATCGTCGCGTTCAGCGCCAGAAGGTTGGTCTGCTTGGCGATCGCGTTGATTTCCTGGGCGACCTTGCCGATCCGGGTCAACGCCTCGCGAAGGCCGGCAAGCTGGCTTTCCATGCCGGTCACGCCTTCGACCAGGGCACCGATATCCGTCAGTGAGGTCTTGAGGCGGCCCCGCGACTGCTCCACTTCGGTGAGCGCCCCGTGGGCGACCGAACGGGCGGTCTTGGCCGCCGTGACGATGTGGCTGCTGCTGCTGGTCACACCATGCGCCGCATCGCTCAGGCCGGCGAAGATCTCCGTCTTCTTCGCCATGCGCGAGCTGACATCCTCGACGCTGCCGGCCACGTCGGCGATTTCGATCCCCAGCGTTCCCGCTTCCTGCGCTACCGCGCCGATCAGGAACGACTTACCGCTCAGCATGGTGTCCATCGGCTGGCAGATCCATTTTTTAGTTGTTCCGGAGGTTTGCTTGGCTCCGTTTCAAAATGTTCACATTTGTTTATTAAACGAAGCTTAATTAGCGAATGACCCAATGGGATAAGATATCGCCTGATCGATCAGACAAAATCATACATTGCATCGATTGTTTTTTTACTTCCTACTATACAACCGCGAAACACGGTTGAGCAAAGCAGTCGAAGATCGAAAATCCTGTGATTGCAGGCATCTGGAACAAGTCGGCGCCTTGCCGCTCGAAGCTGGCATCTCCGGAATTTCGCGACCGGGATGAACCTGCGGCGTAATCGTCGAACAGGCTGCCGAAGCCTTGAGCGCTGTCGGAGCCGCCCGGCAGTGCTGTCCAGTCCCGACTTGCCGAATAGACGTCCCAGTCAAGGGTCGAGGCGGCCGTGACCGGCGCCTCCTCCATGCCGTCGAAAGCACCGTTTGGCGCGGCATCGGCAAAGTCAGTCGACGCTCCGGCGTCTTCCGCATCCGCCGAGTCGGTCTTCTCCTCGCCGCCCTCGTTCTCTTCCTCCAACCCCGGAAGCTTGACCTTCAGGCTTCCGGGGTCGATGCCGAGGGTACGCATGCCTTCGCCAACCCGGCCGGCAAGTTCGGCGCCACGGCCGCATACTGCCGCGAAGAGGGTCGGCAGCGAGCCTGCCGACCCAAGGACCGACTCGAAGCCATGGGTCAGATCGGCCAGTGCCCGCCAAGCCCCGGCTTCGCCATCGGGTCCCAGGGTTGCGGCGCTGCTGCCGAACGCGTTCAGTGTGACCCGGTTGATGGCGGCGCTGCCGGTCAGACGGTCGGCGCTCGCATCATATGCCAGATCACGGAACAGGCCAGCCACCGGCCCCTGCCCCGCCAGCTTCAGCATGGCCGCGTCGCGGACCTCGCCGAACATCTCGGAGATCGCCTCCGGCGGTAGGACTTCACCGATCCCGACGCCGGAAGAGGTGCCGAAATAGCTGTCGAGGAACCGAGCCCGCATTTCGCCGGCATCGCCGGCTGCGCCATCCAGGCCGGCCCAGCCGTACAGGATGCCAGTCACTTCGCGCTCCACCACGGCGAGGAAGCCCGCGTCGGTTCCCCCTTGGCCCGATGCCACGAAGTCGGCAACCTGTTGCCGCAGGGCGTCGTTGGTCTCGATCGCGTCGCTCAGATCGGGCAGCAGGCCGTGGCCGCGCAAATTCGGGAATTCGGTCCCACCATCAAGCCCGGCCGTCCAGTCGGCGGCGTCACCGGATGAAACCCCTGCCTCGAAGCCATGACCTTCCCGCACCGCGCCTGCGTTTTGCAGCAGTTCCGTCCAGCCGTCGGCGTTGTCCTGATCGAACAATCCATTCGCGCTGAAATCTCCGGTCGCCACCCCGATCGCCATGGCGGCACGTGTCGCCAGGGTACGCACGTCCAAACCGGCGACCGCTGATGCGGCGGCGGCGTAGTCGGCGCTCCAGTTACGGACCCCTTCCCCGCCTTTCCGCCCGGCACTTTCCTCCAGTTCAAGGCCACCACCGCCACCGCCGGCACCGCCGCCGGCCTCGGTGAACATCGCTTCCAGCGTTTTGCCGTCGAACTCCGAAACCGGGCGGAACCCGTCCTCGGGCATCGACAGGCCAACCGCTTGCTCCGGGTGCGCATCGCATTCTTCCCGCAGTCCTTCGGACGGTGCAGCTTGGACCGGCCGGCGGCCGGTGAAGAAATCGCGAAACTGACTCCGCGCATTTGCAGAGAAAACACCCATCGAGAACTCCGGAACTTCCGCCGGCCGGCAAATCGCCGTGACCGCCATGACCTGTTCGAAGCGCTCTCTTAACTGCGGATTTCATGAAATGGAACGCCAGTGATACAAGTGTATTATTGCGTTTATTGTCAGCAAGCCCAACAAAAGGCTCACCATTGCATGCAATTACATTCGGCGGCATGTGCCGAAGGAAGAAACACTAGTTCTTTCGGATAGGTCCGTATTAATGAAACGGATATAAGAGTAACCGTAATGAGAGCTTTTATAGCGACAGCATGCCGCAGTCCTGATTAGATCAGTTACTGCTTTTCAACTACCTGCCATCCGTCGCCAGCACGGCTCAATTTGAGCCTTGCTTTGGCACCGCGTTGATTGAGCATCCGGGTGCCCCGGTGCTCTATCATGACGTCGAACTGGATCGAGGCGACGTAGATCCCCTTGCTGTCGGTGACGGCGCCCAGCTTCTTCAGATTGACGATCCGCACCGCGTCGGGAATCAGGTCGGCGTTCGGTCCCGCCGCCTGAGCGGCCTTGGCGAGCGACAATTCCTGGTTCGCGGAAACCTCGAGAAGGCTGGCGATCGCCTGTTCGGATGGCACCTCGTCCTGACAGGCGCCCAGCGTCAGGACAGTCAATAACAGCGCAGCCAGCTTCCGCATCACGACCAACCCCGAACGTCGCCCGCCTCTCATGAAGGTTCGATGATCGGGGTATCGGAGTTAAGATTTCACAACCCGCGCCGAATCCGCCCGGCCTCGGCGATTCGCGTATCGAGCCGCTCGTCGCTGAGGCCGTAAGGTTCCTGATGCACGAGCACCTCGGCCTGGGGGAACGCGGCCATGAGCTGCGATTCCACATTGTCGGTGATATCGTGGGCGGCGGCCAGAGTCAGGTGGCTGTCCAGTTCCAGATGCAGTTCGATGAAGACGGTGTTGCCGGCATTGCGGGTGCGGAGATCGTGCATGTCGCGGGTGGCGGGATGGGCCATGACGATCTCCCGGATACGCTTGCGGTCGGCGGGCGGCAGTTCCCGGTCCATCAGCGTATCGAGCGATCCCCTGGCGATCCGGGTCGCTCCGAACACCAGGAATGCGGCGATGCCGAGCGCGAAGATCGGATCAACCAGCCCGATGCCGGTAACGCTGGTTATCAGGAGCGCCGCGATGACCGCGAGGTTCATGAACAGGTCGCCGCTGTAGTGCAGGCTGTCGGCGCCGATCGCCAGCGAGCCGGTCTGCCGGATGACCCGCCGCTGGAAGGTGACGAGACCGATGGTCAGCACGATGGACAGGATCATGACCGCGATGCCTGCGATCCCTTCCTGGATCGGCTGCGGGTTGATCAGCCGGTTGATCGCCTCATAGCTCAGGAAAACGGCCGAGCCGGTGACGAAAGCGGCTTGGGCGAGTGCGGCCAGCGGCTCCGCCTTGCCATGGCCGTAGCGGTGGGTCCGGTCGGGCGGCCGCAAGGCCACCCGCACCCCGAACAGCGTCACCAGCGATGCCAGCAGGTCCGATGAACTGTCGATCAGCGACGACAGGATGCTGACCGACTCGGTAAACAGGTAGGCGGTGAGTTTGGCGACGATCAGCGTCAGCGCTACGGCAACGCTGGCATAGGTGGCGCGACGGCGGAGCGTTCCGTCATGATCGGCCGGTTCGGCCCGGTCCCGGCTGGAATCGGCCATATTTCAATCCCCCCTTGCCCTGTCGGGGGCTATTAAGGGAACAGCCGTTCCGTTGTCCACCCTTTATCTATCCCCGTATTCACCCCCTCCCCTTCCCCTGACGCGGTCCCGCCGTCACGGTGAAAGACGACGCGGTCGTGAAGCCGAAACGGCCGGTCGTGCCAGAACTCGATCCGGCGGGGCAGGACCCGAAAGCCGGACCAGTGCGGCGGCCGGGGAATCGTGCCGATCGCGTGCTTCGCGGTGAACTCCGCCACCCGTTTCTCCAGTTCCCAGCGTCCTTCGAGCGGACGGGACTGGCGCGACGCCCAGGCGCCGATCTGACTGCCGCGCGGACGGCTATGATAATACTCGTCGGCCTCGGCGTCGCTCACGGTTTCGACCGGGCCTTCGACGCGGATCTGCCGTTTCAGGGATTTCCAGTGGAAGCACAGGGCAGCGTTGGGATTTTCGGCTAGCTGCACGCCCTTGCGGCTTTCGAGGTTCGTGTAGAAGACGAAGCCCCGGTCGTCGATTCCCTTCAATAGGACCATGCGGACCGAGGGCACCCCGGAGGCGTCGGCGGTCGCGAGCGCCATGGCGTTCGGGTCTTCCGACTCCGATTTTTCCGCATCGGCCATCCATTGGCGGAACAGTCCGAAGGGATCGCTGGCATTAAACTCAATCATCTGTGATCCCGGTCATACGCTGGAGTGAAACGGAATATACATTATTAGAGACGATACGGTTTTCCACGTGTCGGCGGACAGACCGGTCGGCCGATTCTTGTGGCGGTATCCTCGACGGGGATACCGGTCCGATGTCTGAATTGGCAGCGCCTGGGTCAAGCCGTCGCACTCTGGCATGAAATAACGAGGCTTTGCAGCAAGATGCTCACGAAAATCGCTCCGGCGCTGGTCGCCTTGACGCTTATGGCTGGATGCACGACGGACGGCATTGGTCCCAAACAGGGATTCGGCACGCTGGGCGGCGCCGCGGCCGGTGGCCTGCTCGGTTCGCAGATCGGTGGCGGCACCGGCAAGCTCGTGGCAGTGGGCGCCGGCACGATCCTCGGCGCCCTGCTGGGCAGCGAGATCGGCTCCTCCCTCGACCGGGCCGATCAGGCTTACGCCGGGCGGGCGGTCGAGCAGGCTTATGCGGCCCCGATCGGACAGAAGATCGTCTGGAACAATCCCGAGAGCGGCAACTCCGGCGTGATCGTGCCAACCCGTGAGGGCCGTCAGCCGAACACAAACGCTTATTGCCGGGAATACCAGCAAACGGTTACTGTCGGGGGCAGAACCCAACAGGCTTTCGGCCAAGCTTGCCAGCAGCCCGACGGTTCCTGGAAGATCGTGCAGTAAGCTGCGGCGGTCAGCCAGGGAAAGTCTGGTCTGTCAAGACGCCCGCCACCGGTCCGGATGGCGGGTGTTCGCCGTTGTGCCGGATCTTTTTTGACAGGATACTTTATCTCGTGGCCGTC
>Ga0190275_10003108_pt1 | contig 11806 bp, 12 predicted proteins | sample Popmic550T_FD_133745 | JGI IMG/M metagenome (GOLD analysis project Ga0190275, IMG submission 133745) | Populus adjacent soil microbial communities from riparian zone of Yellowstone River, Montana, USA - 550 T | ecosystem: Environmental > Terrestrial > Soil > Riparian zone > Trees stand | place... | reverse complement strand
GCCTGCGGGGGGCGCGGTCGTGACCGCCGTGGCGCCGGTCGGCCTGCGTGACCGCGCCGCCGGCACGGTCACGTTCACGACGTCGCTCGGGTTGGGGCGCAAGCTGGAGCGGATCGCGCGCAATCCCCGTGTGGCGCTTGGCTACCACGCGCGCGAGCACGGTTTTTCGCAGGCTCCCGGCTTCGTGCTGGTCCAGGGCGACGCGCAGCCGGCGATCGAGCCGGATCGCAGCTACCTCGAGGGCACGGTGAGGCCCCAGGCGACGCGCTTCATGGGGCCGCCGAAGGAGGGAAAGCTGTTCTGGGACCGGTGGCTGCGCGAGTACTACCAGGACCGGATCCCCGTGGCGGTGGATATCGAGCGCCTGACCTTCTGGGCGGACGACCGGTGCGCCGAGCTGTGGGACACGCTCGGGACCGCGCCGGCCGGCGAGCCGCCCGCACAGGATGAACCCGCCAAGGGCGCGGGCCCGCGCGTCGACTCGGAGCGCGCCGCAGGGCGCCTGCGCTCGCTCGACCACCAGCTGCTGGCGTACGTCGGCGACGACGGCTACCCGGAGGTCGTCCCGGTACAGGTCGAGGGCGCCGGCCCGGAAGGCATCCGCCTCACGTCTGAGCGCCTGCTCCCACCCGGGGGTCGCCGAGCGGGCATGCTCGCGCACTCGTACCGCGCCAAGCTGATCGGCCTCGCTGCCCGGCAGCACACCGGCTGGCTGACCGTGGACGGGGACGGCGCCCTGTACGCGCCACACACCGAGTCGGGATTCCGCGCCCCGGCGAACAAGACGGCGCTGCTGCTGGCGAACGGGCTGCTCGCCAAGCGCGGCCTGCGCAAGGCGCGCCGCGCCGCGGCGGCCACCAGCTAGGTGGTCCACTCGTCGTTTTGCCGCACGGAGGGATGGGGTATCCGCCTCCCGTGGCAGACAGCGATCCGGATCTGAGCACGATCGACGGGACCCCGGACCCGGTCCCCGGGCTACCTGCGCCGGAGAACCTGCGCGCCGAGTCCGGCGCCGGCCCGGCCCAGTACGGGGCGATCAATGCCGTCTACGCCGCCCTCTTCGCGACAGCGCTGGTGGCGACACGGGGCGGGGACGCCGACGCGGAGCGTCTCGGGAGCGCCGAGCTGCTGCCGTTGACCGCTGCCACGTTCTCGATCTCGAAGATCGTCGCACGCGAGAAGGTGGGGTCGTGGGTACGCGAGCCCTTCGTGGACGACCCGGTGGGCCGCAAGCAGCCGCGCGGCGGGCGCTTTCAGCGCGCGCTCGGCGAGCTGGTCACGTGCAGCCGGTGCGTCGGGGCATGGACGGCGCTGGGCCTGGTCGGCCTGCGGCTCGCGCAGCCCCGCACCGGACGCACCGTGACGACGGTGTTTGCCGCGGCCGGGCTGAACGACTTCATGCAGGCCGGCTTCCGCGGCCTGTGCAACTGGGCCAACTCGCCGCGTCACTAGCGCGGCGTGTGCCGGCGGCGCCCGGACGGGCACCGCCGGTCAACGCCAACGGCCTGCTTACTTCGAGTGCGAGCCGCTCGAGGCGGTGCGCCGTGCCGTGCCGGCGCGGCGGCTGCCGCTGCGCGACGAGGTGCTGCGCGCGGATGTCGAGCGCGACGAGCCGTTGCGCGAAGCGGTCGTCTTGCGCGACGAACCGCTGCGAGAGGCCGTCCGCCGAGTGCTGCCGGCGCGGCTCCGACTCGTCGTGCCGCTGCGGCTGGTCGTGCGCCGGCGACTGGTGGTCCGCCGCCCGCCGTTGCGCTGAGAGGCCGGGATCTCGGCCTTCGCGACCGCCTGGGTCAGCTTCGGGATCAACTTCTCGAGGAATCCCGCCATGCGCTTCTCCTCGCGCAGGATCGCCTTCGCGAGCTGCTCGGTCTCGCGGTCGCCGACGGTCTTCGCGAGCGTCTCGATCGACGTGTAGGTGCCGATCTCCTCAGCCTCGCTCTGGAACTCCGTCTTGGCGTTCTTGAGCATCTTCTCCTGTGCGCCCGTCCCGCGCAGCATGTGCACCTGGCCCTGCGCCAGCGCTGCTCCCCGCGCCGCGCCCTCCTGCACACGCCCGGCCGCCTTCTGGACGACGCCGCCGATGCCCTCCGCCTGGCCGCCGAGCTGCTTGATGCGGCGCTCCACCTCGCGGGCGTGGCGCTTCGTCTCCGTCAGGTGCTGCTGCAGGCGCTTGCGGTCCGTCGCGATCTCTGTCATCGCGATGTGTGCCTCGAGCGCCTGCTCGAGCTGGCGCTCCTTCGTGTGCGCCTCGTTCAAATACTGGATCAGCTTCGCATCGCGCGCATTGACATCTGGCACGGATGCCTCCTTCCGGTCGTTTGCGTCGAGCGGCGGCCCGCGAGACATCCTGAACACTGCGGCGAGCCGCGACGTTCGCGTTACTTGATGCCCATTGCGCAGGTTTTCACACCTTGCGAAGAACTTCTAGCGCAGCGTGTCCGCGATCCCTGTGGCGTTCATGTGCGCGATCGACTCGATCGAGATCATCGGGTTGACCCCCGACGCGGTCGGGAACGCGGAGGCGTCACAGACGTAGAGGTCCCGCACCTCCCACGTCTCCCCCCGCGGGTTGCAGGCCGACGTCTCCGGCGAGCCGCCCATGCGCGCGCTGCCCATGATGTGGAACGAGCCGTAGGTGCAGTGCCCCGCGTTCCACCCGCACGCGTCCGCGTCACGGATGAACTGCTCCCGCCGGCCGTTGCCGGGCCGGTAGGCGACGTCACGGGAGTGTGAGGAGAAGATGTGCTGGGCGCCGGCCGCCTCGTGGATCTGGGCGGCGCCCTCCACGCCCCGACGGACGTGGCCCATGTCGTAGTCGGAGAGCTTGTACCGGACGATGGGATGCCCCGCGCGGTCCACGCGGACCTCACCCGCGTCGCGGTCGCGCAGGAGCACGCCGATCGGGACGGAGTTGGGCAGCGCCTCCATCATCCGGAAGTGCTCGCGACTGCCGCGCCACGGTGAGAACACGACCAGCAGGCTGGGATGGATTGCGGCGGTCTCGTACTTCACCCCGTAGCCGCCGTCCATGTAGCGGTGCTGATCGGAGTAGATCGCCTGCATCGTGCCCTCCCAGGGCCGCACCTCCTCGTCGAAGACTCCCCAGATCACCGTCGCCGGATGCAGGCGCAGGTGCTTGCCGATGTTCTGGTTCTCGAGCCCGGAGCGGCGCAGGAACGCGGGAGTGTGGATCGCTCCGCAGGCGGCGACCACCGCCCGCGCCCGCACCGTCACCCGGTGACCGTCGGCCGTGTGCGCCTCCACCCCCCTCGCGGCACCGCCCTCGACTACCACCTTCTCGGCGCGGGTGTTGACGAGGATGCGCGTGCCGGCCGTGTGCGCGTCCGCGAGCCATGTCTTCACCGTGGACTGCTTGGCGCCGAACCGGCAGCCGTAGTTGCAGTAGCCGCACTTCTCCCCCTGCTCGCACCCGCGCACGTTGCGCGGCATGAAGTCCGCGTGCCACCCGAGCTCGGCCAGGCCGCGCTGCAGCACCTGCTCGCGCGCAGACGGGGCGTTGTGCTCCTGGTTCACGCCCAGGCGGTCGCAGACCGCGTCGAGACTAGCGCCGTACTCCTCCGACGCGAACGCCGGCACGCCGTGCGAGGCCCATTCCTCGCGCACGTCGTCGGGGGTCCGGAAGGAGGTCGTGTAGTTGACCGTGGTACCGCCGCCGAGGCAGCTGCCTGCCAGGAGGCCGACGCTCTGGTCGTGCGTCGCGGCGCCCCCGCCGTACATGTACATGCGGCCGTAGCCCTCCAGCTCACCGCCATCGAAGTCCTCGTCGTCGTAGTAGCCGCCCGACTCGAGCACGACCACGTCGAGACCGGCCGCCGCCAGCACCCCGGCTGCTGTCCCGCCGCCTGCTCCGGAGCCCACGACGCAGACGTCGCACTCGAGCGTGGTGTCGCCGTCGACGTCCAGCGGTCGCAGCGCCTTGGGCGCCGCCTCCGGATTCTTGCCGAGGGGCCCGGCGTACCCGATCGCGTCCCAAACGGGGCTGCGATCGCCGTTCGGGCCCGGGACCATGTAGTAGAACAGCAGCGCGGCCTTGCGCAACGCCTGAAAGGCGGACCGCCGCTGCGGCATGCGGCTGTCACACCAGTTCAGAAGCACGCGTTCGCGCCTCTGCGGCGACAGCTCGCTGAAACGGGACAACCCACCCCCGCCCAGGGCGGTCAGCAGATGGGTGTCCCACAGGGACAAGAGCTGCGCGACCTGCTTTCGCTCGGCCTCGCGCGGGTTCATCGCGACGGCTTCCCACACAACTGCGGGGACGCCCATGCCGGTCGCGCTCGGCGTGCCGTTGGAGCCCGGGGCGAACGTGTCACAGATCGCGTCCAGCGAGCGCCGCTGTCGGGGGCTCAGCTCCACCGGTTCGATCCTAACCGGGACGGGATCAGGGACGGCAGTCCGGGCACGCGCCGCGCAGCACGACGTCGTGCTCGGCGACCGTGTGCGCCAATCGCCGCGAGAGGCGGTCGATCGCGTCCTCGAGCGCGGGGTCCTCGAACGAGGACACCTTGCCGCAGCGGTCGCACACGACGTGGTGATGGTGGTGGCCGCTCGGGAGCGCGGGCTCGTAGCCGGAAGCGGACCCCACGTCGAGGCGTCGGACCAGCCCCAGGCGCGCAAGCAGGTCGAGCGCCCGGTAGATGCTTGCGATCCCCACCACGCGGCCCTCGGCGCGCAGTCCGTCGAAGACCTCCTGTGCCGTGAGACAGCAGGCCTGGGCCGCCATCAGGTCGATCACCGCCGCCCGGGCGCCGCCGCTGCGGTGACCTGCCCGCCGCAGCTCCGCCGTGGCGTGCTCGGCCCACTCGCCATGCCTGCGTGACCTTGTGCCCACGATGCCGATCATAGACCGTGGACAGGCGCGATGGTAATGAGAACTGTTCCCATTATCTGGTATACCTCGCCCCCGATGGATGCCCTGCCGGCCCCCTTCGACCTGCCGTATGTCCAGCGCGGAATGGCCGAGATGCTGCTGCTCTCGGTGGGCGCGGGGATCCTCGGCTGCTGGATCGTGCTGCGCGGCCTCGCCTTCTACTCCCACGCGGTCGGCAGCGCCGCCTTCCCCGGATTGGTGCTCGCGGACGGCCTCGGCTTCGCCGCCCCGCTGGGAGCGCTGGGCGCCGCTACCGCATTCGCGCTCCTGATCGCCGCTCTTGCCGGCCGGGAGCGCCTTGGGCCCGACGCCACGACGGCCGTCGGCCTCGCCGGGATGCTGGCGCTCGGGGTGATCCTGGCCAGCGACGTGTTCAAGACGGGCGTGGGAGTGGAGACGCTGCTGTTCGGCAGCCTGCTGCTGGTGGAACCGCGCGACCTGGTGCTGGCGGGCGTGGCGAGCGCGGGCGCGCTCGCGGCGACCCTGACGCTGGGCCGGAAGTGGCTCGCGACAGGCTTCGACCCCGGCGCCGCAAGTGCGCTGGGTGTGCGGGGGCGGCTGTACGACGGGGTGCTGGTCGCCCTCGTGGCCCTCGTGGTCGTCGCCGCTCTCTCCGCGCTTGGCGCGCTCCTCGTGGCGGCGCTGGTCGTCGTGCCGGCCGCAACCGTGCGCCTCTGGACCAACCGCCTGGTGCCATGGCAGGCGATCACCGTCGCTCTCGTGGCGGCCGAGGGGATCGCGGGACTCACGCTGTCGGTGGAGCTGAACGCTCCGCCCGGAGCCACGATCGCGGCGCTCTCGGGCACGGTGTTCGCAGGCTCGGCCGCGTTTCAGATCCTGCGGTCGCGTGGGCGCCGGATCACGTTCGCGGTGGCAGTCGGCGCCGGTCTCGTCCTCGCACTTGGCGCCTGCGGCAACGGCGGCGACTCCGGAGTCCGAGTGGTGGCGACCACGACACAGGTCGCCGACTGGGCCCGGCTGATCAAGGGCGACGGGTTCACCGTGCATCAGCTTCTGAAGCCGAATACCGACCCCCACGAGTACGAGCCGCGGCCGGACGACGTGGAGGCGCTCGCCGACGCCGACGTGATCTTCCGCAGCGGGGGCGACCTCGACGATTGGATCGACGAGGCCGCCGACGACGCCGGCAGCAAGGCGGAGGTGGTCGACCTGAGCAACGGGCTGCCGCACCTGCGGCGCCCCGGCGGCGAGCTCGATCCGCACTGGTGGCACGACCCTCGCAACGTGACGCGGGCGGTGCTGCGCATGGCGGAGGGACTCGTGCGCGCCGCCCCCGAGCGCGAGGCGCAGGTGGCCCGGCGCACGCGCAACTACGCCCTCCTGGTGCGTGCCGTGGACCTCGAGGTGGCGCGCTGCATGCGCAGCATTCCGTCCGCCCAACGCAAGCTCGTCACCGACCACGATGCCTTCGGCTACTTCGCCGCCCGTTACGGGATGCAGGTGGTCGGCACCGTCATCCCGGCGCGCACCACCGTCGCGCAGCCCTCCGCCGGCGAGCTCGCCCGGCTGGCGGACACGATCGAGCGCGAGCGGGTGCGCGCCGTGTTCCCCGAAAGCTCCGTGAGCGCGGACGTCGCCCGCGAGATCGCTCGTCAGACCGGCGCCGATTCGAGCCACGTGCTGCACGCCGATAGCCTGGGGCCGGCCGGCTCACGGGCAGCGAACTACATCGGGATGCTGATCGCCAACGCCGACTCGATCGTGCGCGGGCTGACGGGGGAGCGATGCCGGGCGTGATGAAGCTCCTCGAGGTGAAAGGCGTGGCCGCCGGCTACAACGGCACACCGGCACTGCGGGATGTCACCTTCGCCGCCGAGCGCGGTACCCGCATCGGGGTACTGGGGCCCAACGGCGGGGGCAAGACGACTTTGTTCCGGGTGCTGCTGCAAGAGCTGCGCGCAAGCCGCGGGACCGTCGCCCTGGACGGCCGCTGTGGCACTGTTCCCCAGACCGAGCGCTCCCGGCTCGACTATCCGGTGAGCGCGCTGGACGTGGCGCTGATGGGCGTGCTGCCCCGTTTGGAATGGTGGCGGCGGCCCGGACGGGACGAGCGGCGCGCCGCGCTCGAGGCGCTTGCGACCGTCGGTCTGGCCGACGTCGTACACGAGACGTTCGGCGAGCTTTCCGGTGGACAGCGCCAGCGCGTGCTGATCGCGCGCGCCCTGGTCCAGGAAGCCGACCTGCTCCTGCTCGACGAGCCCTTCTCGGGTCTCGACGACCGCAGCTCGGATCGCCTGATGGAGCTGATCGACGACCTCGCGCGGGAGGGACGGGGCGTGATGGTCGCCACGCACGACATGGAGCAGACGCGCGCCTGGGACCGGGTGCTGTGCCTGAACGTGGGCCAGGTCGCCTACGGGCCTCCGGAAATCGTGCTCACTCGGGAGGTCATCGAGACCACGTACGGCGGGTCGATCGTCGTGCTGCCGTCCGATGATCAGGGTTTCACGGCTGGAGTGCTGCCCGCGCACCATCACGTGCACCCGCACTGAAATGCCGTTCGCCGCCGACGTAGCCGATCTCCTGCTCGACCCGTGGCGCAGCGGCATCACCAGCCGCGCGCTGATGGAGATCCTCCTCATAGCCTTCGCCGCCGGACCGCTCGGGTGCTGGGTGGTGCTCTTCGGCCTGTCGTACGGAGCCGAGTCGCTCACGCACGCAATGCTCCCCGGGCTGGTGATCGCGGCGCTGGCAGGGTTCCCGCTCATGCTCGGCGCCGCACTGGGAGTCGTGATCGCCGCGCCGGCCGTGGCCCTGGCCGGCCGGCTGCCGACGATCGGAGCCGACACGGCGATCGCGGTGGTGGTCACGTCGCTGGTCGGAGCAGGTGCGCTGCTTGCGCTGGCGCCGGCGTCGCCGGCCGGCGTCCAGGAGCTGCTGTTCGGCGACGTGCTGGGCGTCTCGAGTGGGGAACTGCTGCTGACGGCCGCACTCGTGGCGGTCGTGCTGGCGGCGCTGCGCGGGGCGCACGGAAAGCTGCTGACTGTCGGCTTCGACCGCGCGAACGCTCCCGCCTTCGGCGCCAGCCCGCGCGCGGCGGACGCCTTGCTGCTGTTGCTCATCGGCGCGTTCACCATCGTCGCCGTGCAGGCGCTCGGGACCCTGCTGGTGCTTGCGATGCTGGTCGGGCCGGCAGCGACGGCGCGCCTCGTGACGGATCGGCTGCGCGGCATGATGGCCCTGGCCGCCACGATCGCCGCGGCCGGCGGCGCGACCGGGCTGTACGTCTCCTACTACGCGGACACCGCGGCCGGCGCGTCGATCGCGGCGGTGATCGTCGTCGTCCACATCGCCGCGGTGGCCGGCCTCAGGCTCTCAAAGGCTTATCTAAAGTCCGGGCCAGTGACGGGCCTCGAACCCGCGCGCTGAACGGCGCGCGTTCTGCCACCGTGATCCGCGCCGCCCGGCGCGCCCGCTGGTGTCGAAGCGCAGCCCGCCCACCTCCATGTACACGTGGCCGGCGTTCGCGTACACGGTGATCCACCGCCCGCGGCCGGGCTCGCCCCAACCCGCGAGGTCGCCGGACGCGAGCGGCGCTCCGAGCATGCCGGCCGCGGCCAGCGCATAGCTAACCGAGCCGGAGCAGTCGTACGCGTCGTCGATGAACGAGCCGTGGCCTCCGCCCCAGCGGTAGGGGAAGCGCGCGATCGCGTTCCCGCCCGCCACGGCCTGCTCGACCGCGCGCGGGGCGCCGGGAGGGGTCTGCGCGTAGCCCCCCGACACGGTCACGCCTCCCCCCTTCGCGCCCGGCCGCCGGCCGTAGTAGCGCTCGAGCTCCCGCAGGTCGCGCCGTACCTCCTCGTCGGAGGGCGCCCCCGGACTGATGCCCTCCTCCGCCGTCGCAGCCTCATCCGGGCTCGCGGCGAGTGGATGCGCCTCCGCCGAGCTGGGCTCGGGGTGTGCCTGCGCCTCCTCGGTGTCGCGCACGCTCTGGCCCGGCTCGCGACTGGCCGCCGCGGGGCCGCCGGACCGAGGGTCGTCACCGCCCACGGCGACCACCACGGCCAGCGCCGCGACCGCCGCCAGGCAGGTCGCGAGCGCGACCACCCGCCTGCGCGAGAGCACGCGTCGCCGCTGCGTGGTTTCGGGCGCGCTCATTCTCCCTCGTGTGGTTCGTCGTCGTGTGGCCTGATTCCTGGAGGACCCTCGAGCCGGCTCACGACCGCGACCGGAAAGGCGATTTTCCAGCCACCGTCATCCCGGCCCAGCACGACACCGCTGTCGTACGGCGGGTTTCTGCTGGTCACCCTCGCCGTGGCCGTGTCGCCTGAGATCCGCAGGTCTCGAATCTGCGGGCGGGAGGCCACTAGAGCGTCCCGTCTGAGCTCCTTGGTCGCCTGTTCGCACGAGTCGGCGCGCTCGCCCGGCGGGAGCTGCTGCATGCCTCGTTGCGCGACATTGGTCATCAGCGCGCAGGCAGCACGCGCGTCGCCGCGCGCGAACGCCGCGAAGTACCGGCGCACGACGATCTCGGCGTCGTCCGAGGTGGTTGCGGTGGCAGAGGTCTCATCCTGCCCATCTCCACACGAGGCCAGCGCGGCTGACGCGACGAGGGCCACCCCGACCGCCCTCAACGAGCATCTCACGCCGGCCAGCATAATCGTGCCACGTTGTAGGATCGACGCCTCGATGGCTGCCGAACCAGTGACCGAGGTGATCGCCGGCGACGGGTACGCCGTCGCCAGCATCGACGCCATCGGCGAGGACTACGGCTTTCGCAAGATACGGCGCGAGCTGGGCGTCACCGCCTTCGGCATCAACGCGATCGTGATCCCCCCGGGCTACGCGACGGGCCGCCACTTCCACGACGAGCAGGAGGAGACCTACTTCGTCCACCGCGGCACGATCGAGTTCGAGTTCGGGGACGGCTCGAAGCACGTGCTCGGTCCCGGCGGCCTCGCACGGGTGGACGCGGCGACGGTGCGCAAGATCCGCAACGTCGCAGACGAGGACGCCCTGTACGTGATCGTCGGCGGCAAGGACGGTTACGTCGGCCGTGACGGGCGCCTGCCGGAGGGCGAGGAGAGCGCCAGGGGCCCGGGCCTCCCGCCGGGTGCCGCATGAGCTTCATCGCCTACGTGATCCTGATCGCGCTCACGGGCATCGTGGTCGGCGCGCTCGCGCGCCTGGCACTCCCCGGCAGGGACCCGATGTCCCTCGGTCAGACGATGTTGATCGGGATCGGCGGGTCGCTTGCGGCAGGACTGCTCGCCGACGTCGTCTTTCCCCGTGGCTATGGGTTCCCGATCGCGGTGTTGTTCGCGACGGTGATCGTCTACTTCGTCCGCCGCTCCCGCGGCGGCTCGCTGAGCGACCCCGGCCGCCCGCCGCCCGGCCGCTAGCCCCTAGGCTCGAGCCGCGCCCCCGCGCGCTCCTCGACCACCTCGAGCAGCGCCGCGAAGTCCTGGTCACCGAGACCACGTTCGCCGGCGTCGGCGAGGATGCCCTCGGTCGCCTCGATCATCTCCGTGCCCACGCCCGCGGCGCGCGCCTCCTCGAGGCAGAGCCGCAGATCCTTCAGCATATGCTCGAGCTTGAACAGCGTCGTGTAGTCGTGTGAGCGCATCGGGCCCTGCTTCAGGTCGAACATCGCCGAGGCGCCAGAGCCGGCGCGGATCACCGCCACCAGCGCGTCGAGGTCCGCCCCCGCGCGTGCGCCGGCGATCAGAGCCTCTGCCGCCACCGCGGTGTTGGCGGCTGCGACGGCATTGTTGATCACCTTCAAGAGCTGCCCGTGCCCGACTGGCCCCACGTGCAGGATCAGCTCGCCCATCGCATCGAACAGCGGCCGCGCCCGCTCGAAGTCGCCTTCCTCGCCGCCGGCCATGATCGTCAGCGTCCCGTCCTCGGCCTTGGGGGACGAGCCCGTCACCGGCGCGTCCATGAACGACACGCCTCGCTCCTGAAGGCCGGCGCCCACCCGCCGGGCGACCGCCGGGCCGATCGTCGACATGTCGATGCACAGCAGGCCGGGACCCTGCCCCGCGCCCTCCTCGCCGAGCAGCACGGATTCGACCTGGTCACCGTCGACCACCATCGAGATCACCACGTCGCTGTTCGACGCGAGCGCCTGCGGCGAGGAGGCGACGGCGGCGCCGTGGCGCGTGGCCCACTCGTCCGCGGTCGAAGCGGTGCGGTTCCAGACCGTCAGCTCGAACCCGGCCCGCACGAGATTTGCCGCCATGCGCGAACCCATGATCCCGAGCCCGATGAAGCCGACGCGATCGGGCATCGTCAGCGTGGCAGCGACTCGGCGAATTGGACGAACTTGCGTGTGTCGCGCAGCGGTGGCCCGTGGCCGAAGACCACGAGGGCGGGCTCGAGCGCGCCCAGCCGGCGCGCCGATTCGCGGTTCAGCGCCGGGTCGGTGGTGAATTCCACGCGCGGCTCGTGCAGCCCGGTGATGCCGGTCAGGATGTTCATGTTGTTAAGGACGTCGCCTGCGATCAGGGTCCGGTCCGACTCTCGCCAGTAGGCCACGTGACCGGGCGAGTGTCCGGGCACGTCGAGCACCCTGAAGCCGGCGACCTCGTCGCCCTCCCGCAACCGGCGCGCCACCGGGTACGGCAGTCCCGCCCAGGCCCAGGTGATCACCTTGTTGATCCGGTGGTTCTTTTGGCCCAGGTTGCCGCTCTCCATCGCGTCCGCGTCGCGCTCGCCGCACCACAGCTCGATGCCGAGCCACTCGCACACCTCGCGGCTGGCGCCCTGGTGGTCGGGATGGGCGTGCGTGAGCGCATGCGCCGCGACTTTGTGACCTTCGAGCTGGCGGATGATGCGCCGTCCGGAATGGCGCGTGCCGGCGTCGATGAGCACGTCACCCATCAGGTACACGTTGATCCCGTTCGGCGGGAACCCGCTCAGCATTTGCAGGCCGTCGGCGAGGCGCTTCATCTC
>Ga0190275_10003107_pt1 | contig 11807 bp, 12 predicted proteins | sample Popmic550T_FD_133745 | JGI IMG/M metagenome (GOLD analysis project Ga0190275, IMG submission 133745) | Populus adjacent soil microbial communities from riparian zone of Yellowstone River, Montana, USA - 550 T | ecosystem: Environmental > Terrestrial > Soil > Riparian zone > Trees stand | place... | reverse complement strand
GTCGAGACGCGCTGGCTCGACGTCCAGAACGGCAGCGCGTACCCCGTCTTCGACGTGCTGCGCGGCAGCGGTCGCAAGGGCCGCTTCACCTACCCGAACGACGTGCCCGGCGCCTACGGCGGCGGCCCCGCGCGCAACCGCATGACGATCCATCACGACGGCGTGCTCGTGCAGACCGCCGGCCACCTGCACCCGGGCGGCCTCTACACCGACCTCACGCTCACGCGCGGGGGGCGCCGCGTGAACCTGTTCCGCTCGCGAGCGAAGTACTGGGAGCCCGCCGGCGCGGTGTCGTGGGACGTCGCGATGACGGCGACGCGACCGAAGTGGCGCGTCGCGGTCAAGAAGGGCGACGTGCTCAGCGTGTCGGCGACGTATGACTCCAGACGGGCTTCGTGGTACGAGTCGATGGGGATCATGCCGGTGGCCTTCTCGGCCCACGCGCCGGGCGGGGTCAATCCGTTCTCGGGCAAGCTCGAACGGCGCGGGCGCCTGACGCACGGCCACCTGCCGGAGAACGACAACCACGGCGGCGAGCGCGGCGGCCTGCCCGACCCGCGCAGGATGTCCGCCGTCCCGGCGCTCGCGGACCCGCTGGCGATCACCGACTTCCTCTACGGCCAGGGCGACCTGTTGCGAGGCGGCGCCGCCTCGCGTCCGCCCGAGGTCCCGGCGGGCCAGAGCCTGACCTTCGTCAACCGCGACGCCGCCCGCACGATCTTCCACACGATCACCTCGTGCCGGGCGCCCTGCAATCGCACCACGGGCATCGCGTACCCGCTCGCGGACGGCCCCGTCGTATTCGACTCCGGCGAGCTCGGATTCGGCCCGCAGGGCTTCACGCCCGCGGCGAACCGCGACACCTGGTCGACCCCCCCGACCCTCGGCGCGGGCACCTACTCGTACTTCTGCCGCGTGCACCCGTTCATGCGCGGCTCGTTCCGCGTCAAAGGGTGATTCAGCGCATGACCGTGGGGTAGGCCATCGGCATGGCCGAAACCCTCACTCCCCACCGCCTCCGGCAGCTCGCCGAGCTGCGCCCTGAACAGGGCCGGGTGTTGAGCGTCTACATGGATCTCGATCCGTCGGAGTTCGCCACGCCGTCCGCACGGAACAGCCTCGTCACGTCGCTCGTCACCGACGCCCGCCACCGCATCGAGGAGGTCGACGACCTCAGCCACGACGAGCACATGGCGCTGCGCGCCGACGTCGACCTTGTGCAGGAGGTGCTCTCGCAGCCCGGGATCGCCGACGACGGCGCGCGCGGCGTCGCGGTCTTCGCCTGCAGCCCGGCCGGCCTGCTCGAAACCGTCCGCGTGCCGCACCCGCTGCCGACGCGGGTCGGCATCGACCGCACGCCGTTCCTCGAGCCGCTGCTGGTCGCGAAAGACGCCGAGCGCTGGTGCGTGCTGCTCGCCAACCGCCGCAACGCCCGCCTCTTCCTCGGCGTCCCGCCGGAGCTCGAGGAGACGGACCGCGTGCGCGACAACGTGCACTCCCATCACAAGCAAGGCGGCTGGTCGCAGCCGAACTACCAGCGCTCGGTCGAGGAGGACGTCAAGGACCACCTCGACCACGTCGCCGCCATGGCCTTCGACCGGCTGAAGGCGCGCGGCTTCGACCGGCTGCTGCTCGGTGGGCCGCGGGAGACGCAGGCCGAGCTCGAGCGGCGCCTGCATCCCTACCTGCGCGAGCGCCTGGCCGGAGAGGTGCGCCTGGACGTCGAGAACGCCGGCGCCGACGAGGTCCGCCGGGCAGTGGCCGCGAGGGTCTCGGAGATCGAGGCGGGGCGCGAGGCCGAGGTGCTCGACCGCCTGCGCCAGGGCATCGGCGCCGGCGGCCGCGCCGCGGCGGGGATCGAAGCCGTCACGGGCGCGCTCGAGGAGGCGCGCGTCGCGACGCTGCTCGTGGCTCCGGGCGTCGACGCGGAGGCAGCGATCGAGAAGGCGCTCGAGTCGGGCGCCGAGGTGATGATGCTGCACCACCACGCCGACGACCTCGGACCGCTCGGCGGCGTCGCCGCGCTCCTGCGCTACTGATGCGCGTCGCCGTCCTCGGCACCGGGATCATGGGCGCCCCGATGGCGCGCAACCTGCGCGCGGCGGGCCACGAGGTCAGCGCCTGGAACCGCTCGCCCGAGAAGGCCGCGCTCGACGGCATCGACGCGGCCGGCTCGATCGCCGAGGCGGTGAGCGGCGCCGACGTCGTCGTCACGATGCTCGCCGACGGCGACGCGGTCGAGGCCGTCGCCGGAGAGGCGTTCGCAGCGATGGACGGTGCGGTGCTCGCGCAGATGAGCACGATCGGCGTCGCGGCGACCGAGCGCGTCGCCGAGCGCGCGCGGGCGGCGGACGTCCCGTTCGTCGACGCTCCGGTGCTCGGGACCAAGCAGCCCGCCGAGCAGGGCGCGCTGATCGTGCTCGCGTCCGGACCCGACGACGTTCGCGACCGCGTCGCGCCGGTCTTCGACGCGGTCGGCGCCAAGACGCTGTGGCTCGGCGACGCCGGCGCGGGCAGTCGCCTCAAGCTCGTCATCAACACGTGGCTGCTGTCGCTCACGGAGGGCCTCGCGGAGGCGATCGCGCTTGCCGGCGAGCTCGGGGTCGACCCGCAGACGTTCCTCGACACGATCGACGGCGGGCCGATCGGCGCGCCCTACGCGCAGCTCAAGGGCAAGCTGATGATCGACGGCGACTTCCCGCCCTCCTTCCCGCTCGACCTCGCCCTGAAGGACGCGCGGCTCGCGCTCGCGGCGGCCGAGGAGCGCGGACTCCGGCTCGGCGCGCTGGCGGCGGTGGCGGAGCAGATGGAGCGCGCGGTCGAGGCGGGCCACGGCAGCGAGGACATGGCTGCCACGATCCACGCCAGCCGTCCGGCGTGAGTCCATGGCAGAAGCGCTCATCATCGTCGACTACCAGAACGATTTCGCCCGCCTCGACGGAGCGCTCTCCGTGCCCGCGGGCGAGGAGGTCGCCGGGCACATCAACGAGCTCGCCGCGTCGGGCGAGTACGAGCTCGTCCTCGCCACGCGCGACTGGCACCCGCCCGACCACGGCTCCTTCACCGCCCAGGGCGGGATCTGGCCGGTGCACTGCGTCCAGGGCACGGACGGCGCGCAGCTGCATCCCGCGCTCGACACGCAGCCGCTCGACGCGATCGTCGACAAGGGGCAGGATCCGGGCACCGAGGGCTACTCGGCGTTCGACGCGACCGGCCTCGCCGAGACGCTGAGGGCGCGCGGCGTCGACGCGGTCACGGTCGTCGGGCTGGCGACGGACTACTGCGTCAAGAACACGGCGCTCGACGCCCTCCGCGAGGGCTTCAGGGTGCGCGTCGACCCAGCCGGGGTGCGCGGCGTCGACGTCGAGCCGGGCGACTCCGAGCGCGCCCTGGATGAGCTGCGGGCCGCGGGTGCGACCGTGGCGTAGGCCCGCGGGCGGCGAGGACCCGTGCGAGCGCCTGATCGAGCGCCTGGTGCCGCACGTGGCCGACGAGCGCGTCCTCAACGCGCTGCGCTCGGTCCCGCGCGAGCGTTTCGTGCCCGCCGACCTGCAGGCGGACGCGTGGGACAACGTCGCGCTTCCGATCGGCTCCGGACAGACGATCTCGCAGCCGCTCGTCGTCGCGCGCATGTGCGAGCTGCTCGCCCTCACGGGCGCCGAGCGCGTGCTCGACGTCGGCACAGGGTCGGGCTATCACGCCGCCGTGCTCGCGCAGCTCGCGGGCCACGTGTGGAGCGTCGAGCGCCACCCCGAGCTGTCCGCGCTGGCGGCCGCCAGCCTCGCGAGTGCGGGAGTCGAGAACGTGACGCTGTTGGTCGGCGACGGCACGCTCGGGCATACGCAGGCTGCGCCGTACGACGCGATCAACGTCGCCGCGGCGATGGACGAGGTGCCCGCGCAGCTCACGGCGCAGCTCGCCGAGGGCGGGCGCCTGGTGGGCCCGGTCGACACCGGCGACCAGCGGCTGATCCTGCTGCGCCGCGAGCCGGGCGGCATCGCGCGCTCGGCGCACGAGCGCGTGCGCTTCGTTCCGCTCGTGCCCGGCGACTAGCGGACGGGGCTGAGACGCGGGTTCGGGCGGTACTCGCGCCCGACCTTCGCGCACGGCTCGCCGCCGACGAGCACGACGTCGGCGGTGAAGTCGTTGGAGCCACGGATCAGCGCCGAGCCGACGCCGTAGGCGTCGACCGGCACGCGCGCCGCCTCGAACGCGCGGATGCGCTCCGCGTTGAAGCCGCCCGAGGCGACGATCTGCACGTTCTGGTAGCCGCCCTCGTCGAGCGCGTCGCGCACGAGGTGGACGAGCTCGGCGTCGACGCCCTTGGCCGCGGTCGGCCCGTGGCGGCGCTGCAGCTCGAGGTCGGCGAGTGAGTCCGACGTGTCCAGGCGCACTCCCCACAGCGCGGGCCCGAGCGCGTCGGCGACCTCGAGGGCGGTCCTGACGGAATCGTTGACGAAGTCGACGAGCACGGTCACGTGCATCTGGTCGCCGAACGAGCGCGTGAACGCGCGCGCCGCCGCGACCGTGTCGCCGCCGTAGGCCGCGATGAGCGCGTGCGGGACGGTGCCCACGCCGCGCCCGCCCCACCACGAGGCCTGCGCGTCGGTGGAGACGCCGATCGCGCCGGCGACATGCGCGGCCCAGCCGTCGCCCGTCTGCACGAGCCAGTGGTCGTGGCGGGCGGGGAAGTAGAGGATCGGCTTGCCGCCCGCGGCGTCGACGACCTCGCGCACGTTACGCATGACGAGCGTGCGCCGCGCCATGCAGCCGAGGTAGACCGTCTCGAGGTGGGCGAACAGCGCGTAGTCGCCCTCGATCGTCATCACGGTCTCCCACGGCGCGATCTCGTCGCCCTCGTGCAGCGCGTGCACCTCGATCGCGTCCCAGCCGTCCTCCCACGAGCCGTCGGGACGGCGGCGGCCGGCGCACTCGCGCAGCACCGCGACCGCCTCGTCGACGCCGCCGAGGATCGAGTCCTTGCGCTGGAAGACCTGCATCAGCACACGCGGGTGGTGGCCGTCGATCTCGAGCGTCGCCTTCGCGTAGTTGAAGTAGACGTCGGAGTAGTAGCCCTCGCGGATCTTCTCGACGGGAAGGCGGAAGGCCTCGGGTGCAAGGCGCTCTCGCTCGGTGACGCCCATCGCGGGGAGTAAACCACCGTTCGTGCTAGACAACCCGGTCATGTCTGAGCGCTCCGCGATTGTCACAGGGGCGGCCGGGGGGATCGGCCGCGCCATCACCGAGCGCCTGCTCGCCGACGGCTATGGCGTGCTGGCGGTCGACCTCGAGCCCGATCCTGACGGCCCAGGGCAGCCGTACGCGGCGGACCTGACCACGCGTGAGGGCAACCGCGGCGCGGTCGAGGCGGCGATCGAGCAGTTCGGCCGAATCGACGCGGTGATCCCCAACGCCGGCTTCCAGCACGTCGCGCCGGTGGCGGAATTCCCCGAGGACCGCTGGGACGGGCTGATCGCGATCCTGCTCACGAGCCCGTTCCTGCTCGCGCGCTACGCGTGGGAGCACCTGGCGGCCAACGGCGACGGCCGCTACGTGGCGATCGCCTCGGCGCACGGCCTCGTCGCGTCCCCGTACAAGGCGGGCTACGTGGCCGCCAAGCACGGCGTGCTCGGCCTCGTCAAGACACTCGCGCTCGAGGGCGCCGACAAGGGCATCGTCGCCAGCGCGGTGTGCCCGGGCTTCGTGCGCACGCCGCTCGTCGAGAAGCAGATCCCCGACCAGGCGAAGGCCCACGGCGTCTCCGAGGAAGAGGCCCTCGAGCAGGTGATCCTCGCGCCGCACGCCGTCAAGCGGCTGATCGAGCCCGAGGAGGTCGCCGACACGGTGGCGTTCCTGCTCGGCCCGGCCGGCCGGGCGTTCACCGGTGCGCCGGTGACGATGGACCTGGGCTGGACCGCGAGGTGAGCGCCCTCGAGGCGATCGTCCTCGGGGTCGTGCAGGGCCTGACCGAGTTCCTCCCGATCTCCAGCACGGCCCACCTGCGGATCGTGCCGGCCTTCGCCGGCTGGGAGGACCCCGGTGCCGCGTTCACGGCGGTCACCCAGCTCGGAACGATGGCCGCGGTCCTCCTCTACTTCCGCCAGGACCTATGGCGGATCGCGCGCGCCTCGCTGGCCGGGCTGCGCGACCGCGAGGTTCGGCGCACGCTCGACTTCCGGCTCGGCCTCTACATCATCCTCGGCACGATCCCGATCGGGATCTGCGGGCTAGTGTTCTCCGACCAGATCGAGACCGGCGCGCGCAACCTGACGCTGATCGGCTGCACGCTGATCGCGCTCGGCCTGCTGCTGCTGGCGGCCGAGAAAGCCGGCTCGCACTCGCGCGGGATCGAGACCTTCACGGCCCGCGACGGCGTGATCATCGGCTTAGCCCAGGCCTGCGCGCTCGTGCCGGGCGTCTCGCGCTCGGGCGCGACGCTCACCGCCGGCCTGTTCCTCGGGCTTGAGCGCACGGCCGCCGCGCGCTACTCGTTCCTGCTCTCGGTCCCCGCCGTCGTGTTGTCCGGCCTGTTCGAGCTGCGCAAGGTCGGCGAGGGCGAGCACGCCGCGGCGCTGCCCACCGCGATCGCGACCTTCGCGGCGTTCGTGGTCGGCTACGCGTCGATCGCGTTCCTGCTGCGCTTTCTCGGCAACCACTCGACGGTCGTGTTCGTGGTCTATCGGGTCGCGCTCGGCGTGCTCGTGCTGGCGCTCGTCGCGGCCGGCACCATCAGCTAGGTCACTCCGGGAGCGTGAACGAGAACGCGGTGGAAGGCCCGTCGGTGTCCTCGACGCCGATCTCGCCGCCGTGCCAGTCGACGATCTGACGGCAGATCGCCAGGCCGAGCCCGCCGCCGCGCGCCCGCCGCTCGGCGCGCCCGCGCTCGTAGGGCTCGAAGATCCGCTCGCGGTCCTCGTACGGGATCACGCGGCCCCCGCCCGTCACGATGAAGCGGTGGGCGCCGGGCTCCCGCCTCGCATCCACGCTGATCGTCGCCCCGGCGCGCGGCCCGAACTTGAGGGCGTTGCCGATCAGGTTCGCGAAGACCGCGCCGATCAGCGACTCCTCGGCGCGCACGCGCGGCAGCGGCCCGACCCGGACCTCGGCGCGGCGCGCGCGGATCTCGGGCCCGAGCAGCCTCAGGCACTCGTGCAGCACGGCGCCGAGGTCGAGCGAGCGATGCCGCAGCGGACGCTCGCCGTAACGGGCGTGGTTCAGCAGCGTCTCGGCGAGCAGACGCGACCGGGTCGCCGCGGCGCGGAGGGCGTCGAGCTCGGAGACCGAGTCGGCGTGTCGCCCGTCATCGAGCCGCTCCTGCACGGTCGCCGCGTAGGCGTCGATCATGACCACCGGCGTGAGCAGCTCATGCGCGGCCACGGCGGCATAGCGCTCGAGCTCTTCGACGCGGGCCTGAAGCCGGGCCAGCTCGTCCCACGGGCCCGGCACCGCGGTGTCCACCATCCGTTCCATGCAGCACTCTACGCACGGGCGACCGCGAAGCTGGCGGTAAGCGGATCGTGGCGAGTCACGTGTCGGACACTTCACCGGGCGCTCACGCGGTGCGGCCGAGGTGCGCGTCGAGTGCCGCGACCGCGTCCGCCGGCGTGAACTCGCCGCCGCCGAACAGCAGCGGTTCTGACAGGCCGCCGACGACGGCGACCGCCAGCCGCGCCTCTCGCTCCGGGTCGCTCGCGCCGGCCAACGCGAACAGGGCCGCCATCGCCTCGTGCAGTTCGGCGAGGTCGTCGCGAAGCTCGTCCGCGAGCGCGGGCGCCTGCAGGGCACGCGCCGCGAAGGCCGTGCTGATGCGCACCGCCGCTTCGCGGCGGGCGTCGAGCGGGAGCAGCTCGAGCAACACCTCGCGGATCGCCTCCCTCGGCGTCGCGGCCGCGTCCGCGCGCTCCTCCGCGCGCGCGCCGAGGTCCTCGCCGATGCGCCGGTAGGCGTGACGGAGGTGCCAACCGAGTCCCGCAGCGAGCGCTTCGCGCGGCGCCACCCGCAGCTCTACGCGCTCCGCCACGTCGCCAAGGGCACCGGCAAGGCCGCCGCCGCGCTGATCGGCATCGGCCTGCTGCTGCAGCTGCTGCCCGCGATCCCCTGGCCGGAGATCCCGCTGCCGTCGATCGACCTGCCGGAGATCCCCTGGCCCGACATTCCGCTGCCCTCGATCGACCTGCCCGAGATCACCGTGCCGGCGTGGCTGCGCGCGATCCTCGAGGCGAAGAAGTACTGGCTACCGATCCTGATCGGGATCGTGCTCGCCGTGCGCGAGCTGAAGCGGCGACAGAGGCCCGGACCGGACGAGTCACAGCGGTCAGCTGTCGGACCGCCGCCACCGTCGGCGAACGGACCCGCCCGCTCGACCGGCTGACTGGGTGAGTGGGAGGCTCGACGCCGTCAGCCTCGGAGGAGGCTCCCACGCCCGCTCCGGGGAGAGCCGGGACCGCGTTGAGTCGTGGAGAGGAGCCGGACCATGGAGCTACAGGACATGGATCGCCGCAGCCTGCTCAAGGGTGGTGGCGCGGCGTTTGCGGGGCTGACGGTGCTGCAGGTCGCCGGCCCGGCCCACGCGTTCCCCGGCGACCCGGGCGAGGAGGAGGTCCTCGAGTGGGTGGACCAGCCGCCGCCGCCACCGTTCCCGATCAAGAACCAGCTGAAGTGGGAGACGCTCGACTCCTGGCTGATCCCTGCCGACAAGTTCCACGTCGTCAGCCACTACGACGAGCCCGAGCTGGATGCCGCGGCCTGGCGACTCGGGATCGGCGGCCTGGTGACCCGGCCGCAAACGCTGACTCTCGACGACCTCAAGGACCGCCGCCGCCACCCTCGTCGCGAGGTGGACTTCACCCTGGAGTGCTCTGGCAACACCGGGCTGCCGTTCTTCATCGGCGGCATCGGCAACGCCCGTTGGGCGGGCACGCCGCTGGCTCCGATCCTGAAGCGGGCGGGTGTCAAGAAGGAGGGCATCGAGGTCGTCTTCTGGGGGGCTGACGCCGCGGGAGCCCCCGGGATTCCGAAGCAGACGATCCGCGACAACTCCGGGGTGCTCGGCCCCGGCCGCACCGGCTCGGTCGTGCCCGACGACACGGGAGGACTCGATCTGACGATCACCGAGCACTTCGCCCGCAGCATGACGCTCGACGACGCGATGAACCCCGACAACCTGCTCTGCTACGAAATGAACGGCGTGCCGCTGCCGACGGAGCACGGCTTCCCGGTGCGGCTGATCGCGCCCGGCTGGTATGGCGTGGCCAACGTCAAGTGGCTGACGCACATCGAGGTGTGGGACCAGCAGTACCGCGGCAACTTCATGGCGCGCGACTACGTCACCATCCGCGAGCAGGAACGCGACGGGGAGACGGTCTGGACGTTCGCCAACGTCAGGCACGACCGGCTCAAGTCGGCGCCGGCCAAGGTGACCCGCCGTAACGACCACTACCGGATCATGGGCGCCGCGTGGGGCGCGCCGATCGATCGGGTCGAGGTCAAGATCGACGACGAACCGCGCTGGAGGCGGGCACGCCTCCAGCGCCAGCCGTCACACGGCAGGCAGGCCCGGAAGTTCGCGTGGCGGTTCTGGACGCTCGACTGGGGCACGCCCGACGCGGGCGAGCACACGGTCACGTCGCGGGCGTACGACACCGACGGCAACATGCAGCCGGCACCCGACGACGAGTTCCTCGCCAGCAAGGTCACGTTCTGGGAGAGCAACGGGCAGATCACCCGCAGGGTGCTCATCCCCTGACGCTTCGCGACCGGAGGGAGCGGGAGCGACGGGACTCGAACCCGCGACCTCCGGCGTGACAGGCCGGCGCTCTAACCGACTGAGCTACGCCCCCTCGGGGGCCGGTAGTAAAGCAGAGAAGCGCCCCACCACCTGCCGAAACCGAAACCACTCCGAGCGGCGCAACTGCACCGTCGGGGCCGTGTTTCCGGAGGCGTCAACCGATCAGTCAGGAGGTGGGGCGTGCCCCATTCTTACAAGCCGCTCACCGTGGTTCTAGGGAGCGTGCTGCTGGGTCTTACCGCCATGTGCGGGACGGCGTTCGCGCTGGACATCATTGGGACCCCAGGAGACGACAGGATCCGCGGGACGATGCGCGCAGACAGCATCGACGCGCGCGCAGGCAACGACCGCGTGTTTGCACGCGGCGGGAACGACAGCGTCGACGCGGGCGAGGGCGACGACCGCGTGTTCGGCGGCCGTGGCAAGGACAACGTGGTCGCCGGCAACGGCGACGATCGCGTCCGTGGCCAGCGCGGCGACGACGCCGTCAATGCCGGGCCGGGCGCCGATCGCGTGTTTGGCAACCGTGGCAACGACAACCTCGAGGGCCGGGCCGGGCCGGACCGCCTGCACGGCAACCTCGGTAACGACACCCTCGTCGGCGACGTGCCGCTCGTGGGCGACCTCGTCAGCCCGGACCGCCTGTTCGGCGGCCGCGGAAACGACACCCTGCGGGGTGGTGACGGCTCCGACCGTATCCACGGCGGGCCGGGCCGGGACACTGCAGCCGGCAACGGCGGCAACGACCTGATGTCCGGCGGCGTCGGGCCCGACACGCAGAACGGTGGGCCTGGTGACGACCGCATTCTCGCCAACCGTGGGCAGGACACCACGAGCGGCGGCCCCGGCAACGACACCCTGTTCGCGCTCGCGCGCCGGGACGTCCACGGGCCGAACGACATGCGCGGCGACACGCTACGAGGCGAGGACGGCGACGACAGCATCCGCGTCCGCGACGGCGAGCAGGACGTGGTCAACTGCGGCAACGGCGCCGACACCGCGTACCTCGACTTCAAGGACCGCATCGAGGACGCGACGGCGCAGAACCCGAACGGGTCCTGCGAGGTCGTGCAGCGTGGCGCTCCCAACCGCCTCGACTCACGCGAGGAGGACGCCGAGGAGGATCCCGCCGAGGACCACCGGGAGGACTAGGTCCGCGTGCATACCGGGGGCGGTGGGTTCAAGCCACCGTCCCCGGGTAATACCCGGCCATGTACATCGGACTGGGAACGCTGCTCATCATCATCATCCTCCTGATCATCCTGCTCTAAGCAGGGGCGCGCAGGATGACCCCCCGACGCGCGGCGGAAGGCCCGCGCGCCGGGGTGAGGACTTGAGGACAACCGCACCGATGGACGGCGGTCTGCCGCCTGGAAGGGCTCCCGGGGCAGTGCGACCGTGGTCGCATGCCTACGAACAACCTCGCCGCCCGCGCCGGCCGCTGGAGCGCGCAACACCGCAAGCGCGCGATCCTCGGATGGATCCTCTTCGTCGTCCTCGCCACCGTCATCGGCGGCGCCGTCGGGCAGCGGATGCTCGCCGACGAGGACATGGGCAACGGCGAGTCGCGCACCGCCGACCAGGCCGTCGCCGCTGCAGGCTTCCCCAAGGAGACCGGCGAGCAGGTCCTCGTCCAGGCCAAGGGCAAGAACGCCAATCACGGCGCGGGCTTCACCGCCGCCGTCGACGACGTCGTGACCCGGCTCGATGCCGCGCCGCACGTCAAAGAGGTCAAGTCGCCCTACGCCGAGGGCAACGAGGGCCAGCTCTCGCGCGACGGCAGCTCCGCGCTCGTGACGTTCAAGCTCGAGGGCGAGGACGACGTCGCGAAGGACCGCGTCGGCGCGACCCTCGCCGCGACCAAGGCCGCCCAGCGCGCGCACCCGGACCTGCGCATCGAGCAGTTCGGCGACGCCAGCGCGGACAAGGCGCTGTCGGCCGCGTTCGAGAAGGACTTCAAGAAGGCGGAGTTCCTCTCGCTCCCGATCACGCTCGTGATCCTGATCCTCGCCTTCGGCGC